>Ga0214919_10002553_pt1 | contig 28529 bp, 21 predicted proteins | sample LL1503_MetaG_FD_177994 | JGI IMG/M metagenome (GOLD analysis project Ga0214919, IMG submission 177994) | Freshwater microbial communities from Lake Lanier, Atlanta, Georgia, United States - LL-1503 | ecosystem: Environmental > Aquatic > Freshwater > Lake | place: USA: Georgia | collected... | reverse complement strand
TTGCAAGTTCGACTTCCTCTCGCCCGCTGTGCAGAAATGTTGAAACTATTTTTGATCCTCGGATACTAATAGGAATGCTGGTGTGAACTCCGGATTTGCCTGATTCGCATCGGGAGTCGAGCCCTTGAGCATCTAATATGACAGTGCCAAGGTTCGCAAGAGTTGATAACATCCAAAACTTTATGTTTTGGCGCTTGACACAAACATAGGCTTTGCCGGAAACCCGGATCTGCTGCCCAACTGTCTCGCATCTAGCACCAGAGTCCCAGTGAAATCCAGATGCGTTTTTAACGCACCTGTATAACAATCCGGCACTGACTACTTGCAAACCACCGGGTGAACAACCTTGGCCCCTTACAGGGCTAGCAACTACCGGTGAGGAGATTGCAAATCCTATTAAGAGCGCGGTCACAATTACGGACTTCAGGTAATTACGTTTCACAATAACAACTATAGGGTTTTCGTAGGACCTACTGATTCATTGAGAATTATTAATTTAATAGTTGAAAAGCAAGTATTTCTGAGCTAAAGCCGCACCAATTCCAGATGTATCACTCATTCGGAAAGTTCGACCAGAGATATTGACGGCAAGGTTTAGTGACCCGCTTTAGACCAGGTCGTTCCTACACCCACTGAAACATCCAATGGCACGGCCAGATCCGCGGCTCCCTGCATGCATTCAGTAACCAGAGCCGTAACTTGCTCCAACTCCCCCTCGGTAACTTCCAGCACGAGTTCGTCGTGCACCTGAAGTAACAGCCGCGATTTCAAACCGGCTTCGCGCAATGCGTCATGAACCTTTAGCATCGCAAGTTTCATGATGTCGGCGGCGGTGCCCTGGATGGGAGCGTTCAAGGCCATGCGCTCGGCCATTTCGCGTAACTGGCGGTTATCGCTGTTTAGATCTGGCAAATAGCGGCGGCGACCAAACATGGATTCGGTGTAACCAAGTTTGCGGGCATCGACAACAATCTGGGCCAAATAGTCGCGCACACCACCGAACCGTTCAAAGTACGTGTCCATCAAACCTTTGGCTTCACCAGCCGAAATGGAAAGCTGTTGCGAAAGGCCATAAGCCGAAAGTCCGTAAGCCAGGCCGTACGACATCGCTTTGATTTGGCGGCGCATGTCGGCATTAACCTCAGCTGCTGGAACGCCGAAAACTTGCGAGCCAACTGTGGTGTGGAGGTCTTCGCCGGACTTCAGTGCTTCAATCAAACCTGTGTCGTTTGAAAGATGAGCCATCACCCGAACTTCGATTTGGCTGTAGTCGGCGGTGAGCAATGTGTCGTAGCCCTTGCCAACCACGAAGGTGTCGCGAATCTGCATACCTTCGGGTGTGCGAATCGGGATGTTCTGCAAGTTTGGATCGGTGCTCGATAACCGCCCAGTTGCAGCCACCATTTGGTTGAAGGTGGTGTGGATTCGCTCGTCGTCGGCCACGCAGCCAAGCAAAGTGGTTACCGTCTGTTTCAACTTTGAAACTTCGCGATAACGCATTAGGGCAACTAGAAGTTCATCGTCTGGGAACTTGGCTAACAAACCGGCAAGCGCTTCGGCATCGGTGGTGTAGCCAGTTTTGATTTTCTTGGTCTTGGGTAAGCCGCGCTCTTCAAACAAAACTTCTTGCAACTGTTTTGGTGAACCAAGGTTGAACTCGCGGCCAACTGTGGCATGCGCTTGCTTCACAGCTGCCTGCACATCGGCATCAAACGTTGCTTCCAAACCGCGGAGGCTATACACGTCAACAGCAATTCCGGCAGATTCCAAATCGGCCAATACGCCAATAAGCGGAATCTCGATTGTGGCGAACAAACTTGCGCCACCGCGCTCGGCTAAATCTTGATCGAAGTGTTTCGCGAGTTCCAAAGTTGCCCGAGCCTGCATGGCCAGTAACTCCCCTGAAATCTCGGGCTCTTCACTAAATAACGAGCGTTCTTCTTCAGGCTTATCGGCCAATGTGAGGGATTTGTGTAGGTAACGCGTGACAAGTTCGCCAAGTTCAAAGTTTCGGGTACCCGGCGAAACTATGTATGCAGCAATAGCTGGATCGCTGACCAAACCACCGAGGCGAACACCTTGATTCAGCAGTGCGATTGCCGGACCTTTGGCGTCGTGCACAATCTTCGGCGCATCAGATTCCAGCCAATTCGTGAGCACTTCTTCACCTTGTATGTACGTGCACCAAATTGCCGAGCCATCTTCGGCAGTTAGAGCAATGGCGTCGATGGTTCCGGTTCCTCTGCCCCACTTGCCAGCAAAGCTGAGCGCCACTGGAGTTTTGGCGTATTCGCCAAGCCATTTCTTCAGTACTTTGGCATCAGCTTGGGTGGCTTCGGTACTGAAGGATTCACCTAAATCTGTTGAAGTTTCCGAGGCATCTTCTTTAGCTTCGGACGCTTTAGCTGAACTTGCAGTTTTACCAGCACTGGCTGCCTTGGAACCCGAACCCGCTTTCACACCGGCCGCAGCATCAGCCACCGCATCGCCCGATGGCCACGCGGCAAACAACCTTGCTCGCAAGGCGCCAAACTCCAGCGCATCGAGCAACTGGTTCACGGCAGCGGCATCGTATTCACGCTTCTCGTATGCGGTTACATCAGTTGGAATGTCCAATGTGTCAATTAGGCGGTTTAGTTCGTAGTTGCGTTCAACCAAGGCAACATGCTCGCGTAGTGCTTCGCCAACTTTGCCCGTGATCTCGTCTTTGTGAGCCAAAACTTCTAGCGCCGAACCGTATTGGTTAATCCACTTGGCGGCCGTTTTCGGGCCAACACCTGGAATGCCAGGCAGGTTGTCGCTGGTCTCGCCCACAAGCGCCGCGAGGTCGCGATATTGCGCCGCGCCTACATCGTATTTTTCGCGAATCGCTTCATCGGTCATGTTCACCAAATCACTCATGCCCTTGCGCGGGTAAAGCACTGTGACGTTGTCGTTCACGAGTTGGAACGAGTCGCGATCACCACTGATGATGCGCACGGGCTCGGGTGAATGGTGCGCCAATGTGGCCAGGATGTCGTCGGCCTCAAAACCTTCAACGGTTACTACCGAGATGTTCAGCGCTTCAAGTAACTGTTTAATCAGTTCAACTTGGCCTTTGAATTCTGGCGGAGTTTTGGCTCGCCCAGCTTTGTATTCGGGATACGCGGCGGTGCGAAAAGTTTCGCGCGAAAGGTCGAAAGCAACGGCGATGTGGGTTGGTTGGCGTTCTTTCAGCACATTGACCAACATGCTGAAGAATCCGTAGACGGCGTTGGTGTGTTGACCGCTGCTGGTGGCAAAGTTTTCAACCGGCAAACCATGAAATGCGCGATACGCCAGCGAATGTCCGTCGAGGATTAGAAACTCATTAGTTTGTGCCACACACCGATACTATGTGGTGCTCCTGCCAGCCGAGCAGGTAAGTTGTGAACTAACGACTTCGCGTTTCAGGTGGGTAAGGAGCTAGCAGTGTCAGAGCAACACGAATTACCCAGTGCTGGTGAACTTGCCGACAAACTTGGCATCCGCATCGTCTCGGCCACTGCCCAGGAGGTTGTGGGCACCATGCCAGTTGCTGGCAACACCCAACCGTTTGGTTTGCTAAATGGCGGCGCATCACTTGCCCTTGCCGAGACTCTTGGTTCCATTGGCGCTTACTTGCATGCAGGCGAGGGACGGGTTGCTGTGGGCATTGAAGTTAACGGATCTCATCACAAAGCAGCGCGCGAAGGCAGCGTTACTGGTACTGCTCGGGCGGTAACTTTGGGCAATACTTTGGCTGTTTACGCCGTATCTGTTGTGGATGCCGATGGCGCTCGCATTTGTTCAGCGCGCGTGACTTGTTTAATCCGTGATACTATGAAAAAGTGAGACGTTTCGCCTTAGTTTTAACTGCGCTGGTTCTGCTAACTGGTTGCGCGCAATCTAATAACACGGCCGGCTCACCCACTGATCACATGAGCAAAATCTCTGGTGATAACGCATCAGCAAACGCCGAAGACATCATGTTTGCCCAGATGATGATCCCCCATCACTCGCAAGCCGTTGAGATGTCGGGCTACGCCAAAACCAACACCACAAACCCAGATGTGTTGGCCCTTACTGCCAAGATTTCTGCCGAGCAACAGCCTGAGATCGACCTGATGGGTGGTTGGCTGCACGAATGGGGCATCCACGACATGCCTGGCATGCACAACATGGGCACGGGCGAAGATGGAATGCTTAGCGACTCTGCGATTGCCGCACTAAAAATGGCAACAGGTGCTGACTTCGATCGTCAATTTTTAACCGGCATGATTTCACATCATCAAGGAGCTATCGCGATGGCGCAGGGTGTGCTTGACGGCGGAAAGAATCCAGATGTTCACACACTTGCCACAAACATCATTACCTCGCAGACTGCTGAAATAGCTCAGATGCAAGAAATGTTGACGAAGCTTAACTAAGCCCTGTTTCGCGTAAGCGCCGGCGAAGCCGAGCAGCACTCAAACCTTTTGGTTCACCCGAGATCATTCGGCGAAGTGCTGCGGTATCCACAATTCGCTTGGTAGCAATCGGAGCAAAACCTAAGCGTGCAAAGAACCGGTTTGCTTCGCGCGATGCCGGTGGCACAGTAACCACCAAGTTGGTGCAACCCCAGTTATCAGCACACACCAACGCCGCATTCAACAACGCCTTTGCCACACCACGATGCCTGGCTTTCGAGAGCACATGCAACCCACTTAGTTGCACCGCAGGCAGTTCGGCCCATGTGCCAACATCAGCCATCGCAACCATAGTTATGCCAACAGCTTGCTCGCCTTCAAAGGCAGCCAGCAAGCGGATGTTCTGAGATTCAGCCATCTCGATGCGCCCTAGCAACACAGAAACGTCAAGTCCAGAATTCTCGGCATGGATCTCTTCCCACAGTGGCATTAGCGCTGGCAGATCATCAACAGCGATGTCGCGGACGGTTATGGCCATAGTTGGAGTTTACGCGGATAGATTGATGTTGACCCGAACGGCTAGTTGTTCCAATTGTCCCATGGGGATTGAACTAATAATTCGGCCGTTCTCAGCTCAAGTCTGACACAGGAAGTACTATCAATTACCACCTGCCAACTTATAGGCTTCGCTGATGCCTTGGAGGGCTGTTACAAGCTCTGCCTCATTGCTGACATGAATTTCAACATCACCAGTACCCCAATGCCCCACATTTGTTACGTCTAAAAAGTTGCTGGGCATATTGTCGTACGCCTTGCGATTTAAAGTAATTACTACTTTTTTACGTTGAATTTCAATGCAAGCCAAGTTCCGGGCAAGCTTGTAGGCGATGTATAACTTCTTTGGAACAACATCAATTGCATCATCCAGAGACAACAAGTGCTCATGGACACGCTCAAACAAATCCAGAGTCTCCGGTGAGCCTTTGGCTTGTATCGCTTCAATCGTGTAAGCCGGCAACTCAACTACTTTCGTGTCAACGATGGCTTCGGGCTCAGCGGAAGTTCTGACGTTGCGCGCTTGTGTTGACCTGAATACTTCCTCAAGTTCTAATGTGTTATTCGCGAAGTATCGATATCGCCAAAGCTCGATGCCAGCTGACATGTGGCGAACTGCATGAACGGAGTAGTTGTCATATTGTGGGGCTAGGCAGATGACCCGTATTGCTGCCCAATCAATGGGAACCTCGCCTAGTTTCTGCCGCGCTGCAATCTCGAAATCTCCGTGGTGATCCTTTATCCAGTCCAAATAAAATAATGCTTGGTTTATAAGACTGGCGCTGGCAACTTTCTTATATTCGATGATTACTGGATTTCCATCTTCCGATAAGGCCAAAGTGTCGATTCGACCGCTGTGAACGGAACCAGTGCTAAATTCGCTTGCCACGAGACTGCAACCAAACGTTACTTCCAAGTTGACTTCTATCAGACGCTGCAACTCTCGCTCTGTGGCAAAGTCAGTGAGCGAAATTGTGCTCAATTGTCCATCATTCATGTTAAAAATCGGCATGAGTTTCAGCCTAGTCGTTGTTGTCTATTTCGATCATCAATGTATTCCATTAAAAATAGAATCAATCGCATTCAGAGGAGTCTATTGAGAGGGATTCCCCTGGAAAGGCTGTTCATTTAATCGCCTCAAATATCGATGTAAGCCCACCGAGCGCTTCAATAGCTCCTCGAAGTTTTTCCTGCGACGAAATGAAATAGTCAATGTATTCGTCCCATTGATCTTCCTCAACAATTGTCCCGGCCTTATAAGACGCAACGCGACAAGACTTGCGTTGAGGAAGTTCCTCGAAGCCCAAAGAATATCCCAAATTCTCTTCAAGTTCTGCTTTATGCATCTGGAATGCTTGGAATCGGGCTTCATTCACTTCAGGATCAGCTGTTCCAAAATATATCTCACTTCTCAGCGCCTTAACATTTCGAAAAGAGTCCCGTTCTCCCCAGGCTCCGGCGAAGTTGACTCCATACCAAACACCGTTTACGCCGGTTGGCAACGTAGTCCAACTTCCTCGATTGTCGGCCCTTTTCATGAGTGACTTCCAATCTGGATGAAGTTCAGTAACACGCTCATTAAATCGATGCCAGAACCTCACGTATCGTTCCGCGGATACTGATGCGTCAGTAGTGATACCAACAGATGAACGAACCTTCTTTTCCCAGCTATTGGGTCTTACAACAAGGTTGAAAAGTGCAGCAGGGCGGCTATCGTCAATCTGTACTGCGCTTACTTCAACGCCATAAAAATTGATTTCCTCATCCGTATTTTCATTGAGCCACTGCAAGGCTGCAGCGTGCTCTTCGCGAAAACTCTTGGCAATCCAAACAATTACCTTTGGATCTGTTCCACCGGCATAAGTCATAATCTGACCGAGATGTGTGTGATCAGTTACTTCGAGCTGATTCTCAATAATTACTCGTTGACCAGATTCCAAATCTCTGCCGATCAGATCCAATGAAAAATTACCAACAGGATGTTCTGCTGCTTCGAGTTCCAAATCCAATCCAAGTGCCTCTGATAGCCGGTCTGAATTCTCTAAGACCCAAGGAGTAAAACTTAAAGCCTCGTGATCCCAGACTTTTCTAATATCAACAGGAACTAACTTCCCAACTTTTGGAAGATTCGAATTTGATTCGGTCATTTTCAGTCCTTATCCGACTTTGTAGAGGTACTTTTGGAAATCGATGAACGCTGTGCGGGCAGCGTCAGCGCCGCCAAGTGCATCCAGTCCATCTTGAATTGCGTTGTACTTCAACTTAATGAGGTCTGGCAACTTGTCCGCATCTAATTCTTCTACACCTGTATCCATGTATCGCTGCAGGACAAAGTCAATGAATTCATGCTGCTCAGCAGATAATGCTGCTTGAAGTTCAGGACGTGAAGCTAAAACTCGTTCGACCCGGCTTATTGGTTCATTGGCAAAAGCAACATACTCCAAAACATCAAACAAGTCACTATTTTCAGCTTCAATGAGCTTCTGAATCTCTCTCAAAGTTGACTCATCAAATCCGACTTCGGCCAGCCTTGCTAAAAGTGTCTTGCGAGTTAATGGATCACTCCAAATTTCTCGCAACTGTTCTTCAGAGTTGAAAAATTCTGGCAGCATCAATGTGTCAAACAGCCAGGCAATGAATTCCTGCGCCGTTATCGGCTTACCTTCTGGGCCTATGAATAGCGTTTGCCGATCGTGACGAATTTTGCGTTCTTTACTGTCACGAAGTTTGATAATGATTTTGTCTAGCTTTGGCTTTGGATCAACTGGACCCTCGGGCGGAACAGCAGGGGCTGTTGGTGGCTCAATAGGTCCATCAACGCTGCCAGACGATGGTGGCTCTGGTTCTCCATCCCATTCAGGATCGCCAAAGTGATGGTAAGCGCCAACGAAGTCATGAACAGCGAAGTAATCCTTGCCTTCAAAGAGGCGGGTTCCTCGACCGATAATCTGCTTAAACTCAATCATCGACTTGATTGGGCGTAGCAACACAATATTGCGGACATTGAGCGCATCAACACCTGTGGAGAGTTTCTGTGATGTGGTCAGAATGGTTGGGATTGTTTTGTCGTTGTCCTGGAACGTGCGCAGGTACTGGTCGCCTAATTCCCCATCATCGGCAGTGACTCGGACGCAGTAGAGCGGATCAGCGCCTTGCTTTTCCTGGTTAATAATGTCGCGAATGATTGCTGCATGCCATTGGTTAGCGCAGAATACAATCGTCTTTTCATACTCGCCAATGATGCTCAGGAACTCACGTACTCGATTTACTTCACGTTCACGAATGTGAATAACCCGGTTGAACTGGGCTTCGGTGTAGACCTTGCCTGCTTCAACTTGTCCAGCCAGAACCATGTCATCTGGAGTGAAAATGTATTCATCAATGTTGCTGTTGAACTTTTGCACTCTAAATGGTGTTAGGAATCCATCATTGATTCCGTCTTTGAGTGAGTATTTGTATACCGGTTCACCAAAGTACTCATAGGTATCAACATTGTCTTTGCGCTTAGGTGTAGCTGTTAACCCTAACTGAACTGCTGGTGCAAAATACTCCAAGATTCCGCGCCAGTTACTTTCATCAGACGCACCGCCGCGATGGCATTCATCCACCACAATGAAGTCAAAGAAATCTGGCGGATACTCACCAAAATTAGGTTCACCATTGGCTTCTGACATAAAGGTTTGAAAGATGGTGAAGAAGACACTGCCGTTCTTAGGCACTGCACCTTTTTTGGCAATCTCACTGGGTTTAATCCGAACACGCGCATCATCACCAAAAGCACTAAAAGCCCCATAAGCCTGATCCGCCAAAACATTACGATCAGCAAGGAACAGGATTCGTGGACGACGCTCCCCTGGGTGAGATAAGTTCCAACGGGTTTCAAACAACTTCCAAGCAATCTGAAACGCAATAGCAGTCTTACCTGTACCAGTAGCAAGTGTTAACAGAATTCGTTTGTCACCTGAAGCAATAGCTTCGACGACCTTGTTAATAGCAATTTCTTGGTAATAACGAGGCTGCCACTGACCACCCTTATCCTCAAACGGCACAGTACTAAACGAATCACGCCATTGGTTAGCCTCAGAGAATGTTGCAGCCCACAAATCATCAGGCGATGGATAGGAATCAACATCACGTTCAACACCGGTGTGCATGTCGATTTCGTAGATCTGATGACCGTTAGTCGAATAAGTAAAGCGAACTTCTAGCTTCGCCGCATATTCTTTAGCCTGAGCAACACCTTCGGTGTAGCCAAGTACCTCTTTTTTAGCCTCAATAACCGCGAGCTTCTGACCCTTGTATTCAAGTACATAGTCAGCCTTCAAAGGATTACCACGCTTGCCACCACCCTGGATCCGGCCAGCAGTTATCCTGTGTTCACGTCTTACACGGGCTACTGGAGCGACCCAACCAGCACTGGCTAATGCAGGGTCAATTAAATGCATGCATGTTTCAGACTCATTCATAGCCATCACAGATCACCTGCAAACGCTGCCGAGAGTACGGTGGCTCGTAAGTTTGCAGCTTCGGTCAAGGTAGCTGCCTTAGTAGCATCTAGCGTGTTGATTTCTGATTTCAAGTTATCGAGCTTGTCCACTATGGCTGATTGCTCATCAATTGATATCCAAGGAATCAGCATTTCCCGCAACTGCCCTAGGTAAAAACCTTTCTGAGCAGTTCCCTGCGCCTCGCTTTCAAAGAAATTGCTTGAACTATGAAAGAAGTACATTAAGTACCGAGGATTTAGAAGTGCTTCCTTCGGTGTCATCACTGCAACAGAGCGCTGGAGCGTCGCTCGCGCAGGTTCACCCAAGTAAATTGCAGCACGACCTATCGTTCCTACTATTGTCAGTAGCACATCTCCATGCACAAGATTTGTACGGCGGTGCTCATCATTAAATTGCTTTTCATTAAGAAATCGTGGACCAACAGGAGCAATTTGATCATTTTGGATATCACGCGAACTCAACATCAGAAATTCACTCTCTGGACCACCTTTTGGAGGATTATGACTACCGTCAGTGATTTTGCTACAAAGATCACTCAGCGGCACTGCTGGAGTTTCAGAACCCTCCCGAGGATTTAGGGGCTCGTTATTCGAAAGGTCAAAAAATTTTGCAAGTGTCTGCTGCCATAGCGCAGAAATTTCTTCCTTGGACTTTTGAGCAGAATCTACGACTTCGTCTACATAACCCAAGGCTTGGTCGAGTTTTGCGACGATGCGTTTTTGTTCATCAAGCGGCGGCACGGGTACTAAAACGGGAGCTAATGATGTGCGAGTAATCTGAGGCTGAGCGGTGCCCGAGATGGCATCCGCAATGCTAAAACCTCCCAATAATCCGTATCGAATAAAGTCTCGAGTAAGGCGAGTATCTTTGGGGCGCACTACCATTGCGTTTCCATTTATCCAAGACCGCGAACTTGAAATGTGAACCGAACCGACCGAACCTCTACAACCAAGGAGAAGTTCAGATTCTGAATGGTTGAATTGCGAGTGGTATCCAATAATTCCGTTCGCACCGTAGACAGGGTAAGTCCCATCAACATCTAGATTCTTAACAGCAACAGTCTCAGGCTGGTAAACATCAATTACCTCGTCAAAACGACACATCTGCCAACCATTACTCACAGCAATTCCCTGATTTTGGCTAGAAGTTGGGTTGATTCTTCGTCAAGGCGTTGAATTTCGTCGAGAATTTCTGCTGGTGTGCGGTTGTCTACGATTTCCACTTTGTTTGGGTTTTTGACTGATAGGTCGAAGGTTGTCTGATCGACATCTGTAACCTTGATAGTCCAGGAGTTTTCTGATTCAGATTTCTTCTTTTGCAGTTCAATGAAATCTGCGAGGTCTTTGTCGTTCAGTGGGTTGGTTTTGCCAAGGTTGCGCCCAGGGTTGAGCTGGTAGAACCAAATGTCACGGGTTGGCTGGCCTTTAGTGAAGAACAGTACAACGGTTTTGACGCCTGTGCCAGTAAATGTTCCACCTGGGCAGTCAAGGATTGTGTGCAGGTTGCAAGTGTCCATTAGTTCTTTGCGAAGTGCTTCGGCATCACCATTTGATAGGAACGTGTTCTTGATAACGATTGCTGCGCGTCCACCAGCTTTGAGGCTTCGGATGAAGTGCTGCAGGAATAGGTATGCAGTTTCGCCTGAGCGGATTGGGAAGTTTTGCTGAACTTCTGGTCGCTCACTTCCACCAAATGGTGGGTTGGCAAGAATGACATCAAAGCGGTCTTTTTCTTGGATGTCCATGACATTTTCAGTCAAAGTATTTGTGTGAATAATGCGCGGTGCTTCGATGCCGTGCAGGATCATGTTCATTGTGCCAATGATGTAGGCAAGAGATTTCACTTCTTTGCCGACAAAGGTTCGCTTTTGAAGTTGGTCTAACTGGTCTGTGCTGAGGTTCTTTTGCTGGCGCATGTGGTCATACGCTTCGCAGAGGAAGCCTGCTGAACCTACTGCTGGGTCATAAACCCTTTCCCCAACTTTAGGGTCAATGATTTTGACCATGGCGCGAATCAGAGGTCGTGGTGTGTAGTACTCGCCACCGTTACGACCAGCGTTGCCCATGCCTTTGATTTTGTCTTCATACAGAACTGACATTTCATGCTTGTTTTCTGCTGAACCAAACTTGAGTTCATCAAAGGCTGTGATGATTTCTCGAATGTTGTAGCCGGACTGAAGTTTGTTTTTTACTTCACCGTAGATTTCACCAATTTTGTATTCAAGTGTGTCTGGGTCGGTGGCTGTTTGCTTAAACCCTGCGAGGTACTTCCACAGCTTTTCATTGATGAAATCCAGTAGGTCGTCACCAGTGAGGGCAGCGTTTAAGTCAATTTTGCCGTCTTTGCCTTTAGGTGCTGCCCAGGTCTTCCATTGAAACTCTGGCTTGATGATTGGTTCATACTTTGCGCCAGTTAGAGCTGCAGATGCCGAGCGATCGTTCTCGAATTCATCCAAATACTTCAGAAACAAAATCCAGGATGACTGCTCAACATAGTCCAGGGCAGTGCTACAGCCAGCATCTTTGCGCAGAATGTCGTCAACGTACTTAAAGGCGTTTTCGAACATGTTGAGCAGGCTCCTAGTGGTCAATTCTTAATGTTTCTAAGGATAGTGGGCTAATCGGACAGAATCCGAGTGCGGTGAGGAATCGCAACAACTAAATGTGATGCGTCACCAAGTAAAAGACCTGAGTAAAAACAGATCCCATTGTTAATGTGGGTACATGGCTATAATTTCCGCAGTTGAACAATCACTGATAGACGAAGCCTTAAAACACGCCGAAAAACGCATTGCTTTTGAATACGATCGATTCAAACTCGAGACCAACCACCGCATTTCAATGATTGCCCTAGGTACATTGGGGCAATTAATATTTCGTGATTATCTAGTTAGCAAAGGCGTTGAATTTGAATTTGAATATCAAGCTGGACGGTTTGATAGATACGACTTCATGCTTGAAGAAAAGGTTATCGAAATAAAGACTTCCGGATACGACGATTCCGAGGGCTGGGCAAAGTTGCATGCGATTTACAATAAAGACCAAATGAGAGATGCAGTAAACAAGAACATTTATGGAAGCGTTCAAATATTCGTAAATGGGTATGACCGAAAGGAGCGTAGGCTCATCCCCAGCAATTGCTCACAGGCTGTTATCGCTGGCTGGGCACCTATAGGGGTAATCCGGTCCGCTCCGATAAGAGACCTGCCATATGGCAGTGCCCACATGGTTCCTTTGGTTACCTTGGAAGAAATTGACACCTTAATTGGGTACTAATTTATCCCACTTTTTTTACTTAATAATTTGAGATTGTACTCAAGCATTTTTTCAACATTACTCCCTGAAAACAATGCAGAGATTGGTTTTTTTACCGCGACGCATTTTCCTTCGTAGTCGGTGAAGTTGAGTGAAATATCAGATTCCTGAATGAGAACTACATTCAAGTTGCGATTTTGAGTTATTTGAGCATGGGAATATCCATCTATGTAGATCATGTTCAGCCAGTTGTCGAGTAACTTGAACTCGTATTCACTTTCTGCCCATGCAAGTGCCACTATGTGATGGAGTTCAAAGCCTGGAGTTTTTGACACGGCGTGATTTGCAAAATAGTCATGTTTCTGTTGAAGACTGCGATTTAATCGCTTGCTATCACGCTTGTCATACTCTCCTTCAGGGATTGCCTCACTTCCCAGGAAGTATAAACGATCGAAATGTGAAAAATTGAGGTGCTTAACTTCCTCAAAATATATAGTTTGTTTCAAAATATGAAAACTTTGTTGAGTTTTGTTGATCCAGTTATGAAAGTCTCTTTGCTCAGTCTTATTCTTGGCACTGGACGTTCCCACCAGCGTTTTAGCTAGGTGGTTATCGATACTTCGTTTTTGTAGCGGGGTTAACTGCCTCCACGAATTAATCAATTTAACAGCCTCGGAAATCTGAATATTGAATGGGCCAGCGGTGGAAACACCCGTAACAAAAAAAGTAAATTCATGAATATCAATATGCTTGAGATCGTTATTCCGTAGCAGGTCGATAAGCACACTGATAGTGCCTAAATACAGTTTGTCGACACCTTTAGAAAACACAAAATACTTATCTCGAAGTTCTAATTTGCTACCAGAAATCAACTTCAGCCCTTCATCTGAGATCTTGACGTACTTGATAGCAGATCGTTCGTAAGGTGATATAACCTGCTTATCAGAGTTCAAACGTTCAATCCAGCCGGCCCTGTGCCAATCTACAAACCAATTCTTTCGCATGGCGTCCTGCGAACCCTTGCCAATCCCAGCAACGACTTCTTCGCAGAACTTTGCAAATTCCATCTCCGCAGCCGTGTTTTGTGGGCGCTTGCTCTTATCTGTTGTTCTAATCGGTAGCGCCGAATGAGATTTCTGATAGGCATGCAATTTATCGAGAACAAAAATTAGATCCTCGAAGTTCCAACGATTGTGTTGAGAAGAAACGTCTCCACGATAGTTGTCGTCAGAGATTCGCTTTGAAAGGTACTCGAGTGCTGGATTACCATTACCAAAGCCAGAAAGATCTAGTTTCATAGTTCCCCCAAGCCCTTAAGCCTTTGCCTTGCTAGTTTTACATATTCTATGTCAATTTCAGCGCCTATATACTGTCGGTCATGCAACTTGGCAGCTACCAAGGTAGATCCAGATCCAGCAAAAATATCAAGAATCACGTCTCCAACATTTGAGGAGGCCAAAATAATACGTTCCATTAATGCAAGTGGCTTAATGGTTGGATGAATGGCCGCAGCCGTTTTTCCTTGTACTTTGTTGACATGCCTCTCGCTTGCCATTTGCCAGACATCGGGACAAAGACGTCCTTTATCATTTGGATACCATCGTTTGCCATTTTTTAGTATTCCCTTGATTTTTGCAGCCTCAATTCGTGCCGCCGATTCATAAGGAACTCTAACTTCGTCGGCGTTGAAAGTTGGAGTTCCACCCGGCTTAGTCGCGAATATAATTGTCTCTTGCTCAGGCAAAAAACGCTTTTTAGTCGAAGTGAAACCATCTTTCTTATTCCAAGTTATCCAGTTCTGAATTTGGTAACCCATGGACTCAAGGCGCACAAGTATATGCGCAGCGTTTCTCGGTGTATTAAAAACATAGATAGACCCACCTGGTTTCAATTTCTCATCTACAGACTGAAGCCAGGTGAAAGTGAAATTCAAAAATTCAGCATCTGATTTAAATGTATCCCAATCTCCCTTCTTGAGATTGTATGGCGGGTCTACACAAACTAGATCGACTGAATGCGGAGGCATCTTTTTTAGCAGTTTTGAGTAATCGCCATGGTGGACTTTATTCATTAAAGTTTCAGGTACTTTTTTGTTACCCTGCTGCGCAATAATTGTTTTTTTGATTGGACGTCGACTTGGTTTAACACACACATCTGCATCTAATTTAGTATTAATTATGTCCTGGTAATTTTTTACGAGTTCATATCCAACAAAATTCCTGCCCAACCTCTTGGCAACACGAAGTGTCGTTCCACTACCCGCAAAAGGATCCAGGACGAGATCATCTACGAAGGAATAGAGTCTTATGCAACGCTCTGCAATTGATTCGGGCATGAGCGCCGAATGTACACCAAACGCTGGGTCACCTTTACCCGGGATCGGAAAATTCCAAATTTGACTAGTGAACTCAACCCATTCCTCTTGGCTAAGAGCGCTTAATTCCTTTTGGCGCTTAGATGGCTTGAATGACGGGCCAGACTTGACATACACTGTCACAAATTCGATCGTATTCTGTGCATAGAAGTTCGGCGGATATGGATAACTGCCAAACATTAGACTCTTACTAGGGTTCGTTCGATTCCAAATGTATGTATCCATGAGGTACAGCTCTGGAATGTTATTTAAAATGGCCTGCTGTATCGACGAGTTCAAATCAAAAATGTGTCGATTTTCATGCGTAGTAAATTCTTTCTTTAGCATTGGCATCAACGGTACGTTTATTATGAGTTTTCCGTTAGGTCTAAGAACCCGCTGACACTCCTGCCATACGTTGTTTAGTTGAGAAATAAAGTCCTCGAACTGAGCGATATCCCCAATTTGTGCTGAGTTTGCAGACGAATGTGCAGTCGTTTGGTGTCCATCAAGTGCATAATCCTTAATGTTGAAATATGGGGGCGATGTGACGATTAAACCAACAGAATCGTCAGGAAGTTCACGCATGTCGCGGGAATCGGCAATGAACACCTTGTTCTCATAATCATTGTTTATCTCTTTTGGTGAAGCCATTTGAACTTGCCCTTCTCGCGCTAACCATTATGTCAGTTTGCTCCGACCAATTGGGGCGCCCGCCAACTTCTGCAGTCAATACTTGATCGCCCAAGAGCGTCAAGCTATCGCTCGCTCGGAACAAGCAATAGCCCGGATCCCGCAGAGCCGTTCTTCCAGTTCCTACTCTGATGGCCGCGCTGCCCAAGGAACGATGGCTTTATGAGGCCAAAATCACTAAGGGCCGATGACGTTGGATCAAGTAGCTGCCCGGTGCTAATACCTACCTTGAGTAGGTCAATCGCTAGGTCAGCCGTTTGAGCAATGGCGATTCGTGCAATCATGAAAGCATTGTCGATACCCAAATGGACGTCGACCAAAAGTTCCAGAATTGGTTGTGGGGAAAGAGACGAACTTACACTTGGCCCTGGCGCAGGAATCGCTCGGGACATCTTCGTTGCCAAAACTGATCCAGAAACCTTGTTTGAATACTTTCCGAGGAAGAATTCAAAACGCAACAACCCTTCATTTATCCTGAGGCGTCCCTCAATCGGGCCAACGGGGTACGTAAGTTGAGTCCAGTCGTCTAATGGGAGTGCAATGTTGTAGCCAGTTTCATAGATTGATTCAGCAACTGCATTGCGTAAATCATTTAGAGCAATTTCAGACGGGCTCAACTTCTCTTCTCCAACTTCGTGATGCGAATATGTGCTATCAGTCTAGATGAACGCGACCTGAAAACTCCCTAATTAGTCAAGGTTCCTAGGCCCTCCTCTAGAGACCTTGTATCGCGATGTGCGCTGTCACTGCTATCTGCTAACTTAGCCTCACCACCTGCTAGGAGTACATATGAGCAACGAAGCCTTTATGGCCGAACCCCCAAGTGACCGCGTCTACATTCGGGATGAACACATCCTCGTGATTGACGAGTTAGAAATCAAAGATCCTGAAGTGGTTGAACTCGTGAAACACCGAATTGCTGCAAATGAAAACGTTGAAGAATTGATAGAGGATCTCATCAAGATTGGTGCCAAAGCAGCCCTGGTATTCAATGCAAACACAGGTGCTGAAACTATCAAAAATGCGATTGAAACAGCGCAACTAGGCATTGCCCAATCGGCACAGAGCGTCAGCCAGCTCGTTGAGGGAGAACTTAAGAAAGTCAGCGATAAGGATGGCGATCTACAGAAAGGCATTGCCGCATCTGTTGACAAACTGTCCAAGGACCTAGAAGCTGCATTTTCTGGCGAAGACACTCCCCTGCGAAATGCTCTTGCTAAGAGCCTAGAAACACTAAGCAAGAATCTGACAGAAAATGTCAAGGAACGCCTCAAGGACCAAAAGGACGGCATTGAAGTCTTACTCGATCCGTCACATCCCACCTCTCCACTCCGATCTCTTTTAGAAAAGTTAGAAGCGCTCAACACAACCGTCAATGATGTCCAAGCTGTTATGGCCGGTGACAGTATTCGGCAAGAGGTTGAAAGCAATGCGCCAATTGGTGGTGTTAAGTATGAGGAACAAGTAGTTCAGTCGCTCAAGGGTATCGCACTTGCAAATAATGATTTGTGCGAAGGAACTGGCAACACCACTGGATACGTTCGAAACAGCAAACGAGGCGACGCGGTTGTCGAATTCTTAACGGGGAATGCTCACAAGGCCCGAATTGTGGCTGAAGCCAAGGATAAGCGCCTAACTTCCAAAGAGTGGCTTGATGAGGCGAAGGAAGCTAGACGCAACCGGCGAGCCGAGGGGTTTATTGGCCTGTGCAAATCTCCGGAACTTATGCCTAATGAGGGACAGCGCATTTGGATTAGCGACATGAAGACGGTTGTCTTGGCCTTTGACCCAGCGCATGATGATATTGAACTTTTGCGTTCCATCTACCAATTTGTGAAGCTAACCACGATGACCCGAACCGGATCGCTTGACGCAGATTCTACAGAGCAAGTTCTTGAGCACCTGCAGACAAGCATCACGGCAATCGAACGCTTCAATGAAGCGGAGAAACACATCACAAGCATAGACAAGGCAAGTGAAAATCTCCGCAAAGGTTTAAAGGCTCTCCGTGATGACCTAGAGCGCGAAATTCATTCCGCCCAGCGCGCTTTATTGCCAATCGAACCTGATGAAGACATTGACACCGAGGAAATCCTTGAAGAATATCCATCGGATGACGAGACAACCAACATCAACTAACTCATATTGGTTAGCCAGAAGCCAACAAATTCAACCCGGACGGATGGAGTAGACGCTATGCGAGTTCTAGATGGAAACCTTCTCTACAGCGCCAGCGATCTTGTGGCTCATGCGTCATGTGAGCACCGAACAGAGCTCACACTGGCCCACAAATTAGGCCTAACGCCGATTACTCCTGACAAAGTTGAAGGCATGGCTGCACTCGCGGGTGAACGAGGAACGGAACACGAGAAGAAAGTCTGGGATTCGTTAAGCCAGAATCACCAAGACGCCATAAACCTTTCAGACCTTGCATACAAAACTACTGATGATTTAATCAAAGCTACCGAAGCAACACTGGAGGCTATGGAATCTGGCGTCAGCCTTATCTATCAAGGCATATTCTTCGATGGGCAATTCATCGGTTACCCAGATTTCCTTCGCCGCGTCGATATCGACCCAGTTGTTAATCCCCGTGGTTACACATACGAAGTTATCGACGCCAAACTCAAGCGTTCACTGTCTTCAACGGCTGTCATTCAAATGGCCGCATACAATCGCCAACTACGCAAGATGGGCTTCAGTATTCCTGAGAGCATGTCCGCTTTCCTAGGCGATTTCAAAATTGAACAATTCCCAGTGGCAAATGCGCTGCCCTATGTGGATCGCCTGAGTGCAGAACTCGAGCAGAAATTGGCAGAACCCGCTGTTGTGCCGGCCCCAATCTGGAGTGAAAAGATTACGGCCTGCGAGTCCTGCATTTGGGCAACAGTGTGCGAAACGGGACGTGAACAAGAACGAGACCTGTCACTGATTGCCAAGATGCGTGGTGACCAACGCAAGAAGCTCATAGAAGCCGGCATCACAAGTATCGAAGCGTTCGCACAATCACCAGACGAGGCACGCCCAAAGAGCATGAGCCGTGGCACATGGGAGCGACTGCGACATCAGGCAATCTTGCAGTCCAAACAAGACCAGGATCCAAATCATGCAGTTCTATCCGAAGTCTTTTCTAATGATGGTCTTGAACTCATGCCGGCACCGAGTAACGGTGACGTGTGGTTTGACATGGAAGGCGATCCTTTTGCTGAACCACCACAAGGACTCGAGTACCTCTTTGGCGCAATCACCTTTGAGACTGGAACGGATTCGTTCACTGACTTCTGGGCACACAACCCAGCTGAGGAAAAGCTCGCTTTCGAAAACTTTGTTGATTGGATTGAAATCCGTCGCCAGCAGTACCCAGACATGCACGTGTATCACTATGCCTCTTACGAGCGCACGCGAATGGGTTCGCTAGCCTCGCGATACGCAACACGAGAAGACATTATTGATGACTGGTTCCGCAAAGGAATCCTGGTTGACCTGCTGACAGTTGTCAGCAGAAGCATCCGAGTTTCGCAACGTTCCTACTCGATAAAGAAACTTGAACCTCTCTATGGCTTCTACCGCGATCAAGAAGTAAAGACCGCTGGTGACTCAGTAGTGGACTACGAGAAGTTCCTAGAACTGACAGATTCTGGTGAAAGTGCCAAGGCACAAGAACTTCTTGATGGAATCCGGGATTACAACAAAGCAGACTGCATCAGCACAAGATTGCTTGATGCGTGGCTGCGTGAGATATCCACTTCTAAAGGTGTCACGCCTAAGCCTTTTGAGGAATCCATTCCTAAAGAGGATGTGGACGATGCCGATGGACATCTCGTGCAAGCCTTAATTAATGACGTGAGTTTTGACCGAAGTCGGCGCTCTCCACAAGAAGCCGGCCAAGCAGCATTAGCGGCAGCTGTTGGCTACCACAGAAGGGAAGAAAAACCGGCCTGGTGGGAATATTTTCATAACATTGAGGCCGATCCGGATGAATGGAATAACCAAGACAAGGTGGCTGTAGTTATTGACGTTGACACTAATGGTTGGCAATTGCCGTCTGGAAAGGGCACAAAACTTCGGCGCATTCTGAAATTGAACATCGATGGCGGGCAAGGTCTAAAACTCGGAGTTGGAAGTACCGCTCTGATGGTCTTTGACGAACATCCCGATATTCCAGATCAAGTAGGAATGGGCTCTAGATTTGCCCATTCAGGAAAGGTCCTCGTGTCAGAAAGTGGTTACCTCGAAATTCAAGAATATCAAATCAAGGATGCTCCGAATTGGGCTGCTCTTCCACTGGCAATTATTGAAGGTAAGCCCATTAGCACTGAGGTGCTCTACGAAGGAACCCTTGCCGCCGCCGAGACTGCTAGGGCAGAATTGCCTGCCTGGCCAACTGGTCCAGCCTTTGACTTGCTACTACGCGCGCAACCTAGTCTCGGAAAAGTTAATCTGCATCAGACTGGGGATCAGATCAGGGATATTGTTAAAGCGTTAACAGAAATTGATTCTTCATACTTAGCAGTTCAGGGCCCTCCAGGTTCGGGGAAAACTTATTTAACCGCGCGTGTAATCAAGGATCTGGTGGAGACCCATAACTGGCGTATTGGCGTTGTAGGGCAAAGCCATAAAGTCATTGAGAATTTACTAGCAGCAATAGTTAACGCTGGGCTAGACCCGAATTTGATAGCAAAGAAACCACAATATTCAGGGTCAATGTTTCCGTGGCAATCCACGGATAACGTCGCTGATTGGGTTGTTGACCAGTCCAAAGGTTTTGTAATTGGAGGTACTGGGTGGAATTTTAGAAGTCCAGGGTTCGTTCAGCTCCCCAAACTCGATCTAATGGTTATTGATGAGGCTGGGCAATACTCTCTCGCAAACACGATTTCCATGTCTACCGTGACAAAGCGCTTATTGCTTGTTGGCGACCAACAACAGCTGCCCCAAGTATCTCGTGGCTCGCACCCAGAACCTGTTGACATATCAGCTCTTGAGTGGCTACTTGATGGGAAGGAAGTCATCCCAGATGAGTTTGGTTACTTCCTAGATAAGTCTTTTCGAATGCACCCAGACCTATGCGCGCAAGTGTCACAGCTCTCCTACAAGGGACTCTTGCAATCTGCAACCGTAGCAAGTAAACGCCACCTCGCAGAATCTCAACCCGGTCTTCATGCCGTGGAAGTTGCGCATCACGACAACGCGACCAGTTCCATTGAGGAAGTGCAGGAAGTCATTCGAATCGCACAATCAGTCATCGGAAGGAATTGGACAGACGCAGATGGAACCCGGCCGCTCCAAGCAAAGGACGTAATGGTTGTAGCACCCTACAACGCCCAGGTTAATCTGCTGAAGCGTGAATTGAGCAACATTGGCCTTGAAGAAACGCCAGTTGGAACCGTAGACAAGTTCCAAGGCCAGCAAGCCCCAATCGTCATCATGTCCATGACAGCATCTTCTATTGAGGGCGCACCTCGAGCGTGGGAATTCCTACTTTCTCGAAATCGCCTAAATGTTGGAATCTCTCGCGGGCAATGGGCAACCTACCTGCTCTATTCACCAGAATTGCTTCGGACACCCGTTACCCGACCGGGTCAGATTGCTTTGGTCAGCGGCTTGCTCAGTTTGGCCAAACCCTGATGTCAGGTGGCCTCCATCTGAGGTAACGACTGGAAGCAACACGAAGGGCGAATGGCTTTAATCAGAGGGATACCGCTGGTTAGTCGCGGCCAGTTCTCAGACTATAAATACCCTTAACTGCCCCTACTGCAATTAGCGCAGAGCACCTGTCGTACATACCTACCGTTCGCCTAATAGATGTTAGTGACTGTCGGTGCCTTTGAGAATATTTACTACTTTGATAGCATCCGCTTCTCGAATAACTGGAACATTGATTTCAATGGCGCGGTTGACCTTGCTCGTATTTGTCGGTGCACCGTGAGAAATCCAAAGGAAAGCTGGATTGCGCGTGCCAGGCGTGGACCTTCTGTACTCAAGGCCGGATCCCAAGAGAAAATCGCTCATAAGCCTGCTTTTGCTAGTATCGTCCGTTGCTTGGATGCCGTTGATGGTCGGTGAACCGGTGACATACACGTGACAGAAATCTGAATTCGAGCGCACTCTGTCAAGTACCTGCTCAATAGTTGCAAAAGTAAAACTACTGCTGGGCTGAGGTGCGAGCTTTTCAGGTGAAGTACTTATCGCTGGCGAAACGGCCGAAATGCCCCGTGGAAGAATATTGGTGGACTTTGGCCAAGTGGGTAAGTTTTGCTGTGACACGCTTGCGGTCGCTACACGCGATGCGACTGCCGGATCAAGAGCAAGTAATTTCTTAAATACCTCAATCGTGGCCAAAACATCTGCCCTTGCTTGGTGATGATTCTCTAGATCCACACCTAATTCTTGACACAGGGTCGTCAACTGGAAATTAAGTGGGCGGAATGACGGGTGACGCGCTTGGCGAGCCAAATCCAGCGTACAAAGCGAACTGGAAACAAAGTTCAAATCTTGTTTTCCCATGTGAGAAATTTCGCTTTGAAGAATTCCTAAATCAAATCTTGCATTGTGGGCAACTAAAACTCGTTTTTCAAGAAATGGGTGGATGTGAGGCCACAATTGTTCAAAGTTTGGGGCGGCGCGTAAATCGCTTCCACGAATTCCGTGAACTCTAACAGCGCTGGGACTAATGTCTCTAGGTGACTTAACTAACGACGAGATTTGATCTACAATTTCTAAATTATAATCAAGCGCTACCAAGCAGATCTCAACCATTCGAGCATCGCCACCGAGTCCTGTGGTTTCCGTGTCGAATACTGTGAACTTTCCCGGGAGGTTTGCCACTTCTATCATCCGTTCTTGTCAGCAGACTTTACTCTGCGTGAAATTTCATTCCGCCATGTTATGGTCTCAGTCAACAGCGTCTGTTGCGTATCAATGACGCTCTCTATTTTAGTTGAAAGGCCTGATTTTTTTCCAGAGTGGCATTTTCGCCGAAATATCACTCACCGCGATGTCGTGAACAGTTAAGGCCATAGTGGGAATTTGCGCGCAAGTGTTTTTAGCAATTGATGTTATGTGCGAAGCCCATAACTTAAACAAATCATCCGTGACGCACATTTCCGCAAGGATCAGAGTTTTACTTCAGCACAGATTATGTCCATGAATCCGCTACCAGGAATGAATGGCGAACTGCACATCGTTTCATTTATCAGGCCATTTTCCTTGAATATATCCAAAACAGATTGCACACCCGCTAGGCCCTTTTCACGATCAGAAACAAGATCGAAGTTTGACCTTGTCCAAAGTTTTTTATGGTGACCGAAATATGACTTTGGTAGAAGATCAGGGCTGCTTGGCGTGACGATATTTATCAAGACAAATCCTCGCTTAGCCGGCAGGCCAGATCCTAACGATCTTCGTATCTTGAAAATATCTTCTTTCAACTGCTCAGCTATTCCCGCTTCGGGTTTTTGATTTTTCACACCCTTTGATCCGTCGAAGTGGTACCAAAATTTGTTTTCGATAATTACTTCAATTTCTCCGTCATGATTGACTAATACGATGTCATGAAAATTGCGAGAAACCTTGACTTTGCGTCCAGACACCGTCTCGTAGTCGACTCCCTTGTATTCGAGCAGCACCATTCCGGATGTGTGATCATCTACTCGACCTAAGTTGAATTCTTCAGCCGCTTGCATGTGCTGTGCCAGGAGTCCACTAAAGGTTTGCTCACTTTTACTTTGAAGCAGTATTTCTTGGACAGATGACGGATTGGCTCCAAATGATCGCCATGCCATCTCTACGATGATTTCAGAACTGATTTTCTGGGTAATAATTAAACTTGGTATAGACACTGACAACTACCTCTTGTTCTATTTTAATTGCTCAGTCTAGAAAATTATCTCGAAATATTTGTTGCTAAACAGATAAACTAAGAACACTTGATTGAATATTGTGTTCCACACTGGAACTAAATATACTGCAGCACAGTCGATTCCTCCTGCCTGGCGAACTTGAGAGTCTACTTTTACGACCGGTGAATCAAAAATGTATCATCAGAAACGGAGTGGAACAGAATTGCCAGATCCAAATAATTTGAAGTTGGTTGAGCTAGTCAATCAATTGCCATCAGTGGCTCGAATGAATATTCTCGAGTGCGGATTTATCTTTCACGGCTTTAGTGATTACGAAGGATTCCTTGTCATGGAATCAATAGATCATCCTGACTACACGGGCGAGTGGAATGCCAAGTATGAATGCTTCCAGTGCAAGAACCTATTTAAAGATCATGAGACTGAATGGTGGGCACCGGAGGACGGCGACACGTTGCACGACGCGGAAACAATGTGTACTGCCTGCATGGTTAAATTTTTTGAAAGTGCTGAAATCATTGGACTTACTGAGAATGGACTCAAACAGTTTCTGTTAGAAATTCAACGGCTGGGTTGGAATTTCAGCCCAAATGGCTGGAAATTCCCGGATGCGGAAGCTTTACCCAGTAGATGCAGTTTCGAGGATGAGGATGTTCATGCGCACAGAATTTGGAAAGCAAATCCGGCAAGTCGGCAGAAGGAGATGTCTGGACTGGACAATCAAGATGCATGGCTTGTGTGCAGCATGACGTCTGCTCTGCTTGTTGCATCTCCAGGTCGACTCCATGGCTGGGACGAAGATCCAGAATTTTTAGACAGTTTAGCGATGATGCTCGCCAATCAAAAAGAACTTTTGGATTGCGGAGAACGGCTTGAAGTCATTCGCCAATTTAGTGGCGGCTACATCGATATTGATGAAAACGCCGACTATTACTTTGTTATGGGAATCAGGAGCGCTGCAGAACATCTCATCTCGGTCGATTTGAGGGAAAAGAAACCTAATGAACGATGGAGCATCTTCTAATCCGAGATAGGCCGTCAAGCTAAAAATTCGGATTATTGTTCGTAACAAAAGCTGTGACCAAATCAGAACTATTTAAAGCCCCAAGTATCTATGTTCGATTTCTTACAAGGTCGGACAAAGTCAGAACGCTAGAAACATAATATAAATTAACTGCGCGATCTCTTGGTTGAATTCTTCTTCGTTGTATTTGTATTCGTTTTTTGGGTGATCAATCTAGGGATAGGCCCGAGATCTGCAAAGCTATTTACAAGCTTGAACTTGTTTGAGCCCGGAGAAACTGTCTGCCAAGGGGTGACATCTAATGCTTCTCTTCCACGAGTTAACGCGACATACATCAACCGCAGGTCGTCATCTTCCATGTCATCGATATGCGGAAAATCGCTATAAATTTGAACTGTATTCCATTCTCGCCCTTTAGCCCTATGAACTGTAGACACAGTAACCTGGGCATCTTTCTCCGGGACGCATGACTTTACTGTGGCAATGAGCTTTGTTGGGCCATGAGTTTTAACAAGAGTGACGAGTGGAGCGATCGAACCTGCCTCAGCCTTGTGCAACTGAACCCATTCAAGCAACTCCTCCCAAGAGTTAAATGCTGACAGCTCTGGATGCCGCGAGCGACCATTCTCCTGCAAGTCCTTGCAACCCTCAAAAAAGTAAATGAATTCAGCCTCATTCGCACAGATTGCGACCTTTTTCTTTTGTTCTTGAAAGCTGATTACATTTTGAATCATCCCAGCATTTGTCCGGCAAAGAACTACTTCAGGATTAGTAAGCGGTTTTACAGTTGATTTTTGATTTGGGTTTCCGAGCACTATGTGCGGAGCATTCAACCGCTCAAGAATTTCATTGCCCCAGTCGGCGATGTCCTGACCAAAACGGAAACTCTGAGTCAGCCACGTTCGATCCATAACTTTTACAGAGGCGAGTGCGCTAACGGCACCTCGCCATTCATAGATTTGCTGGAAACGGTCACCACAATAGATAAGTTGGGCGTTTGTTTGGCGGTGCACAATGTCCAACATGACTGGATCGGCGTCTTGTGCTTCATCAAAAAGAATAAAGTCAGCGTTTATTCTTGGATCTTCCAAATGCCACAGTTTTAGGTAGTGCTGATGTTCAATGGGCAGATCGCTATCCCGGTTTTCAATACTCTTCCACATAGTCTGTGCATATCCCAGAACATGTTCAACAATGGATTTCTTTAGCCGATCGTCCTGAATGAATGCCTCTAACTTTGGAATTACATGCTCAGAACCTATCTGCGACGCAGATGACTGCACAAAATTATCTACCGTAGATTTCACAAGATGCGCCACTTGGACAGGCGTGTAGCGATAGATGTCATTGTTCATTTTGAATTGAATTTGTTCGATTGCAAACCGTTCTGCAATTGCTGGGTGCCGTAAACGAGCGCCGTTTAAACGCTCTCGATACTCATGCCCGACTGCGCGATACGCCAAAGAGTGCGCAGTGTTTGCCTTTGTGGAATCAGGAATCTTACGTTTGACATCTTCAACTATGGATTTGTTGAATGCAATATATTGGCCACGTTTGTTATTCTTGCGTTCAGCTATCAATTTCATGGTCGTAGTCTTTCCGGTGCCAGCAAGAGCTTCAACGACAACATTCACATCGTCTAATGCAGCGCGCATGGCAACAGCCTGTTCATCCGTTGCCTGGAATACAGTCGACTTTGATTGCTTTTTGTGCCATTTCTGCAAAGTACCTTGCCGTAATGACCAGGTAGCGAATTCAGACTGAGTTTTTAATTCGAATTCGTCGATTTCAAAGACATCTTTACATTTTGAACAGACAATGGCCCAGCCATCTTCATGGGTAGGAGTCTTAAACGATTGATTGCGGTAGACGGCATACATTCCTGTGCAATCGGTGCACTGGATCTCAGTATGTCCTTCAAGAAACCAGTTTGAGTCCAAAAACTCACTTGAATTTGTATCAAACTTCCAACCCAAGTCTTTCTGGATGAGACTTGCAAGATTACTCAAAATTACCACCTCTGGACGCAATTCCTAAAGACTACTGTAAATTAGCAACTTAAATTTGTGCTGAATCCTAGGATTAAGACTGATTCAAATTAGCCGTAAATCTACAAAGATCTGTTCACCCGCCACTGCATATTCGGTACCTCGCGCTGAGATCTCTCGCAAAGTGCCTTGACAGTGAGGGAGTTTGAAAATTAGTTTGGGCTCTTGTTTAAATCTCAACATTTCAATCATCTTCTACCATAGGTTTTGGCGGCCCAAAGAGATCCGGGAAGTTCTCCGCATTCGGCTCAAGGTAAGGGCGCTTGCGGGGGTTGCGTTCTTCCTCTAGTTCGGCTTCCAAATATGCCTGGGCCCGCCTAACCCTCTCGGCTCGGTTTTTGCGGTCGGCCAAGATATCGTAGAGAGTGAAATTCATTGGAGTTCCGATGTTTTTCAGATACTTACCAATTTCTCGATAAGCCTTCATGTTGGTCGGAGCGAATCTGAACGCAGTCTTTTTTGGCAAGTGAAAGGCGAGATTTAATGTTCGCACCCAGAGTGTGGCCGCCTCTAACCTGCCTTCAATGGTATTTGGCACAACCTTCCAAAAATTAGGATGGTCATCCTCATCTGGCTCGTTCCAGCCCAAAAGAATGATGCGTTGAACATAGAATTCAGAAATCGGCGGATCTAGATACCGGTTGCTCGTGATTTCAATTTCAATCTCATCATCTAGGTATTGCGCCTGTACGTAAGGTCCAGACTCATATATGGGGTTCTTTACCTGGACAGTAAATGCCATGGGATTGTAATCCTTTAGGCACCAATTGAGTGCGAAAACTAGTCGGATCCAATCTTTATCAAATTCACCAAGTTCCAAGGTAATCCTCCTCATATTCATCACTTTCAATTGTTTGCGACTGCCAACCGGAATTGTGGTGACGACTGTCAACCAAACTGATTACCTCAAATGTTTCCGGAGTTAGTCGGAAGTAGGCGTTTTGCTCGAACTGGTTCCCCCAATCACGAACTACCTTGTCATCAACATTCCAGAGCAGGAGTGATCGTTCAATCCACTCCTCATCCGGCGACATACCGAGGCAGTTTTCAAAGTTGATACCCGATGCCTTCACAAGCTTGACCAGCTCGGCTTCGCGCCCAATGTTCTAAATGTCACTTAGCAACTCGCTGTAGGGATTGCCTGGGCTCAGAACAAATACTTCTGAGACTGATTCGCCCCAGACCCATTCTCCCCCGCTGATGTCACTTGCCCTGATGTTGATGCGTTGCTCTACTGGAGCATTTTGAGGGTGAAACTGAATAATGGTTTGGCAGTAAGCCTGCCAGGTTTGATCGCTTATCTGGGATTGCTCAGACATTATTTAGACTCCGATTCGTTATTGATTGTGGATGTTTCTTTGACTAGATTACGAAACTCTTGCAGATCCCCCACCGCTCGCAACACAGCTGGCTGCAGATGAGCGTGCACCCATTCTTTCTCGGAGACTCGTTTACTCTGCAAGTGCTTGCGCTTGGGCATGCCATTCTTGGTAGTCATGCACTCGAGAAAATCCTCTGGGTCGGTTGTCACGCTAAAGAAATAGCCCTGGCATTCGAATAGTGATAAATCGTGCAGCCAACCTACGAGCCTCGGGCCGTAAAACCCCAGCAAGGCCTGCATTTGTGGTGCGCGGTGAGTATAGAACTTGATGCGCTTGCGATTAAGTACCGCGATGAAGTAATTCGGCCCGGTCGAGACAATCTTCATTTTGTAAAGCGGCTGACGGATAGCTCTTTTCACCTGCAGGAAATGCACGCAGTGACCCATGTCCTCGATAAGGCTACAGCCATCAAGGCAACTGTCTTCGGCTTCTGGTGCTTGTGGGTCT
>Ga0214919_10002552_pt1 | contig 28538 bp, 23 predicted proteins | sample LL1503_MetaG_FD_177994 | JGI IMG/M metagenome (GOLD analysis project Ga0214919, IMG submission 177994) | Freshwater microbial communities from Lake Lanier, Atlanta, Georgia, United States - LL-1503 | ecosystem: Environmental > Aquatic > Freshwater > Lake | place: USA: Georgia | collected... | reverse complement strand
TTGCTCCTTTCATGGCGATCATGAGCAAATCTTGCTCCACGGCACTCATCAGTTTCTGAATGCCTTTGTTGTCCACAGCCACCAAGTTTTCGAAGGTGAACATGTTGTCTTGAATTTTTTGCATCAAATCGGGGTCGATCTTCTCGAGTCCACCCATGATCTGTGCCTCGAGCGCCGTCTTGGTGGAGTTCATGATCTTGGCAGCAGCCTTGATGCCGCCAAAGCTGGAAGAGGCGGAGCTAGAACTCTTGGAGAACTGCATCTTCATAATGGCTTCCAGCTCGGCCATGGCAGAGGGTTGAACCGTTTCTAAACTGGCCACACGTTGAATAATTTCAGGTCGTGTCGTAGCTGGCAAATAGTTCAGCACATCGGCAGCGACTTCGTGCTCTAGCACTGACAAAATAATGGCTGTGACTTGTGGGTGTTCTGTGCTGATCATCTCGGCAATAGAGCGAGCATCCATCCACTGGAGGACTTCCAAACCTTTGCTGCTTTGGCCAGGCATGATGCGGCCCAGCACAGATGCCGCTTTATCATCTCCCAAGGCGCGGCGCATGACTTTTTCGACATAGTCGGTTGTGCCCAAACCTAAGTTCGATTGTTTCTTGAAGGTGGCCACAAAATCGTCAAGGATGGCGTTGACCGCTTCTTGCGAGACATCGGCCACAGACACCATGGCGCCGCCCAAATGCTGAACTTCTCTGGGGTCCATGAACTTGATAATTTCTGCGGCTTGTTGCTCGCCCAACAAAAGGGTTAGCACGGCGGCGCGCTGCGTGCCTGTCATGTTGGTTAACTCAACCCGAAGGGCTTCGGCTGCTGCCGCTTCTTCGGGTGAGGGGGTGGGTTCTTTGGTTGCCATAATTGCCTCGAATGTGTGACGCTAAGTATTGCTTTTGAAGATTACATGCTAGCGCGAATCATGCCTTTGAGCACGCTGGCCACACGGGCTGCGTCTTCGGCCACGATCATGCGCACAAGAGCCACTTTGTCGTCGTAAGAGTTGGCGGTATCCAACATCTCTGCAGAAATATTTGACTTCTTGGGTTTGAGTTTGGCCTTGATCTCTTCCAAGGTTTCGCCTTCGCCCATTTGGATTTGGTCCATGTCTTCTGGCGACAACTCGCCATCTCCCAGCGGTCTGGCAGGACCAGCCAACAAAGCATCGTTCGGGTCGACTTTTTCTGGCAAGAACGAGGCCACCACAGGTTTAATCACCACAAAAATGAAGGCCACCAGCAGCAAGGCCAACAGGCCTGTTTTAGCGCTGCTCATGACGGTTTCGTCTTTGTACCATGGTGTGTTGAACTCAAACACGGGCTCGACGCCAAATTTTTCTTGAACCACAGTGACCACGTCGCCGCGCTTCTCGTCGTAGCCCACCACACCGCGCACCAAGCTTTGCATGCGGGCAATTTCTTCTTCGGTGTAAGGTTTGGCTTCTAAGGGCTCGCCTTTTTCGTTCTTTGCACCAGGTGCAGGCGTGCGTTCATTCACCAACACCACCACGCTGAGTTTTTCAACGGTGCCAGAGGCAGGCTTCACATGGCGCACAGAACGGTCAAGTTCATAGTTTCGAGTGGCACGTGAGGTGGTGGTTGTTTTTTCTGTACCCGAGGTGCCTGGCGCCGGCGTGGCTTTGGAGTCCGTGCTGGCCGAAGGCGCAAGTGGCGGTGTATTAGACAAGGTGCCTGGTACGCCGCCTTCTGATTCTTTGCCTGATTTCTTGTCTTCGCTCACCACTTCAGAGCGAGTTTTGGGGCCCTTTTCACGGGTGTCGTAATCTTCGGTGGTAATTTCGGTTTGCGTAAAGTCCAAGGACATGTTCACTTGCGACAGCACATTGGCCTCACCCACAATGGGTGAGAGAATTTGCATGATGCGCTGACGGTACATGTCTTCAATTTTTTGCTTGTGGGCTGTTTGGCCTGTGGTCAAACCAATAGCCGCTTCACCCATCGAGTCGGTAAACAACTTGCCGCGGCTGTCTAGCACGGCCACGTTTTCAGCTGTGAGCAAAGGAATGCTGGAAGACACCAAGTGAACCACCGCCTGCACTTGGCTGGGCGTTAAGGTGCGACCTGGAAAAGTAGTGACCACCACAGAAGCCTTAGGGGCTGTGCGGTCACGCACAAAGACAGACTGTTTGGGCGTGGCCAAATGCACACGCGCAGCTTGAATGGAATCAATGTTGGTAATGCTCTTGGCCAGTTCTTGTTCCATGGCATTGGTGTATTTCACTTGCTCCATGAATTGGCTGGTGGTCATGGCAGATTGGTCTTTTAAAGAATCAATGCCAGTGGTGCCTGTTTTGGGAATGCCTTTGCTGGCCAAGAAAATCTTGGCTTCGTGATAGCGGTTTGCGGGCACTGTAATTTGACCTGTCGCTGCGTCTACCACGGGCTTGTACTCAGCTTGACGCAAAGCGTCCAAAGCCAGCTGCTGATCTGTTTCCGACATGTTGGCCATGAGAGGGCGATAGGGTGGCTGGTTAATCCAGACATAACTCAAACCAAACAACAGCAAGGCCAGCGCAATGATGACCAAGGGCATGGCCTTGCGCACGGCAGGTTGTTGCAAAATTTGTTGCACGCCAGACACCGCGCCGCCTTGCGCGTTGTAATTGCCATCACCCGCGCCACCCATGGTGGTTAAAGCGCCGCCGCCAGTGGTGGTTAAAGCTGTGCTTCCGGAATTTGCTGTGGCAAATCCGGGCTGAAAAGTTGCTGCTGAGGTTGCCATGATTTATGTCTTTCAGTCGGGTCTTAAACCGGCATGTTCAAAATGTCTTCGTAGGCCTTGAGTACTTTGTTGCGTACTTGCAAGGTGGCTTCAAAGGCAATGGAAGATTTCTGCATGCCCAGCACCACGTCGGTCAGGGGCACGCCTTCGCCGCGCTCGTAGGCTTCGGCTTTGGCTTTAGATTCTTGTTGCACTTCATTCACAGAGTTCAAACTCTTTTGAATGAGGTCTGTAAAACCAGAAGTGCCTTGTGGCTGGCCTGCGCCGCCCACTTTGTTGCCCAGATCGTCTACGCCGCCACCCGCTTGGGCTTGATAAGCCTTGAGCGTTTGCAGCATGCTTTGAATGTTCACCTGGGAATTAACTTTTTCAATCATGATGTTTCCCCTTAACCGGCCATGGCCATGTTGGATGTTTCAAGCTTGAGCTTGGCCATCTTGTAGCGCAGTGTGCGGGGGCTGATGCCCAACACACGTGCAGCTTCCATGCGGCTGTCGGTATTTTGAATGGCTGTCAAAATCAATTGATGCTCGTTGCTTTTCACAGCTTCTTGCAGGTTGGCTGCAGGGGCGGCTTGTGCCAATGGTGCTGCTTGGTAAGAAGGCAAAGCAGTAGGCAAGGGCGTGTTCATGACCTTGGGTACCTCTGCCGCCATAGATGCCAAGGCTCTGGCCGCTTGAAAACCTTGTGAAGGTTCTAAAGTTGAGCTGTCTTCAGATACCAACATTTCTGAAGCATCGTCAAACATGAGGTGAGTCACTTCAATGTGGTTGTTGCTGCAAAGCACCACGGCGCGCTGCACCACGTTTTCCAATTCACGCACATTGCCTGGCCATGGATAAGACACCAGCTTGACTTGTGCTTCATCACTTACGGTGAAAGCTTCGTTGTTTTGGCCATGGCGCACCAACATGCTGGCCACCAAGGGCAAGATGTCGCCAGGGCGGTTGCGCAGTGCTGGCACACGCAGTTTGAAAGTGCTGATGCGGAAATACAAATCTTCGCGGAACTCGCGCTCGGCCATGGCCAAACGCAAGTCTTTGTTGGTGGCAGCAATCACGCGCACATCCAAATCAATGGCTTGCTCTGAGCCCAAGCGTGTGAGTTGACGTTCTTGCAACACGCGCAGCAATTTGGCTTGTAAGTGCAAAGGCATTTCACCAATTTCGTCCAAGAACAGAGTGCCGCCTTGGGCTTGTTCAAACAAACCTTTGAATTCTTTTTGCGCGCCAGTAAAAGCGCCTTTTTCGTGGCCGAACAACATATCGTCAATGAGCTGCTCGGGCAAAGCCGCGCAATTCAAACCTACGAAGGGGCCTTTGGCGCGTTTGGAAGACTCGTGCAGCACGCGGGCCAAGATTTCTTTACCAGCGCCTGTGGGGCCTTCAATGAGGGCTGTGACGTTGGCTTGCGCTACGCGTTGGGCCAAGGCCAGCAAGTGACGGCTGACGGGGTCTACATAGACGACATTGCGCTGAACTGGTGTTGCTTTAGGTATGGCATAGTTGGCTGCGTTTGATTTTTTATAGGCGCTTGAAGCAGTGGCTGCTTTGACTGTAGCTTGCAACTCTGCTTGCAACTTGGCTTGAACGGCTGCTTGGTGAGCTTGGTGAATGGCGTCGTTGGTGATTTTCCAGGACTCTTCAGACCAATCGTCATGGGCCAAGACATGGGCAGCACCCTGGCGCATTGCTTGTACGGCTAACTCTAGTTGGCGGCGCTCAATGCGGCAGACCACTGGTAAGGCGACACCCATGCGATTCATGAGCTCTATGGTGCAGGCCAGTAAATCGTTGGTGGCTTCGTGGCGAACAATGAGGGCCAGAGATTGGCCATCTGCCAGTGCGGTTTGCAGGTCTTCTAGCGTTTGAATTCGCCGAATGGCCAAGCCTGCTGCGGCCAGTTGCGAATGCTCGCTGGCAGCCAATGGCTGTAGCGGATCAAGCCAAAGTGTGTATTGCGCGGATTGTTTCGAGTTCATTGCTGTCTAGTGCCTCAGGTGCATAGGGATGCAGAGGTAGTAGCAATGGGCGTGCCATGTTAAAAATAGTACTTAAGTAGCTGATATCTGGCCAAATTCGTCAATTTACTGACACCTTGTTGCTAAATTACAACGCGCACCAGCGCTCAGGCTGGCGTGGCCTGCGCTGCATCTGTCAAGAAAAAGAGATTAGGTTAGGCACTCTTAGCCCGCCAGGCAGGTATCCAGACAAGGCTATAAAAGGCCCAAATGGGCCAATTTATTCTTAGGCCTGCAACAATTTGAGGACAGTCTGCTGTGATGTATTGGCTTGTGCCAACACAGCTGTGGCAGCTTGTTGCATGATTTGCGTGCGAGCCAACTCTGTAGAAGCCTTGGCGTAGTCAGCATCTTCAATTTGACTGCGTGAAGCTTCAGAGTTCATGACCACGTTGGTCAAGTTGTCGATGACGTGCTCTAGGCGGTTCATAACCGCACCCATGTTGGCGCGTGTTTCAGCAATGCGGTCCAAAGATTTGTTGACGTTTTGAATCACATCGTTGGCTGCCTGCACAGACAAAATGTTGGTAGGTGCTTTGTCGCTTGTAATAGGACCCGTGATGTCGCCATCTTTGCCAAAGTCAGCCAACTGAATAGAGATCAATTGGTTGGCAGCTGGGCCGACTTGGAAGTCTAGGCGGCCGATGTTTTTCGCTGTGACTGCGCCTGGCGTAAAGCCTAAAGCACTGAGGTTTGAATAGGTTGGATCAGCAGCTTTAACTTGAGTTGTTGTAGAGACTGAGCCCAATCCTGAGCCTAATGCTGGCGATGAAATTGTTGGATTATTTCCAGTTTTGGGCGTGGTGAACGTAATTGAGTTAGCAGTGGGTGTGAGAATTTGAACTGCGCCAACTCCGCCGCCGAACGTGACTGGTACTGAAGTAGTTCCAGTTCCCGATACATTCGCTGACAACGTAATTCCCGTAGCGGAGTTAATTGAAAGAATTTTAGTGTCTGCTGGAATGCCCGTTGCAGTGACAGACATGCCTACAGCGAGTCCTGCTGTAGAGCTTAGTGTTAAAGTTGCAGAGCCTCCGGTAAGCGTGAGTGTTGGAGCTTGCCCAACATACGCAATAGTCGCTGCAGCTACAGAATTTAATGAAGTAGCAAACGCCGTGGCTGTAGCTGCGGCATCTGCACCAACGGTATAAGAGCCGTTTTTCCCACCATAGTTGAACTGAACTACGTCAGTTGTCGCATTGTTAGCACTGATAACAGGGAAAGTATATGTGTTGCCCGCAACAGGGGAAGACACATTGGTAGGATATGCATTTGCGCCTGGCACCAAGCTGAACTCTTTGTCAGATTTCAGTGTGACACTGCCATAAACTGTAGCTGCATTAACAGAGGCAGCGCTAGCTACTGCTGCACTGGCAACACCGGTAACACCTGCTGGGTCAGAAGTGGTGGAAGTATTTAAACCCAAACCGAAATCGGATCCTACGGCCACACTTGAGTCGTACCATACAGACAAGTTTCTGCCGTCGATGGTTGACAGTTTGATGCCGCCATTTCCTGCATCACCCGCCGTGACGCCATGAACAGATGTTTTGGCATTGATGGAGTTCATCACATACTGGCGGCGTTCAATTTCTGTTTGTGTTTTGGTCAAACTTAAGTTGATTTTCTCGCCATTCACATACAAATCTGTTTGGACAGAGGTGGCCGAAATGGTTGTTTTAGCGCCATCAATCACAGCTGGGTTTGCGGTAGCCGCTACACCTGTAATAGACAATTTCTTATTGATGGCAGCTGCTATGGAAATTGCACTTGCGTTCTTCGTACTAGAAACGGCGATGGTGCTGCTTTTGGTGTCGTCAGTTGAAACGGATGCAGGGATCGTGTATTCGGTGGTCCCAACGAGAATTTTCAAATCACCCTCTGCCAATACTTTTCCGCCAGAAGTGGTGCTGTTTACCGCAGCTCTTTCCGTCGTATCAACCGTTGGTGTTCCAACTGGAGTGCCGGCCTTTCCGTTCAAAATGGGGAATCCGTTCCACTCATGAACTTCAGAAATTCGGATGATTTCATCTTTAAGTTGCTGGAACTCTTCATTCAAGTAACCACGCTGCTCAGTTGAGTATGTTGAGTTAGAGGCTTGAACAGCCAACTCACTCATGCGCTGCAGCATGTAGGTAATTTCTTGTGTAGCACCCTCTGCCGTTTGAATCATTGAAATGGCATCACCCGCATTTCGAATGGACTGGTTCATGCCCTTGATGTTCTGCGTCATCCGCGCCGCAATGGCCAGGCCTGCCGCGTCGTCTTTGGACGAGTTGATGCGCTTGCCGGTAGACAATTGCTCCATGGCTGATTGACCCGCGCGCTCAGATTGTTTGAGCGCTGATTGCGTGTACAAAGCTTTGATGTTGGTATTGATGACAGTCATTTTAGGACTCCTTAGGGGGTGCTTGTGCCGCTCGGGTTGCCTTTAGACAAACCGTTGCCGCTATGCTTAATTGCCGCTTATTGCCGCTTATTAATCAGGGTTGAGAGTGCACTCAAATCAGTTGAACTGACTGGGTGCAGACATAACATCTTGAGACAGCGTTATAGCGCTTTTTTCTTGCTCAAGCTCGAGGTTGTTAGGCCACAACTTCATAGCCTGATCTAATACTTGGTGGGCTTCTGCAATGTCTAAATTGCAGGCCAGTGCACGTGCCAACATTTGGCAAGTCATAGGTTGAACATTGTCTTTTTGCAAAGTAACCAGGTCTTGCAGCAGCTCAATGGCAAGGGGCCAGTCTTGTCTGGTTATGGCCAACAAGCCAGAGATGGCCAAAATGTCTTCACTTAAGGGGAACAGTGCCAAGCCAGCTTCTGCCAAGGCTTGTGCCATGTCGTTTTGGTCTTCAGAAACCAACCATTGAATGCCCAAACGGAAATCGGACGGCGTAAAGCGTGAGATTTCTTTGAGGTTCAAAGACTGAGTGGCCACCAAGTGCTGCATGGCATTTTGAAGTTCGACTTGCATATAAGACTCCTGAAGTTAAAGAACATCAACAAATTCAATGCTGTTGATGCGAATGCAGGGTAATGAGCAAGTCGTGTGCCAGCTTTTAATTGCCACTTTATGTCGGGAAAAAGGCGTTCAGTGGCGAATCATTGCCGTTATTAGCGGCAAAACGGCAAAGGATTGGCATTTTGAGGGGAGAGTTGTGCTCCTAAATCGACATACTGTCTTCAAATGAGGAGGGGTTGCATTAAGGGGGCCAGCCTTAGCCAACAGCTATTTTTTATATTCTTGATACCAAGATGCCCATTGAGTGATTCCATCCGTGAGCGAAGTCTTGGGCTCGAACCCGATGTCACGTTTAAGGTCATCTATGTCAGCGTAGGTTGCAACAACGTCACCAGGCTGCATTGGCAAAAAGTTTTTTTGAGCCACCATTCCAACCGCTTCTTCAATGGTTTTAATGAAGGTCATCAGTTCCACAGGCTGGTGATTGCCAATGTTATACACCTTATAAGGCGCATAGCTTGTGCCGGGATCAGGCGTGTCAGTGGAAAATTTTTGGTTACCGCTGGGAATGCGGTCGAGCACGCGCACAGTGCCTTCGGCAATATCATCTACATAGGTGAAATCCCTTTGCATCTTGCCATTATTGAAAACGTCAATTGTCCGGCCTTCCAGGATGGCGCTGGTAAAAAGCCATGGCGACATATCCGGACGCCCCCAAGGGCCATAGACAGTGAAGTAACGTAAGGCAGTAGTTGGCAGACCGAACAGGTGGCTGTAGGAGTGCGCCATTAGCTCGTTGGCCTTTTTGCTGGCGGCATATAGGCTAACAGGGTGATCAACATTGTCGTGAACAGAGAAAGGCATACGAGTGTTTGCGCCATAGACGCTGCTGGAACTGGCGTAAACGAAATGTTCGACACCGTTGTGGCGGCAGCCTTCTAGGAGATTTCCAAAACCCACCAGATTCGTCTGGATATATGACTGCGGATTTGTAATCGAGTAGCGTACGCCGGGTTGACCAGCAAGATTGATAACACGATGAGGGCGCTCAGTAGAAAACAGATTTTCAACTGTGACGCGGTCAGCAATGTCTACCTGAAAGAAACTGAAGTTTGGATGTGACTTGATTTGTGAAAGGCGCGCTAGCTTCAGGCTTGGGTCGTAGTAGTCATTCAAATTATCGATACCAATGACGGCATTGCCTCGCGCTAGAAGGATTTGTGCAACATGCATACCTATGAACCCAGCACAACCTGTTAACAATATTTTCATTAATCTTTTCCAAATAAATCGCGTGTGAAAACTTTATCCGCAACATCAGACAAGTCGTTGGCTTTTCTATTCGCGATGATGATATCTGCCTCGCGCTTGAATGATTCTAGATCTTGAACGACTATGGAGTTGTAAAACTCAGGTTGATTTAGTGTAGGCTCATAAACGATGACGTTAATACCTTTTGCCTTGATTCGCTTCATGATGCCTTGAATGCTAGAGGCGCGAAAATTATCAGAGCCCGCTTTCATAATAAGACGGTACACGCCGACCACCTTAGGCTTTAGGCGAATGATTTCATCAGCGATGAAGTCTTTGCGGGTGGTATTGGACTCAACGATTGCGTTCATTAAGTTCTGCGGCACATCTCGATAATTGGCCAGAAGTTGCTTGGTGTCTTTGGGCAGACAGTAACCGCCATAACCGAAGCTGGGGTTGTTGTAGTGCATACCGATACGCGGGTCGAGACAGACTCCATCAATGATCTGGCGTGTATCCAGTCCATGGGTACCGGCGTAGGTGTCTAACTCGTTGAAATAGGCCACGCGCATGGCCAAATAGGTGTTTGCGAAGAGCTTGATAGCCTCGGCTTCGGTGCTACCAGTGAATTGAGTCGGGATATCCTGTTTGACGGCGCCTTGTTTGAGAAGGTTGGCAAATGTTTCGGCACGGACGGATTTTTCACCGACGACAATTCGGCTGGGGTTTAGATTATCGAAAAGAGCGCGACCTTCTCGAAGGAATTCTGGGGAAAAGATGAGGTTTTGAGTACCGAATAAATCACGGGCTCGGAGGGTATAACCAACAGGAATAGTAGATTTGATGACCATTACTGCATCGGGGTTGATGGCCATCACGTCCAGAACGACCGCTTCAATGGACTCAGTGTTGAAGTGGTTTGTATCGGGATCGTAGTCCGTAGGGGTAGCAATGATTACAAAGTCGGCGCCTAAGTAGGCTTCACGCTTGTCAAGAGTTGCTCGGAAGTTGAGCAACCGATTTTTCAGAAAATCCTCTATCTCGGCGTCTTCAATCGGGGTTTCTTTGCGGTTACACATCGCAACTTTTTTGGGGTCGATGTCAAGGCACACAACTTCGTTGTGCTGTGCAAGAAGAATGCCGTTAGATAGACCTACGTATCCTATGCCTGCAATTGCTATCTTCATTTTGTGAGCCTTATGACTAGATCAGAGTCTTGAATATAACTTTAGAACCTTGGCTGCTTTGTTTTCGGCCAATTGCAGTTTTGTAATGTTGTATTTTGGGAGTAGCATAGATACATTATGTATTTGAAAAGAATATAGAAGGAGCAGAAGTTGATGGTCCAATTTTCAATTTCCTATATTTGCAATCATGTGTGGGTTTGGGGTTCAATGTTCCTTGACATCTGTTATGAGTTAAATCGAGTTGAAGGAATTCATTTGCATTATCTAAATGTAAGCTAAACACAATAACAAAAGGTCACTTCATGCTAACCAATTCATCTATTTTGATTACTGGCGGCACCGGCTCCTTCGGTCATACCTTTGTGCCAATGACTTTAAAAAAATTCAATCCACGTCGACTGGTCGTCTTTTCTCGTGACGAAATGAAGCAGTGGGAGATGGCAAAATTGTACGGTGACGATGAACGGGTTCGTTTCTTTATTGGCGATGTTCGCGATAAAGATCGTTTATCTAGAGCGTTAAATGGCGTGGATTATGTTGTCCATGCTGCTGCTACCAAAATTGTGCAAACTGCTGAATACAATCCGTTTGAATGTGTCAAAACAAATGTTTTTGGCGCCATGAACTTAATTGATGCCTGCATCGACCAAGGGGTCAAGCGCGTCGTAGCACTTTCTACTGATAAAGCAAGCAGTCCAGTCAATCTCTACGGTGCCACCAAATTGACTTCGGATAAGTTATTCATTTCGGGTAACTCATACTCAGGGAAAAATGACACTCGTCTTGCCGTTGTTCGATACGGGAATGTGATGGGTTCTCGTGGTTCAGTCATTCCATTTTTTATATCGCAGTCTCACAAAAATGTTTTATCTATAACCGATACTCGTATGACGCGCTTTATGATTACCTTGGAGCAAGGAGTTGATTTGGTATGGCACGCATTTAACGATATGGTTGGAGGTGAGATTTATGTCAAAAAAATTCCCTCTATGAAAGTGACTGACATTGCAAAGGCTATTGCGCCGTTTGCCAACCAGGAGATTGTAGGTATTCGCCCAGGCGAAAAACTACATGAACAAATGATTGGCACAGAAGACGCTCCACATACATACGAATACGCTGAGCATTACAAGATATTGCCTGCAATTAACAACTGGAGTCTCGATCCGGCGCGCATCAAAGGCGGAAATTTGGTCACGCCAAACTTTACCTACTGCTCAGATAACAACTTAGATTGGATGAGCATCGATAGTTTGAAGGTGTGGATAGAGCAAAACCGGGAACACATTGGGAAAATCTAATGAGCGCTCGAGTAATCCCCTACGGCCGCCAAGATATTAAACAGTCTGACATCGACTCTGTAGTTGAAGTGTTGCGTTCTGATTTTCTAACACAAGGGCCAGCAGTTCCTGCATTCGAAAGAGAAGTCGCCAAATTCTGTAGCGCGCAACATGCTGTTGCGGTAAACAGTGCCACTAGCGCTCTTCATATAGCATGTTTGGCTTTAGGCGTAGGCCAGGGAGACGTTGTTTGGACTTCTGCAATTACTTTTGTTGCGAGCGCAAACTGTGCGCTTTATTGTGGCGGGAGTGTAGATTTTGTCGACATCGATCCTCATACTTATAACTTAAGCGTAGAGCGATTGAAGGAAAAACTAATTACTGCAGAAAAAGAAGGCAAATTACCTAAAGTCGTTATTCCTGTCCATTTGTGTGGTCAAGCTTGTGAAATGGAAAGTATCTATGCACTCGGTCAGCAATATGGTTTCAAAATCATCGAGGATGCATCTCATGCAGTCGGTGCTAAATACAAAAATGAGCCGGTAGGTAACAGTCGATACAGTGATATCACCGTATTTAGCTTTCACCCAGTCAAGATCATTACTACTGGGGAAGGCGGGATGGCCATCACAAATAATTCGATATTGGCTAAGCAAATGCGCTTGTTGCGCAGCCATGGAATTACGAGTCTCCCTGAAGACATGCATTTACGGGCAGTGGAGGAAATTTGGAACTACCAACAGATTGAATTAGGTTTTAACTATCGAATGACTGAGTTACAGGCTGCATTGGGTCGAAGTCAATTGCGACGATTGGACAGCTATGTTGAAAAAAGACATCAAATTGCACAGCGCTATGACAAAGAATTGGCAGGCTTGTGTCTAGATATTCCTAAACAACATTTGGACAGCTATTCGTCCTACCACCTCTACCCCATCCGAATTAAACTGAACCAATGTATTAAGACTCAAGGGCAAATTTACAAATCGCTTCAGACTGCTGGAATCAATGTCAATCTTCACTATATTCCTGTGTATCGCCAGCCTTACTATGAGGCAATGGGATTCAAAGTAGGCTACTGCCCAGAAAGTGAGCAATATCACAAGGAGGCATTGAGTATTCCCATGTTTCCTGCATTGACTGATACTGAGCAAGGTACTGTCATTCGAGTTTTGCAGGAAGCCATGAAGTGAATCGCTTGGCACTTGGTACTGTTCAATTTGGATTGCCTTACGGCATTGCTAACCAAACTGGACAAGTTTCCCAAGTAGATGTCAAAGCCATGCTACAACTGGCCACAAATCGAGGTGTTGACACGCTAGATACTGCGATATCTTATGGGCACAGCGAGTCATGTTTAGGAGAGCTTGGTACTGAAGGATTCAAAGTCGTTACTAAGTTGCCTGCCTTACCAGATGGGTGTCAAGATGTCGGCAGCTGGGTTGAGCAACAGATGTCGGATTCTTTAGCGCGCTTGAGGGTCAATTCTGTCTATGGTTTGCTGCTTCATCGTTCTCAGCAGTTGCTTGGCCTCAATGGATTTTCTCTTAACCAAGCAATGCAAAAATTAAAAGACCAAGGTAAGGTACAAAAAATAGGTGTTTCCATTTACTCACCAAGTGAGTTGGAATTATTAACGCCTAAATTTCCTCTCGATCTGGTCCAAGCTCCGTTTAACCTTTTAGATCAGCGTCTTAGTCATAGCGGTTGGTTGGGCCGCCTAAAGGACCGTGGCGTTGAAATTCACAGTCGATCCGTCTTTCTTCAAGGCTTGTTGTTGATCTCTAAAGAGAAGATTCCTTCTAAGTTCTTAGTTTGGCACTCCTTGTGGGAAAGTTGGCACCGTTGGCTCTCATGCCATGAAATATCCGCAGTTGAAGCTTGTTTGGCGTTTCCGCTTTCTTACGCAGAAATAGACAGAGTGGTGGTTGGGGTAGATAATTTGAAACAGTTGGATCAGATTATGAATTTAGCAAACAAACAACCGATAAACGACCTACCCGATTTGCAAATTGAAGATGAAAACTTGATCAACCCTGCAAACTGGGATAAATTTTGAAGGTGATAGCCATCATTCAGGCTCGGATGAGCTCATGCCGCCTACCTGGCAAGGTACTAATGCCTTTGGCAGGACGTTCTGTGCTGTGGCATGTGGTGGAGCGAATTCGAGCTTGCAAAAGAATTGCTGAAGTGGTGGTGGCAACATCTAATGATGCAACAGATGAGGCTATTAAAGATTGGTGCCAAACTACAAATGTCAGCTGTTATCGAGGAAGTTTGAATGACGTACTTGATCGCTTTTATCAAACTGGCTTGCTATACGCTGCCGACGCAGTGGTCCGTATTACAGCTGATTGCCCAGCCATAGATCCAACAGTTGTGGATGAGGTTGTTGACGGGTTTTTGGCTGGGGGATACGAGTTCTATGGGCTTGCTGGAGAGTTTCCAGATGGCTTGGATTGCACCGTTTTTTCATTTGACGCGTTGGCTCGTGCTTGGCGCGAGGCGACGCTGCCATCAGAACGAGAGCATGTTGGCCCCTACATTGAAAAACACCCTGAATTTTTTAAAAGTGGGGGCCTCTATAAATTCTCTGGACTCGCCCATCACCGTTGGACTTTGGATGAGCCGCGTGATTATGAATTTCTAAATTTGGTGTTCAATAGACTATTTGAGCAGAATTCATTATTTTTAGCTTCAGATGTTCTAGAACTACTTGAAAATGAACCTGAACTTATGGAGCTAAACAGAGATATTGTGCGTAATCAGGGTTACTTAAAGTCTCTCATTGAAGATGAAACCATAAATGTACAAATTAGATGATTTGAAGAACAGTCAAGGTGTTGCACTTTATAACCGTGCTAAATCTTTGATGCCTGGCGGCACGCAATTGCTCTCTAAACGACCAGAGATGTTTGCCCCAGATGTTTGGCCCTCCTACTACTCTAAGGCAAAGGGTTGCCGAGTTTGGGATCTGGATGGTCGTGAATTCATTGATATGTCCATTATGGCAGTTGGGGCATGCATTTTGGGTTATGCCGATGATGAAGTCGATGATGCGGTGGTTCATGCACTTCGCAGTGGTGTCAATAGCTCACTCAACTGCCCTGAAGAGGTGGAATTGGCAGAGGCATTGATTGAGTTGCACCCATGGTTTGGCATGGTTCGGTATGCGCGCAGTGGCGGTGAGGCCATGGGCCTTGCTGTTCGAATAGCCAGGGCGCACACTCAACGGGACACAGTACTGTTTAGTGGCTATCATGGATGGAATGATTGGTACCTTGCTGCCAATCTTTCTGATGGCAAGGGTTTGGACGGTCAGTTGATGCCAGGACTGGAGCCTAATGGCGTTCCTCGAGGCCTAACCGGGACTGCAATATCTTTTGATGCCAATAATATTGAGTCGCTGCGCGAAAAAGTCAAGGGACAGGAAAACAAGATTGCTGCCATCATCATCGAACCAGCTCGAGGAGAAGACGCACCTACGGGCTATTTACATGCACTCAGGGAATTGGCCACAGAGATAGGCGCGGTTCTACTTTTCGATGAAATTACCAGTGGTTTTAGGATGTGTGCAGGTGGTATTCATCGCAATTATGGTGTTCATCCTGACATCGCCGTGTTTGCCAAGAGCATGGCCAATGGCTATGCTATGGCGGCTATTTTGGGCACCGAGAAAGTTATGCAAGCAGCTCAGACTACTTTTATTTCTAGTACGAATTGGACCGATCGTGTGGGGCCAGCTGCCGCCTTGGCGACATTGAAAAAGTACCAACGTGTATCTGTTGAACAGCACATCATTGCAAGTGGAAAGATGGTTAAGGACATATGGCAACGCTGTGCTTTGGCTAATGGACTAGAACTGAATGTTACTGGACTACCATCTTTAGCAGCGTTCTCTTTCAAAGCGCGACACCCCATGGGTATGAACACACGATTCACAATTGAGATGCTACAGGAGGGCTTCCTAGGGTTTCGGCAGTTTAAGCCTTCTTTGGCGCATCAAGGCGAAGACCTTGCCTTGTACAGTTCTGCAGTTTCTCGGGTATTCGCTAAGTTGTCTGCTGACCCTGAATGTAACGAGCTGGATACGCCGAAGCACCATGCTGGGTTTCAGCGACTGACCAAGGAGTAAGACGATGGTCGTTGTGCAAAACAAAATTTGGAACAGTCACGAAGGCAACGTAGTTGCTTCAGAGAATGGATTTGATGTCATTGATTGTATTGGCTGCAGATTCAAGCATGTAGTGCCATTGCCTACAGAAGAAGAATTAGAACATGTTTACCAGCATGAGTACTACACACAGGAAAAACCTCTCTACCTAGAACGCTATCGCCAGGACCTTTCATGGTGGAACACCGTCTATATACATCGTTATGAGTTACTTGAGAAATACTTACTTTCAACGCAACGCAAGATTCTGGACATTGGATCTGGCCCGGGTTATTTTCTGTTGAGCGGGAAAAATCGGGGCTGGCAGGTCACGGGAGTTGAGCCTTCCGAGCAAGCCGCCCTACATAGTCAGCAATTGGGACTTCATGTGGAAAACATCTTCTTTTCCGAAAAGTCTGCCCCTACGCTAGGCCGCTTTGATGCCATCAATATGGGCGAAGTGCTGGAGCACCTTCCGAGGCCGGAAGAAATGCTCAAGTTGGTTCACACGCAGTTGAATACCGGGGGATTGGTGTGTTTGATTGTTCCCAATGACTTCAACCCGTTTCAACTCATTCTTCGTGACAAAATGGGATTCAAACCATGGTGGGTAGCACCACCGCATCACATCAATTACTTTGACTTTAAGTCTCTGGCAAGTTTGCTGGATCGCTGTGGATTTGAAGTTCTTCATCAAGAGTCTACGTTCCCGATTGACATGTTTCTGCTAATGGGTGAAAACTACATCAACAATGATGCCATAGGACGTGAGTGCCATAGTAAGAGAATGATTTTGGAGAAAAATCTTTTTGAAAATGGTGCAGGGGACCTTATGACGTCCCTGTATTCAAAGCTTAGCGAACTCAATCTGGGTAGAGAAATAGTGATGATCGCGAAGAAGATTCATGAAAACGATAAATAGAAATTGTATTTGATGTGGAAACGACCTAGGAAAAGTAATTCCTTTGGGCAAATATTCAGTGGCAGGGGTTGGGGCAATTGAAGCAAAGCTCAAAATATGTAGCTCTTGCGGATGCCTAATGCAAGACCCCATACCAGATCCAGACGTGATGGCTCATTATTACAAAACCTTGTCGAATTACACGAATGTGAGTCGCGGCGGCCTTCCTGACGGTTCTGCTTTAGCGGCAAATCAAAGGCAGCTAGCTTTGGTGAGTGAATTTCTGCAGCCTGGTAGTGCTTATGAAATTGGCTGCGCTACCGGGTATATGTTGTCGGAGTTGAGAGCTTTAGGATGGAGGGTCAATGGCTGTGATCCATCTCCATCAGCAGCCAGGATTGCCGACGAACTGTGGGATATCCAAATTCAAATCGGTCAGTTTGATGACTTGATTGATGATACTGAGACGGTAGATTTAATACTCGTTTTGCATGTTTTAGAGCATGTATACGATCCATTAGAGTTTCTAAGGAAAGCGGCCAACTTAGTTGATGAAAGTGGTTATCTTCTTGTTGAAGTACCTTGCCTTGTTCGGCCTGAAATGTGGGGTAATGAATATTTCACATTCGAACACATAAATATTTTTTCAAAAAATACACTTTTAAGTTGCTTGTCTCAGGCGGGGTTCCAAGCACTTGAGGTGAGAATAGATGCAAATACTTCGCAATATCCAGTGATAACGGTCCTTGCCGAAAAGACTGGCAAAGTAGTTCCATTGCAATTAGGGCAAGATAGGCCAGCTGAAATCGAGGCGATGGTCAATGCTTACTTGAGGACTGAAAAGTCAGAATGGTTGAGAATAAATAGCGTACTCGAGAACGAATTGTATGGGGTTGATGATGTGATCTTGTGGGGCGGGGGGGTGCATACAAGCCAATTGCTTTTAAATACCACTGCATTAAGAAATGTCAATGTTAATTTTGTTGTAGACAGTGACCCCCAAAAACACGGGTTAAATATTGATGGCTACAAGATTCAAGGACATGAGTCGGTGAATTTTGAGATTGAAAGTTCAGCTATTGTTATTTCCTCAAAAGCATATGAAGAGGAAATCAACTCATTCCTTAGAAATGAATTGAAAGTGAAGTCAAAAGTAATTCGACTTTATAAGTGAGAATGAAAAAAATTAATTTGGTAATACAAGCGAGCAGTAGATCATGGTCAGGGGGGGGGATTTGTGTATGAATCCTATGGGCAGCGGAGTGGTTCTTTCCAATACACTGCAGGCAAATTCTAGAGGTATCTCCTTCAGTTTTGAGCACATTTACCTAATTGCACCTGAGTTTGATTTTGGCGGTTTGGACTTTCTTCTTGAAGAATTTCCCTATTTAAAAATATCCTACAGTTACGATAGCAGTCCGTTGTTGCGTATGCTGCAAGTTGCTCAAAGTATGAATGATGATGATTTTATTTTGCGTATCAATGGCATTAATTTTTGCGTGGATGTTGATGCTGCAAATGAAATGAGTTTTTTCGCGCAGTCGCATTCATATGATTGCATACGATTCCCTGATGATTTCCCATCTCTTTTTTCTTGTGATTTGTACGGTGTAAAGGGCTTGAAGCGAATGCAAGCTGAGTTGAATAGTGTGGATGCGGTGTATCACGTGCATCCTAAATACTACATGAGCGCTACTCAGGGATACTCGTGCTCGATTTATCAGCCGAAACTGCAAAAGTATTCGGATTCGTACCTTCGTTTGATTCGAAGAAGGTATGCTGGGTCCATGCATGAGAAAAGAATAGAGGTTGATGGCCGCAAAGCGATAAAATCTGGCGATACCATTTCTTTTCATTATGAGTTGGCAAAAAAGTATACAAACTCAAGTGATGAGGTTCTGGATATCGCATGCGGCAATGGATTTGGTACTCAAATTTTGGCGAGCTCATCAAAGAAAGTGACCGGCATTGATTTAGATACTGATTTAATAGAAATTGCAAAAAATACTTTTACCAGCGATTCAGTAGATTTCAGGCAATGTGATGCTCTAGATCTTCCATTTGTAAATGCATTTGATGTCGTTGTCGCTTTTGAAATTATTGAGCATATTTCACCAGATGATTTTCTCGAGCAGGCGCACAAGGCACTTAAACCAAATGGCATTCTTTGTCTAAGCACACCGCAAAATTCTTTAGGACGCATTCCAACCACATCTGACCATATAAGAGAATACTCGCTAATTGAAATCCAGACCATTGTAGGCAAGTGGTTTGATGTTAATGAGACGATAGGTATAAAGCAGGGATGTATATACTTTGCCAATGACCATGTGGGCAGCAATACTTTCTTGGTGGCGAAAAAAAAGTCGCCTTTGCATTTGCAGTAACTTAAATTTGAGAGAAAGTTATAAAAATGTTAGTAGCAGATTTTGTGGCTGAGTGTTTCTTAAATAATTCAATACGAATCGTATTCATGTATCCGGGCGGTACGATAGCGCCACTAGTGAACGCGTGCATAGCTTTAGGAATTAAGGTCGAATGTTTTAAGAGCGAACAAGGTGCTGGCTATGCTGCGTTGGCCTATGCTCGCTTTACTGGTCAGCCTCAGGTAGTTATGGTTACTTCGGGTCCGGGCGTAACCAATGTACTTAGTTGCCTAGCGGATGCTTACTATGACTCAACCCCTCTCATATTGATAACGGGGCAAATTGGAACTGGGGATCTAAAGTCAAGGCAAGACGTTAGGCAGAGAGGATTTCAAGAAACGCCTTCAGTTGAGTTGACCAAGCCAATTAGCAAACGCTCCACATGCATGATGTCAAAAGAGGATGTTTTTCGGGAGGTTCCTGTGGCTTTTTCTGAGGCCTCAGCTCAGCGCAAGGGGCCAGTGGTGATAGATTTTCCTATGGATATTCAGCGATCGGAGATTCAACGCTTTGAGTCATCTAAATACAGTAAAGGGCATATGCGCCCAGAAGATAAGCTGGTTGATGCTACAAGCCAGCAGGCCATTTTTGAAGTCGGCAAGGTGGCCATTCAAGCTAAGCGGCCAGTAATACTCCTTGGACATGGTGCGTTGGATGCTGCAGCATTTGAGGAGTATGCTGATATTGCAGTGCGACTGAACGCATTTGTTGTGACTAGCTTTCTGGGTGTGGGATCATTTGACACACGGGACCCTCGATATTTAGGGTATGTGGGGCACACAGGCCACCTGGCTGCAAACAAAGCGGTTTTTGAGAGTGATTTTCTTTTGGTCCTTGGGTCGCGTTTGGATGTCCGACAAACTGGGACGCTGGTAAATCAATTCGTACCAGACGGCAAAGTCGTTTGGGTTAATCTGGATGGCACGGAACTCAATAATGCACGTGTCAATGCGGATTGGAAAATTTGGTTGGATGTCGGTGTTTTTTGTCACCAGCTTTTGGAGACTTTGCCAATGTCAAATCTGAATATTGATGGCTTTTGGCAGACGAGTATTTTGAGTGTCAAAAATGAAGGTTTTGAAGATCGACCCAATACAAATATCTCTGATCTATCACCTCGGGATGTTTTGCAGTGTGTTAGAAAAGCAATTGGCAATTCAGAGTTGACTGTTACAACTGGTGTAGGCTGCCACCAGCACTGGGCTGCGCGCCATTTGGACTTCCATCCGACGAGTCGCCGCTTGTTGACGTCTGGTGGCCACGGCACGATGGGCTATGACTTGCCCTCTTCAATTGGCGCCGCCATGGCTCAGCCAGGTCGAAGGGTGCTCTGCGTAGTTGGCGATGGGTCTTTCCTAATGAATATCCAAGAGCTTGCTTCGCTGGCTGAAAGAAATCTGGACGTGAAGATTTTGGTTATGAACAATCACCGGCTTGGCATAGTTTCCCAGTTTCAATTAATAACATGGGGGGCTGACCCAACCACCGGCGACTTTAAATCACCAGATTTTGTGGCGATCTCCAGGGGTTTTGGGGTTGACGCTGACCGCGTAAATAACCCCTTTGAATTGAGCCAAAAGGTAGAGGAATTTTGGTCACGGCCTGGGCCATCACTTCTTGAAGTGATGATCGATGCTGACGCAGACATTTTTCCGATGTTACTTTCGGGACAAACAATGGGAGATATGTGGATGGGGCGTACGTTGTGAACCGCAGAAGGGTTGCCCTAGTGACTGGTGCAAGTCGCGGAATTGGCAAGGGTATTGCAGAGGCGCTTGTTAAGGCTAATTACCTAGTCGCCGCTGGATACAACAGCAATCAAATCCTTGATGACAGAAATGGAGATAGCTCAACTTCTTTTGTGCCAGTACATATTGACGTGTCAAACGAACAGTCAGTAAAAAAGGCGATTAAATTAGTGGAAGAGCATTTTGGCCGAATTGATTTGCTCATTAACAATGCTGGCATAGCGCAGATTAAGCCATTTTTGGAGCTAAGCGATGAAGATTGGCAAGAGATGCTTTCAATTAATTTATTGGGTGCGGTTCGATGCACAAGGCATGTATTGCCGGGAATGCTCGAAAGAAAATGGGGGCGCATCGTCAATATCTCTTCAATAGGTGGTCAGTGGGGGGGTATGTATCAGGTGCATTACGCAGCTGCTAAAGCAGGACTGATAAATTTTACAAAATCCATGGCAAAACTTTATTCTGGTATGGGTGTTACAACAAATGCAATCGCTCCGGGCTTGATTGAGACAGAAATGATCGCAGCAGAAATGAAAGAAAAGTCAGCCACTGGTCGAATTGATGGAATACCTATGGCACGCCTTGGCACTGTTGATGAGGTTTCAGCTGCGGTGCTTTACCTTTGTTCGATCGAAGCGAGTTACGTCACTGGTCAGACCATTAATGTCAATGGTGGAATGTACTTTGGCTAGAACACTCATGATTATTGGCGCCGGGGCTGAGCAAGTTCCAGCTTATATCTTAGCCAAGAATAGAGGTCTTAGGGTTGTAGGTACTGATCTAAATCCAAATGCCCCAGGCTTTGCTTATGCCGATTACAAAATTCTCGTTTCAACACGTAATGCAAATGCCACCGCGTCTGAGGCACTTAAATTTTGTCAGTCTATTGCGATTAATGGGGTTATGACAATAGCCAATGATGTACCCTATACTGTTGCACGTGTTGCCTCTGTCATTGGTTTGCCATCAATCAGTTTAGATGCAGCAAAGTGTGTAACAGACAAGCAACTAATGAAGGAGCGTTTTAAGGAGCATGGGGTTCCATGCCCTTGGTTTACAAAGGTAGATGATGCCGATGCCCTGAGAAATCATGTAAAGACGATGTCAAAGAAGGCACTTGTTCTCAAACCTGTAGACGGACGAGGAGCAAGAGGAGTGCTACTGGTCAATGATAAAACTGATCTTGAGTGGGCTTTGTCAGAGTCAAAACGGTGGGGTGATTGCGGGCGACTAATTCTTGAAGAGTTTATTCCAGGAATGCAACTGTCAACGGAGTCATTTATTCATAAAGGTAAATGCTTTACAGCTGCGATTGCAGAACGCAATTATTCCCGCTTAGAGCAGTTTGCTCCAAATATCATAGAAGATGGCGGAACGATCCCCGCTTTGCTCAATCAGGATATGAAATCCAAAATTGATCAATTAATAAGTCGTGGTGCAGGGGCTCTAGGTATTCATGAAGGTATTGTTAAAGGTGATATTGTCATTAATGACAAAGGGGAGCCCCTGATCATTGAACTGGCCGCTCGTCTTTCGGGAGGGTGGTTTGCAACACATCAAATACCAGCAGCCACCGGCATAAATCTGGTTGATGCCGTGATTTCATTTTCTCTAGGAGAAAAGATCGATGAAAATTTACTTTTATCAAGTAAAGATCGAGCTACTGCGATTCGTTACTGGTTTCCACCAAGTGGAATAATTCAAAATATAAGAGGTGAAGAAAATCTTAAAAAAACGCCTGGTTTAATTAGTTACGGATTTTTTCGAAAAGTGGGCGATGTACAGCCTGAAATTAAGATGCATCCTGATAGGTTTGGGTATGTGATTGTTGAAGGTGACAATCGAGAAGAGGCTATATCGCGAGTCAATACTGCCCTAGAGTCTGTAAAGATAGAGGTCCTCTAATGATAAATTTTATCGCTGAAGTATCCAGCAATCACAACCGTGATCTTGAGCGTTCATTTGATTTCATAGATGCCGCGAGCAGCGCTGGCTGCACTGCAGTCAAATTTCAGCTATTTAAAGTCGAGCAATTGTTTTCAAAGGAAATTCTGGACCGTTCAGAGAAACACCGAAACCGTAAAGAATGGGAGCTTCCACTTAGCTTCCTTCCACCGTTGGCCCAGCGTTGTCGAGAAAAAGGGGTTGAATTCGCCTGTACACCTTTTTATTTAGACGCAGTAGCAGAATTAGAGCCCTATGTTGGCTTTTACAAAATTGCGTCTTACGAGTTATTGTGGGACGACCTGCTAATCGCGTGTGCAAAGACTGGCAAACCGGTTATCTTGTCGACTGGAATGGCCTTAATTGAGGAGATTAAGCACGCGGTTGAAGTTCTAAGAAATAACGGCTGCTCATCACCCAGTCTTCTCCATTGCACCTCAGCCTATCCAACGCCTCACTTTGAAGCCAATTTAGCCGCCATTGAGACCATTCGTCAAGCCACGGGATGCCAAGTTGGATGGTCTGATCATACGGTTGAGCGAGCTGTGATTAACCGCGCCATCAACCGCTGGGGCGCAAAAGTGATTGAGTTCCACCTCGACTTGGATGGACAAGGTGAGGAGTATTCATCGGGGCACTGCTGGTTGCCTCAACAGATCAGTGCTGTTATCCGAGAAGTGAAAATGAGTTTCGAGGCTGATGGTAACGGAGTCAAGGAGCCTGTGCCATCGGAATTGCCTGATCGGGCTTGGCGTGCCGATCCGTCTGATGGTTTGCGTCCTATGAAATCAATTCGCGACAGTTTTCCTAATGCCTAATAGGTTGTGTAGATAGCCGTGAATATTTTATGCGTTTGCCATGCGGGTAACGGTGTTGGCTTGGGCCACTTATCCCGAACGTTGGTCGCAGCGAAAGCTCTCGGAGATGAGATGAGAGCAGACATACAGATATTGGTTGTAGGTGACCAAGTAAATAGTGATAAATTTTTGACTATTCCTCACTGTTTACTCGGCTTTGATCGCGATCTAACAGCGAGAATTTTGGAAATCAACTTTCGCAAACACATAGATTTAGTGGTGTTTGACCTTCACCCTCAAATGATTCCCATTGATCTAGCGGTCTTGTTGGATCGACTTAGAGAGACTTCTTGCCGCTTGGTTGCAATAGACGGACTGCTCCAATTTAGGTCAAAACTAGATTTGATTTTCCTACCGTCGTTCCTTTTTGTTCCGCCTTCTGATTTGCAAGAGGGTGCCCCGATAATTTATGGTTGGGATTGTTTTTTTCTAAACATCCAGGAGAAACCTTTAGACTGGAAAACTGGACCAAAGGTGCTGGCCTTGACGGGCGGCGGTGATGTCTCAACACTTGGTAAGACATGGCCTATCTTGCTAGACAAAAAATTACCGCTGAACTCTGAACTTTGTTGGATAACTGGACCTTTTGCCAAAATGCCTGATCTGCCGCAAGCGCCAAGAATTCAAATTAAAAATCACAAAGATCCTGCCAGTCTCGGACCATTTATGAGCGCTTCCAACTATGCAGTCACAGTGTTCGGTGTGAGTTTTTTCGAGTTGCTGTACTTAGGAATTCCAACAGTGGTCTTTTCACCCTACAAAAGCAAAGATCAGCTTGAACTCAAAGAAATAAGCAAATTGGGGCTGGCTTTGGTAGCAGAAAATGAAATAGAAGCTACAGAGCTTTTACTCGAACTTATGAATGATGAATCGCTTGCAAGGAGGTTGTCATTGCGTTCGCGTGCCATTTTAAGTAACTCTGGTGCTAATCGTTTATGCCTTGAACTGGCGAATCTGAATTAAATATAGCAATGAAAATAAAAGCGTTTTCTTTTTTCCATTTGAACTTGGCGTATTCAGCTATTGAAACGGAACAACGCAAAAAGGTGGTGGAGCTTTGCTACTGGCCGCTGCTCAAGTTGGCACGTAAGCATCAATTGCCTTTCGGAATAGAGGCATCTGCTTGGACGCTAGAGACTATCTCGGAAATCGACCCCACCTGGTTGGAGGAATTACGCGACTTGGTAACCAACGGTCCTTGCGAATTCATCGGTTGTGGCTATGCGCAGGTAATTGGCCCCTTGGTGCCTGCTGAAGTGAATATGGCCAACTTTCGCATCGGTATGCAACGGTACGAGTCCTTACTGGGTTTACGTCCCAAGATCGCTTTAGTGAACGAGCAGGCTTACTCGGCTGGACTGGTTCCTTTGTACCTCGAGGCAGGCTATGAAGCACTCATTATGGAGTGGAACAACCCTGCAAGATCTCATCCAGAATGGGATGCGGAGTGGCGCTATCTACCCCAATATGCTTGTGGGACCGAAGGAGTGGAGATTCCGCTTATTTGGAACAAATCAGTTTCGTTCCAGAAGGTGCAGCGCTTTGTTCACGGTGAGATCGAGTTGGACGAATATATGGACTATGTGTCGGCTCATATTGGTGGGTCGACTAGGGCTTTTCCAATTTACGGCAACGATGTTGAGGTGTTTGATTTTAGACCTGGTCGTTATATGACCGAAGCGCCGCTGCTTGCTACTGGTGAATGGCAGCGCATTGAATCTATGTATTCGGCACTGCAAGCGCATCCTAATCTTGAAATGGTGGCGCCAAGCGAGGTGCTCAATATGATCAATCTTTCTGGCGCAGGTAATCGACTTCATTTAGAAACGGCAGCTTATCCCGTGCCCGTAAAAAAACAGGATAAATACAATTTGCTTCGCTGGGCTGTTACAGGACGCGACGACTTGGCAATCAATACCCAGTGCTGGCGATTATTCAAGGCTTTAAGGGAAAGGGTGGTCGCAACTGAAGAAGATTGGACCGAGCTGTGCTATTTATGGAGTAGCGACTTTCGCACACACATCACAGAAGCAAGGTGGGTTGAATATCGTGTTCGATTGGCTGAGTTTTCCAAAAAGTGGCCTACAAAGAGTCCAAGCCTAGAGCTTGATAATGGCAATACATTTAGCATTGGATCAAAAAGTGCTGAAATTAAGGTTATTCGCAAAGGCAGGTTTCTGGATATTACCGGTAAACGCTTCAGTATCCGCTTAAACTGCCTTAAAGGTTTGACTCTCGAGTCACTGATTGATCACAACTTGAGCACTCTATCTTTGTGTGGAACATTGAGCCATGGCTACTACGACGACATCCAGTGGGCCGCTGATTATTACAGCGGACATTTGGTGTTCGAGTCGCCTGGCAGGCATAAAGTGACAGACCTTAGTGCTGTTGAACCAAATATTGAATGGGAAAAGGGCATTTTATTGATTAAAGGTTCAATAAAGACGGCCCTTGGGGTCGTTGAAAAGCAGTGGCGAATCGATGAAACTAAGGGAATCGTTAGCCTGAGGTATCGCTTTCAATGGAAGAACAGTGAGCTAGGTTCCTTGCGCCTTGGCTACATAACTTTGAATCCTGAAGCATTTGATTCAAAGACGCTCCAGTATCAAACTCATAACGGTGGACGGGATATAGAGTCTTTTAGTCTAGGGAATGACAACTTCAATCATGGCGCACCTGTTTCATTTCTAATCTCTGCTAACCAAGCATTAGGCATGACAGAAGGTAAGTTCTTAATTGGGGATTCAAGGTTAAGTATTCAACTGGAAACAGATAAAAGCAATTTAGCAGCAATCGCATTGGTTTCATATACAAAAATTCAAGACAGTTATCTGTGTAGATTTGCGGTGACTCTAAAGGAAATGGATGACACGAGCAGAGGCAAGCAGGATTCTGACATTGTTTTTGATCTCAACTTGATCACAAGTAGCCGATAAATTTATTGAAGCGACCTAGTAAATGCTAAGGTATTCTTAGTGGTTATTTTCATCGACTGTGAACACCAATCCAGTAAATCGTTACCACTTTGGATATCACATGCTTACTAAAAGCTCAGCCGCTTCGGATAGGCATTCGGCAACTATGCCACCTGTAGGCGGGAAGATGCACTGAATATTAGGAAACCACGGGTAATATTCAGTACCTAAGTTCGGCCATCCTTTGGCGCTCATCAGTATCACCCGCACGCCTACCGCAGCAGCCATAGGAGAAACTGCAGTTCCGACAGTAACAACAACATCGAGGCGAGATATCAATGCCAACGTAGATTCGAAATTATTTTTTAAATCCAGATCAGCCCAACGAATAATGTGGACGCCAAATTTTTTCTCAGCTTCCAACAACTCTTGCTCGCAGTCTCCATATTGCAAATTAATGAAATCGCAGTCGGGTACTGAAAAAATACTTCCCCAGTCAATAAGGGACGTGTAGTGTATGTTTCGCGTCGCATCAAGTTTCCCGCTTCGCCAGCAAATACCTACTCTTTTGCGGGCGTTACTGGCTGCCGACAGCTTGGCCTCAAACTCCGTAGATTTTTCTGGGCTGACAATCAAGTAAGGGCCGCTTCTTTGGAAGTCAGCAATTGTCCGCCTGCAGATCCGCATTAATGAACCCATAGGGACGTGGTAATCGTAATCTTCAAAAAAAGGAGGTAATCCAATAATTTTTTTATATTGATGAGCTCGAACAATAAATGCTGGAAATGATCTAGCGACCTGTTGAACCAATCTATAGTCGCACTCCACTATCACCTGCCCGCCTGTGGTCGCAAGATCAGACAAGCAAGTCATAAATAAAATTTCATCGCCAACACCTTGCTCACCCCAAACCAAAATTCTCTTACCTTTTAAATCCTCACCTTGCCATTGCGGAGTTGGGAATGTCCGATTAGGACTGCGCCTGTACTCAAAAGGAACCATGCTATGAAAGCCAAAATCATAATTATCCCAGCCATCTCCTATGCGGCCAATATTCAAATACTCATAGCTAAGTGCATAACGAATCCTTGGCGATGCATCAAATTCTTGTTGCTGGCTGGTTTTCAGTGCTGCTTCGTATATTTCAATAGCTCGAATGGAGTTTCCTGACTTTGCCTCCAGGGCGCCTAAATTATAAATTGCCTCCTCATTATGGGGGTCCAAAATAAGTGCTGTCTCGTATGAAATTTTTGCCGAGGTGGAATCACCCAGTAAGGTCAATACTGTTCCTAAATTATTTGATGCTACGGCTGATGCGGGATCTAAAGCCATCGCTGCAGTTGCTGCTTTTAGCGCTTTTTCAGGCTGGTTTTTTGCAAGTAATAGAGATGTAAGATTAGCAAAGGCCTGGAAATTATTGGGATTTATTTCAATTGCTTTTAAAAGTTTTTCTTCTGCGGAATCTAAAGAGCCAAGTCTTTGTTCCATGAAAGAGCAATTAACTAAGGCAATATCATCATTGGGAGTTAGAGACAGGACTTTTCCTATGTATGCACAAGCTTTGTCATACTGATTTAATTGTGCATAGACTTTGGCAATATTATTTAGTAAGTCGATGCGATTGGGATGCTTGGCCAATACTTTCAAGTAACCCGCTTTGGCTGTTTGTAAATCACCTTTTGAATGCGCTTTGGCAGACCGAGACAACAAGAGCTGAAGTTGATTGGGTGGTTGATACATTTGCAGTTTCCTCCAATAATGTTGTGCTTTGAAAAAAAATGTAGAGGCAAATTATTCTAGCCTATGAGCACAATTAAAAAAGGCCGCAGTATGCGGCCTTTTTTTGAGGTTTGTAAACTTTACTTGAGCAGAGCCAGTACAGATTGAGCGGACTGATTCGCTTGAGCGAGCATGGCTGTAGCTGCTTGTTGGATGATCTGCGACTTGGCCAGTTGTGTAGTTTCCTTGGCGTAGTCAGTATCCAGAATGCGGCTGCGGGAGGCCTGCAAGTTCATGGATGTGGTCTCCAAGTTGGACACGGAAGCGGTCAAGCGGTTTTGGTAAGCACCCATTGAAGCGCGTGAGTCCGTCACCGTGTTGATGGCTTTGTCCAAAACGTTCAAAGCTGCTTGCGAGCCCGTCGCGG
>Ga0214919_10002550_pt1 | contig 28541 bp, 25 predicted proteins | sample LL1503_MetaG_FD_177994 | JGI IMG/M metagenome (GOLD analysis project Ga0214919, IMG submission 177994) | Freshwater microbial communities from Lake Lanier, Atlanta, Georgia, United States - LL-1503 | ecosystem: Environmental > Aquatic > Freshwater > Lake | place: USA: Georgia | collected... | reverse complement strand
ACACCAAACCCCTGGCATGGTTTCTATTCTTTCTACTTTTTGAATTTGGCTTTGATGAAATATTTCAATATTTACTTTGGCCAATTGTATGGCCGTTTTTAAACTTGGGCTTAATTCTTTTTCAGCAGCAGCAATTTTTTTTTCATCCAATTCTAATTGTTGTAGCGCAACCTGATCAAAGTTATGAGTGAATTTTTTTATTGCCTTATCTCCATCTGACTTTACTTCATCTAGTATGGGCTGCACGCTTGCATAGAGTTGACTTGTATCCATAGCAGGCCGGGCCAATAAATTTGGCCATTCTTTTACCATTGGCTCATTAAACACTTGCATCATAATATCATTTTTTCGATTGGTACGACTAAAATTCCTTCCGCACCTGCCAATTTTAATTTTTCAATAATTTCCCAAAAATCAGTTTCCGCAATCACACTGTGTACACTGCTCCAGCCCGGGCTAGCCAATGCTATAACGGTTGGACTTTTCATTCCTGGCAAGAGCGCAATAATTTTTTCTAAACGATCGTTGGGTGCATTTAACAAAACATATTTGTTACGCTTTGCTTTTTTAACCGATTCAATTCTGAATAATAATTTTTCTAAGATGGCTGCCTGTGCTGGTTCCAAAGCCGCTCTTTTAATGAGTACCGCTTGTGAATCTAAAATAGTTTCTGCTTCTTTTAAACCATTCATAAACAAAGTAGATCCGCTGCTGACCAAATCACAAATAATATCGGCAAGGCCAATTCCAGGGGCTATTTCTACACTTCCACTAATTTCATGAATCTCGGCTTGAACCTTATTCTTATTTAAATAATCCTGTACCAAGACAGGGTAACTGGTAGCAATTTTTTTACCCGCTAAAAAATTAGGACCTGAGAAGGTTTCATTTTTTTTAACTGCAAAACTAAGCCTGCACTTACCAAAACCCAGCGCGTAGGCCACTTCTACTTTTTTTGCTTTTTCATAGACCACATTCTCTCCCACAAAACCAATGTCTGCTACCCCATCTTCTACATATTGAGGAATGTCATCGTCTCTTAAAAAGAAAAGCTCCAAAGGAAAATTGGTAGCCTCTGCTTTTAGTTTGTTTACCCCATTGCCTATATCTATACCAGATTCTTTCAACAAGTTGATCGAATCATCGTGCAAACGGCCTGATTTCTGAATGGCTAATTTTAAACGCGTCATATTTTTTTTATTACTTACTTAATTATTTTAACTGGACACTATACCCACTAAAAAGGGCTTACTTGATAGTAAGCCCTTTGGATAAATATAGTTAGATACCTACACCCATAGCTTACACTTTGCAGCGCAAATGAAAATGATGTGTATGGTTATTTAATGTCATGACGCAAATTTACAACCCTTTTGTAAATTACCCAACAAAAAAGAAATATTTTGATTAAATTGCTTTACTAATTAGTCGAATTTAAACAACAAACCATTGTTATTATGCGTATTCTACCTTTGTCTCTACTATTAACTGTAATGTCCTTGACCTTTTGTGCCCAAAAAGAGGCTCCAAAAGTAGTCGCTGAAACCCCCATTACACCAACACCTACTCCCCCTGTAGTCACCGATACAGCAAAAAAATTAGTATGGTCGGATGAATTCAATAAACCAGGACATCCAGATACCACTAAATGGAATTACAATATTGGCAATGGCGAGGGTGGATGGGGAAATAATGAATTAGAATATTATACCAACAGCGATAGCAATGCTAGAATTGAGAACGGGAATTTAGTGATTGAAGCTAGAAAAGAAAGTTTGGGAGGAAGAAACTATACTTCGGCTAGAATGTTAACACAAGGAAAATTTGATTGGACTTATGGTCGTTTTGAAATTAGAGCAAAACTTCCTAAGGGTATTGGCACTTGGCCTGCTATATGGATGTTGGGTAGTAATATTCAACAAGTAGGATGGCCCACTTGTGGCGAGATTGACATCATGGAACATGTTGGGAAAAATTTAAATGAAATCAATTGGGCTGCACATTCTAAACTTTACAACTGGACAATTGGTACACAAAAAACCAATAAAACCATTATCGCCAATGTCACAGATTCTTTTCATGTATACAAATTAGATTGGAGCAAGGCTGCCTTAAATTATTATGTAGACGATGTGCTTTATCTAACCGTGAACAGTGATGGCAAAAACACCGACTACTACCCATTTGTAGTACCCCAATTTTTACTTTTAAATTTAGCCATTGGTGGAAATATGGCAGGCAGTACCATCGACAATAGTATTTTCCCTGTTCGAATGCTGGTGGATTATGTAAGAGTATATCAGTAAAAATTAGCCATGCTTAAATTAAAATTAGCTATTGTATTATTGTTGATTGTACTAGTGCATAAAACCAATGCACAAAACGCAAATTTACTTATAGGCACTTATACCCAAAAAGGAAGCAAGGGCATTTATCTGTTTCAATTTGATACCGCTACGGGCAAGGCTATTGAAATAAGCCATACCGATAGTGCTAAGAACCCCTCTTTTCTAACCCTCTCCAAAGACAAAAAAAATGTGTACGCAGTCAATGAAACTGCAGCGGGCAGTGTGAGTGTATATGCTTTAAACAATAATGAACTTAAATTAATACAAACTAAAACCAGCAAAGGCGCCGACCCTTGTTACATATGCCTCAGCCCCGACCAACGCAATTTATTTGTGGCCAATTATACTGGTGGCAGTATTACTAGCTACCACCGTTTTGCAGATGGCGGGTTGTCCAATCCACAACAATTTGTTCAACACATTGGAAGTAGTATTAATAAAGTACGCCAAGAAAAAGCGCATGTGCATGGCTTGTTTTTTTCTCCAGATAGCAAATATTTATTGACCCCTGATTTAGGTATGGATCAAGTTACTATTTATCCCTACCAAATAAAAAATGGCCCACCATTAGACCTACTAAAAAATAAAAACATAGCCACCACTCCAGGTGCAGGGCCTCGTCATTTGGTATTTTCAAGCAATGGAAAATTCATTTACCTCATTGAAGAATTAACTGGAAGCGTTAGTGTATATAGTTTTTCTAAAGGCATGGCTAATTTTATTCAAAGAATTTACATTCATCCAGCCAATTCAAAAGAAGATCATGGAAGCGCGGATATTCATTTGTCCCCTGATGGTTTATTCTTGTATGCCACCAATAGAGGCACAGAAAACAATATTGTAAAATTGCCTGTATTTAAAAATGGAAAATTAGATGAAAAGCATATTGCCTATTATCCCACCCAAGGTAATGCACCTCGTAATTTTACGATTAGCCCAGATGGAAATTGGGTCTTGGTAGCCAACCAAAATACAGATAATATTGTGGTATTTAAACGCAATGCTATTAATGGCGATTTGATTTATACAGGCAACACTATCAAAGTATCCATGCCCGTTTGCTTATTATTTTACTAAAAAATAAGCTCGCCAAAAATCAATGTAGCTCAAACCATACCGGTTTTTCTTCTGCCCCTTCTGCATTATAATTAATGAATAACTCTTCCCCTATTTCAATTTTTTTTATTGTTCTTATACTGATGGTTTGCGCTTCATAATCCATATCGTATCTGCAATTGGGTTCAATGGCATGATTGTAAATAGATATATAGCCTAAGCCAATGGCTGCGCTTTGATGGTCTTCCCCCCATTCAAAAATATAATCATACAATAAAGTCTCCTCTAATTTTACTCTTTGGATTTTATCCACCACAATGACGGGAGCAATTTCAATCACGGTATCTGCTGCAATGGGCGCTGTTGTATAAACCCCTCGTCCTCTACTTGGGGATGGCGCAATGGTTAGAAATGGAAGAATCATGCTATAAATATAAGGCATCCTTTAGTATTTTTCTTAACTTGCACCTATGTCAGTTGAATTAGAAATACCAGAAATTAATTTATCCGAAGTTTTCTTGGACATTTTGTCCAAGGGTGACATGCATCTATTAAGAGAATTTTTAGATGAACAAAATATTAGCGATGTAGTGGAACTAGTCAATGAGTTCCCCGAAAACGAGGCTACTATTATTGACAACATGACTGTGCACAGAGCTGTAAGTGTATTTAAGATATTGGACATTAATCAGCAAAAAGATATCATTAAGGAATTGCCAGCACGTAAAACAGCCAAAATTCTGAATGAACTTCCTCCAGATGACCGTACCGACTTCTTAGAAGAATTACCCAAGGCGGCCATTAGAGACTTGATTAAATTATTGGACCCAGAAGAAAGAAAAATTACTTTATCTCTTTTAGGTTATCCCGAGGATAGTGTGGGCCGTTTGATGACACCCGATTATGTGTATGTGTATCCTCATTATACAGTGGCTCAAGTTTTAGATAACATACGTAAGTATGGTAAGAATTCTGAAACCATTGATGTTATTTATATCATTGATGAAAAAGGCGGTTTAATTGATGATATCAGAATTAGAGATTTATTATTGGCCAAACCAGATGATATTATTTCAGAAATTATTGATGGCCGTTTTGTTGCTTTAAATGTATACGACGATCAGGAACATGCCAGTCAGGTATTTAAAATGAATAACCGCACGGCCATTCCAGTGGTAGATGACAACGATGTTTTATTGGGTATTGTAACCATTGATGATATCTTATGGGTAACGAATGAAGAGTTTAGCGAGGATATGCAGAAAATGGGAGGTATGGAAGTATTGAATGAACCTTATTTAGACATATCAATCTTTAGACTTTTCAAAAAGAGAATTACTTGGCTAGTGGTTTTATTTATTGGCGAATTATTCACCGCCACTGCCATGGGGTATTTCGAAGATGAGCTGGCAAAAGTATTAGTACTAGCAAGTTTTATTCCATTGATTTTATCTACTGGCGGTAATTCTGGATCACAATCATCTACACTTATTATTCAAGCAATGGCTGTTGGCGAAATTACCATTGCCGATTGGTGGAGAATTTTAAGAAGAGAAATTATAAGTGGTTTTTTATTAGGCGTTCTACTTGGTATACTCGGATTTTTTAGAGTGACCATGTGGCATATGATTGTGCCAGGTTTTTATGGTGTGCACTGGTTACTTATAGCCTTTACCATTGGATTTACCATTTTAGGCGTAGTTATTTGGGGAACCATTACAGGATCCATGTTGCCCATAGTACTTAAAAAATTAGGCGCTGACCCTGCCGTATCTTCTGCACCTTTTGTTGCTACTTTAGTGGATGTAACTGCCATACTTATTTATTTTAGTTTGGCCTACTTGTTCTTACAGGGTACATTACTTTAGTTGCGCTGCTAAATTAGATTTTACTTTTGTCGCCCATTCCTCTTTTAAAATGCTTAGCACAATGGAGTCTCGTCTTTTTCCATTCGGCATAGGCAAATGATTTCTTAATACACCTTCCACGGTACAACCAATTTTTTGCATAGCTGCAATACTTCTTTTATTATTGTTATCGGCTCTAAATTCTACTCTTTCAAAACCCATTTGTTCAAAAGCAAATTCTAACAATAAATATTTACAAGCCTGATTCAACCCAGTACCCCATACTTTTTTACTATACCAGGTATAGCCTAATTGGGTGGTAGCAAAAGCCAACTGGATATCATAAAAACGCGTAACACCCACATAGGTTTGAGTTAATTGATCAAATACAATAAAAGGATAGGCCATTTTTTGACTTCTTGCATCGATGGCATCATGGATGTATTTTTCTAGATCGGCTTTGTCTTGGATGGCCACTAAGGAAAACTGCCATAAATCGGGTTCTTCTAGTACATATTTTTCTAAATAAGGCAGGTCGCTGACTGCCAAGGGCCTTAATAAGACTCTTTCATTTTCTAAGGAATAATCCTGATTAAAATCAAAATTTTGCAATGCTAACATTCATTAAAATATTAAAGTCTAATTTCGCATAAATAATCGAATAATCATCCAAATAAAATAATATGTGTGGCATTGTAGGATACATTGGAAATAGAGAAGCATACCCTATCGTTATTAAAGGTTTAAGACGTTTAGAATACCGTGGTTATGACAGCACTGGAGTGGCCATCATTCAGGATGGAAAATTACAAGTACATAAGAAAAAAGGCAAAGTAGCTGAATTGGAAGAAGCAGTCATTGGTAAAAATTTACACTCCCATATTGCAATTGGACATACCCGTTGGGCGACCCATGGAGAACCTTCTGATAGAAATGCGCATCCTCATTTATCTAATAATGGCAGACTGGCCATGTTACACAATGGTATTATTGAAAATTACGCGGCCATTAAAAAAGAATTGCTATCCAAAGGCTATACTTTTAAAAGTGACACTGATACCGAAGTATTGTTGAATTTTATTCAAGACATTCAAGACAATAATAAAAGTAGTTTAGAAGAAGCCTTGAGAATTGCCTTAAAAAGAATTGTAGGGGCTTATTGTATTTTATTGATTGACCAAGACGATCCAGAAACCATTATTGCAGCGCGCAAAGGAAGTCCTTTGGTGATAGGCATTGGCAAGAACGAACATTTTTTAGCCAGCGACGCCTCTCCTATTATTGAATACACCAAAGAAGTCGTGTATGTGAATGATTATGAAATTGCAATTGTAAAAAAAGATGAACTTATTTTAAAGAATTTAGGCAACGAAAAACAAACTCCTTTCATTCAAAAATTAGACATGGAACTAGCAGCCATTGAAAAAGGCGGCTATGATCATTTCATGCTCAAAGAAATTTTTGAACAACCCGAAACCATTTATGATTGTTTAAGAGGAAGATTATTGGTAGAACAAGAAAAAATAGTGATGGCGGGGGTAGACAATCATATCGAAGCGCTCACCAAGGCATCCAGAATTATTATAGTAGCCTGTGGTACCAGTTGGCATGCGGGTTTGTACGCAGAATATTTGATTGAAGAACTTTGTCGCATACCCGTGGAAGTAGAATACGCTTCCGAATTTAGGTACCGCAATCCAGTGATTCATCCCGGGGATGTTATTATTGCTATTTCTCAAAGTGGAGAAACAGCAGATACCTTGGTGGCATTAGAAAGTGCCAAAGAAAAAGGGGCCTTCATATTTGGTATTGTAAATGCTGTAGGCAGCAGTATTGCTAGATTAAGTCATGCAGGTGCCTACACCCATGCAGGACCTGAAATTGGCGTAGCCAGTACCAAGGCCTTCACTGGACAACTCACTGTACTTGCCATGATTGCACTTAAAATGGCCAAGGCCAAGGGAAGTATTAGCAATGATAGATATTTACATTTAGTGAATGAATTGGCTTCAGTGCCTGAAAAAGTAAAAGAAATTTTAGCAGATACATCTGTGATACAAAAAATTGCTTTGAAATTTAAAGACGCCAAGGACTTTTTATATTTAGGCCGAGGCTATAATTTTCCAATTGCCTTAGAAGGTGCTTTAAAATTAAAAGAGATTACTTATATCCATGCCGAAGGTTATCCTGCGGCCGAAATGAAACATGGCCCTATCGCCTTAGTAGATGAAACCCTACCAGTTGTATTTATTGCAACCAAGGATGTTTATTACGATAAAGTAGTTTCCAATATACAAGAAATCAAAGCCAGAAAAGGACAAATCATTGCTGTGGCAAGTATCGGAGATCAAGTACTACCTACCATGTCAGAAAACATCATGTTTGTTCCAGATATTGACGAAGTCATTGCCCCCTTATTAAGCGTAGTGCCCATGCAACTGCTAAGTTATTATGTAGGTGTGGCCAAAGGCATTGATGTAGACAAGCCGCGCAATTTAGCTAAAAGTGTAACGGTGGAATAGTAGATAAGGCTTGATTTTTTATATAATTTCCACCTATTGGATGCTACAATTTTGCTTATTTTTACCAAAACCAAGTAAAATGAAAAAAATTGTATTTGCTTTATTATTAATAAGCACCCTACTGGCTTGCCAGCAAAATGGCCCTAGTAGTAATACCGTAGCCAACAAAAGCTTTGCAGCACTCACCGAATTGTATTATCAAGAAGCATTGAAACAAAGTCCACTCAACGCCACTGTTATTGGCGACGAAAGGTACAACGACTTACTTCCCAATGATGGCTCCATTGCCACTATGGAAGAGTATAAAATATTTAACACCCGTTTTTTAGATAGTTTAAAAAAATATGACCGTGCTAGTTTAAGCGCCAATGATCAACTTTCTTTTGATGTTTTAAAAGATCAATTAGAAATAAATTTAGAGGGTAGCAAATTTCATTTTGAATACCTCCCCTTTAATCAAATGAACTCCTTGCCCTTAATTATTGCTCAATTTGGCTCAGGCACCGGTGCACAACCCTTTAAAAAAGTAAAAGATTATGAGGATTGGTTAAAAAGAGTAACTGCATTTTCCGTTTGGGCGGACACCGCTATTGGAAATTTCAAATCAGGCATGAAGGCAGGTGTGGTATTTCCAAAATCATTGGTGATCAAAATGATTCCGCAAATGCAAAGCATGGTAGTGACCGATGCTAAAAAAAGTTTATTCTACGGCCCCATCAATTTATTGCCTACTAGTTTTTCTGCTGCCGATAAAGAAAGATTGACCAAAGAATATGAAGCTTCCATTCTTACTGTAATTGTTCCTACTTACAAAAAATTGGCCGATTTTTTACAAAACGAATACTTGCCAAAAACTAGAACTAGTTCAGGATTGTCTTCTTTACCAGGAGGTGTTGAAATGTATGCTTTTCAAGTAAAGCAACAAACTACCACCAATAGAACACCAGAAGATATTTATCAAACAGGATTAAGCGAAGTGGCTAGAATTAGAAAAGCCATGGATAGCATTCAAAACCTAGTGGGTTTCAAAGGGGATTTAAAATCATTCTTTGCTAATTTAAGTGTAGATAAAAAATTCACTCCGTATCATTCTCCTAAAGAAGTATTGGCTGCCTTTGAAAACATTCATCAAAGAATGCAACCCAACTTGATTAAATTATTCGAAAACGCTCCTAAAACACCTTTTGAAATAAGACAAACAGAAGATTTTAGAGCCGCTTCTGCAAGTGCTGAATACAATTCAGGCTCAGCAGACGGCACAAGACCTGGTATTTTTTATGTGCCTATTTTAGATGCGACTAAATTTAATACTACTTCGGGTATGGAATCTTTGTTCTTGCATGAAGCCATCCCTGGTCATCATTATCAAATTTCGTTGACACAAGAAAATACACTACTTCCTAATTTTAGAAGATATGGTGGTCACAATGCCTATGTAGAAGGTTGGGCCTTGTATTGTGAATCACTTGGTAAAGAATTGGGCTTGTACAAAGACCCTTACCAATATTTTGGTGCCTTGGGTGATGAAATTCACCGCGCGATTAGATTGGTGGTGGATGTAGCCATTCATACCAAAAACATGAGCAGAGAAGAGGCCATCAAATATATGATGGACAACGAACCCATTAGCGAACAAGGTGCCACTGCCGAAATTGAAAGGTACATGAGTAACCCGGGACAAGCCTTGGGCTACAAAGTGGGCGCTATGAAAATTAGAGCCTTAAGAACTAAGTACGAAAACCAATTAGGCAGTAAGTTCAATGTAGCTGAATTTCATACCGAAGTGCTGAAAGATGGATCTTTGCCTTTAAATGTTTTTGAAGCTAAGATGGATCTTTGGGCGGCTAGTAAAAAATAAATAGTTTTTTTATACTTGAATGGGCAGTTACCTTATAAAGATGAATAAGGTGGCTGCCCATTCTTATTTTGAGTCAAATTAGTGCCCAAATTTAAATGCACTACCTTGCAGCCTATTATGAACACGAATTTTCAGACCCTAGGTCTTATAGAGCCCCTATTAAAAGCCATTCAAGAAGAAGGCTACACTATCCCCACCCCCATACAAGCCGAATCCATTCCCATAGTTTTAGAAGGAAAAGATTTATTGGGTTGTGCCCAAACAGGTACAGGTAAAACCGCTGCTTTTACCCTTCCCATTTTACAGTTATTAGTTAAAAATAAAACTGCAGAAAGAAGAAAAAAAATTAGAAGCCTAATTGTTACCCCTACTAGAGAGCTAGCCATACAAATTGGAGAAAGCTTTAATGCCTATGGTAGACATACCGGCTTAAATTGTACCGTAATTTTTGGAGGGGTTGGACAAGGCCCACAAGTAACTGCTTTAAAAAATGGAGTAGATGTGGTAATTGCTACCCCAGGAAGATTATTGGATTTGATGAACCAAGGATACTTAAACATCAGAGAAGTAGAAATATTTGTATTGGATGAAGCAGATAGAATGTTGGACATGGGCTTTGTGCATGATGTAAAAAAATTATTAGCAGTTCTTCCTAAAAAAAGACAATCCTTATTTTTCTCTGCGACCATGCCTCCAGAAATTGTCAATTTGGCCAATACAATTTTATTTCATCCCTTAAAAGTAAGTGTTACACCTGTTTCCTCTACTGTAGATATAATTGAACAATCGGTTTACTTTGTAGATAAAGTAAATAAAAATGCACTACTCATTGAAATTCTAAAAAATACGGCCATTAAAACCGCCTTAGTTTTTACTAGAACAAAACATGGCGCAGACAAAGTAGTGAACTTACTTATAAAAAATAACATCAAAGCAGAAGCCATCCATGGCAATAAAGCACAAAATGCGCGTCAAAGAGCTTTATCAAATTTTAAAGCACAAACTACACGTGTATTAGTTGCCACCGATATTGCAGCCAGAGGCATTGATGTGGATGATTTGGCCTATGTAGTGAATTATGAAATTCCTAATATTCCTGAAACCTATGTACACCGTATTGGTAGAACAGGTCGTGCAGGTGCTAATGGAACAGCCATATCCTTTTGTGATGCTGAAGAAAGAGCCTTCTTGAAAGACATAGAAAAATTGATTGCTAAAAAAATACCTGTGATTGAAAATCACCCCTTCCCCATGACCAATTTTAATCCCATCAAGGAAGCCAAACAACAAGGCAGAGGCAATTCAGGACATGCCAGGTCCAAGGCCATGAATAATGGGGGTCAAAAAAGACGTTTTAGTAGCCCGAAACCAAATAGGTAAGATTACCTTTGATAAACTTAATCAGTTTATTATGCGTACTATTTTTACCTCCTGCTTTTTATTGATTTGCATGGCGCTTGCTGCACAAGACAGTTCCATTCAAAAATCAGATTTGATCAGTACAGCCAAACTGCTTGATCTAAGTTTTACCACCAAAGAAATAGATACTTTGTATTCCGATGTAGTGGATAATTTAGCCAATTACAAAGCAATGCACAGCTTAAAATTGCCAAATAGTGTTCCTTTAAGTTTATGGCAAACTCCTGTTTTGCCTGGTATGCATTTTAACGAAGTACAAGCGCCCATCAATTGGCCATTAGACAAAGCTGTCCACTTGCCAGTGAATAAAAACGAATTGGCATTTTATTCTATAGAACAATTGGCTTCCTTAATAAAGTATAAAAAAATTACTTCTCTAGCCCTGACTAAATTTTTTATTGAAAGAATAAAAAAATGGGGCGACACTTTACAATGCGTGATTAGTATTCAAGAAGATATTGCTTATGGGCAAGCAAAAAGAGCGGACCAGGAAATTGCCCAAGGAAAATACAGAGGTCTTCTGCATGGTATTCCTTATGGCTTAAAAGATTTATTTGCAGTTAAAGGAACCAAGACAACCTGGGGCGCCGCGCCTTATAAAGATCAGACCATTGACCAAGACGCTTTTGTGTATACGCAATTGCAGGCAGCAGGTGCGGTACTAGTAGCAAAATTTACGCTTGGTGCCTTAGCCATGGGCGATTATTGGTATGGAGGAAAAACTAAAAATCCATGGAACTTAAACTATGGTTCCTCTGGATCATCCGCAGGTTCCACTTCTGCAACAGTGGCAGGTTTAGTTCCTTTTGCGATTGGTACAGAAACCTGGGGAAGCATTGTTTCTCCTTCTACTACTTGTGGAGCCACTGGTTTAAGACCCACCTTTGGAAGTGTAAGCCGTTCAGGTGCCATGGCATTGAGTTATAGCTTGGACAAAGTGGGACCCATTTGCCGTTCTGCAGAAGATGCCGCTATTGTTTTTAATTATATCCATGGCACTGATGGCAAAGATGGAAGTGCAGTGAACAAGCCATTTAATTATAACCCTAACAAAGAAATTAAAAAACTTAGAATTGCCTACGCAAAAAATTATTTCGATAAAATAAAAGATACTTCTAGAAATGAATTTAAGGTACTAGAAACATTTAAAAAATTAGGGGTTCAATTAATACCAGTAAATTTTCCAGACAGTGGTGTTTACAATTTTAATATCATGGATGTGGTCATTGGCGTTGAATGTGCAGCGCAGTTTGATGAAATGACCAGACTGAATATTGATGACCAACTCACCAGGCAAACAAAATACGATTGGCCCAATCAATTTAGAACCGCCCGATTTGTACCCGCTGTTGAATACATCAATGCACAAAGACACCGATACCTTTTAATGCAAAAAGTAAATGAAGTCATGCAGCAGTATGATGTTATTATCTGCCCTTCCAGAGGAGATGGCAATCAATCAGCCATTACCAATTTAACCGGGCATCCGGTGGTTTGTGTGCCTATAGGATTTGATAAAAAATTCAACCTGCCCACTGGCATAAGCTTTGTGGGCAATTTGTATGACGAAGCCACCATCTTATCCATTGCCAAAGCCTACCAAAATAATACAAATTGGGATGAAGCGCATCCCAATTTATTTAAATAAACGAACTATGAACAATATAAGAAAAATGCCCGTTCAACAATTGGGCTATGGTTTTATTAAAGAATTACCCAAAGGAAAAGACGAATATTATTTGCGTAATCAGCAAAACAGAAGCAATATTAAACATAGAGGTTTGACTTCTTTGGAGATAGAAATATTGGTGCGCAATGGCAATACCAGTGATGATTGGAATAAGCTATTAGTATCTAATGCCTTCAACCCAGAGCTGGTTAAAAATTGTTCTTTCTTTGGATTAGTTCGTATTGGTGATTTAGAAGCCAATTGTTTATGTTTTAGTGATTTAGTGGTGCCTGTGGGCATTTACAATTCCACCATCATTAGCGCCGATTTTGGCAACAATGTAGCCATTCACAATGTCAATTACTTGTCGCATTATATTATTGGCAACGAAGTCATCATTACCAATGTCAATGAAATTGTGACCACCAATCACTCGAAGTTTGGTAATGGCATTATTAAAAAAGGGGAAGCAGAATCGGTTCGAATTTGGATGGAACTTTGCAATGAAAACACAGGGCGTAAAGTACTTCCCTTTAATGGAATGACTGCAGGGGATGCTTATTTGTGGACAAGAAATAGACAGGATGAGGTATTGCAAAAAAAATTCATCAGCTTAACTGAAAAAAGATTTGATAATAAACTAGGCTACTATGGAAAAGTAGGTGACCGCACCGTTATTAAAAATTGTAAAATTATCAAAGATGTTTGGATTGGGTCGGATGCATATTTAAAAGGCGCCAATAAAATAAAAAATGTAACCATCAATTCTTCTCCAGAAGGCAGAACACAAATTGGAGAAGGTTGCGAATTAGTGAATGGGGTAATTGGTTTTGGTTGTAGAATATTTTATGGCATCAAAGCCGTTAGATTTATTTTATCAGATCATTCCCAACTAAAATACGGTGCAAGATTGATTAACTCATTTTTAGGCCCTAACGCCACCATATCTTGCTGCGAAGTATTAAACTCCTTGATTTTCCCAGCGCACGAACAACACCACAACAATTCTTTTTTATGCGCTGCCTTGGTGATGGGACAGAGCAATATTGCCGCAGGTGCTACCCTTGGGTCTAACCACAATAGCCGTGGGGCAGATGGCGAAGTGATTATGGGCAGGGGCTTTTGGCCAGGCTTATGTGTAAGTGTAAAACACAATTCTATTTTTGCAAGTTTTGCATTACTCAATAAAGGAGATTACAATTATGAATTGAATATTCCTATTCCTTTTTCTTTGATCAGCAACGATCCATTAAAAGATGAATTAGTTGTCATGCCAGGCTATTGGTTTTTATATAATTTTTATGCTTTGGCAAGAAACGCATGGAAATATGTAGACAGAGATAAAAGAGCTCAAAAAACCCCTCTGTTTGAATACGAATACCTAGCACCTGATTCAGTGAATGAACTGATTCAATCTAGAAAAATTATCGCCATGGAAGTAGCCAAGGCCTACCATGATGGGAATAAAAAAAATAAAGCATTGACTGATGATCAATACCTCACATTAGGTGAAAACTTATTGGCTACTAAAACAAAAACAGCAATTGATGATTTATCTGTGTATGCCAATTCTTTTGAAAATAGTAAGCGTAAAGCCAGGCTTATTAAGTGTTATGACGCTTACCATATGTTTGAAAAAATGATCTTCCTATATGGCATAGAAGCATTGATCGCCCATATCAATAAAAAAGAAGGCAAGGCCAATTTAACTCAAATAAATAATTTAGTAGTTAATTATACCGAGGCTACTTGGGTGAATGTGGGTGGACAACTGATTCCTGAAAAATCTGTCAAGGCCTTATTAAGTAAAATAAAAAATGACAGCATTGAAAGCTGGGATCAAATACATGAATTTTATGAAGTCGCTTCAAGCAAATACTTAGACAAAAGAAAGAATCATGCTTTGATGGCACTTGAAATGATCACCAAGAAAAAAATTGCTACTGTTGGTTTAAAGCAAGTGGGTGTTTGGTTAGATGAATACTTAAAAATTAAAATAGAGATCACCGATCGTATTCAAAAAACTAGGGCCAAGGACTACAGTAATCCATTTAGAAAAATGGTCTATGAAAATGAAGCAGAAATGATTGCTGTGGTAGGAGACATTAATGACAATGGCTTTATCAAGGAACAAAATGAAGTTTTAAAAGCAACCATATTAAACATAGCTGAAATAAAAAAGCAACTAAAAGTTAAATAAACTAAGTCCAATCCCTAGTTGCCATTGGCGTGTTTTCCAAGTGCCTTGGTCTTTTAAATTATTATACCCCTCCGAAGCTGAACCAATATTGTTCATACCAATCACATAACGGCCATACAAGGAGAACCCACCTAGGTCTAGTTTTGCACCGCCTACGATGGCAAACTCTCCACTAGTAAATGCAGTTCTAGCCACTTCTGTTCCGTCTTTTTTCTGATCTAGTAAGATACTGTATTGAGGACCTGCTTGAAACAACAAGCTTTTAAAAGGCTTGTATTGGGCCAATACCGGAATAGCTACATAATTTAAATGAAAAGTCTCTGGTTTAAATGTTGGATCTAATGCTAAAGCCAATACCGAAGGGTTAGCTTCTAATTTAGTTTGTGTTAAAATTACTTCAGGCACAAGACTAAACATAGGACCAATACCAATTACTGCCGTTGCACCTAAATGATAAGAGGCCGAATTATGATCCACATTGACATTGTTCACACTTGAAAAATTTTGCCCTACTTTGATACCTAAGGCAAATTTATCTTGCGCTTGGGCTTTCAACACCATCAGGCTTAACATTACAATGACTAAATTTCTCATACAATGAATTTTATTTCAGTACAAAAATAAATCTAAATAACTAGACCAATTCAATTAAAGTTATTTCGGGCATTATCCCTACTCTACCTGGATAGCCTAAAAAACCAAAGCCCCTATTGACATACAACTGCTGTTCTTTTACTTGGTACAAGCCTGCCCATTGTTTGTATACCCATTGTACTGGACTCCATTTAAAATAAGGATTTTCTAAACCAAACTGCATACCATGGGTATGGCCAGACAACATCAAATCAATTGCTGAATATTTAGGAATAATTTCCGATTCCCAATGGCTAGGGTCATGGCTCAATAAAATAATAATTTCCTTTTCATTCACTCCTTGCATGGCTAAATCCATCTTACCATATTTGGGAAATCTTGCTTTAGCTCCCCAATTTTCAATACCCACCAAACGAATGGATGCTTCTTGTTTTTGAATCAATACATTTTCATTCATGAGTAATCTCCAGCCTAAATTAGCATGCACTAATTTTAAATCTTCTAGGTTTTGTTTTTTTGCTTCTGCGGTTCCCCATTGTACATAATCTCCATAATCATGATTGCCTAAAGTACTGAATACCCCATGCGGTGCTTTGATTTGGCTAAATACTTCCATCCAGTCTTTCATTTCTGTGGCCCTGTCATTGACTAAGTCTCCCGTAAATAAAATCAAATCGGCATTTTGTTTTTGAATCAGCTCAATTCCTTTTAGCACCGCTGGATGGTCTTTCAAACTTCCACTATGAATATCACTGATATGTATAATTTTAAACCCTTTAAATGCAGGAGGCAATCCATTCAAGGCAATTTTCTTCTTGGTTAAATTGTATTTGTATTTGTTGCCAAATCCATACAACAAGGAAAAAAATAAAGTAGAGGAAAGTCCCACCCCTAACCAACTCAAAAAAGTAGATCTAGGAATACCTTTTTCTGTATTTAAAAATTTGGCGCCCGCCGCAGAAGCCACCTGCCCCATGGTCCAAAATGCCCCTCTTCGAAGATCATCTACTAAGAAAAATAGGACCATGAATAGTTGAGTCAAAACCCAGCCAATACCAATGGAGAAAATATATTGCTTAAAATAAGGGTTCACAATAAAAGGGAACAATAAAAATGAGCTCACACTTAGCACACATAAGGTCCAATAAAGAATGCCGATAAAGCTTCGGGTACCCATGCTAGCCGACTGAACTAAGGTCTTTAAAACGGCATAAATATAAAAGTCAATGAGTATCAATACCGTTACTAGGATAAAAAGAAAAAGGGGACTTCGCATAGAATTATTTAAAACGCAAAATTAGGGCCAAAAGCCTCATTAATAGCCAATTTAATCCCAAATTGTTACCATTTATCCCTTATTTTTGGCAGAAATTAAGGATACCCATTTTATGGCAAGAATAATAGGAATAGCGAATCAAAAAGGGGGTGTTGGTAAAACAACTTCTGCCATCAATATTGCGGCAAGTTTGGCTGTTTTAGAATTTAAAACCTTGCTCATTGACGCCGATCCTCAAGCCAATAGTACCACCGGGGTTGGATTCGATTTACACAATATTACCACCAGTTTATATGATGGAATGATCAACCAAACGCCTTTAGCGGATATCATTTTAAAATCAGAAATTCCACATTTAGATGTCATCCCATCACATATCGATTTAGTTGGAGCAGAAATTGAATTAGTGAATTTGCCCAATAGAGAAAATGTATTAAAAGAATTATTGATTCCCATTAAAGATCAATATGATTTTATCATCATTGACTGCTTGCCTTCTTTGGGATTAATCACCGTTAATGCCTTGGTAGCATCGGACAGTGTTATCGTTCCGGTTCAATGCGAATTTTTTGCCTTAGAAGGTTTGGGTAAATTATTGAATACCATTAAGATTGTACAAAGCAGATTGAATCCAGAATTACAAATTGAAGGCATTCTGATGACCATGTACGATGGAAGATTGCGTTTAAGCAATCAAGTAGTAAGTGAAGTGAGAAAACATTTTGACGAAATGGTTTTTGCTACCATCATCCATAGAAATACCAGATTGAGTGAAGCCCCAAGTGTGGGTAAACCAGTTATTTTATATGATGCTGATTCCAAAGGCACTGTCAACTATTTAAATTTAGCAAAAGAAATTTTACAAAAAAATGGCATGACCAATATGAGTAATGCCGAGCGTATAATTGATTAACTATGAGCAAGAGTATACCCAATAAAGACCTCATTGGCAAAGGACTTCGCTCCCTATTGCAAAGCATTGATACAGATTATAAAAATCCTGCAATCAATACACCTGCTGCAATCAAAGAGAAAGCTATAGCAAGTAACCGCATTGCCTTACAGGACATTGTAGTCAATCCAAAGAACCCAAGAAAGGATTTTGACGAAAAAACTTTAATAGAATTAGCTAATTCTATTAAACTACACGATTTAATACAACCCATTACGGTAGCTCAATTGACCAATGGTAAGTATCAATTAATTGCAGGGGAAAGACGCTTTAGGGCAGCCAAAATAGCAGGCCTCACAGATTTACCTGCCTATGTGCGCATGGGCAACGACCAGGAATTATTAGAATTGGCCTTGTTGGAGAATTTACAAAGAGAAGATTTAAATGAAATTGAAATTGCGTTAAGTTATCAACGCATGATGGAAGATTTAAATTATACCCAAGAGAAAGTGGCGGAAAGAATGGGTAAAGACAGGTCTACTATTTCCAACTATATCCGACTATTAGAGCTTCCTCCCAATATTCAAGCTGCAGTGCGCAATGGCAGCCTAAGTGTAAGCTTGGCCAAGATGTTGATTGGCAAGGAAGTGGACAAGCAATTGTTTTTATTTAAAGAGATTACCGAAAAAGGTTTGACTGTTCGCCAAACAGAGGACTTAATTAGAAAAATGAATCAGGCCGGCAAGTTGATGCCTACTGTATCCAATGCGGGCGCTAATAAAAATCAACTTTCTCCGGTGTATAAAAAACTAGAGGATAAATTAACCAGCCATCTTTCTACCAAAGTAATTTTGCAACACCAAAAAAATGGCAGCGGCAAAATCACCATCGAGTATTCAGACTTGAACGGTTTAAATAAAATTTTAGAAGCAATGCAATTAAGCATCAGCTAGTACGCATTTTTTATCATAAAGGAATTTACAGGATGAGGCAATTATTATTATTTATGCTGATTTTATTTTTTCAGCAAACTGCCTGGAGCCAAGATTCTGCCTACCTTAAAATTGCAGACACCCTAATACACCATATACCTAGTAGAGCCACCAAAAGATCGGCCATGATTCCAGGTTGGGGCCAAGCCTACAACAAACAGTATTGGAAAATTCCTTTGGTCTATGGCGTTTTAGCCATCCCTGCTTATACTTATGCCTACAATACCGATTGGTACCAACGCATGAAATTTGCTTATGAAGCAAGATTTAAAGAAAGCAATGGAGATGCTTCTGATGTTCCAAAAATGGACCCAAGATTAACCAATTTAAGTTTAGGCACCCTACAGAGTTATAGAAATATATTTAGAAGAGATAGAGACTATTCCATTATGTATTTCATTTTGGCCTGGGGCGTGAATATTGTAGATGCCACTGTTTCTGGGCACTTGAAAGAATTTGATATCAACAATAATTTATCATTTAAGATTGTCCCCTATGTGCAACCTTATCAACAACAGTCTGGATTGTCATTACAATTTAATTTAAAAGGGAGTTCTACAAAATAATAAAATCAATCGGTATGAAAATTGCACTTATTGGATACGGGAAAATGGGCAAGGCCATCGAAGAAATTGCTTTAGCAAAAGGTCATGAAATTGTTTTAAAAATTGACATTAGTAACGCTCAAGAATTCACAAAAAATAATCTTCAAAAAGCAGATGTAGCTATTGAATTCACTGGACCACATAGCGCAATTGAAAACATTACCAAATGTTTGGAATGGGGCGTGCCTGTTGTAAGCGGCTCCACGGGCTGGTTAGAAAAATGGGCTCAAATTACTGCACTGGTTAACCAATACCAAGGCTGCTTGGTGTATTCGAGCAATTTTAGCATTGGGGTGAATTTATTTTTTGAATTAAATAAGCAACTTGCTTTATTGATGGACCCCTATGGTGACTATGATGTGTCTATGACCGAATTGCACCATACCGAAAAGAAAGATGCACCCAGTGGAACAGCCATCAGTTTAGCAGAACAAATTTTAGAAAAAATAGGTAGGAAAGACAAATGGGTGAACGCAGCTTCTGCTAGCCCCACCGATTTAACCATCCATTCAGAAAGAATGGATCCAGCGCCTGGTACACATACAGTTAGCTATGAATCGGCCATTGACCGAATAGACATTATACATACAGCCCATACAAGAAAAGGCTTTGCTTCTGGGGCAGTAATGGCAGCGGAATTTGCCAATAAAAAAAGAGGTATATTTACGATGAAACAGGTTTTGGGACTATAGCCAAGTATCATTCAATTATACAATAGTTTTGATTTTATATGCTATCAAAAAAAACTCAATATGCCCTACAAGCACTGGCCTATATGGTAGAACATAAGGAAACTGCCCCAATTCTTATTGCGGAAATTGCAACGAAAAAAAACATTCCTATAAAATTTCTTGAAAATATTTTATTGGAATTAAAAAAAGCAGGTTTTTTAGACAGTAAAAAAGGAAAACATGGTGGTTATCTTTTTGCCCTCCCCCCTGAAAAAATAAAACTGTCTGGCATATTTAGAAGCATCGAAGGCCCAATAGCCCTATTGCCTTGTGTGAGTTTGAATTTTTATCAAAAATGTGCCGACTGCAACGAAAAAAAATGCAGTATCAATAAAGTACTCATTGAAGTGAGAGACAATACTTTGGACGTATTAGACAAAAGAACTGTTGCAGACCTATTTTACAAAAAAAATAAAAAATAATAAAAACTAATTTATGAAAAAAATTTTAATGGCTTTATTGGTGATGATGGCTGTTCAAGCTAAATCGCAAAGTTTGATTGGTGGAAAAAATATAATCAAAACTAATCTATCTTCTGATATTTTAAATAACTACAATCTTACCTATGAGCGAAGTTTGAACCATTTTATGTCCCTTTCCTTGAGCTATCGATCTATGCCTAAATCTACCTTGCCTTTTAAATCAACCATCAAGAGTTATTTGGATAGCTATACCAATAGTACTGATATTAATCTAGATGATTTTCAAATTGGGAATACCGCAATCACACTGGAGGGTAGATTTTATTTAGGCTTGCAAAAAATGTCTGGATTTTATATTGCCCCCTATATAAGAAATTCCAATTTTGATTTGTCTGTGCCCATAAAATATAAAGCAGATCCAACCAAAGGAAATACAGAAACGGTAGGAACATTTAATGGTAATGTTAGCGCAAATGCCGTAGGTGCTTATTTTGGGGTACAATACCAAATTCTAACCAAAGTGGTTTTAGATTTATGGATCGCAGGTGGAAGTTATGGAACTTCCTCTGGGGTGTTGAAATTTACTTCTACCACTCCTTTACCTGATCTAGCTCAGTCCTCTTTAAAAGAAGGATTAGATCAAATTAAAGCAGATCCTTTCAAATTAAAATCTACCGTCAATGCCAATGGAGGAACTGCTGATCTGTCAGGTCCTTGGGCTGGCTTTAGAGGGCTTGGTTTAACTGTAGGTATACGTTTTTAATGCCCTAGTTTTCGTTACCTTTGTAAGCGTAAACCAAAGCATATGATTCCTACTTATTTACAAGATTTATGTAAGAATCAATCTTACGATGCCAATAACTTTTTTTTGATTGCAGGCCCTTGCGTAGTAGAGAATGAGGACTTAGTGATGGAAATTGGAGACAAGGTTTCTACCCTTTGTAAAAACTTAGGTATTGCTTATATTTTTAAAGCCAGCTATAGAAAAGCAAACAGAACCAGTGCCAATTCATTTACAGGCATTGGGGATGATACAGGCATGGAACTCATTAAAAAAGTAGGTGCTCATTTCAAAGTACCCACTACTTCTGATATTCACGCACATGACGAAGCAGCCATTGCTGCAAAGTACATTGACATTTTACAAATACCTGCTTTCTTATGCAGACAAACCGATTTACTTTTAGCTGCCGCAGCGACTGGTAAAATTGTGAACGTCAAAAAAGGACAATTTTTAAGTGGGGCTTCTATGAAATTTGCAGTAGATAAGATAAGACTAACAGGTAATGATAAAGTGATGCTTACCGAAAGAGGCAACACCTTTGGCTATCAAGATTTAGTAGTAGATTATCGCAATATCCCTGCCATGGCAGAAAATGGCGTACCCGTAATTATGGATTGTACGCATTCCTTACAACAACCCAATCAAACAAGTGGTGTTACTGGAGGCAATCCTCAATTAATTGAAACGATTGCTAAGGCCGCTATTGCCACTGGTGCTCATGGATTATTTATTGAAACACATCCCAATCCAGCCCAAGCAAAAAGTGATGGGGCCAATATGTTACCCTTAGATAAGTTGGCTCCTTTATTAGAAAAATTGGTGAGACTAAGAAGAGCAGTTTCGTAGAAACTGCGATGTATAGAAAAGTACCTACTGCGATGTATAGAAAAGTATAAACTGCGATGAAATTAGAAATACCCCTAGTACTTCAGTGGATTGCGCTTGGCTAGTAAGATATAATTTTTGATACTTCTAATGAAAGCCAAAATCATATAGACAATAACGGGTGAGCCAAAAGTTAAGAAGGAGATATAAATAAACCAAAGCCTGATTTTAGTGCTGGCAATACCCAATCTTTCGCCAATAGCATTACAAACGCCAAAAGCATGTAATTCCAAAAAATCTCTCAGTTTTTGTAGCATGGGTGTTTTATTTTCTTACCAAATTTATTGAAAAAAGTGGATATAAACTGTATTTTTTGAGCACGGCGGGTAGCATTTTGGCTTACCTTTGCCACAATTTTAACAACAAAACTAAGTACCATGGCTTTTGATATTGAAATGATCAAAAATTTGTATGCTGCAATGCCAGCAAAAGTAGAGGCGGCTCGTAAATTATTAGGACGCCCCCTAAGCTTATCTGAGAAAATTTTATTCTCTCATTTACATAGCGATCAAAAATTAGAAAGCTTTGAAAGAGGTGGTTCCTATGTAGATTTTGCACCAGACCGTGTGGCGATGCAAGATGCAACAGCGCAAATGGCCCTTTTGCAATTTATGCAAGCAGGCCGTCCTAAAGTAGCAGTACCTAGTACAGTACATTGCGATCATTTAATTTCTGCAAAAGTAGAAGCCAAACAAGATTTACAAGTTGCCACTGCAGATAGTAAAGAAGTATATGATTTCTTAGCCTCTGTATCTAATAAATATGGTTTAGGATTTTGGAAACCAGGTGCAGGTATTATTCACCAAGTAGTTTTAGAAAACTATGCTTTTCCAGGTGGTTTAATGATAGGTACCGATTCTCACACTGTAAATGCAGGTGGATTAGGCATGATTGCCATTGGGGTAGGTGGAGCAGATGCTTGTGATGTAATGGCAGGATTACCATGGGAATTAAAATGGCCTAAATTAATAGGTATTAAATTAACAGGAAAGTTGAATGGTTGGACAGCGCCTAAAGATGTTATCTTAAAAGTAGCTGGTATTTTAACTGTAAAAGGTGGAACCGGTGCGATAGTAGAATATTTTGGAGAAGGTGCAACAAGTATGAGTTGTACAGGTAAAGGAACTATTTGTAATATGGGTGCAGAAATTGGTGCCACTACTTCTACATTTGGATATGATGCTAGCATGAGCCGTTATTTACAATCTACTGGTCGTGCCGATGTTGCTAGCTTAGCCGATACAGTGGCTGCTCATTTAACAGCAGACCCTGAAGTTTATGCAAGCCCTGAAAAATACTTTGATCAAGTAATTGAAATTGATTTAAATACATTAGAACCCCATTTAAACGGGCCTTTCACTCCAGACTTAGCAACGCCTATTTCTAAAATGAAAGAAGCTGCTGCTGCCAACGGATGGCCTACCAAAATTGAAGTAGGTTTAATTGGAAGTTGTACGAACTCTTCTTATGAAGATATTAGTCGTGCAGTTAGTTTAGCGAAACAAGTTTCTGCAAAAGGTTTAACCATGAAGTCTGAATATTTAATTACACCAGGTTCTGAGCAAGTAAGATATACCATTGAAAGAGATGGTTTCTTAGAAGTGTTTAGTCAAATTGGTGCTAAAGTATTTGCGAATGCTTGTGGACCTTGTATTGGAATGTGGGAGCGTGTGGGTGCAGAGAAAAAAGAAAAAAATACCATTGTACATTCTTTCAATAGAAACTTTGCAAAGCGTGCCGACGGTAATCCGAATACATTTGCCTTCGTAGGTTCTCCAGAATTAATTACAGCACTTGCCATTGCAGGAGATTTAAATTTTAATCCATTAACAGATACACTTACTAATAATAAAGGCGAACAAGTAAAATTAGACGCTCCTAGTGGTGATGAATTACCATTGAAAGGTTTTGCGGTGGAAGATGCAGGCTACCAAGCACCAGCAGAAGATGGTTCTAAAGTAATTATTGCAGTAGATGCAACATCTAAGCGTTTACAATTATTAGACCCTTTTGCAGCATGGGAAGGCACGGATTTAAAATCGTTGAAATTATTAATTAAGGCAAAAGGAAAATGTACCACCGACCATATTTCTATGGCGGGTCCTTGGTTAAAATTCCGTGGCCACTTAGATAATATTTCTAATAACTTATTAATAGGTGCTGTGAATTTCTTCAATGAAAAAACAGATAATGTTAAAAGTCAAATCAATGGTAATTACGATACTGTTCCAAACACACAAAGAGCTTACAAAGCAGCAGGTGTTGGTACTATTGTAGTGGGTGATGAAAACTACGGTGAAGGAAGTTCTCGTGAGCACGCAGCCATGGAGCCAAGACATTTAGGCGTTAGAGTAGTGTTGACTAAGTCTTTTGCACGTATCCACGAAACCAACTTGAAAAAGCAAGGTATGTTGGCATTAACATTCGCCAATAAAGCCGACTACGATAAAATTTTAGAAGACGATACCATTGATGTAAACGGATTAACTCAATTTACAGCAGGTAAACCACTTAGCTTGGTATTGACGCATAAAGACGGAACCGTTGACACTATTGAGGCCAACCACACTTATAACCAACAACAAATTGAGTGGTTTAAAGCAGGTGGTGCACTTAATATCATTAGAAAACAAGTTGCCGGTTAATTAAATGGCTTTATTGAAATTTAAAGCCATTTAATTCTACCTCTTATGATTTTTAAAAACCCTCCCGTAAATTCGGGAGGGTTTTTATTTTAGTAACACTTACAAATTACGAATAACCTTAAATTAAATAATTAGCTTAAATTTGGTTTATGATAAACACAGCATTGGTTTCTTTTGGCATGAGTGGAAAATTATTCCATGCTCCTTTTATTGACACTAACCCTCATTTTAATTTAGTAGGTTGCTGGGAAAGGTCACAGAAAAATATTCAAGCTATTTACCCAGGCACAAAGTCCTTCAGTAGTTATGAAGAAATTTTAAATGACAGCAGTATTGATTTAGTAGTGGTGAATACCCCCAACGATACACATTATGAATATACCAAGCAAGCTTTACTAGCAGGCAAACATGTGGTTACCGAAAAAGCTTTTACCGTTACTGTAAAGGAAGCAGAGGAGTTAGATGCTTTAGCTCAAAAATTAAATTTAAAATTATCCGTTTACCATAATAGAAGATACGACGCCGATTTTTTAACGCTTCAAAAATTAATTACAGAAGATAAAATTGGAACATTTTTAGACCTACAAATATCTTTTGAAAGATATAGAACCACCTTAAGTCCTAAAGTACATAAGGAAACCAATACTCCAGGTTCAGGAGTATTATACGATTTAGGACCTCACTTAATTGACCAAGCCTTACTATTAAGCGGTATGCCAAGTTCGGTATTTGCAGATATAAGAACCACTAGAAAAGTAGGCAAGGTAGATGATTATTTTACACTACTACTTTACTACCCTAACCATAGAATTTTATTAACCAGTGGAATGGTATATATGCAACAATTACCTGCCTATAAAATTTATGGAACCAAGGGTTGCTTTATAAAATACAGAGCCGATATACAAGAAGACGATTTACTCGCAGGTAAAAAACCCAATACACCAAATTGGGGCGTGGAAGCTAAAGAAAAATGGGGCTTATTAAGTACAGATACTGATGGTAAAATAAGTACTGAAACCATACCTAGTTTAGCAGGTAATTACGGAACCTTTTACGAGAAAATGGCTAATGCCATTAACCATAACGAACCCCTACCTACTTCTGCAAAACATGGCACAGACATTATTCGAATCTTAGCAGCTGCAAGAGAAAGCTTTGCCCAAGGGAAACTAATTACAATATAAGCAGGGCTCATTTCCAATTCACTGCGTTTTCAATCATTTTATTGAATGGCTCATGCCCCCAAATAGTTTCATCATGACCCATAGAAGTATAAAATGTACTCCCCTTTCCAATGTTTTTATACCAAGCCACTGGATGATCTTTGCCCATTCCAAAATTTTTGTCTTTTACAAAAAATATATTGCCACTTGGATTGATAGCAGATCCATCTATATTAAACAACACATGAAACCCTTTAGCGCGAGGATTTTCAAAAAACACATACCACTCGTCTGTACTTTCCCAGGTTTTAGCTAATCCAGAAGATATAGCACTGTCTGGTACTTCATTCAATACCACGGCTGTTTTTTGCAAATGTGCCGCAATTGGATGATGAGAGAATTTTGAACCTAATAAATTTTGTTCGTACCAATCCCAATGATGAGAATCGTCCCCTGCGCCATGAATGCCCATCAATCTCCCCCCTTGTTCTACATATTGCTCTAGTGCATGTTGTTGTTCATCATTCAAGACACGACCAGTAGAATTGTTGAAGATCACTACATTGAATTTTGCCAATTGTTCTTTATTAAAGACACCACCTTCTTCGGTACTATACACAAACCAATTGTTTTTCTTGGCCAAGCTGTCAAAAACTCTTTTGCCTGCATCAATGGAAGTGGTATGTCTGTAACCTGTTGATTTTGAAAACAACAATACAGAGATTTGTCCAGCAGGAAAATTTATTGTAGGCGCCTGCGTTTCATAGGAAACAGGAAATCCATTCTTTACTTTATAAACAAATAAACTGCCTGCAGCAAACAAAAGCACTACAAAGGTCAGCACCGTCCATAAAAATATTTTTATAAATTTTTTCATCGCAATCAATTTTATTAGAATAAATATAAGCAAAATAAAAAGACCCTCAGAAATTTGAGGGCCTTTTTAACTATTTTAAAAACCAGGCTTATAAAACGCTTACATTTTCTTAGCGTCTTCCAAGAACTTCGCTAAGCCTATATCGGTTAAAGGATGTTTTAACAATCCTAAAATTGAATCTAAAGGACAAGTACAAACATCGGCACCTGCTTCTGCTGCTTTTACGATATGTAAAGCATTGCGAATAGAAGCAGCTAAGATTTGTGTATCAAAACCTTGTACATCATAGATATGTCTAATTTGACTAATTAATTCCATTCCATCCCAAGAGCTATCATCAATTCTTCCAATAAAAGGAGAAACATAAGTTGCTCCAGCTTTAGCCGCTAATATAGCCTGACCTGCAGAGAAAACTAAAGTACAGTTGGTACGAATACCATTATCGGCAAACCACTTAATGGCTTTAATACCATCTTTAATCATAGGTACTTTCACCACAATATTTTTATGTATGGCAGCTAATTTTTTACCTTCTTCCACCATGGTAGCAAAGTCTGTAGAAAGTACTTCTGCACTAATGTCCCCATCTACCAATTCGCAAATGGCTTTATAATGCGCTGCAATTGCGGCCTCTCCTTTCACACCCACTTGTGCCATTAAACTAGGATTGGTGGTTACCCCATCCAAGATACCCAAATCGTTGGCTTCTTTAATTTGCGCTAAATTACCAGTGTCAATAAAAAATTTCATAGATTATAGTTTTAAAAAGTGGCAGGCTACTTGCATCGCACCGCTCAACCGTCTATCCTTGCTGCATTCCTGCCCTGGGGAGTTTCAACAGGAGCTGGTCGTGCAAGACCTGCCGGTGCAAATGTAGCACAAAAAAAGCTACTAAAAAAAGGGTGTTGAAAGTATTGCTGCTACCAGCTTTGCTTGGAATTAATGGTAGAAAAACCCAATAAGGAATCAAATTGAGTACCCGGCGCGCGGTAATACACTAAAATGGAATAGTTGTTTTCGGTTTCCCAATGATTGCCCTCTGTTTCAGTAAAATCATCTATGGAATTGGGGTCTAGTCGGTCTCTTAAAATATAATTGTAACTATAATAACCTTGTTTTAAAATCAAAGTTTTTTGATACAATCCAAGCTTGGGATCAAATACCATTTCGGCATTTTTATTTAATTCATTGTTGGTGAAAGCCCCAGATAAATATAAGTTTTGCCCCACCAGTGGCAGATGATCTTTAGGCAGATAAGTAAAAACTACATGGGCATAATCATTTTGATTTTCGCTTTGAAGCGCATCTGTATTAGAAATGAGATAGTTCCCATTTAAGTCATTAAAACTGTAATAAGCCAGCTCATTTCTAGTCATATCTGGTTTTAAAAAAACAAAATTTTGGTCTTGTACTTTTTGAAACCTACTGATTCGATCGGAAACCAATTGCATGCTTTGCAAATCGAGCCACCTTGCTTCTTTCCCTGATGGAAAAATCAATTGATCTTCTTTATTGTACTCTAAAATACTACCTCTGATAAAATTAGGCTCGGTAATTTTAATGGCATCATTGTACCTGTAATTTTGAATTACTTCAATTTGTAGTTGTTCGGTTTGTAAAGAATAAATTTGTTTGAGGTCCAATTGCACGGAAATTTTTTGATGTGTTTTTGAAATGTTTCCATCAAAGGGTTCCTGTACTTGGGCAGCAATACTAATTTGATCTTCTATGACATAAAAACGTTGGGTGAAAA
>Ga0214919_10002549_pt1 | contig 28543 bp, 24 predicted proteins | sample LL1503_MetaG_FD_177994 | JGI IMG/M metagenome (GOLD analysis project Ga0214919, IMG submission 177994) | Freshwater microbial communities from Lake Lanier, Atlanta, Georgia, United States - LL-1503 | ecosystem: Environmental > Aquatic > Freshwater > Lake | place: USA: Georgia | collected... | reverse complement strand
GCTAATGTTTGTATAAATTGCTGTTTTATTAGATGTTTCGTCACAGCAAAAATACTTCAGAATCTCTCTGAATTTCTTCTCTGAAATGTGGGAGAGTTTTATATACTTATTTTACATAGATATAGCAGGTTTTAACTGATTATTAAATCAACTAAAGTTGTCTAGACCGTAATTGTTTAGAACCAGTGGAGTTTGAAGAAGTTAATAGAAAATCTTTAAAATCTGTTTAATTTAGTGTCCGAAAAATGGTTAACAGATCATGATTTTGTGTAGAAGATAAAAAGGCTAACAAAATTATTTACAAAACTTTATTCCAAGGAAATTTAGCGTCAGTTTTTCCATCAGTTAAAACGGTTTTACAAATCAAATCATAAGCGGTGGTTTTTTTCTTGGTGAATAAGTGAATTTGCACCCACGCAATAAATATAAACCCTAGAAACAAGTTAAAGCTACTGGCAGTAATTACTTCAAAGAATGTTAAATTGTGACTAATCTGATATTTGATTAAATAAGCGATAAAAACAAAAGGAAGTATCGATAAAAAATAATGTAAAAAAGCAAGACCAAAAGAGATCCTAGAATTATCTGGCTCTTTTACCATAACGATCTTCATAACCCTTTTGCCAACGGTTGCCTGCCAAGAAGATGAATTTAAATAAGCGTGATAAAAAGCTCCAACAATTACCACCAATATTATGGATAATAAAGTAATGAAAAATACTTGGTGATGGGTTACAAAATATATATGTTCAGGAGTTTTTTTAACTGTTTGCGTACCAAATTTATCGTAAAATTCTAAGAAAAATTCTTTCCAAACTTTATTGAGATAAGTTATGCCAATTGTTTGAATAACAATAGCTCTAAGAAATAAAACCAAAGTCATATCAATTGCTGAAGCAAAGCTTCTTTTGTAAGAAGTAGCATAGACTATTTCATCTGAATTCCTTTCATAATTTTGAGTAAAATCTTTAATGCTCATAGCCATATTTTTTTATTTTTATTTTCTTATTATTTCGATCCAACAAAGTAATTGGATTTTTTTTGTAAGTAGGGCGACAAACCTCTCCAATACAAGTTAAATTGGTCTTTAGAATTTTAGACAAAGCAATAATTTTTTCATAGTTTTTTTTATCAGATGTGAATATCAATTCATAATCATCGCCTCCACTTATTAAATCAGAAAAAATTATTGGATTTTTTTTGAGGATTTTTTTTGCTGAAGCAGAGAAGGGAATTTGATTTTGATAAATTTTAGCACCAAGTTCTGAAGATTTACAAATGTGCAATAAATCAGCCAGCAAGCCATCGGAAACATCAATGGCACATTTTGACAAATTATGATAAATCAATTTTTTACCAAGCTCAATTCTTGGAGTTGGAAAAAAATGACGATTTAATAAATATTTTTTATCAGAAGCATTCAAAGATAAGTTATTATTTTTATCATTTGATTTAAGCCCTAGATAAGCATCTCCAATTGATCCAGAAACAAAAATTAAATCTCCTAATTTTGCTTGATTGCGAGACAAAATTTGATTTTTTTCTACAACTCCAAAAATTGTTATTGAGAAAAAAAGCTCTTTACCAGAAACAGTATCGCCACCAATTAAGCTAACATTAAATTCATTTTGAACATCTTGTAACCCACGCGAAAATTCTTTAATAAAATTTTCATCAATTACAGAATTTTTAGAAAACCCCAACATATAATGATGCGGCGTGGCGCCAGAGCTGGCAATATCTGATAAATTTGAACGCAAAAGTTTTGAAGCAATTTTAAAGCCACCATCTGAAAGTAAAAAATGCACATTTTCTACCATTAAATCTTTGCTGATAACAAGCTTCTGATCTCTCTTTAAAGAAATTTCTGCCACATCATCAGCCAGATTTCTGGAAGATTCGCTGCCATTTGTTAATGGTTTAAAAAACTTCTCAATTATCTGAAATTCAGTTAATTTTTTTGACATTTATCAACGAAATTTTTTATTAACCTATCAAGAGATAGCAATCCCGCTCCATAAACAAATAAAGTAGAAAGAATAGCTAACCAATAAAAATGTTCAGGATTTTGAACTACAGTAAATTGAATTACCAATGTCATGCCAATAAGAGGCAATACCACAAGTCTTGTTGCAAGACCAGCAATCAAAAGGCTAGAACAGCCAAGTTCGCAAATAGTTGCTAAGTAAGCGGCTATAACTGGCGACAAAAGCGGTACAGCATATTCATTTTCAAATAAGAAAATAGTTGAATCAAAATTAGAGATTTTAGTTAAGCCACTTTTTAAGAAGACAGTTGCAATCATTATTCTTAAAGTCAAAAGCAATATTGGAGAGAAATATTTCTGTAGAAATTGCGTCTTTTTTTCACAAAAAGTTTTTAGACAAGAAATTATTTTAGCAGACTTTTCACATTTCATTTTGGCTCCTTAATTTGGTTATTTTATCTCAATAAAATGGACCCCATCATACTATGGAATAACAAGAGCGAGACAATTATTTAGTAATTTTAAAATTAACAAAAACTCCATTGGAAATAAAACGGTTTAAAAAACTTCCAATATCGATTTCTTTTTTAGTCTTTCGACAAACTTTTTGATAAGTTTCATATAATTTATTTTTTACCTTGATTAAAGATAAAAATAAAAATTCTTCTTCTGATAATTTAGTAATTACAGATGAGTTATAAACTCTATCAATCATTATGTATTCAACATTATCTAAGATTTTTATCTTCTTCTTTAAATTTTCATTATTGCTTTTCCAAATTGAAAAAACTGGAAATTTTGATGACAGTAAAAAGCATGATGGATGAATCTCAAATGAAAGATTCATATATTTTTCTGGCGAAATTTTTTTGAACTTTTCCACATCAAAGTTTTTTTTCACATCTTTTGCAAAATAGCTTTGATGATATAAAAGCTCTAATTTAGCAACATCTTCTAAATAAAGTAATTTATGTTCTTTGAGCTTCTTTTTTACAAGTTTTGGGAAACTATCGCCGTAATAATCAAGATTTCCGCTTGTTGAAGGATAAGTCTTAATATATTCAGCAACTAGTTTTTCAAAATATTTTTCACCAACAATTTTTTTTACAACTTCAAAAACTGAAGATAAAACTGACTCAAAATTTCCCGTAACATTGTTGCGATAAATATTTAAGCGAGCAAGTGCTTCTTGAGTAGAATAGGGTAGTGAGTTGATTATTGTTAGATCTTTTTTATCTAATAAATGCGAGGTAAAATCTCTTTGTAAAGCTAGTAGATTTTGGTTTTTTTTACTCATTTTTTAGAATTATATTTTTAGCTTTCTTAGCTTCACTCATTAAAACTTTTAAATCAGGAATATCTTGATCCCATTCAATTAAAGTTGAAATCGCACCAAATTTCTTAATAGCCTCTTTATAAATCTCCCAAACTTCATCACAAACTAAATCGTCATGGGTATCAATACGGATTTCCTTGTAATTTTCTCCATCAAAAATCTTAGACTTTGAGTGACCCGCTAAGTGAATTTCTTTAACTGATTTTTTATCAATTTTTTGTAAATATTTCTTAGGGTTGAATTGAGCATTATTTTGCGAACTAACAAAAACATTATTCACATCAAGCAATAGTTTACATCCCGTCTTTCTGGTAAGTTGATTAATAAAATCAGCTTCATCCATTTCATTATCTTTGAAAGCCAAATAAGCAGAAGGATTTTCTACTAAAATTTCTCTTTTTAAAAAATCTTGCATCACAGAAACATTGTCAGAAATAGCTTTCAAAGATTTGCTAGTGTAAGGAAGTGGCAATAAATCATTAAAATTTTTACCATCAACAGCGCCCCAAGAAATATGATCAGAAAGCAAAAATGGATCAATTATTTCAATTAAATTTTTAAGTTTTTTTAAATGGACAAGATCGATTTTTTGTGAAGAGCCCAAAGAATTGCCAACGCAGTGAAAGCTGATTGGATAATTTTTTCTAATTTCTTGTAGAGTTTTTATGGCAGGACCGCCAGCAGCGTAATAGTTTTCAGTATGAACTTCTAACCAAGAGATTTTGGGTTTTTCCGTGAGAATTTGATTTATGTGTGGCGATCTAAGCCCAATTCCAACTTTACCAGATGGAGTTGGGCTTTGATTAGTGATTTTCTTGTTCATAAATCGCCATGTGAAAGCTATTTTGTAGATTTTTTAGCTTTTGCAGACTTAGTTTTAGATTTTGCATCAGTTTTAACTTCAGCAGCTTTTTTAGAAGAACATTTATTAGCTTCATCAGCTTTTTTAGCTGAACATTTGTGAGAATCTTTTTTTCCTGTAAGTTGAGAGCAAGACGCGATAAGACCCAAACTAACAACGCCAGTGATAACTGATTTTAAGAAATTTTTATTCATTTGATTTACTTGTTTTTTTAGTTAAAAATGGTTTACGATCTGCGAACTAGCTCTAAAACCATACGCAGAATTTAAACGAATACAAACTAATCACTAAAGGTTAGGATTGAGGCGCGAAAAATACTAGCTGGATACAAATTTGTCAATTAGATAGATTTTTTTTGACATTAGCAAATTTAATTTCTCAAATAGAAACATTTCCAAATTTATAATTTTTTAAATATATGATAAAAGAACAATTCTTAAACGACATTACGGCTGAGCTACAAGAATTAAAAAATACTGGTCTTTATAAAGGCGAATATCAAATAGTTACACCACAATCTTTTGAAATAGAAATCATCGATAAATCTTCTAGAAAAAAAGTTCTGAATTTTTGTGCTAATAATTATCTAGGCTTGGCAAGTAATCATAAATTGATTGAAGTTGCTAAAAAATCTATTGAAGAATATGGACTTGGAACAGCTTCTGTGCGCTTTATTTGTGGCACTTTTGATTTACATAAAGAGTTTGAAAAAAGCCTTGCTGAATTTCTAGGGTTTGAAGATGTAATAACTTTTTCATCATGCTTTGCTGCTAATGGCGGTGTTTTTGCTTCTTTATTTGATGAAAAAGATGCGATTATTTCAGCTGATTTGAATCATGCTAGTTTGATTGATGGAATAAGGCTTTCTAAAGCGGCGCGCCATTTTTATAAATTTGACGATATGTCTGATTTAGAAGAAAAATTAAAAGCCGCACAAGGTGCAAAAAATCGCGTGGTTGTTACAGATGGAGTATTTTCAATGGATGGTGATATTGCTAAATTAAATGAAATTTGCGATTTAGCTGAAAAATATGGCGCTTTGGTTTTAGTTGATGATTGTCATGCTACTGGTTTTGTTGGAGAAAATGGTCGTGGAACTTCTGAATTATGCAAAGTTGAGGGCAGGGTGGATATTCTAACTAGCACACTTGGCAAGGCTTTAGGTGCTTCTGGTGGAGGCTTCATCGCTTCTAAAAAAGAGGTAATTGATAAACTTAGAAACAAAGCCAGACCTTATCTTTTTTCAAATAATATACTACCAATGACTGCGGCGGTTGGTATTGAAATTATAAAAATGATTAAAGAGTCAAAATCACTAATCAAAAAAGTTGCTGATAATACAACTTATTTTAGAGAAAAAATGGTGGCTGCTGGTTTTGATATTAGACCAAGTGTTCATCCAGTTGTAGCGGTGATGTTTGGAGATGCAATTTTAGCAGGAAAGGTGGCTAAGATGATGATTGAAGAAGAGGGAATTTATTTAATTGCCTTCTCTTTCCCAGTTGTACCAAAAAATGAAGCAAGAATTCGTGTACAAATTTCCGCAGCTCATGAAAAAGAACATTTAGACAAAGCAATTGCTGCTTTTATTAAGGTTGGAAAAAAACTTGGGATCATATAAATTTTCCCAAACATGACTAGAGTATTTTTTTGGCTATATTTGGTGAAGTTGTAATTTATAATCGTTATTTAAACACGGAAGAAAGAAAAGCTGTTGAAGCTTATTTGGATAAAAAATGGGGAACAAAAAAATTTTAAAAATCTAATCAAAATATAATAAGATAGGAGAAGACAAATTAAAATAAGAACTTTCTTGGCTAGATTATTTTCCCATAATGTATATTATGTAAAATTAAATAACAGGTATTATGGGATTTATTGCAGTATATTACCAAGAAAAGCCTTTTGACTTTTTAATCAGTTGTTATTACTATTGGCACCCCAAATTTTTACTTTTTAGAATTTTTATCTCTTTGGGAGTTTGGTTGAAAACTTATTTTAGAAATATTTAAATTTATAAATAGAATTTAAAAACTTCTTGCAATAACTTTTTAACCAAGTTTTTAAACTACCTATATAACCTATTTTTTAGGCTATTTTTCTTCTTAGGCTTTTGGTTAAAATTTTGCCTAAGAAGAAATTTGCCTAAAAAGAATGGGTATATCTCAAACAAATAGTCTTTTTAGATTTATTTGCCTCTGTGGCGGAATTGGTAGACGCGATAGACTCAAAATCTATTGCCTTCACGGGCGTGTCCGTTCGATTCGGATCGGAGGTACCATTATATTTTCAAAAACTTCTTCCAATTTTTTGGAGGAAGTTTTTTGCCTCAAGAGATCATTCGCTTTGCTTAAGGATGACAGATTAATAATTTGATATTTTTAATGTTTCATTTATCTGATTTATTTAAGGCCATTTTTCTTGGAATTGTTGAAGGGTTAACAGAATTCATTCCCGTCTCATCAACAGCGCATCTCCTGATATTTTCTTATCTCATCGATTTTCAATCAGTTAAAAATAACTTATTTGAAATTGTTATCCAGGTTGGCGCAATTTTTGCTGTTTGCATAATTTATCGTAAAAAAATTCTTGAAGTGGTTTTTAATCTTCATCAAAAAAAGCAGCAGAAATTTTCTTTGAATTTGGCTTTAGCTTTTTTACCATCACTAATTATTGGCGGCTTATTTCATAATTTTATTAAAGAGGTTTTCTTTTCTACTATCTCAATTGCGATAAGTTTAATTATTGGTGGTATTATTATGATTATAGTTGATCACAAGCCAAGAATGTTAAGAGATGAAGGGATTACAAAGATTGATAATATTACCACCTTTAAAGCTTTTTACATCGGATTATTTCAATGTCTTTCCATGATTCCTGGAACATCAAGATCTGGAGCAACAATAATTGGTGGAATCTTACTTAAGCTTGATAGAAAAACTGCCACAGAATTTTCTTTTTTCTTAGCAATTCCAACTATTTTCGCGGCAACTATCTTTGATCTTTACAAAAATATTAACACCCTCACCTTTTCTAACATCGAATTCATTTTAATAGGAACTTTATCAGCATTTTTATCAGCAATTCTGGTAATTAAATGGTTTATAAATTTTGTAAGTAAAAATAATTTCGTGATTTTTGGAATTTATAGAATTGTAGTTGGAATAATTATTTTATTTTTCATAACCATTTAATGCAGACAGAAAATAAACCAAAATTAGCAATTAGGTTTGGACTTGGCGCCATTAAAGCCGTTGGTTTTAGTATGACTGAAAATGCTGTAAAAGAGCGCAAAGCTAATGGAAAATTCAAAGATGTTTATGATTTCGCTGAAAGATTAGATCCTAGAACCATCAATAAAAAATCAATTGAAGCATTATCTAAAGCTGGAGCATTTGATTCTCTTCACGATAATCGCCAACAAATTGCCAATTCATTTGAGATGCTTTCAGCTTACGCAGCTCAAAAACATGAAGCAGCCTCTTCTAATCAAATGAGTTTATTTGGAGGCACTCCAGAAGCTGAAGCTAAGCCAGAATTAAAAAAAGTTGGCAATTGGACTAAAGTTGAAAAATTACAAAAAGAATTTGAAGCATTTGGTTTTTTCTTAAATGAACATCCAACCGACGACCATGTTTCTGATTTAAAAAAGCGCGGCGTAATTTTTTCTGATAAGCTTGAAAGAGATGAACTTTCAGATAATAGCTTAGTCAAGATGTCGGGCGTTATTGCTGGAAGCAAGCACAGATCAGGGCCTCGTGGTCGTTTTGCTTACCTTACAATTTCTGATTATCTGGGAATTTTTGAGGCAATGATTTTTGATGAAAATTTAATTACTAATGCTCGCGATCTTTTAGCTGATGGTAGCATGATTCAGATGGATTGCCTGATTAAAAAAGATGATGGCGGCACCAGAATTTTAGTGAGAGATGTTAGAAAGCTTGAAGATTTTATTAAATATACTGCCGCAAAAGATGAAGATTTTGAAGATATAAAAAAACAACCTATTAGAAATCAGAATTTTAAATCGGGTCAAAGGGTTTTTTCGGGAAACTTTAATGAAAACTCTGGCGAATCATCGGGATATGAAAAAAAATCAGTAGCTCCAATTGACAAAGCTCAAGACCAACAAAAAGCCTATCAAGAAAAAGTTGAACTTTTAAAAACAAAAAAGATTTTTTCTTCTGTACAAATTATTATTAAAGAACGGGACTGCGTTCTAAATATCAAAGCCCTGCTCTCTCAAAGAATTGCTCCAGCTAATTTTGAGAAATTTAGTAAAGTTTATTTTTCAATTATGCGCGGTGGAAGAGTTTTTAAAGTAGAACTTCCCGGAAAATATTTGCTTGATAACGCTGACATTTCAAGACTTCAGGTTATTGACAAGGTGATTGATGTTGAAGCTAGTTTTTAATTTTATTAAATAAACTTGTCATCCTTGAGCCACTTTTGGCTTGATGATATCACGGAATTTAACTCCGAATTCCAACCTAACAAGATCGGGTAAAACTGCATATTTAGGGTAAAATGCCCACAGGATTTTAACTAAAGACTTGGTTTCATTGACTAGAAGTCACTTTTTCATTTCCAGAAATTGAGTATTTTTAAACCTATATACTGAAATTATAGATCGTTTATTAAGCTTATAAGCTGACAATTACCACTTTTTGGATTTTAGTTTTTACCTACCATCATTTCTATTTTGAGATTCTTTTTCTTGCGCACGTTTTTCTAAAATCTTTTGCGCCCAGCTTCCCTTATCTTCTGGTTGCAACTCGCTCATGTCTTGACGCATGCGATCCATCTTATCACCTTCTTTTAACAAACCAGAAGTCGTTTCTTTGCCAAGATCTCTAGCTGTGGCTACAACTCCCCAGCCCGGAAATGGGAAATCACTTCCCAATCTTCTTTCTTCCGTTGCAACAACAGAGCCATTATTAAGATCAACAGAAAGCAAGGTTTTTGAGCTGTCAATTCCGCCGGGATGTCTGATTATGTTGAGTTTTTCGTCGTAAAATTCCTGGCCACAATTTTGAATAGCATCTCTAAATTCCTTATCTTTTTTCCACATTTTACCAATTTGTTTTCCGATTTTTACCAAGCCATCAAGATTTGTCCAATAGCCACAACCGGCAGTTCCAGTAATGTAAGGCGCGATTGGATCATCTGAATGAAAAATAGCATCAGCAGGTTTTTGTGCCGCGAATTTTTCAACACCTGCAGGAGTGATTAGAGTTTCTTTAATAATCTCTTCAAAACTTTTACTTTCACTTGGATCTCTTGTTTTATTGTAATGATGCTCAGCGCTCAATGAAGCCAGCACGATTCCAAGGTCGCTATATTTGAACTCACCATATTTGTAAGTTTCTCTTTCAGAATATTTTAAATAATCTTGAGGCGATGTTGGCACTTCAACTGCTTCACCTTTTTCAAGTTTCTGCCGGACATATCCAGAATAACCATTAACTCCATAGCCTAGCTTTGTGTTTTCAGCTTCATAACCTTTTTGTCCTTCTTTAAGTTCTGGATCAAGATAGCCGCCAAGTCCTGAATGATGCGTCATGACATCGCGTAAAGTTACGTTGCGCTCTTCCAAATGTTTTAAAATTTCTTCAGGTAATTTTTCTTTTACTTCTGGCGCTAATTCTAATTTTCTATCAAGAGCATCTTGCGCAATTACTTCATCAGCGATCATTTTACAAATTGTCACGCCGCCGATTAGCTTAGAAACTGAATGAGTTGCAAATGGTTTATCTTGCGGATCAGACTGAGTTCCTTTATGATAATTTGATATTTTTGTTTGATTGTCTTCGCCATAGTTAATTACCATCACACCACGAAAATCAATGGTATCACAATATTCCTGAATGGCTGGCGCTGTAAGATTGGTTGGTTTAATAGCTGGTAAACCATCCTTATCTTTGTTGAAAGTGATCAGCTCTTCATCTTTGAGATTAAAAAATAAGGCAGATAATTTTTCTTTGTCTTCTGCAGCTGCAATCAATGCTGGCAATTCAACTCGCAATTTTCCGGCAAGTTTTGGCATGAAACTTTGTCTTTTTTCTTCATCAAGAGATTTAATGCGATCAATATGTGCTGCGGCAATTGCTTCAGAAATTCTTAATTTAGATTCTGTTTCTAAGACTAAATTTTCTTGTGGGTTATCAATTCTAGAAAATCTCTGCTTTGAAATAGCTTGATTTATTTGACTTGGTAATTTTGCTTCGCCATCGCTTTCAACTTCAAACCCGATTAGAGTGCCAGCTTTACTTAAAGAGGCTTCAGTTGCTTCAAAATAAATACTTTTATAGCCGGCGTGGTTCGGATCCCTATCTTTATTGCTTACAAAAAATTTAGAAGATTCTTCTGAAAAATCCTTTTCAAGTAAATAACCAAGTTCTGGAATGTGTGGAGATCCAGCAAGAATAATAACAACATCTGCTTGTGGATTTCTTTTTTGTCGCAAATCCTCAGCCATCTTTTCATTAATTAGCTTTGAGTTTAAAGCTCCAACCCAGTGTCCACGATCCCTAACAATACGTTCTGAATCTTTATCTAGCTCTTCTAAAAAAGTTTCTTTCGCCGCATCAAAGTTTCTAAAAATATCACCATCAGCGTAAAGCTCTGATAAAAAAGGAAATCGTGATTTATCTGAAAAGCGTGATAATAAATGCTCTTTCAATTCACTGGCTTTTAAATCACCAACTTCAGCCATTATTTTATCAAACGTTTCTTCTCTTCCACCAAGACTGCCAATCTCAACAAAATTCTCATTTTTTGGACTTATAACCTCTTTGATTCTAGCAAATCTTTCTTCGCCTTGCTGGCTTCTTAATGGCTGCTGAGTTTCTTCTTTTCTAGCTTGGCTGGGAAATTCAGAAAAAATTTGATAAACAAGGCCAGATTTCTCGGCTGTTTTAGCAATTTGTTCCACTAAAGAACCATAAGACATATCGCCATGATCGCTCTCGCCAACAAATATAATCAGAGGTTCGATTCTTACCGCGGATTCTTTTTTACCTTTCATAATATGTCCTGTTTTGATTTTACTCAAATCCCTAGCCACCTGTAAAGACTAGCTCTTGAGATGTTCAAAGTTTTACAGATTTCTCTGATCTCAATTGTTTTATCGGCATACATTTTTTTGGCAGTTTTAATTCTTGGATCATTCGCAGTAATAGGCCTTCTTCCTCCAAGCTTTCCTCTTGCTCTTGCAGCTGCCTTTAGTGCGTCAAGCTGAAGATTTAATTCTTGTTCAATGGTGCTTACTCGAGCGTAACCAAATTTCATTTTGCGACTTTCTAATTCTTTAAAAGATTTTTTAACAAAAAGTCTTATTAACTGGCTCACTATTGAGAAAACAATGCAAAGAATAACAAGGCAAGTGTTTAATACAAATGCCAGTGGTTAAAATTAGCTTTGGCAATTTTTGATAACTCGTCTTGTTAAACGTTCGTTTGATGAGACAAGAATTTTTCTAATTTAACAATTCTAACTCATTGTCATGAAGCACCCACATTAAAATTCTTGGTCAGCAGGATATTCGAGATTTTGACACTGTTCCAGAATTAAGCGGAGAAGATCGTAAAAAATTCTTTTACATACCAATATGGGCAAAAGAAATTTTAGAAAATCTCAAAACCCCACTTAATAAAGTTGGGTTTGTTCTTCAGCTTGGCTACTTTAAGGCAGCTAATAAGTTTTTCTCTAGCAAATCATTCGATCCAAAAGATGTAGAGTTTGTTTCTGACTCTCCAATAAGCTAGAAAAATATATTCAGATTTTGGAGCAGATTGAAATAACAATTCAGGACGAACAGCTATCAAGCGAAGATAAGATTTGCACAATCAAGCAGCTGCTACCCAACACTCAAAAGCAGGAATATAATTTTCTTCATTGATGGAGTTAAAGATATACCAAAACATAAATCTATACTCCCACTAATACAGCATCCAAACACTCGTTAAAGTTTTGGAATCTACCCCTGATTTTTTTGACCGTATTTTTCACATAACTCCATTTTTGTTCAATAGGATTGAAGTCTGGAGAATATGGTGGAAGGTAGAGAAGTCTACATTCTACCGATTCCACAAGCTCCATTGTCTTTTGTGATTTGTGGAAAGCGGCGTTGTCCAGAATCACAGTTTGGTTTGGTTTGAGCTCTGGAATTAGGAATTCCTCAATCCATTGGTTAAAGATTTCGGTATCAGTATTTCCCTCAAAATACATTGGAGCAATTAACTGCTTTGTTTGATTTGAGTAAGCGGAAATAACCGTGATTCTTTTATTCTTTCTGTTGCCACTTTTATTGTCATAAAGCCTTTGTCCTTTTGCTTTCCAACCATATTCCTTCTTCATATTTAAATCGAATCCACTTTCATCTAGATAGATAAGATTTTCTTTTGGAATTTGATTTAGAGCCACCTGATACTCTTCTCTCAAATCTTCCCTTCTCTCCTCGTACAAGAAGCGTTTTTTTATATGTGATGCCAAGTTTCTTAATCACGTAGAGAGCATCTTTTGTGCCGATAGCAGCACCAATTTCTTTAAGAGTTTTGTCGGGATTCTTTTCGATAAATTGCTTGGCCTTTTTGTAATTCACCTTTCGTGGCTTAGTTGTGGTTGGGATTATTCTCTCCATTGAGCCCGTCTCGTCATACCTTCTCTGCCATTTTACGATGGTCTTTGTTGCCACCAAGAGTTTCCTCAATAAACAACTTTGATTTACCCTTAGCAAGTAAACCAAACACTCTTTGCCTTAAATCTAATGAATAAGCTTTAGCCATAAACCTCCTCAAAATTGTTAAACCACAGTTGGTTGAGTAGAGTTTTTTAATTGTTTTTAATTAGGAGTATAGATTTATGTTTTGGTATAGTATGATATGAGTTTTGAGAAAAAACCCGCATTTCTGGAAATAAAAAAGTGACTTCAGATCAGTAGAATCAATGGTTTGGTCAAAATCCTATGGGGATTTTCCCCTAAATATGTAGTTTTACCCAAGATCCTCGATTTTACTTTGTAAAATCAAGGATGACGAAATATTTTCGTTGTAATCAAATTTTGTCTTTAATTTAACTTTAATCTCTGGCTCATAATTTCCAAAAAAAGCCTTATCAAACAGCTTTTTTGTGAATTGATCTCGGCTTTTAAAAGTTGAACATCCCATCAAAACTGAAATAACTCTTTTATTATCATTTTTAGCAATGCTAATTAGATTAAAACCTGATGCATTGGTAAATCCGGTTTTCATTCCTTCAGCGCCTTTATATTCAAGCAATACATGATTATGACTGTCATATTTTGCTCCGTTGTAAGTAAATTTCTTTAAAGCAAATAAACGATAATATTCTGGAAAATCTCTTTTAATTGCTATTGTTAAACGAGCTAAATCATAAGCTGTGGTATATTGTCCTTCGGCATGAAGGCCAGTGGAATTTCTGAAACTAGTTTGAATCATGCCAAGCTCTTGCGCTTTTTCATTCATCTTACGAACAAATTTCCATTCATCACCAGAAACCGCTTCAGCCAAAGTAACTGCGGCTTCGTTAAAAGATTTAACAATTATTGATTGTATGGCTTCTCTAACAGTAATTTTGCTATCCTCCTTAAGGCGCAGAGTATTATTTTTATTTACTTTGGAAATTTCAGCTCCAAAAGCTGAAACCGTTAAAGATTGATCTAGGGAAAGGCGTTTATTTTCAATGGCTTCTAAGGTTAGATAAACTGTCATTACTTTAACAAGAGAGGCGGGGTAAGATATTTTTTCAGCTCTTGTGTCAAACAAAATTGTACCATCATCTTCAAGAACCAAGGAAGAGTAATTTTTACCACAACCATTTACATTCAACTTTTCATTGGTTTTCTCTTCTGCAGCATGTGCAGAATTTACAAATAGCAGAATTAATAGAATGCTAAAATTTTTTTTAAACACACTCAGTATTACCCTGAGCGCGTTTGAAGAAATATTGACTTTTTCTTTTGTGAGAATTTTAAACATTTACAAGATTTTAATAATTGCTTTCGTTGCTTTTGTACTTGATTTTTCAACATTTCCAAAACCCATCAAAACAAGCGAGGCAAGGCTTTCAGAAATTTGTTTTTGCGCCAAAGACTTATCTTCAATTAAATCTTTTACTTTTCTAAAAATCTTTTCACCAGTGCAATTTTTTTGCAGCATTTCAGGGATAATTTCTTTGTTAGCAATTAAATTTATCAAATTGGCAAATTTAATTTTAATCATCATTTTCACCAAAAAATGTGTGATGAAATTAATCTTGTAAGCAACAATCATTGGAAGTTGATAAAGCGATAATTCAACGGTGTTGGTGCCAGATTTAGCTAAAGCAAAATTAGCTGCAAAAAAAGCTGATTCTTTTTCATCTTTTTCAACTAAAAAATATTCAACATTTAAATTTTTTGCCATTTCCTTTACAAGATAACGAGTTTTATCAGCCATAGGAATAACAATTTTTAAATTGGATTTTTCTTGTGAAAACAAATTTACCGCTGCAATAAATTCAGGAAAAATTCTTTTTACTTCACCATTTCTGCTTCCAGGAGTAAGACATAAAACTACATCATCTACAGCAATTTTATGTTGGTTACGAAACTCTAAATTTTTTGATTCTTTAACAGAAAAATCAGGTGCAGTTTCAATAATTGGATGACCAATAAAAACTGTCTTCAAGCCATATTTCTCAAAATATGGTGGCTCAAAAGGTAAAATTGCTAAAAGCAAATCATACAATTTAGAAATTTTTTCTGCCCTACCCTCGCGATAAGCCCATACTGAAGGCGCAATTAAATGAATTTTTTTACCCTGATATTTTTGTATTTTTTTTATCACACGAAAGCAAAAATCAGGTGAATCAATTGTGATGACGCAATTTGGATTCTCTGAAATAATTGCTTCAGCCGTTTTTTTAATGAGTTTTAATAATTTAGGAATATGTGGAAGAACCTCTAAAAAGCCCATGATAGATAGCTCTTCCATTGGAAAAATACTTAATAAACCTTGCTCTTGCATTAGTTTTCCGCCAACTCCGATGAAATCAGCCTGTTCATTTTTAGCAACTAATTCGGCTTTTATTTCCGCTATTAATTTAGCTCCAAGCACATCACCAGAAGCCTCACCTGCAATTATAAAAAACTTTTTTTTCATTTTATTATTTTTATTTTAAGAGATAAAAATGACTTTTTTTCCACTCTTTACTTTTTTAGCAACGATTAATATCATTAGCTAAGCCCTTTCCTAGAAAGATGTTCATCAAAGATAAGATGACAACATAATTGGCAATTATCAATCTCAAAAAATTTAAAAATGTTTAAAAGAAAAATAGCCGTTGCTGGTGCAACAGGTAATGTTGGTCGTGAAATATTAAATATCTTAATTGAAAGAAAATTTCCAGCTGATGAAGTTGTTGCTTTAGCTTCTCGTAACTCTATTGGTAAAAAAGTTAGTTACGGTGATAAAGAATTAGCAGTGCAATGTTTAGATGATTACGATTTTACTGGCACTTCAATTGGTTTATTTTCACCAGGTGGCGAAATTTCTGCAATTCACGCTCCAAGAGCCGCTGCCCAAGGTTGCGTTGTAGTTGACAATACTTCTCATTTTAGAATGGATAAAAATGTACCATTGGTTGTTCCAGAAGTTAATCCTGAAGCAATTGCTGGTTACAAAAAAAGTGGCATCATCGCTAATCCAAATTGCTCAACAATTCAAATGGTTGTTGCTTTGAAACCTTTGCATGATTTAGCAAAAATTAAAAGAGTTGTTGTTTCAACTTACCAATCAGTTTCTGGTGGTGGTAAAGACGCGATGGACGAGCTTTACGAATCAACTAAAAAAATCTACGCTAATCAATTTTTAGAGCCAAAAAAATTCTCTAAAAGAATTGCTTTCAATGTTATTCCGCAAATTGATGTTTTCATGGAGGATGGTTACACGAAAGAAGAATGGAAAATGAAAGTTGAAACTAAAAAAATTCTTGATGAGTCAATTGAGGTTGAAGCAACTTGCGTTAGAGTTCCTGTTTTTGTTTCTCATTCTGAAGCAATTAATATTGAATTTGAAAATCCAATTTCAGTTGAACAAGCTAGAAGAGCTTTAGATAGAGCTGAAGGGGTTATTGTAATTGACCGTCCGCAAGAAAAAGGTGGCTTCGTTACTCCAGTTGAAGCTGCTGCGAAAGATGCAGTTTTTGTTTCAAGAATTAGAAAAGATAATACTGTCAAAAATGGTCTTTCAATTTGGGTTGTCTCTGACAATTTGAAGAAAGGTGCTGCTTTAAATGCGGTGCAAATTGCTGAGATTTTAGTTAAGAAATACGGGTTGTAAATTTTTATAATCATGGACGCATTAATCTACCGCCCCTAACCCCTCCTTATCAAGGAGGGGAACTAAACCGAACTCGCAGTAACTTCTCTTCCTGATAAGTAGGGAGATTAAACCGAACTCTTAGTAGTTCCCCTCCTTGATAAGGAGGGGTTAGGGGCGGTAGATTAAAGCACTCTCGGTAATTCTTCAGACATTCATTGCCACATCAAGATCCTCCAAAGCCTTCTCAACACCCAAAGAATTATCCCACACATAAGAAATCACCGCTAAAAAATCAGCACCAGCCTTTATCAAAGAATGACTATTTTTATCTGTAATTCCGCCAATTGCCGTGATTGGTAAATTTAATATTTCATTAGCCCATTCAATAATTTCAGTAGTTGGTTTGCCTTGAGAATTTTTAGTATTGCTTGGAAAAAAAGTTCCAAAAGAAATGTAATCTGCGCCCTGCTCTCCTGCAGTCATTGCTAAATGTTTTGAATCATAGCAACTGGCACCAATGATGAAATTTTTATTAGGATTGCTTTGCAAAGATTTTTGACGAGCTATTTTTATTGAGCCATCTTCTGAACCCAAATGTACGCCATCTGCTTCAATTTCTAAAGCCATTTCATAAAAATCATTAAGCAAAAAAAGACAATTATTGGCGTGACAAATTTTTTTTAATTCTTGCGCTATTTCTTTAATTTCTTGCTTTGGATAATCTTTTAAACGCAATTGAAAAACTGGAACTAGAGATGTTTTTAAAGCAGATTCTAAATTTTTTGAGAATGATTTTAGATCAATTTTTGGTGGGCTGATTAGGTAGATTTTTGTCATTTTATTTTACAATTAAAGGAAGAAACCTAAAAAAAGCTATAACCCTTGTTTAACAAGGGTTTAGGAGATAAAAAAATGAATTTTCTACATGCGTAGAAAATTCAAAAAAACTATTTTTTTCTTCTAAAAAACGCAGGAACATTCAACATATCTTCTTCAACTTTTTCATCAACATCATCTTCTTTTTCTTCGTCAAAAATAGTTGCGCCACCAAAAAATTCTTGATGTTTTTTAGCAGCCACTTCTTGCAATTTTGATTCGCTAACTTTTGCCTCTTTTGGCGCAGATTTTTTTACTGGTTTTGGCTTTTCCTCTTCTTCTTCAAAATCAGTCTCTTCTTGTTCGTTTTTATTTTTAGAACCATTCATAAATCCAAATAAATTAAATCCAGAACTTTCTTTTTTAGCTTTTGGTATTGGTTTTGCAGCTTTAGAAGCCTCAGAAATTTTTACTTCAGCCTTAGATAATTTTTCCGCAGCATCTTCTTGACTTTCTTCAAAACTATCACCAAAAAAGCTAATTTGAGCAAATTCAGGCTCATCATAATCTTTACTTGGCAATTGCTCCACTTCTTTTCCGTAATCTAAATTAGGCTCTTTAGAATAAGTTTTTTGAGGCTTCAAATCAACTTCACTAATTTCCACCACTTCTTCATTTTTAACCTTCGACAAAGAACCTAAATCAAAGAAACTTTTATTTTCCTCTTTAACTGGCGCTGCAGAAGATGAGGTTTGAGAAACATTAATCTTAAACCTATTTGGTTCATATTCCTGAGATCTTGAAGCATTTCTTTTGATGTCATCAACATCAATACCAGTTGCCACAACTGAGATTCTGATTTTACCTTTCATATTTTCATTGAAAGCTGAACCAAAAATAATATTAGCATTTGGATCAACTTCTTTTTTAATTGTATTCACCGCTAAATCAGCTTCAAACAGAGTCATATCAGGGCCGCCAGTCATATTTACCAATACACCTTTTGCACCTTTAATTGAAATATCATCAAGCAATGGATTAGAAATAGCAGCTTCGCAAGCAATAACTGCGCGATTTTCTCCTTCAGCTTCTCCAGTTCCCATCATGGCTTTACCCATCTTGGTCATTATGGTTCTGATGTCAGCGAAGTCCAAATTCACCAATCCAGGCATGGTGATAAGATCCGTAATGCCACGCACTCCAGCATGCAAAACATCATCTGCCATTTTAAAGGCCGATTCAAAAGTTGTTTGCTCGTTAGCAATTCTGAAAAGATTTTGATTTGGAATAATGATTAAAGTATCAACATATTTTTTTAATTCTTCGATACCTTGCTGAGCTGTTTCCATGCGATATTTACCTTCGAAATGGAAAGGTTTTGTAACCACACCAACTGTTAAAACATCTCTTTCTCTAGCTAATTTTGCAATTACTGGCGCACCGCCAGTACCAGTACCACCACCCATTCCAGCAGCAATGAAAACCATGTTACTACCTTCTAAAAATTTTTCAATTTCTTCAATATTTTCTTCAGCTGCCGCACGGCCTCTTTCTGGAAAAGAACCAGCACCCAAACCTCTGGTAGTTGTAACTCCAAGTTGAATACGATTTGGTGCTAAAGAATTTGCTAAAGCTTGCGCATCAGTATTAGCTGCGATGAATTCAACACCTTCCAAGTCAGAGCGAATCATGTTGTTAATAGCATTTCCACCTGCTCCTCCAACACCAAAAATTGTTATTCTGGGTTTAAGAAGCTCAAGTTGTGGAATATTGATTTTTAAAGACATATCAGATGTTTTAGATTTTTTTGTTGATTTCATTTTACAAGATTCAAATTTGGAAAAAGCTTTGACGATTTTGATTTAACAATTGAAAAAAATAATCTGCAATTTTTTATTAAGATTTTTAGTAATTATATTTAGCATCGTCATCCTTGAATCCTTAGTACTCTAGGATCTAATGATTTTTAAACTCGGAAGATAAAACTCATGAGATCCTCGATCCACAATTGGATCAAGGATGACGAATTAATCTGATTAAAATAATAAAGCTGCAAGACCAAGAAATACAAGGAAAGAAAATGTATCAGTTATTGTGATTAGAAATACTCCTGATGAAATTGCTGGATCAAATTTAAACTTGTGCAACATCAATGGAATGGCGGCTCCAAAGAACCCGCCAATAATTTGAGTTCCCAAGATTGCCACAGCAAAAACTAAGCTTAAATACAAATCATGTTGCCATAAATAACAAACTATTGCCGCCAAAGAAGATAATATCAAACCGTTTAAAGAACCAACCGCTACTTCCTTTATTAAAATTTTTATTGCACCAATATTACTAATTTCATTCGTAGCAATTGCTCTGACTAAAACCGTTAGAGCTTGAGTACCAGAGTTTCCAGCCAAAGATGCCACGATTGGCAATAACACTGCAAGAGCAACAATTTTTTGAATCTCATTCGAAAAAATTGCAATAATACTAACCGCAAGTGAACTTGTAAAAAGACTTGCTAAAAGCCATGGAGCCCTTGATCTGGCGGTTGTAAAAGAAGATGAATGTAAGTTACTGTCATTAACACCACCAAGTAATAAAATATCTTCTTCAGCTGCTTCTTGCAAAATATCAATCACATCATTGGCATAAACTACACCAACTAAAATCCCTTTTTCATCAACTACAGGAGCGTAGCTCAAAGAATATTTACTAAAAATTTGCGCCGCCTCTTCTTTGTCCATGGAAGATGACAAGCATTTTATTTCTTCTTGTGACATAATTTCTGACATCACAATTTGTTTCTTATTCTTTAAAATATCACTAATTTTAACTTCAGAAGTTGGACGAAAATCATCATCAATGATTACAATATTATTAAAATCTTCAGGAAGATCTGATGAATTTTGTAAGTAATAAGTAGCCTGCGCAACACTCCAATCTTTTTTAACAGCAACAAAATTCTTTTGCATCAAACGACCAACTGAATTTTCTGGATAAGATAACGCTTCTTCAATTTTATCTCTTTTTTCCTTAGAAATATGATCAAGAATGTCGCTAATTCCTTCGCTTTCAAGAGTTTCAATAACTTGAACCGCATCATCAATTTTAAGCTGATCAATAGCTTTCGCACTATTTTTACTTCCTAAAAATTCAATGGTTTCACTTTTTAAATCGTCATCTAAGTAAGCTAAAATTTCCGGGTCAATGTCAGCTGCAACAATTGCAATTAATTTAGATCTTTGTTCAAAATTAAGAACTGAAAAAAGGTCGGCTTGATCAGCGGGGTGAAGTTCTAGGAATAGCTTTTTTACTTGGCTATGAAGGTCGTTTTCTAACGAGTTAAGAATTCTGTTTTTGACATTTTGGTCAATCCCAAACTCTGACTCATATGAGTTGTCATGTTTTTTTTCAGTGACCATGAATATAAAAAATTATGATTGATTAAATTAGCTTCATGGACACCGCAACAAGTGCGGGGTGACAATATCGAAATCGTACTCTAATTTATCACCCCACACTTGTTGCGGGAGTTATGAAGCTAAAACATTTCAAATATTAAGAAATAGCCACCCCAAATGTCACAACTCCCTGATGAGAAACCAGAGTTGCTTTTACAAGATCATCTTCAAGATTAATATTCACTGAATTATTTTCTTTGTTCACGAATAACTCAAAAAAGTTCAGAATATTTTTAGACAAAAGTTTGCTTGCGTCAGCAGAAACACGACTTGGAAAATTTTCATAACCAATAATTTTTACACCATTAACTTCAACTATTTTTTCAACTTGAGTTAAGGCGCAATTTCCACCATTTACAGCAGCTAAATCAATAATTATTGAGCCATTTTTCATAGCTTTAACCATTTCTTCGGTAATTAAGGTTGGAGCTTTTTTCCCAGGAATTAAGGCGGTCGCAATTACTACATCTTGATTTTTAATAGTATCGATAAGCAATTGCTCTTGACGCTTTTTATAATCTTCACTCATTTCTTTAGCGTAAACTCCATCTGCTTTTTCATCAGATTTTACTTCAATAAATTTTGCACCTAAGCTTTGAACTTGCTCTTTAGCAGCAGCGCGCACATCAAAAGCGCAAACAATTCCACCCAATCTTTTAGCAGTTGCAATGGCTTGAAGTCCAGCAACGCCGGCACCTAAAATCATAAATTTTGCCGCAGCAATAGTTCCAGCGGCAGTCATCATCATTGGTACCGCTTTTGGCAATTCATACACTGCATCAATAACAGCGCGATATCCAGCTAAGTTGCTTTGTGATGACAAAACATCCATTACTTGAGCACGACTGGTGCGCGGAAGTAACTCTAAAGAAAAAGCAGAAATATCAGCTTTGGCTAAAGCTTCTATTTTTTCTTTTTGAAAATATGGATTTAAAAGAGAAATAAAAATAACGCCTTTTTTAACTTTTGAAAAATCAATTTCGTTTCTTTGTACGGAAATTATAATATCTATTTCAGGCAGAATTTTATTGATGTTGGAAACAATTACTGCGCCTTGTTTTTCATAAAGATCATCAGAAATTGCTGATTTTTCACCAGCATTTTTTTCAACAAAAATTTCAACAGAAAGTTTTTTATATTTAGAAACTATTTCAGGAGTAAGTGCTACACGATTTTCGTTTAAAGAATTTTCTTTAAGAACTAGTAATTTCATATTTTAAATATTTACAATTTTCATTATCATTCTGCTTTATTGTCATCCAAAACTAAGTGAAGAATCTCTTGTAGTCTCATGAGATGTTTCGGCTACGCTCAACATGACAGCAATGCTAAAAATGGTGCGGTCGAGAAGATTTGAACTTCCACGGGTTTTACCCCACAACGACCTCAACGTTGCGCGTATACCATTCCGCCACGACCGCTTAAATAGGATTTAGATCATCCTTATCAATAGATTTTAAACTTTACTTGTGACGAAATGAACTCTGCGTACTAAGTGCAGGGTGACAAGTTGTAGTAACTTACCAACTTGTCACCCCGCACTTATTACGCAGAGTTCATTTCGTCACAAACACAATTTAAAACTAGTTAACTAAGGGCTTTAAACGATTTAAAGCTACAACAAAAACTGATATATCTGGATTTGAATTTGATTTTAGATTAGAAATGAAATCATCAAATCTTTGAACTAATAAATCTACACTCTCAATCCAAGCTTCTATTGAAGTTGATTCACAAACCTTTGAATCATTGCAGCTAAAATTAACGATAGCTTTAGCAATTCTCATTTGATAAGAATAAAGATCTTCCAAAATAGTTTTGCTTGAAAGCCTTTGCCATTGATTATCATAAGACATTCTAGAAACCTTGCTGCGTAACCATTTTAAAGAGAATCTAGTTCCCACTGCAAAATAAATTTTAGCAATAGTTTCAATATCAAATTTTGATTCAGCAGAAATTTCAGCAATGTCAAATGTTGAAGCTAAAGGATCCATTCCAGCAACTTTAACTGCCAATTTACGATCAACATTATTCAAGCAATATCTTTCTACTTTTCTTTCAAAAGATTCTTTAGATGCTTGTGCTAAAACATTAACTAAAACTCCTGATAGGCTATCAGCAATTTTCTTAAATCTTCCTACACTTTTTGTAATACTGTCTTTTGATTTAGAGGTGTTTTTAAGTAACCAGATCGCCGATCTTTCTAATAATTTATTAGAATTCAAAAACATCTGCGCCTGAATAGCAGGAGAAACTTTACCATCCAAACTTTCAATCTCTTCCCAAACATCTCTTAGACCGAAAGAATCGCAGGCTATAATCATATTTTTAACAACATCAACAATACCAAAACCACTATCTTGAGAAATCTGATTTACCAAGGTAACGCCAGTTCTATTGATAATAAAATTGGTAATTTGAGTTGCGATAATTTCATTTCTTAATTGATGATTTTCAATTTCGTGAACAAAATTTTTCTGCATTTCTTGCGGGAAATAAGAAAATAATTCAGACACAAAATATTTATCTTTAACCAAATTTGATGTAACAAGATTATTGTAAACATCCATTTTGGCATAAGCTAACATTACGCAAAGCTCTGGTCTAGTTAAACCAATGTTGCTGGCTTGTCTTTTTTCTATTTCGCTTTGAGAAGGCAAAAACTCAATTTTACGATTTAACAAACCAGATTTTTCTAATTTATTTAAAAATTGAGATTGATCACCAAGGCTTAAAGCGCCTTGAGAAGAAGCAATTGAAATAGCTTGAGTTTGCAATCTATTATCAGAAAGAACTAAATTGGCGACATCATCAGTCATTGACTCAAGAACTTTATTTCTTTTCTCTAAAGTGATTTTATTGCTGCGTAAAGCTTGAGTAAGGGCAATTTTAATGTTAACTTCGTGATCCGAACAATCAACACCAGCGGAGTTATCCATAGCATCAGTATTTACAGATCCGCCGTTCAAAGCAAATTCAATTCTACCCTTTTGGGTAAAACCAAGATTACCACCCTCACCTATTACCTTACATCTTAAATCATTACCATTAATTCTAACTTCATCATTAGCGCGATCGCCAACTTCTTGATTGGTTTCAGAGCTGGCTTTAACATAAGTTCCAATACCGCCATTCCATAATAGATCAACTGGAGCTTTTAATATGGCAACTATTAAATCTTTTGGAGAAAGTTCATCTGCTTCAATCCCTAAAACAGCTTTGACTTGCTGAGAAATTTTTATTGATTTAGCAGTTTTTTCAAAAATTCCACCACCTTCAGAAATCAAATCTTTGCTATAATCAGCCCAAGATGAACGAGGCAAATTAAACATGCGCTCTCTTTCTTTGAATGATTTTGCCGAGTCAGGATTTGGGTCAAGAAAAATATGCATGTGATTAAATGCAGCTACTAACTTAATATGTTTAGATAAAAGCATGCCATTTCCAAATACATCCCCAGCCAAATCTCCTATACCAACACAAGTAAAATCTTGAGATTGAATATCTAAGCCAGCTTCTTGGAAATGTCTGCGCACAGAAATCCAAGCACCTTTTGCAGTAATGCCCATTTTTTTATGGTCATATCCTACAGAGCCACCAGAAGCGAACGCATCGCCTAACCAGAAATTATATTCTTGAGAAATTGAGTTAGCGATATCAGAGAAAGTTGCAGTACCTTTATCGGCGGCAACAACTAAATAAGGATCAGCTGCGTCATAAGAAACGCAATCTGCATGTTGCACTTCTCCATTAACTACATTGTCAGTAATATCTAAAGCACCTCTTAAGAATGTTTTATAGCATTCAATACCTTCTTGTTGCACTTCTTCACGACTTAAACCTTTAGCAGGATTTTTTACAATAAATCCCCCTTTTGAACCAACTGGTACAATAACTGCATTTTTAGTCATTTGAGCTTTCATCAAACCTAAAACTTCAGTACGAAAATCATCGTGACGATCTGACCAACGCAAACCACCACGAGCAACTTTACCACCGCGCAAGTGAATAGCTTCAACCTTCGCTGAATAAACAAAAATTTCAGCATATGGCAATGGCAATGGCAAATCAGAAACTTTGCTACTGTCAATTTTAAATGAGATATAACCCTTATAACCAACATCTATGATATTTGTGGTCGCTTTATCTTCATTTATTTGATAAAAATTTGTACGAAGAGTTGCTTTGATAACATTAAGAACTTTTCTAATGATGGTGTCACTTGCCACATCAGTAACTTTAACCAATTCAGCTTCAATTTTATTTTCAACTTTTTGCACCATTTTCTTTCTTTCTTCCAAAGAAACTTCTATCTCTGGATTGAACTTGGTTTCAAACAGCTCAGCAATAAATCTTGTGATGTCGCGATTGTTAAATAAAGCATCTGCAATTTGAGCTTGGCTATATCTGAACCCTATTTGATGTAAATATTTAACATAAGCAGTAACCATACAAATATGCTTCCAGCTTAATTCTACAGAAACTATCAACTTGTTCAAAGACCCAACTTCTGCAACTCCTTGAGAGATTAAAGTAATAAGTTTTTCAAAATTACCTTTAGTTCTTGCTGAGAAAATATTTTTAGTCTTGCATAAATTAAGATTAAAGTAATGAATATAAACCTTCTGCATACTTAACAGAGTTACTTCATAGGTATATTCTTTAATTATGTTAAAACCAAAACTTTCCAAAATTGGCATTATTTCCGAAAGAACCAATTCCTTATGTAAGTTGTAAATTTTTAACTCACTTAAATTATCAACAAGGAAATTATCTGACTTGTAAAGATAGAATGAAATTGACTGTTTTTTCACGCAATTTTCAATTATTCCAGCATCAATTGAGGCTCTTCTAGCATCAAATCTATTCATGTAACTCACAGAAAAAGAGTTTTTATATTTTTCATATAAAAATGCTTGATCTTCATGCTCGTATCTTGCGGTTAAAACATCTTTAAAATCATCTTTCCATATTTTAGTTATTCTGTTAATCTCACGCTCAACTCTTCCTTCATCAACTTTTGGAATTCCATTTTCAGTTCTAATTATGATGTGAAATCTAACAAGATTTGATTCAGTGATCTGTATAAAAGAATCAGAAACCAATCCATTATAAACTGTAGATAAATATGATTTTATTCTATCTCTAGATTCAGAGTTACTGCGCTCTCTTGGCATATAAACCAAACAGCTAACAAAGCGACTAAATTTATCTTTACGAACAAAAAATTTAACTTGAGATCTGCCACAAATTGCAACAATTTTAGTAGAAATTCTCAGTAAATCTTCTGCGCTAATTTGGAATAATTCATCTCTTGGATAAGATTCTAAAATAGAAATTAAATCTTTGTAATCATGACTACCTTTAAGAAAACCAGAATCAGAAATAACTTGAGAAATTTTGTTCTTAACCAAAGGAATCAAGCTAGAACTTTGATCATAAGCAGATGAAGTAAAAAGACCGATGAATCTATATTCTCCAACAATTTTTCCATCTTTAGAAATTTTCTGAATTCTTATTCTTTCAGCATTTCTAAGTCTGTGAATATTTGATTTATAACGAGATTTTAAAATCTCTATCACAAATGGATTAACAACTGAATCAGAAACTTCCTCAAAAGAAGAATTGGCAACCTTTGGCTGAAATTCTTCATATTTAGATCTGAAAACACCAATACCTAATTTAACATCTTCTTTAAGTTTATATTCGCCTTTTTTACCTTCTTCTATATCAAACTCTTTAGCTCCAAGAAAGATAAAGTTTCCATCAATAAGCCATGAAACAAAGTCTTTGATTTCACTTATTTCTACCGCGCTTTTTTTAAGAGATTTAGCATTTTCAATTTGAGATTGTGACTTTTTGACCATATCGATCATATCGCTCCAATCGCCAACTACTAGATTGACTGTCTCAAGAATTTTAGAAATTTCCGTTATTAAATATTCAATTGCAACAGACGAAAGAACTCTATCCATGTGGAACTGAATAACAGACTCTTTTCTTGAACCTTCACCATCAGAAATTGAGATTAACTTACCATTTTTATCACGAATTACTGAATAAATTGGATGAACAACATTTATAATGTTCACATCCAACTTATCTAAAAATGCCACAATTGAATCAATCAAGAATGGTCTATCATCGTTAACTATGTCAATAAAAGTACGGAAAGAGTCAAAGCCTTCTGCTTCTTTTTTTGGATTGGAAATGCGGATCTTGAATTCACCAGGTTTTTTTTCTGTTAAAAAGTTAAAACTTAATTTAGCAATTCCATAGAACTCATCTGTAAAATAATTCAAAAAATCTATGCCGCTATTTTTTGTATAAAAATCTGTGGCGAATTTTTGAAATTCTTTAACATTAAAGTTATCTGTTTGAGTTTCATCATTAGAAAGCTCAATCATTCTACTGATTATTTTATCTAAGTCGTCCATTTTTTTAGGGTTTTTATTTTTTAATAAGAACTACTATCATTTGCATACCTTCTAGCCTTGGTCCAACTTCTGGCTTGGCAAATTCTTCGGTGTCTTTTACAATATTATTCATCATCTCTTTAGCAATTTCCACATGGGTAATTTCTCTACCTTTCATTCTGATGCTAATTTTTACCTTATGACCTTTTTCTATAAATTTATGTGTATGTTTGATTTTAACATCATAATCACCTTTACCAATATTGAATGACATCTTGACTTCTTTGGTTTCAACAACTTTTTGTTTTTTCTTGGCATCTGAAGCTTTTTTTTGTAACTCATATCTCATCTTACCAAAATTGCTGATTTTACAAACTGGTGGCGTGACATTTGGAGAAACTTCTATCAAGTCTAAACCAACATCTTGAGACATTTTTATTGCCTCAGAAGTTGGTATAACGCCGACCATTTTACCTTCATGATCAATTACCCTAACTTCAGGAGCTTTGATTTGGTCGTTAATACGAAATAGCTTATCGAAATTATTCGCTGCTGTTTGATTTTTTGTTGGCTTCACAGTTGATTATTGGGTTGTTAAAAAAATAAATTTACAAAGAGATTTATCGAAAAATCTATTAAGAAATATACGATACTGGGCAAATTATAACCGCTCATCTAAATTTCAACCAGATTGAACAGATATTGTTAACAAGCCAAATAAATCCTCCAACCAAGTGCATTACAATTGGTCACCTCCTTTTTCAAAGAAGGCTTTTATCCCTCTTTGAAAAAGAGGGTGAATCATTTGCCGCAGCTTTAGCAAAGGCAAATTGACGGGTGATTTATGATTTACCAAAAACCCTTAAAATGCTTCAAAACAAAAAACCTATTCGCAATCACAAAATCAAAACGCAAATCACATTTACGAAATTGTGGATGTTTCATTAAAAAAAACTCTGCGGCTTTTTTGATGCGAGAAACTTGTTTTGGTTGTAAAATTTCTTCTATCGACACGACATTTTTTCTTGCCTTAACTTCAATAAAGGCAATTAATTTCCCCTTCTTGGCAATAATATCAATCTCGCCAAAATAAGTTTTGTAACGCCAAAATAATATTTCATAACCTTTGCAACGCAAAAACCATAAAACAATTTTTTCCGCTAAAATTCCAAACTGGTGAGTTCTCTTTTTCATATTTTTCCCTCGTCATTTTTTACTACCTTTACCATTTTTCACCCCTTGTTATCTCCGCTTCACTCCTTGCTATCCGAGCTTCACTCCTTGTCATCCCCACCTCCACCCTGTCATCCCCACATCCACCCTGTCATCCCCGCGAAGGCGGGGATCC
>Ga0214919_10002548_pt1 | contig 28547 bp, 18 predicted proteins | sample LL1503_MetaG_FD_177994 | JGI IMG/M metagenome (GOLD analysis project Ga0214919, IMG submission 177994) | Freshwater microbial communities from Lake Lanier, Atlanta, Georgia, United States - LL-1503 | ecosystem: Environmental > Aquatic > Freshwater > Lake | place: USA: Georgia | collected... | reverse complement strand
CAAATGAGATTACAGATTATGAAACAAATGAATTAGATGAAGTGTTTGATTTAAAAAAATTATAAATTTAAAAAAATATAAAGATGTGTTTAATTAGCATATGCCCAAAGGGCACAGAAAAAAATACTAAAGAAGTACATGATTTTATTGGTAATGGATTCATTTCAAATACTGATGGAAGTGGATTTATGTACAAAAAAGATGGTACAAATAAAATTAATGTTGTTAAGGGGTTTTTTAACTCACAAGAAATGATAGATTACATATCAAAGCTTGACTTAGAAGTAAATGATGAATTAGTTATTCATCACCGTAATGGAACTTCTGGGTTAGTTTCTGCTGAGAATTGTCATCCTTTTGTAATTTCTAAAGATAACAACACTATTACTAACACATGTATTGAAACAGATAATCCATGTATTGTTCATAATGGAATGATATATGGTATTACAAATCTAATGTTTTTGAATTCTCAGTTTTCAGATACATTTGCTTTTGTTAAATATATTATGGCTGCTGATGGTGTAATGGAAATGTATAATAATTCATTTTCAACATTTGAACTACTAACAGATTCTTTTCTAGGTAATGATAAACTATGTTTATTGCACCCAGATAGAGATTTAACTACAGTTGGTAAGTACTTAACTGATAATGGATACTTACATTCAAATTCTGGTTATAAAGTTAATCATTATGATCGAGGAGGGTTTGCATATGGCGGTGGAAATTTTATGGACGCTGGGAAAGTTAAAAAAAGTAAAAAAAGACTTTTACCAGCGCATAAAATAGAAAATAAGTGCACAGTTAAAAAATTAGATAGTAGCAATGTTAAAATAAATAGTTATAATTGCACTCATTTCTTTTTCTGTAAAAAAGAGGATTATGAAACTTGGAGTTTTAATAAAGCTTCAGAACCACTATTTACATTTGAAATGCGTAGTTATGACAATTTAAGCTACTTACAAGTTCTTTATAATATAAAGGGTAATATTATTGGTAGAGCAGTAGCATTTGATTCTATTGAAAACAATTATTATTATATACCAAAAAATGACAAATATCTTAAAACATATAGTGATTATTTGTATTTAGTAAAGAATTACCCTGATTATAGTAAGAGTGCTATAAAGACTCTTCAAAAAATAATTTCACAATCAAGTAGAAAAACACTTGACCCTGCTGAACTTAATCTTGAAGATATTTATTTCTCTAAAGCAGAAAATAAGTTTTCTTTAGAAGCATTAACTATGTACAAAGAATACCTTGAGGATAAAAAAATTCTCAAGTTACAATTTAATTAAAAACAGCAAAAAATAATGAATAGTTTACTTATAAACGTAGATAAAATAATTGAAGAGGGTATTGGATTAGAGGCTTATTTTATAATACATTGTATTTACACTAATGACAAGGATTTGCTTTTTAATTATGTTAATAAATGCAAAAAAATAAATACTAATGTCTTCTTACAATTAGAATCTGATGGTTACATCTTGATTAAAGATAGAAAGTCTGACAATATATATTATGAATTATTATCTCTTACTGATAGAGGAAATCAAGTAGCGCTATATGCCCTCAAGTCATTATCCCCAAAATCAGAAAGTAATTTTGATGAATTTAGACAATGTTACCCCAACAGGGTTAAGAAAGGTGCAGGGACACGTCCTTTACACACTGACTTAAAACGTTGTAAAAGTTTATATGATAAGTTACTAATGGAAACAACTCATAGTATATTATGTAAGTGTGCTAAATTATGTCATAATGAAGCCATCAGATCTAATTCAGAAGAATACATGCAGAATTTACCAACATGGCTGCATCAACGTAATTATATGATCTATGCTGATGAATGTGAAAATCTAAACATAGATGAAAGTAATTCTCAAATTACAAATTTAGATGCAATATGATGAAAGAAAGAATAGAAGCTGGATTATCAGGAGATTATGAAGGCTTAGATAATGGACTAGAAAGAATAAATAAATATATCTTCAAGACTCAAAAAGCTTGTTATTATTTATTAGGTGGATTGTCAGGTAGTGCTAAAACAACATTCCTTGACTTTGTAATACTTAATGCAATACAAGATGCTGAAGCTAAAGGTATAAGTATAAATGTTATTTATTATTCCTGGGAAATTGATGAAACAACTAAAAAAGCTAATTGGCTTTCAATTCTTATTTACAAAAAATACAACATTGTTATAGCACCAGAAAAAATAAAGGGCTACGGTGAATTTAGGTTAAATGAAGATGAGAAGAAATTAATTTTTAGTGAACTAGATGAATTAGAAAGGATTTTTAAGAAAATAAACTGGATTTGGGAATCACAAAATCCAACAGGTATGTACAAATACTGGTGGGACTTTATGGGCAAAAAAGGTAAATATATTAAAGAACCTTATACTGATGAAAATGACAAAAAACAAGAAAGAATTGTTAGTTTTGAATTAAATGATCCTAAAGAGTACAACATTGTGGCAGGTGACCACTTAGCTTTGGCTAAAATTGAACGAGGATTCACTTTAAAACAAAACATTGACAAGCTTTCAGAATTCTCTGTAATTGCTAGGAATTTGTTTAAAATGACGTTTATATGGCTACAACAATTTAATCAAGGGTTGAGTAGTATAGATAGAATGAAATTTAAAGGCGCTGATATATCTCCACAGCAATCAGACTTTAAAGATACAACAAATCCCTACACAGATGCAGATGTTGTCTTAGGTTTGATGAATGCTTATAAAATGGACATGGATGCATGTATAGGTTATAACATCAATAAGCTTGGGACAAGTTACAATTTAAAAGATTCTTTTAGGATGTTAAAAATAATCAAAAACAGACTCAGCAGAGATAACATTGCAATAGGATTATTGTTTATGCCTAAAACAGGAACTTTTAAAGAGTTACCAGAACCAGATAAAATAAATAAAGAATGGTTAGAAAATAATTTAAAATGACAGAAACGATGAAGTTACCTACAAGTAAGGTAAAAATAGACAGAGTTAATCCAAAGAGATTAGTTATTTATTCTAAGCCTAAGACAGGTAAAACAACGTCTTACGCAGGGCTAGAGAATAATTTAATACTAGATCTTGAGGATGGTTCTGACTATGTCAGTGCTCTTAAGATTAAGGTAAATAGCCTTAATGAACTAAGAGACATTGGCAAACAAATTAAGGATGCTAATTACCCTTACAAATACATTACAGTTGATACTGTAACTGTATTAGAAGATTTAGTAAAACCATTAGCTGTTAAAATTTACAAAGCCACTTCTATGGGCAAAAATTTTGATGGTGATGATGTAATAAAACTTGCAAATGGTGCAGGTTACATGTATCTTCGTGAAGCATTTTTTCAAGTTCTAGATTATATTGATACATTAGCTCCACATATCATACTATCAGGTCATATAAAAGACAAGCAGGTAGATGATAAAGGTGAATTAGTTCAGGCTGCAAACATTGATTTAACTGGCAAGATTAAATCATTAATTTGTAGTCAAGCAGATGCTATTGGCTATATGTTTAGACGAGGAAATGAAACATATCTTAGCTTTAAAGCTATGGATGATGTAACTTGTGGTGCAAGACCAGAACATCTCAAAAATAAGGAGATACTGTTGGCTGAAGAAGTTGATGGTGTTTACAAAACTTATTGGGATAAAATATATAAATAATTAATAATTAATAACAAATAAAAACAAACAATATGAATTTTAGTTTAAATGTAGATGATAGTAGTAATGAAATGTCAAACAATGTTGCATATCAAAAACCAGGAGTTTATGAAAATGTTAAGGTTACTGAAATAATCTCTGGTAAGTCTAATGTAAAGCAAACACCTTATATTAGAATGAAAACAGTTAATCAAAATGGTGAAGTTGGTCAATCAGCCTATATGTACTTATCATCTGAAAAAGGTGAAGGTAAAAAGACAGCTGCTTGGGATATTACTGCACGTAATATTAATGATTTAATCTGTTGTACTCATAATATTAGCAGAGATGAAGCTAAAAATATTGAATTAGTATCTTCTAATGAAACTAATCAAGAAAAGCAAATTTCAATGTTGGTTGATAAACTTTCTAGTTTATTAGTTGGACGTCCATTCCGTGCTAAATTTAAGGGTGAACAAACTAAAGAAGGTGGAGCAATCTTTTCAACTCTTGATAGAGTAGAATCAATGAATGTTCCTTCTGTAGCAACTGGATTAAAATTCAGTCCTGATAAAGATATTAAAATGTTTTTATCTCCAGACAGTGTTAATTCAAGTATTGGTACAGCAGTTAAAAATGATGATTTACCATTCTAATAATAAATAATTAATTAATAGCGCAGGTAAGAAATTACTTGCGCTTTTTTATACTTATGTTTAGTTTAAGAGGTGTTGAAAAGGAATTAACTTTAGAAGAGATATATGATAGCATAGGTCAATACAATTTGTGGAAATATTATTGCAAGAATTTTCAAAAAGTAGATTCTTCTTTTAAATCTGAATTATACAATGATAAAAATCCATCATGTAGAATAAGATGTAACAAAAGAGGTAATCTAGTCTATAGAGACTTTGGAGGTGATAATAAAGACTATAGTGTAATTGACTATATTATGTTTAAATATAATTGTACTTTTAAAGAATCTTTGAATATTATATTGTCAGATTTTGGATTAAGTGTATCTAATTTACATATTAATCGTGAAATGAAGGATTTAAAGTTTGAAGAAAAACTATTAACAATAGTAAAGAAAAGAATAGAAATTGTTAGTCAGCCTTTTACTATTGCAGATTATGATTACTGGAATCAGTACTCAATACCATTAACTTTGTTAGATACTTATAATGTCTTTTCTTGTAAACATGTTTATATTTATAAAAATGATGATGTTTTTGTTTTAAATTATAATAAATTAAATCCACTATATGCCTATAGGTTCTATAATAAAAGTGGTTATAATCATAAAATATACAAACCATTAGAGAAGAATAAAGCTTATAAATGGCTAACAACAGGTTCTAGTATTGAAGGTTATGAACAATTAGATAAATCTTCAAACATATTAATACTTACAAAAAGTCTTAAAGATTGCATGGTTTACAGGTTATTAGGTTATAATGCTATATCACTTCAAAGTGAAACAACAAATTTGGATGAGTCCATTGTTAATGAATTACTTAGCAGGTTTAAAACAATAATAGTAAATTATGATAATGATGAAGAAGGAATAAAAAATACATTAAAAATTGCAAATGTGTATAATTTTAAATACTTTTACATTCCTAAATTTAAAGACGTAAGTGATTATATTAAATCAATGGGATTATCTAGTACAAAAAGAATGATTAATAATCAAATAAAAAAAACAAATGATAAACAATAAATATAGAGTATCTTTTGAGATAACAGATAACTGGGCTGTTGAAGGCTTTAGGAATTTCATTAAAGTATTATTATCTGATGAAACTCAATTTGAAGTTTATATAATTTCAAATGATGACAGTACATCTTTAATAAAGAAAACTGGTGAAAACTTAGGTTTAGATGAAGCTCATGTTATTAGGTGTAACTTTTCAGATGATAAGTTAGAAGCAATCCAAAATAACAAGATTGATATTCATTTAGATAACTTACAAAGCTTTGTTATGTTAGTCACAGAAACAACTGATGCTTATGGTATTTTAATAACTAAAAATTTAAACAAATACTATTTAAAGCCAGATTACATTGTAGTTTTTGATAGACTATTACAACAAATAAAAAATGAAGAAAAATAAAGGAAAAATAAAAAATGCTGTATCTCTTGTTGCAAACGGATTAACTTTTAAATCTAAATTAGAACTATTTACTTATAATAAGTTAATAGAAGCTGGTATAATAGATTTTAAATATGAAGAAAAGAAGTTTGTACTATTAGAAGCATTTGAATTCACTAATGAAAGTTATGAACTAAAAAAAGATAAATTACTTGTTAATGCTAGTAAAAATATTAGGAGCATAACGTATTTACCTGATTTTACAAATATAGATAATTTTAATAATGGCTGGGTTTTAGAATGTAAGGGTTATCCTAATGATGCTTTTCCACTCAAATGGAAATGGTTTAAGGATCATTTAGTTAGAAATAACTACAATGTAACTCTTTACAAACCTAATAATCAAGCTAATGTTCTTAAAACAATAGAATTAATTAAAAATAAATATTATGTTTAAAGTTAGTAGTAGTGAAATTGTAAGAATTACTAAAGCCCTTGAAAGAGCAGCTTTTGCAATAAACACCTTAGAAAGGTTAGGTCAAAACAAAATTGTCTTTTTAGAAATTAAGAAAGAAGTAAATGACCTAATAGATGAATTAAAGTCAAGGTATGAAATTGAAAAGTTCTCTGAATGGGATAAAAAAGAAAAATAGAATGAATAAAACAGGAGTAAAAGAAAGAGTAGCTGTTTATGATGGTGATTTTATTCCATTTTATGTATGCCATAATAAAAAAGATGAGCCTATTAAGACCCTAGAAGACTGCAAACAGCTTTGTGATGAATTTATCAGAAGCATAAACACTTTAGTGCAAGCAGATAGCTATTTAGGGTATTTAACAATAGGCAAATGTTTTAGGTATACTGTAAACCCAAACTATAAAGCTAATAGGAAATATACAGATTTGCCAGAATTTCTATATGATATTAAGCAATATTTACAAGATAATCATGGGTTTACATTTAATAGTGACTATGAGGCTGATGATTTAGTTGTTTCATTTAAAGCTAAAAACAGCCAATATGAGAGCATTATTATTTCTCCTGATAAAGATATACTAACTTCAGTAGATATTGCCTACAATCCACGTAAAAATGAGTTTGTGGAGAATACTGCTGATGAAATAAACGCTTACTTTTGGAAAAGTATGATTACAGGTGATTCTGTAGATGGAATTAAAGGAATTCCCGGCAAAGGTAAAGCTTTTGCTGATAAATTGTTACTTAACATTGATGATCAAGAGTCATTAAGAGGATTAGTGTTTGATGAGTATATTCTGCATTTTGGAGAATATGAAGGAATAAAAGAGTTTTACAGAAACTATTTAAGTTTAAAAATGATTGATGATTTAGACACAGGAGAATTAAAACTTAACAAAATAGAAAAAATAGACTTTTGTGAATAGAAGAATAGAAATACTTGGTACAAAACCAACAAGATGTCATACATTTGTTTTACCAATGTGTGACATTCATTATGCTAAACTACCATACAATTATATTAATTGTTATCTTTTAGATGACTATATGGTTGTTATGGTGTTTGAAAAGATAGATAGTAATGATTATATTTTTGAGAAGTTTATAGAAAAAATAAATGATAATGATTGTTATGTTAAATATGAAGAAAATTTAGAAGAAATTCTTATTTATCTTAGAGTACCAGGACATAATAAACCTAATTTTGATAAATTTATTAAAGGAAACTATAGTAAATTTGATGATGAATTAAAAGAGTTATTATGTAGGTATTATGGTAGAGAGTCTATTAAAAGCACTCATTCTGCTACAGTATTTAACACAATTTATCCTCAAAAATTTAAGAGAAAGCAGATAGCAGACAGATTAAATGTAGACATAGATCTTATCTATGAGGTTTTAGATGTTATAGACATAGAAACTGAAAAATACGTTAGTCTTTTTGATTTAGAAAAAAACCAATTAAAAAACAATATAATAAATGACAACTAGTAATAAAATTTTATCAGAAATTACAATTTTTAATAAATACGCAAAGTATAATCCTGACTTAAAAAGGAGAGAAACGTGGGATGAGATTTGTAATAGGTATGAGTTGATGATGATTAGTAAATACCCTAATCTACAAAGTGAGATTACAAATAGCATGGATTTTGTAAGGAGTAAACGTGTTTTACCAAGTATGAGAGCAATGCAATTTGCAGGAACTCCTATATTTAAAAATGAAAGTAGGATATATAATTGTGCTTATTTGCCTGTAGATGACTATAGGGCATTTAATGAATCAATGTTTTTATTATTAGGTGGCACTGGAGTTGGATTTAGTGTACAGAAGCATCATATTGATAAGCTACCACCAATTTCTAAACCAACAAAAGAGAAAAAATATATGATTGCTGACTCATTAGAAGGTTGGGCTGATGCTATAAAAGTGTTAGTTAAATCTTATTTTGGGTACAATCAATATAAGCCTAAGTTTAATTATACTGATATTAGGAATAAAGGGATGCGTTTAATTACTGCTGGTGGTAAAGCACCAGGGCCTGAGCCATTAAAAATAGCATTAACACATCTTGAAGCAATATTTGAAAGAAAGCAAAATGGAGATAAATTGACATCACTTGATTGTCATGATATTATGTGCCATATTGCTGATGCAGTATTATCAGGTGGAATTAGACGTTCAGCAATGATTAGTCTATTTTCACATGATGATTATGATATGATGGAATGTAAGTTTGGAAGCTGGTGGGAGTTAAATCCTCAGCGTGGAAGAGCTAATAATTCAGCAGTGTTAGAAAGAGAAGTGGTTACAGAAGATAAGTTTAAAGCTATTTGGAAGAAGATTGAATTATCTGGAAGTGGAGAGCCAGGTGTTTATTGGACAAATAACAAAGACTGGGGAACTAACCCTTGCTGTTTTATTGGAAGCACATTAGTAGCAACTGCTGATGGACGTAATGCTGTTCCAATTAAGCAACTATGTGATGAAGAATATCAAGGACCTGTATATTCTATGCAAGCTCAAACTGGACAAGTAGTAACTTCTTACTGTTCAAAAGTTTGGAAAAGCAGAAAAAATGCTGAGTTAGTTAAAGTATTGCTTGATGATGGGAGTAGTTTTACATGTACTCCTGATCACAGAATAATGCTTAGAAATGGACAATATGTTCAGGCTCAACATCTTATAGAAGGAACATCTTTAATGCCTTTTAATTCTTATAAAAGAAGTGATAGAAATTATAGAATGATTCAATCTAACACAGGTAGAGATATTGCTCAATATGCCCATGTTGCTCAGTATTATGATATTATTAAGGAAGGGTATAATTCTCAACACATCCATCACAAAGATGGAAATGGATTAAATGACCTACCTGATAATTTAGAGGCTATAGATGCTATTAAACATAACAGAGAGCATATGTTAGGAGCAAATAATGCTTTTCATAAAATGTCTAATAAAGTTCATGAACAGTGGTCAGAAAAACAATCATCTCGTCAAAAAGGAGAAAACAATACTAATAGTAATGGTTTGACTACAGAAGAAATGATAACTCGTTGTTTTGATAAAACAGTTCAAAAAAGAGCTAAATTGTCTTATCAAGAAGTATTAGATAGTTGTGGTGTAAAGTTCCTTTCTAAAGGAAGACTAAAAGAAATGAAAGCTGAAACAGTTAGTGAGTTTTCTGAAAAATTAGCAGAATTAGCAAATCATAAAGTAATTTCTGTAGAATTTCTTTCAGAAAGAGAAGATGTGTATGATATGACTGTAGAGGGTACTCACAATTTTGCAATCATTACTTCTAATAAAGATGATAATTTTATTACTTCTTCAGGAGTGTTTGTTCATAATTGTGAGATTGCATTAAAACCATTTCAATTCTGCAATTTATGTGAAGTAAATGTGTCTGATGTTGTAAATCAAGAAGATTTAAATATGAGAGTAGGTGTTGCAGCGTTCTTTGGAACATTACAAGCTGGTTATACTGACTTTCATTATTTAAGATCTATTTGGAGAAAAACAACAGAAGAAGATGCCTTAATAGGTGTTGGAATGACTGGTATTGCTTCAGGTAAAGTTTTAGACTTAGATTTAGTAGAAGCTGCAGATATTGTTAAAAAGATTAATAAAATAATCTCTAGTAGAATTAAAATTAATTCAGCAGCAAGAGCAACAACTATTAAACCAAGTGGAACAACTTCTTGTGTATTAGGAACGTCAAGTGGTATACATGCTTGGCATAATGATTATTATTTTAGAAGAATTAGAGTTACAAAAAATGATCCTTTATATGGATATATGTTTATGTATCATAATGAAATTGTAGAAGATGATCAATTAAAGTCACATGATACTGCAATTATTACTATACCTCAAGAAGCTCCAATTGGTTCTATACTAAGAACTGAAAGTGTTTTAGATTTACTTAATAGAATTAGTAAGTTTAATTTACAATGGGTAAAGGAAGGTCATGCAAAAGGTGATAATGCAAATAATGTTAGTGCTACTGTTTCTATTAAACCTGAAGAGTGGGATTTAGTTGGGAATTGGATGTATGAAAATAGAAGCACTTATAATGGCATTAGTGTATTACCTTATGACAATGGTAGTTATATTCAAGCTCCCTTTGAAAATTGTACTAAGGAACAGTTTGATAAGTTGAGCAAAAGTTTAACTGACATAGATTTAACAAAAATAGTTGAAAATGACGATAACACTGAGCACTCTCAAGAATTAGCTTGTGCAGGTGATAATTGTGAAATAAAATAATTATGACAAAAATTGGAGTAGATTTTGATTTCAATAAGTTAAATAGACCAGCAACAATGGAGGAGTATAAAGCTTCTCCTTGTGCTAGTCATGATAAAAACTCTGAAATGGAAGAACAAGTACACAGGCTTCAAGAGATAAATAAAAACATACTTAAAAGTCAAGCAACTAAAGCTGGATTAATTAGTAAATTAGATACTGAAACAATTAAATTTGATGAAGGTAAGCCTGATTTTACTTTAATACCACAAGAAGCACTGCTTGAATTAGCTAAGGTTTTTACAAAAGGAGCAAACAAATATGGTGTTTTTAATTATAGTCATGGAACTGACTATAGACGTTATATTTCAGCATCTCAAAGACATATTAATCAATGGCTACGTGGAGAAGACATTGATGAAATAGGCACTAATCATTTAGCAAATGCTTGTGCAAGTATTATGATGGTGTTAGACAATCAATTAACCAATAAAGGTGTTGATGATAGAAACAAAATATATAAAAAATGAATAGAACACAAAGAGAAATATACACCTGGTTAAACAAAAAAAAGGGGTATTTAAAAAAAAGTGCTGAGTTTATAAAAAATCGTTATAAATCAGACTGCAAGTTAAGTGATGTAATAATAGCCTTAAATCAAGCAAAAATTGATTCTAAGGGTATTAAAGCCATAAATGGTGATTTACCCATGACAAAGGTTGTTTATTCATTTAGACCAAACAATTTATCATCTTCTTTAGATGTTAATAATGTTATATTTTTACCAGATTTACATGCACCTTTTATAAAAAAGGATGTTTTAGAGTTTTGCAAAGATACTCAAATGAAGTATAATTGTGGTACTGTAATATTTGCTGGAGATGTAATAGATGGTCATGCTTGGTCATATCATGAACATGATCCTGATGGATTAAGTGTTGGTGATGAGTTATCTGCTGCTAAAGAACAGCTTAAAGATTGGTTTAAAGCCTTTCCAAAAGCAATTAGCTTAATGGGTAATCATGACTTATTGATTCAGCGTAAAGCTAGAACAATAGGATTATCAAGGCATTTTATTAAGGATTTTGGCTTAACAATTGGAGCTCCTAAAGAATGGGAGTTTAAATTAGAGCATATTCAAGATAATGTTTTGTATAAACATGGTAGTGCTGGAGATGCATTTAAAGTGGCAACAGAAAGTAGAATATCTACTTGTCAAGGTCATTTTCATTCTAAAACATTTGTACAATGGTCTGTGAGTGAAAAAGATGCTATTTTTGGACTACAAGTTGGTTGGGCTGCAGATAGACATAAGTATGCCTTTGATTATGGCAAAGCTTTTGCAAAGAAACCAATTATAAGCTTAGGTTTAGTTCTTGACAAAGGACAAACTCCTATAGTAAAATTAATGAATCTATAATTAACCAAAAGGCAGTAGTTTAACAATTACTGCCTTTTTAAATTTTAAAACATGCAACTATATCAAATAATAATACTTTTAACTTTACATTGGCTTTTTGAATTTGCCTTATGTAAATCACAATCTGATTCACATGGAAATACAGAAATTAAATCATTGTTAAAACATTCATTGCTTTATTCATTTGGTTTTTGTTCATTTGTATTTTGTTACATTGTAATCAACATATATCATGGCAATAATCCACCAAAAGTATTATTGTTATTTCCATTAATTTGTTTTATTGGACATGCAATAGTTTCTTTTATAATGAATAATATAAATGCTAAACTATGGAATGCTAGAAGTTTAAGACAATTATTTATAAACATTGGCTTTGAACAACTTTTATATCAACTATTTTTAGTTGTGTCATTCTATTTATTAATTTCATAAAAAAATATTAGTCAGGTGGCGGAATAGTAGACGCTAACCAAGATTTAGTGAGACTTCTCATAAGGTCAGAGCGATGTGCCTAAAAACACTTATGCTAAATCATACAGGTTCAAGTCCTGTCCTGACTACTAATTTAATAAAACAAAAAGGGGAGATCATTACTGAACTCCCCTTTAAAAAAATTTCTAACCGCCAATTTATTTTCTACCAGGTGAGTTATTTCCTAACCTGTAAACATCAAATACTTGTTTTCCTCCAGGAATTACATTTTTAATTGCAACTACACCTTTGTTTTCATTTTTATAATCACCTGACCTATAATTGTATTTCTTTTCACCACTAAACATAAATGGAGCATATCTAATTACTTTAGAAACATCTGTTAATGTTTTTTCAATAGGAACTGATGTAAATGAATGTTGCATATCTAAAGGACTATAAAAGAATAGTAAGTCAGCACTAACTTGGTTTAATAATCTTAATCCAAATTTATATGATGGTTTTCTACGCAATTCTTTATCATCAAATCCAGCTTTAAGTAACAATAATGCAGTTAAAATAATTAATTCAGTAGCATTTTTACGCATATTATAAGAATCTACCTCATCAAATTTATTTTTTTGAAGAGACTCAATATCACCTTTTAATTTAGCAGACATATATTTAAAAGCTTTTGCATAAGTTCTATATCTACCTCTTATATCTGAATCTAATCTATCATCAAATCTTTCACCACCAAATCTTGACTCAATAGCTGCAGGAATCCACTTCTTAAATTGAAATGCAGCTCTAAATAAACTTTGTTGAGCTAATATTGAAGAATCTTTAGATGAATATCTACCATGAATCATTTGATTAACACGTTGAACTTTATTTGTTAATTTATTTAAATCAATGTTTTCAAATTTATATCCCATTAAATCTTCATTCCAAACACCATTATCATCAAAAGCTTCCCATGTTGATATAACTTCTCCAGACTTAGTAGTAACTTTATTTTTAAGCATTATTGCAATCATTGTAGTAATCTGCAATTTATTTTCAGCAATTCTTTGAAAACTATATGCTGCTGGAATTATTTTTTGAAGAAGATTTTTAGTACCAATTTTTATTTTTTCTAAGTTTCCGTGGTCATCCATTTCCATTAAAGGATTTATTTGCTCTGTAATTTTTGATAACTTAGAGTTTTCATTAGATTTTTGAGAAAAGAATATACTATTAGCATCTACTAAATTTTTAGTTGTAAAATATCTTCCTCCAATTGATTCAATAATATTACCAATTCCACCAATAGTAAAGTTAGCAGCAGCAGCAAATGGGTTAAATCCAATTCTTAATAATGAAGTGTATTTTAAAGCAAAATCAATAGCATCAGCTGTATTATTTCCAATCCAATCTTTTTCTGATTTCATCTCTCCTTTTACCTGCATATTGATAAAACCTTCAACCATTTTATTAAGGTTTGTGTTTTTACCTTTATCTCTTTTACCACCTACAATAAATGCTTTTTCTTCTAATATTTCTTGAAGTAACTTAGTTTTAGGTAAAACATCACTCATTTCTCTATAAGAATTTCCAAAATATACAAACTTTAACAAAACTTCACCTAAATCAGATGACTTTTTATTTGCAGGTAGATTACCTATGTACTTTAAAGGAACTTCATCTTTTTCTAAGTCTCTATTTATAAAATAACTAATTTCTTTTTCATCCCAAAAATTTGCTGACATTATATGATTAATACCATCTTTTAATTTGCCCATAGAGTCTTTATCTGACTTTAATACATCAAATATAGTTGATTCTACGCTATTAGGAATAAACTCTTTATCTAAATCAACTGGAAGTTCATCAGTAACAGATGCAACAGTATCTTTAAAGAAATTGTAAAATTCTAAAAGTGGTTCATTACCTCTTTTATTTATCTCCCTAAAATTCTCATTAAAATATATTGAATTTTTAGGCTCCCATAAATCAGTTCTTTCATTAAAAGTAGATAAACCTCTTCTAATTTGATCACCATCTTCTTTTTCATAACTATCAGATATTAATTTGTAATATTCAGAAGTGTATGGTTTTGTTAAAACAGTACTACCTCTATGTTCTTGTATAAATATATTATATATGTTTTTTCCAGTAATACCTCTAGACTTTTGAAAATCCTCTAATTTAGTAACAGCCTCAGAAATTAATTTAAAACTTTTTTTATTGTTTTTTTCAATAATAGATTGTTTTTCTTTAATCATTAAACCAACAGTTTTAGCTAAATAGTTTTCAACGTCAGCAAGTGTACCAAATCCACTTTCAATTCCAGATACATCTTCAGTGATTTTTTCCATTTGTTCTTCAGTCAAAACCCTTCCTGTTAATCTAAGGTGTTCTTCTTGTAAGAATTGTATAGTAAATCTCTTTAAATTTTTAATTAATTGTCTAGCTCTTTCACCAACACCATCTAAATCTTCAAATACGTGTAATGCCTTAATTGACTTTTCAATATTTTTAACATTTGGTTTAATGCCTTGTTTTTCTAAATTGTATAAACCTTTTGTAAAGTCATCAATATCATCAATTGTTCTATTAGCTAAATTAATTAAATTTTGTTTGTTGTTATTTTCTTTTAAATTCATTAAAGTAGCTTCAATTTCTTGTATTTTACCTTCAATGTACTTAGATTCATCTGACAATGGAGCATTTAGTTTCTTTAATTGATTTCTCAATTGCTTAACTTCACGCTTATAATAAACATAAAAAGATTCTATATCTTGAGAAAGACCACCAGTTTTAGCTTGTTCAGTCAATAAGTTTTGTAATGATTCATCAACTCTTGAAAATTGATATACATATAATGGTTCAGTACCATCAAAAAATGCTTTAACATGGTCAAATCTAACATCTTCTTTTCCAACAAACTTCTTTTTAAGATAGTCTGCATTTTTAATTTCACTAGATTTAACTGCTTTACCATATAAGTTTGACACATTATAGTAAATATTACCAAATTTATATAATCCAGAAGGATAATTTTGAGTTCTTAATGTAAATGTTTTTTCTCTTGATGCTAACTTTTGATTATTAAAGTTTTGCATAGGGAAACCTTTCTTAATTTCATGTACAATATTATTCATATCATACATTTCTAAGGCTAAAGTAGGATTACTAACTACTTTACCAGTAACAATCATTTCTGATAATTCAGAAACAATACTATCTAATTCAGAAGTTATATTAGAATTAGGCATAAATTTGTTTATAAAGGCTTTAATAAGGTTTTTAATAGTTTCCCATATCTTTACACCATTTTCAGATTTAAGTTCATCTGGGAGCTTAGGATCAGCTATTTGTCTTGATATTAACTTACCAAGTAACTCCATTTTTAATAAATTAACGTCACCTTTGTAAGCATCAACATATTGTTGGCCTAAAATACCCTTATAATCTAATCTTCCTATTAAGTTTAACGCTCTTTTTACTAAAACATGGTCAATACCTAATGCTAAAGTTAAATCATGAGCTAATTCTTCAGGAAGTGTTAATGCACTAGCTTGATTTGAATTAATTTGAATAATTCGTTTTATAGAATCATATTTAGCAACAACTTCTTTACCATTTTTACTAAGAACTTTATCAAGGAACTCTACTTTAATGTTATTTGCTTTAATATAATCACCTAATAATACATTAACCCTATCAACTAAAGATTTTTCTTTAAGTCTTGATTCTTGTTGTTCAATTTGAAATAATTCAGTTTGACCAGATTTATCAACTTTAGGAGTTGGTTTTATTACAGAAGTGCTTGACAATTTTTGAAAAGGTAATTCATCTTCAGCAAATCCTGAAAATTCACCAGGATAATATTCCCTTGTTCTAACAACTTCACTTCTAATTAAACTTCTAGGATACTTTTTAGCAACTTCTTTAAGTTTGGCTATTTTAGTATTTATAAGTGCTTGAGAAGTGTATTCTTTATTTACACTTTTTTTAGCTTGCTCATACTCTTCTTTTGTAATTTTAACCCAACTAGAAGGTTTTGTAAAATCTTTATTTATTAATTTAGAATATTTACCTTCTATACTATCAAAAACATATCTAATATCTCCTATATTAAAAGCACTTGCCCCTTCTTCACTATACTCCATTATTGAGTATTTTTTCTTAATGTTTTCAATACTTTCTTTTAAAGTATCATTAGTTTGAGTTGGTTGGATGCCTACTTGTTTTTTAGAATCGTCTATAAGTTTATTTAGATAATTTCTAGCTTCTTGTTCAGATGTAAAAAAGTCAATATCCCCATCAATGTCACTAACATTATTACCAGAAGTATACTCCAAAGCCCACATCTGAACTCCTTCTTGTATTCCTGCTTTAGATATTCTCCAGTCTCTTATTTTAGATTGTCTTTGTATTTTATCTATATTGGGCTTAACTAATTTACCATATTTATCTATTCCTCTTTCTTTATATAGAATAGACTGTAACTCTTCTTTAGAGTACCAATTGTTATTATATTTATATTTACAAGCCATTGTTATATTAGTTTTTGTAAGTGCTTTTTAGATTTTCCTTTAAGTACATTATCTAAATATTTAGTCATATTATACTTAATTCTTAAGGATAACATTGTACAATTTGTTTCTTTATACTCTTTTAATATTTGAAGTAAAAACTCATCTGAATATTTATATCCTTTTACAATTCTTTGTTTATTTAAAATAATATCGCTTTCTTGAATAGTATAATCTGGTACTTCTTTCCATATATTTTTATTTATAATTGAGTGTACAGTCGAAGGAGATATTTTATACAAAAAGGCAATCTGTTTGTAATCTACATTTAAAGCATAAAGTTTTTTAATATTAAAAACTTCATCGTAAGTAAGTTTCAACGCTTTATTTGTCTTTTTACTATCTTTGCGGTCTTGTATAATGCTTTTAAACTTATTTTTTGTATCTATGGTATGTTTATATCCATAAGTACTTCCTGCTTCAGGAGCAATATTATAAGCAGGTTTTAATTGTTTTAAAAAGAAGTTTTCTAGTTTTATTAAATATTCTTGAGGACATTTTGCAATCACTAAAAATTCAAAATTATTTTTTCCATATTTATTCCAAGCATTTTGTAAATATTTACTGTGATGGATATTATTATTTAACTTATATAAATGTTCTCTTTTTCTTTTATCAATATTAAAAGAACTACCAATATAAAATTTACCATTAACTTTATTGGTTATTTTATAAATACCGCTTAACATTCTTTTTCTAATTTATTTATGAGACTATTGATTTCTTCTAATCTTTTTTGTTGTAAAATTTTATTTACATTTTCAATTATCTTTTTAGTCTGGTATGGAACATCTTCATCTACTTCAAGTTCAAAGTTACTAAAATTTAATGATATGGCTAACTCATTGTGGTGATGTGACAAATTATCTATAATAGAAGCAAGATTAGGCTGTACTGCATTTACATTTTGTAATGAAGGGTATTTAGTATAACTAACTCCAAGTAACTCAGATTTTTTATCTTTATTTACTTTTTCAGAAGCATCCCAAACACTACCAGAATACACATCTGTATTAGATGCCCATAAAATATCATTAGATTTTGGGTAAATTTTAAATTTAATTTTACCTCCACCACCTTCTAAATGACGTATTTGTTTATCAATAGGTTTAGTGTAAGAAGAAATAGCAAATTTACCTCCAGCTTTTTCATTATCTTCTATGTGCTGAAGTAAATTTTGCATCATTAAATTTACATCAAAATCAGAATAAGCTCCTACAACAGAACTAAATTCTTGACCTCTTGAATATATTTCTTCAGGATTATATTTAATGTTATTAACTTTTTTCCATTCTTCTATAATTTCTTTAGATTGTTCGTATTCTTTGTTTTTTTCTATGAAATTTAAAATATTATCTTTTGCTCCAAAAGAAAATAATTGGCCTTGAGCATTTTCAGATTTATTATATAAATCAATTAATTCGGATTCTGTTGGATTAAATTCTGTAGCTTCTTTTTCATTATATCTTTCATCCCATTTCCAGTCTCCGTCTTTAGTACTAAGTGTTGCCTTATTTCTTTTAAACCATTTATTATTTTCTTTCCATATTCTAGTCTGAATTACGGTTTTAGTACCATCTTCATTAAAAAAATCATTTTGTATTTCAAAACTATCTGTATAATCTTTCTTTAATTTAATATTATCTAAATCAACATCTTTAACATTTTTAGCTAATTCGCTAATGTGATTATTAGCTTCTTGATAAGTTTTAAACTTATTGTTGTCAGGAGTAGTATATTCTACCTCATATCCTGGAAGTATTAATTTACTATTAGAATAAGCTAATAAGTTAGCTAAATCACCTAATGTCATATTATCAGGTAATTTATCAATTTCTACTTCTTTTTGATTAATTAAAGAACGAATAAATTGTTTCATTTCTTTAAGTAATCTTTTAAGTAAAGATATTAACTTACCATCTTTAACATTATCAAGTTTTTCAGCAGTCATTAAACCTAATAATTCTACAATAGCTTCTTCTTGTTGTTCTTCTAAAGTGTATTTTTCAGCTACTATTTTTCTATAATCTATTCTACCACTTTGCGAAATAGTTTTTGAATATAAAAACCCATCTCCTATTTTTTCAAATAATTTATATTTTCCAGATTCAGTTTTAAGGATTTCTTGAGCATTTATACTATTATATTCTTCTTCTGTTGAGTTAGTATTTAAAGGTATTTTAGATAAATCAAGTTGTTTTAAATTATAATCTCTCTTAATCCTATCTAATACTTCTTTACCTTTACCTATTTCAAGTTCTTTAAGTAGGTTTTGATATAATTGTGTTTGTTTTATATTTGGAGTACTTATTCCTAACATATCACCATTGGGATGATTATCCACAAAAATCTCAGCCTCACTTCTTGTTTTAAAAGTAGCTAAAGATTCTCCTCCTTCATAAGGTCCTACTGTGTATTCAGATATAGTTTGATTTTTAATAGCTCTAATAATAGGATGCCCTAATATTTCATGTATAGGAGTATCAAGAGTAGCATATGCTAGATTAATAACAGCAACTTGTTCTGATGAAGAATAATTTACATTTTTTGTACCATAACTTTTTGGTTGCAATTCTAACTTACCTTTATATTCTTTAGTTCTATCAGATTCAAAGATAAAAGGTATGCCAATTCTATCTGATAATCTTGCAGCTAAATCTCTAATAGTTTTTTCAGAAGCTATAAAATTTTCATCAGATTCTTTTGTTAAGTTTTGATATTGAGTTAAATCTTTGTTTTCCTGTTCTTGTCTTAATATTTCAGAGTTTTCAATATCTATTTCTGCAATTGTTTGTTCTTTAAAGAATAATTCAGGATGTTCAGCAATAGCTTCTTGCCTTATTTTTTCTGCTTCTTCAGCATCTTTAGAATTTAAAACCTCTAATTGTTTATTTGTAGGTTTAATCTCTACTCCTGTTATTCCATTATTTTTAGTAGCAAAAAATACATTGCCTACTTCATATTCTTTATTTAATCCTTTATTTAAAGAATTAGCAACATCTTTAGCTACTGCAAAAATATTATATGAATAAATCCTTTTTAAAGGACTTTCTAATACAAGAATAAAGTTTTTATCTTCTTCGTATTTAAACCAAGGTTTATCTTTAGTTTCTTTTTTTACTAATAATTTAATTCCTATTTGACAAGCCATATTATTTACATTTAAAGTCTTTTGTTGTTATATTTTCATCATCTATACCTAAATCTTTTGCTGAAGGAGTTGTAGATGGTTGAGTAGATGTAATTACTTCAAACTCTATAGCAGCAGCACCATCTTTATATCTTTCTATTGCTTTTATACCTTCTTGTGTCCAACCTTCCTTATTCCAAGTTCCTAAAAATTCTGGAGTTCCTTTTGGATGAATTGCTGTCACTTTTGTTAAAATATTTTTAGTAGTTCCATCAGCAGATTTGCCAAACTGTTTAATTATATCTCCTACTTTAACATTATACTTATCCATTTCTCCTACACTTCTTGTAGTTCTAGTTCTTACACCAGCTTCTACCATATCAATAGAATGAGGAGAATTACCCAATAATTTTTTAGCTTCTGCATTAGCTTCTTGTTTAGTACCAAAAGCTTCTATACCAGATACTAAATTTTGAGGAATACTTGCTACTGCTTTTAATGTAACACTAGTAGATGGTTGAGTAGTTATTTTAGCTGGTGCAGTTGGCATTTCGGGCTTTAAATCAGCTGCTCTTCTGAATGTAAAAGTTACAGTGTAGTTACTAGTAACTGTACCATCAGGTAATGTAATTGGAGGAAAACTTGAATCAGTTTTTGGTGCTTCAATAACATCATGTACTGCTTCAAATCTACCTTTACCATCCATACCAAATGTATAAATATCACCATTACGTAATGTAAGTGTTTTAGGATTTACCATTGGACCAGCACCTCTTACTGCTTTACCACCATTATCATCTACTCTTACTTTATGTTCATTACCTAATACATATACTACAACTGGATAATCTTTTGCAGTATTAGATTCATCAATATCAGTATGTCTGAATAATTTTGTACCCTTAGTATATATGTTATTTAAAGCAATATCATAGTTAGACATATCAATACCTAATGTTTTTTCAATATGTCTTTTTAAGAAGTCAAGTTCTTTAATACTTGGTACCGATGTACCATCATTATATTTAGAATCATAAAAATAATAAGGTTTAATTGGTTGTAATTTACCAGTAGCATTAAAGTCAACTTGAGCTGGTTGAACTTTTAATTTTTCTCCTGTAACATTTTTAGTGTTATTACCTTTCCACTGCCATCCATAACTAAACATTAAATTAGCTGTGCTACTACCATTTTCAACATAAGCATTTTTCTTAATGTTGTCTGATATTGCATTTACTAATTTGTTATCAAACTCTTTAGTAGGATTTGTTGAAGCTTGTACTACACCATATTGAGGTATAACTTCCTTAACTTCAACACTAGTAGATGGTTGAGTAGTAGGTAAAACAGATGTTTTATTTTCAGTAGCAACCTTAACCTCGGTTACAACTTCTTCAGTATTTTTACCATCAGGAATAACAGGAGTAATTTTACCATCAACATCAGTAGATTCATCAGTAGAAGATATTCCTCTATCATTATCTGGTAACTGAGATTTTTTTGGAGTTTCTGATGTATTTATTTCAATAACACAACCATTTTTACCAAGTGGAGTTATTTCATCATAAACAATAGTTGCAACTTCATTTATATCATCAGTTGTACCAACATTATCATTTCTTTTATACAATTTAATCATTTTTTTGGCTTTATCAATAACTGATATAATCATTGGATTACGAGTTACTCCATCTTCATCTGTCCACTGCATATCACCAGTCCTTTTAGCAGCCTTTATTAAATTAATATTTGTAGTAATAGTACTTGGTAAACCTTCACTAGAATCTTCTATAAACACTATAGGGTCAAATGTTTTACTAAACGCCCTAGGATTATTCATAATCATTTGTTCAACAATTATTTTTTCAGACAATAAAGGACCTTTTATTCTAAGTTCTTCAATAACATTTTTTCTAAAATTATTATATCCTAATTCTTCTAATATTTCTGGGTTAATTAATGTTGAAAATGAGTTAATGCCTTTAAAGAATCCAGTTGTTAAGAATGAATGTTTTATTAAATTAATAGCAAAATTCTTTACTTCTGGGTCTACTGAGTTATAAAGTGAAGTTAATCCAGCAATTACATTGTTTTTAATTTGTAATTCAAGTCTAGTTCCCTTTAATTGTAAGTAATAATTATCATTATCTTTATCATTATACTCTTTAAGTTCTTTTAAAAATGGATTATTTCTTAAAGCATTATATGAAATAGTTCCTAAAAACATTTCTTCATCAGTAAAAGCAAATATTTTATTAACTAAAGCTGGTAATGTTTTAAGCAAATTATCATATTCTTCATTAACATTTTTAAACAAAGTTGAACTATGATCTACAAATGTTCTAATAAAGCTATTCATGTACTGTCTATCTTTAACAGGGTATTCAGATATATTTTTAGAACCTTGTTGGTAAGCAAACATTTCTTTAACACCCTTATAACTTTCACTTCCATATGGGAAATATGAACTAAACCATTGTAAGGCATCTAAATGAACTTTCCATGTTTCATTAAGACTAGGGTTTCTTTCTAAGTCAAATCCATTTAATATTTTTGAATTTACTAAATCTTCTAATATATATTGTTTACTAATAATATCTTCTATATTAGGACCAACTTCTTTGTTAATTGCAAAAAACTTGTTAGCTTTAACTAATTCTTTTGATATTATTTCAGCTGATTTAAATTGAATTAAAACTCTAGCTTGATTTGAAAAATAATTTAATAGTTCTTTTGGACTAGCAGTTTTTTCAAACTCATTAAAATCAAAGTTATTAACATATTTAAATATTTCTTTTGTTGAAACATAAAAATTAGGATCTTCTATTTTATCATACAAATCACTAACTTCTGGATTATCTTTATCTTCTAATTTACTTAATGCTGATTTTGCTTTATCTTTGTAAATAGAAATTAAAGTATCAATATCAACTCTACCTTGATTAAACTCTTTAATTTTACTTTCATTACCTTCTAAAGCTTTAGCTAACTCTTTAAGAGCAGGTTGTCCAATAAATGTTAAAGAATCATTTGTTTCAACTCCAGACCTCATAATAGTAGCTAAAGTATCCATAGTATAACTATTTATATTAAGGTAAGCTAATATATCAAATTTAAGGTCATCAAGTGTAGCAGCCAATAAACTACCTAATTCATTAGCAATTAACTTTCCACCATCATTATATAGTCTATGGAAGTCAGTTCTTTTTTTACCATCAATATTTATGGTTTTATTTAAATCTAAATAAGACTTATAAGTACCATCTTTTTGTTTTTCTTTTATATAACTAGCTGTATTTAAATCCATTAAAACACCAAAAGAATGTCCAGAAACATGTAATGCTGCTTGACCTTTTATAGTAATACTAGTATGACTTCTTTTCTTTATTTGACGTTGATTATTACTACTAAAAAAATCTATTTCTTGTTTTGATCCAAAATTATCATTTTTAAAATCAACTAAAGCCTTAAAACCAGATGGTTTAATTAATAGATTTAAATTACTAAGTTCTGTTAATATATTAAAATATTGATCTATTATTTCATTATCTCTTGATGCTTTTGGGTTCTGCTCTTCAATAGGAAGTTTAGCAAAAAATTCAAAATCCATTGGATATTCTCTTTTTTTATTTGCATAACGAATATATTGACCATATCTTAATGTAGTATCTTCTTCATTAGGATAGTATTTATATTCTTCAAATACAACTTCTTTATCTTCATTAATTGTTTTATAAAAGTCTTTACCAATAAAATAAACCTTATCAAAGTCAAAGTCAGAACCAAATTGTTTTGTTATTTCAAGAGGAAGTAAAATAAAATTACCCATTGTTGGAGGCAAAAATTCTACAACTTTTATTGGTAACATAGAGTGCAATCCTTCTGTTGGTATACGATATATAATTAATTGTCTTAATGCCTCTGGTATATTTTTAGCATCAATTAAAAATCCTTTTTCATCAAAAAACTTTGATGTCCATGCTGGCATTGCACATTCAGCAAACTCAATATAACCATTTTCTTTATTAGGTTTAATCCATTGAAGTCTTTTTTGAATTGTTAATTCATCTTTAGTTAAATTCTTTTGTTGTTCTAGTAAGTTTTTAAATTTACTTTTAACTTGAAACCCAAGACTAGTTGCTTGTACAGCATCTCCACCAATCTCAAACTCTTGTTTAATTGCATTACTAGTATAAACACTACTAATAAGGTTTTCTATTTGTACAGATAAAGAACCATCTAATGCATACTTAAAATCACCATCTTCTAATGACAATGATTCTTCAACATTAACAGTTGCATTACGTTTAGTAATTGCATCTGATATAAAAGTTCCAAACTCAGCATTGTTTTTAATGTCAAGTTTTCTTTTTAATTCTGCTAATGAAGTTCTTATATTAGTAGCTTCAAGTCTTGTAATTGTATCAATTATTTCAGAACCAGTAACACCTCTATATGTTTTATTTTTATCAATAGTACCTAAAATTAACATTTTAAGTTGTCTTGTAGAGTCATTTCCACCCTCAATATGATCAACATTATCTACTTGTACTCCAAAATTATCAGTATTTAAATCTAAAGTAACACTTCCAGTACTATCAAATATGTCATTTCTAAACCCTAAAGCATCTTTAAATGCAGACTCATGAGCAACCATATCAAGCGTTGTGTTGCCATTTTTATCCTTTTTAAGCATATCTTTACGGATATTTGCTAATAGTGGATTTAAGTCTGTATATGCCTTAAATAAAGGTATCATTGAACACTTAACTTGTTCAAATTGCATAATGCCTAAATCTTGATTAAATCTATTACCAAAATAAAATGGTTTTATTCCTAAAAGTTGTCTTCTTACTTCAGGTGTCATTGCTCTTTTATCACCACTTTCAGCAATATCATAAGCTTCTTGCATTAGTGGAGTCCATGTTCCTCTAGCTTCATGAATTCTTTTATATAATTCTGGAGAAATGTAAACTTGAGCATCTGTTGCATTTACATTAAGGTATTGATCAATTATTTCTTTTGCTTCTTTTGGACCTAAACCACTATCAACTAATGAATCATAAATATTGTCATAATTTTCTTTATCTAATTTATAATAAAAGTCTTTAACAACTCTTGTTTTCATTATTTTGTTTTTAAACCTACCAAAAACAGTCATTGCTTGACTTTGTGGTGTACGTTTACCAAGTTCTCTAGCTCTATATTGAGCAATATCACCATTAAATATATTTGAAAACTCCATATTATTTAACTTAGTATTAGCACTAAAATTAACTAATACATTTAAAATATCATCATTGACATCTTGTTCAGTTCTTTGAATTTTTACTTTTTGACCATTAATAACATCTGTTTTTTCTTCTAAAGTAATTACTTTGCTACTATAAAGTTTAGTTTTTTCATTATATAAAATAACACCATTATCAGTCATTTCTTCTAATGTCTTATTAAAATCATTTTGTATTTCTTTTGCAATAGCATTAATTATATTTCCTTTAATTAGAACATTATCATTTGAATCTAAATTACTTTCAAGATTATCAATAGTTGAACTATCAATAATTTTCATTACAGCTGGTAAAATATTTTTATTAAAATCATTAGAAAAATAGTTAAATTTATATGCAAAACCATCAAACATACTACTTAATTGTTTTACATCTTCTTCACTTAATTCATTTTTTAATACTAATTTAGAAAATTCTGTAAATTTATCTTCTGAAATATGATAATTTTGTAACAAACTATTTAATTTGTGTTTTCCTTTACCTTTATTTAAGATTATATCATTTTTAATATCTAAATTAACTTTAATTCTATGGAATTCTTGTAAAAAATGATTATAATAACTTAACTTATCCTGACCATTATGTATGATAAGTGATTTAGTAACTAATAATTTACCTTTAGAATCAACTTTTGCTTGAGTATTTGTAGAATCAATAATAACCTGCATTGATTTATCTGCTGGTATAATATAAAAATACTTATTAACTACTCCAGATGTTTCTTTTTGTGCATTTGCTGCAAGGTTTTGAAAATAAGCTATTTGACTTGCTGCATAATCTTTAGGAGTCATGTCAGTAAAATGAACTCCTTCTCTAGTTCCTCTTTCATCTTTTAATGCATCAATGTAAGATATTTTAAATCTAAGTCTAAAAGCACTATCACTTTTAAACATTTTTAAAAGACCACTATTTTTATAAAATAAATCTTTACCTAGTTCATTTGACCATGTTTTAAACTTACCTACGTTTTTAATTTTAGCAATAGTTTTGCTTATAAATGAAGGTAATTGTACAGTAAAAATGTTTTCACCTGTACCACTAATAAATGATTTTGAATGTCTACTTGGTACTAATTCAATTTCTTTACTTACAAGTCTATATAATGCTTCACGAAAAGCTTTTTCATTTGCTGGATTAAGATTAGATGAGTAGTAATTAAGTACAATACTAACGTCTTTTTTCCATTCAGGATCATTTTGTTCAACTAATTGAGTTAATGCACTATCAGAATATTCTATTCCAGCTTGTAATAATTTTGCATTAACAACTGAAGCTTTTGGTTTTTCTGGTAACCCATTCCATGATTCTTCTAATCTTTTTGCTTTAGCAACATTAATTACACTTTCCTTTTGATCATTATAAGAACCAATTGTATTTCTATTATTGTCAAAAACATTAATTTTCCATTTGTCACTTATTTGTTTACCTAAAGTAACTCTATTTGCATCTATTATTCTTATAGTAGTTTGACCAGTAGCAGCATCAGTATCAAATTTAGGCAATGAAAACTCTAATTGTTGTTTACTAAAGTTTGTATTAAAATCATTTTGTAATAAATCAAATTGATCATTATTGTAATCTGAAGATTTATTTGTTAATTTATCAATAACTTGTTTTAATTCAGGTCTATTAACAGATAACTCTTGTAATTTTTCAATCTGTTCTTCAAACTCATATAAATCAATTAAATTATCTTCAATATAAGTATATAATTCATTAAAATCATGATAAATTTGCATTCCAAACCTATCAGTTAAATTAGTATATGCACCATTTGATTTTCTTGTACTTAAAACTGGTATAGAAGATAAAAATAACTTAAGTCTTGCACTAGCAGAACTTAATCCACTAATACTTGTCCATTCAGCTAATCCTTTTACAGTTTTAGCCTCCATTGTATTAACCTCATAATCAGATAGTTTGTTTAACTCAAGTTCACTAAAAAACTCAACACTACTATTATCTTCAAGAGAAGTAAGTGTTCCCATTTTTTCTGTATATGATATTTTTGCATTAATTTTAACATTACGGCTAGACAAATATTTTTTAGCTTCAATTATTAGTTCTGGAAAATTTAATATTATTTTACCACAAACAGCTTTATCAACACTACCTTTTGGTAATGTCTTAAATTTTGCAATATAACCATCAACAATTGATTGAAAAGCTTCAACTGGAGATGTTTTTTTATTACTAATTAAATTCTCCTGGTATTTAGCCATAAACAAGTCACCTACAGTCTTAACTGTTGCTGCAGCAATACTTACTGTCAATTGTTCATTAAGCAGCTTAGAATAAGCGTATTCATTAAATATGGGTATATTCACAACACTATTTGAACTACTTTTCATTGTAGCCAATTTACCGTTGTTAATATTGTCAAATAAGTTTTCTATTTTTGATAAATCATTGTTTTTTGAAATATTAAAAAATCTAAGTACTTTGTTAAAAAATTTAACAATTGCATCAGATAATTTACCTAAAAGACTTCTATTGTTTCTGTCATTAGTAAATATAGCAAAAGCATCAGCTAACTGCTCTTCATAATAAAGGTTTGTTAATTGCTGTTCAGTATATTGATTTTTTAAATCCTTTTGAAGATTGTTTAAATCCTCTAATGTTGGAGCGGGATATTTAGTTTTAGCTTCATTAATTAATTCTTCACGTTGTTTTACTGTTAATAAGTTTCTAAACACACCATGAAATGCTTCGTGGTATGCTGTTTTATTTCCAGCACCTTCAAATAAATATATTAAACTTCCTTTAAATAAACCAAAAGCATCAATAATTGTGTCTTTTAATTCATTAATATCAGTAATTTCAGATAAACTTAATTGTGGTAAATTCTTTTTTAACCACTTTTCAAACAAAGCTCTGTTTAAAACTGTATTATCTATAGACTTAGATGCTGCTCCATTTTCATCAATCTTTACATTCTTTATATCATTTAAATCATTTAAAAAATCATCTTCTTCAGTAGTAAGTTTACTAGGCTTACTTTCTGATAACTTAGTTATTTTTGCATTGTATTCATCATAAATAGGTTTATATAAAGCATACAAATCATTTGGCATAGTACCTTTATTTTCACCATATGTATCTTCAAATTTAGTTAAATCTATTCCAGCTTTAATAAGATCTGCCTGTTCTTGTGCTTTTAACTCTTCAATCTTTTGTTCATTTGTTTTAGTATCTGTACCTAAAGCAGCTA
>Ga0214919_10002547_pt1 | contig 28551 bp, 21 predicted proteins | sample LL1503_MetaG_FD_177994 | JGI IMG/M metagenome (GOLD analysis project Ga0214919, IMG submission 177994) | Freshwater microbial communities from Lake Lanier, Atlanta, Georgia, United States - LL-1503 | ecosystem: Environmental > Aquatic > Freshwater > Lake | place: USA: Georgia | collected... | reverse complement strand
GCCACACCGAAGAGAAGGGCGCCTACACGGGCGAAGTGTCGCCAGCCTTTTTAGGCAAACTAGGAGTGAAGTATGTGATCTGCGGGCACAGTGAACGTCGTCAGTACTTCGGTGAAACCGATGAACTAGTTGCCGCCAAAGTCGGTGCAGTGATCAAGTTTCAGATGATCCCCATCGTGTGCGTCGGTGAGAGCAAAGAAGAGCGTGAGGCGGGCCAGACGTTAGAACGAGTTGAATCCCAGATTCGTGGTTCTCTTAAAGACCGCAAGGCCGACGATTTCACGACGCTTGTGATTGCCTACGAACCAATTTGGGCAATCGGAACAGGTCTAACAGCTACTGCGCAAGATGCACAGGAAGTGTGCCATCACATTCGTTCAGTGGTTCGAACCGAGTGGGGAAGTGAAGCGGCCGAGAAGGTTCGTATCCAATATGGCGGTTCAGTCAAGGCCGGCAATGTTGCCGAATTGATGGCACAACCCGATATTGATGGGGCTTTGGTTGGCGGGGCAAGTATTGACCCCGATGAATTCGCTCGGATCGTGCAATTTAAATCGGTCTAAACGGTCGGCGTACGGCGAACTGATTCGAGTGTTCTATGCTTGAAATGTGGCCGGAATGGATACTCAATTAATGGAACCGGTTGACACTCGAGACGACAGTCTAGATTCCGCTGGTTTGTCACCGTGGCGTCTTGGAATGCGTCGCTTTAAAAAGGGTCGACTCGGGGTCATCTCCTTTTGGGTTGTCCTCTTCTTTGTCTTGGTTGCAGTATTTGCCCCAGTGTTGGTTCGTTTACTCAACGTTAACCCTTATGCATTAGATCGCAAAGCGATCAATGATTTCGGATTGCCGAAAGGTCCCCTCGGAAGCATGTCATGGGATCATCCTTTAGGGGTCGAACCAGGAACCGGTCGAGACATTTTGGGTCGATTGATCTATGGAACTCGTATTTCACTCTTGATTGGCGCAGTGGGAACTCTTTTGAGTACCTCGGTAGGAGTCCTTTTAGGGATGGTCGCGGGTTTACGGCGAGGTTGGGTTGACTCCCTTATCAGTCGAATCGGAGATGTCGCCCTGGCATTCCCATCTTTGTTGTTGATCATCGCCTTGGCTAACCCCATGACTCAACGTCTCGAGAGTTGGGGAGTTCCTCGAGGCAACACCGCCAAGTTGACGTATATTCTTGCCATTTTGACCATTTTCGGATGGGTATATATGGCTCGTCTCGTACGGGGTCAGGTGTTGTCGCTCCGAGAAAGGGATTTCGTTGAGGCTGCCCGATCCTTTGGAGCCGGAACTGGACATTTGGTGTTTAAGCAGTTATTGCCGAATTTGTGGCCACAAATCATTATTTTTGTCGCCATGAGCCTCCCTGGCTATGTGGCTCTTGAAGCCACTTTGTCTTTCCTTGGCGTCGGCCTTCAAGCTCCTACTGCATCTTGGGGAATCATGCTCGGAGATTCAGTCCGCTACTACAGAGCTGATACGGCCTACTTGTTCATCCCAGGCGGAGCCCTGTTGCTCCTTGTTTTGGGCTTCAACTTGCTCGCCGACGGACTACGAGATGCTTTTGACCCTCGGAGCGATCGTCAACAGTTGTAAAAAGTTACCTTATATGTCATTGTCTTCACAAAGACAAAGTCGGACTAAGGTAAATTGTTAGTAAATAAACGAGCCGTCTGAAAACGGTGAAAAGGGGGGAAGTTATGAAACGTAATCGCATCATTGCTGCCATCGCTACCGCAGCAATTTTGATATCCGCTTGCGGTGGTTCTGGAAACGGAACGACAAGCGGTGAAGAAAGTGGCGGTCGTTCAGCGTCCGCTGACGGAATTAAGGATGGGGGAACGTTGTACGTTCTCACCTTCCAAGAGGGAGCCTCGACACTCGACCCGCAACGCGTGTACACCGGGGCAGAGCTCGGAGCGTACGGTTCAACATACGCTCGTACTTTGACTTCATACGTGCCTGCTGCTGGAAAAGAAGGCGCAGGTGTCGTACCCGACATTGCAACTGACCTCGGAACCGCATCGGACGATTTGAAAACTTGGTCGTTCACAATGCGAGACGGAGTCACATGGGAAGACGGTTCTGACGTTACCTGTGGAGACATTGCATACGGAATTTCACGTACCTTCGCAGCTGAAGTAACCGCTGGTGAAGGCCCGATGTACGCAACCACTTATTTGGATATCGCAGAAGGCGATTCTGATTTCGGAAGCGCCTACCCAGGACCGTGGTTGGCCACAGCAGAGCAACAGGCACTCTTTGATGCTGCAGTTGCTTGTGACGGCAAAACCATTACTTTCCATTTGAAAGTTCCCGTGGCTGACTTTGCTTACACCGTATCGTTGTTGGCATTCGGGCCTGTTCCGAAAGCTCAAGACACAGCCGATCAATACGCATTGAAGCCTTTCTCTAACGGTCCTTTCAAGATTGAGTCGTATGAGACCGGCAAAGAAATGGTCATGGTTCGTAACGAGAACTGGAACCCCGATTCTGATCCGGTGCGCAAGCCGCATGTCGACAAGATCATCTGGCAATACGGTGTCGATGAAGCCGTGATTGACGAGCGCATGCTCGCTGATTCGGGCGATGACAAGAACGCCATCGTTTATGGTGGAATTTTGCCAGAGAACCTTCAAACAGTTTTCGGAGATGACACTTTGAAAGATCGTCGTACCGATGGCTTTGATGGTTTCGTTTCGTACACCATGTTCAACAATGAGTCAGTCAACTGCATCGAACTCCGCCAAGCAATTTGGTTGGGTCTCGATCGTGAAGCACTTCGTACCGCTGCTGGTGGACCTTTCACCGGCGAATTTGCGAAGAGTTTCGTGGCGCCACTTTTGGCCACCGACTACGCAGAAGCGAAATTGGTTGATGGTCTGAATGAAGATGGAACGCCAAATCTAGAAGCAGCCAAGTCAATGATGGACAAAGCCAAGACTGCCTGTCCCGATCTCTACGCACGTGCAACTGGAGAAGGTCTTCGTTTTGATCACCCCGACTCAGCTTCGTGGCAAAAGAATATCGCTATCTGGATTGACTCCTTGAAGGCGGTCGGTGTCAATATCATTGACAACCCGATCGAACCATCGAAGTACTACGCAACCATTAACGGTGATCGTGGCGACTTGATGCGTTCTGGTTGGGCTGCTGACTGGGCCAATGCTTCAACAGTCATCCCCGAACTCTTCGGTGCGGGTGGCGGTTTCAACTACACCAATAACGAGAAGGATCCTAATTTCGCCGCATTTGACGAAAAGGTTCAACAGGCTAAGTCCGAAACCGATCGCGCTAAGCAGGCGTCATTGTGGAAGGAACTCAACCAGGAAGTCATCGACAACGTATGGGCTATCCCGGGTTCAGCGACTAAGTCGCAAAACTTGGTGGGCTCGAATGTTCGTCTCGCTTACCAGTGGATGCCCTTTGGTTGGTACAACCTTGGAGCAATCGGCCTAGCAGGCTGATAACTGATTGAAATTGGTGGTGGTCAACGAATTGTCGTTGACCACCACCAACCAAACAGTTTTACTTATGTTTTATTTCGTTGCTCGCAGATCGTTTTTCGCGGTCATTTTGCTGTTTGTTGTCAGTATTTTTACATTTTGGATTTTTTCGGCTTTACCCGCTGACCCCGCTGCTCTCACGTGTGGCAAGAATTGTCGTCCCGAAGTCATTGAGGCCAATCGAGCCCGGCTCGGATACGACAAGCCTTTCATCGAGCAATATGGCTCCTATATGAAGGGAATTTTCGCTGGTCGCACCTATGGCGAAGATGAGTCTGGCGTTCATTGCTCAGCGCCGTCGCTTGGTTATTCGTACGATCGTCACGAGTGCGTCACCAGTCTCGTGGCCAAAACTCTTCCGGTTACAGCCTCGATCGCTTTTGGTGCATTTGTCCTGTGGATGTTTTTCGGTATCGCTTTAGGTACAGTCGCGGCACTTCGTCGCGGGAAGTGGCCCGACCATTTTGCAACCGTATTCAGTGTTATCGGTATTAGCTTCCCTTCGTTTTTCCTCGGTTTGCTGTCAATTTTGATTTTTGTCATTTGGACAAATATTTTGCCCTTTCCGCAATATGTGGGGATCACCGAGAATCCTGTCAAGTGGTTCACAGCACTGATTCTTCCCTGGACAGTGCTTGCGGTTCTATCGGCCTCAACTTATATCCGTATGACACGTAACGGAATCTTGGAAGTCATGAACGAGGAGTTTGTTCGTCTCGGAATCGCCAAAGGTTTGCCGAGGAACAAACTTATTGTGAAGTATGTTCTGCGAGCCGCACTCACGCCGATTGCGACCATCGCTGGAATTGACCTGGCATTTCTCTTAGGAGGAGCTCTTGTGACAGAGAGCGTCTTCAATCTTCCAGGACTCGGTAAATTAACTCTCGCTGCTGTTATTAACTCAGACTTGCCTATTTTGGTAGCAACTACTTTAGTGGCAGCAGTATTCATTGTTTTTGCTAACGCCGTTGTTGACATCATGTACGGATTTTTGGACCCTAGAGTGCGGTCAAAATGAACGAGCCTTTGTTATCTGTTCGCGATTTGCATGTTGGTTTCGGCACCAGCGAAGGCGAAGTTCAAGCGGTTCGCGGAGTGTCCTTTGATATTCATAAAGGTCAAACCTTGGCAATTGTGGGGGAGAGCGGCTCAGGGAAGTCAGTCACTGCGAGCGCAATTATGCGACTCAACTTTGGAGCAGATGTTCGCATTTCAGGTTCGGCCAAATTCGAAGGTAAAGAAATTCTGGCTATGAGTGAGGAAGAAATTCGAGCAGTGCGTGGAAGCGATATTGCGATGATTTTTCAGGATCCTCTGACAGCTCTCAACCCGTTTTACACGGTTGGTAATCAAATCGCTGAGGCTTACGCGGTACACCACCCCGGAACTTCTAAAAAGGAATTGCGTGCTTTGGCACTTGATGCAATTGAAAAAGTCGGAATTCCCGAACCGTTGAAGAGAATTAAGCAATATCCACACGAATTCTCTGGCGGAATGCGGCAACGAATAGTTATCGCGATGGCGTTAATCAATCGGCCGAAACTGCTCATCGCCGACGAACCAACGACCGCTCTAGACGTCACAGTACAAGCCCAAATTCTCGAACTCATCGGCATGATGCAAGAAGAACATGGTTCGGCGGTGATTTTGATTACTCATGACCTAGGAGTCGTCGCAGAGATTACAGAACGTGTGCTGGTGATGTATGCCGGTCGGCTAGTTGAATCAGCCTCAGTTTCTGATGCTTTCAGCACGCCGGCACATCCTTACACGCGCGGTCTTTTGAATTCGGTGAAGAGTTTGGACTCCGATCGTCACAGTCGTCTTGAGCCAATTCCTGGTATTCCGCCTTCGCTAATCGATCTTCCTTCTGGTTGTCCATTTCACACGCGCTGTCGTTATGCCGATTCACTTAAAGGCAAGTGTGCAACGGAAGTCCCGGAGTTGAAGGCCGTTGGCAACAGTTGGTCTGCATGTCATTTGCCGGTCGAATTGCTCGCTACTCCCATCAAGGAATCGTTATGAGTGATGACCTCGTCCTGCAGGCTTTTGATCTGAAGAAGCATTTCCCCACCGGCGCATCAAAACTTCTACAGCGTCCGACTCAAGTGGTGCAGGCAGTCGATGGAGTTTCTCTTTCCCTTCGACGTGGAACCACGTTAGCTATCGTCGGAGAATCCGGATGTGGCAAGTCAACTCTTGCGCGCTTATTGGCTCGACTCATTGAACCAACTTCGGGTTCAGTCGTTTTGAACGGCGTGAATATATCGACAGCGTCATCAAAACAGTTGTTGAAAATCCGGCGCGAAATTCAAGTGGTCTTTCAAGATCCTTACGCTTGTTTGAATCCGCGCCACAGCATTGGACAAAGTATTGGCACGCCAATCCGGATTCAAAAAACAATGTCGCGAAACGACGAACGGCATCGTGTTTTTGAGTTATTGGAATTGGTTGGTTTGAGTGCTGAGCACTACAACCGATTCCCGCATGAGTTTTCGGGTGGTCAGCGTCAGCGAGCCGGAATTGCTCGAGCTCTCGCATTGCAGCCCAAAGTGATCGTGGCCGATGAGCCCGTTTCGGCACTCGATGTTTCGATTCAGGCGCAGATTCTGAATCTGCTGGAGAAACTGCAAGCCGACCTCGAGTTGTCATATGTCTTTATTGCCCACGACCTCTCTGTTGTACGCCACATCGCCGATGAAGTGGCTGTGATGTATCTCGGCAAGATCGTTGAGATCGGGACACCTGAGGACGTATACGGGGCTCCAGCGCACCCGTATACCAAGGCGTTGATGTCAGCTGTCCCAGTGCCGAATCCCCAAGCTGAGGCCAAGCGCAAGAGGATCATTCTGACCGGCGATGTTCCAAGCCCGGTCAACCCTCCGTCAGGTTGTCGTTTCCGGACCCGATGCCCCAAAGTTCAAGAAATTTGCTCAGTTGAGGAACCAATATTGATTGATCGGGGACAAGGTCATCCTGTGGCCTGCCATTTCCCCGACTGAAGCCACTAGGCTGTCAAACCGTGCGTGACATCGTGATGTACATAATGGTTTTCATCAATGTGGTTTCCATGTTTGCCATGGTCGCCACAATTTTGATGCATAGTGGAAAGGGTGGCGGGCTGTCGGACATGTTCGGTGGCGGCAGTGGCGCGGGCCTCGGTTCGGCAGCAGCTGAAAAAAACCTCAATCGCATTACATTTGTATTGGCCCTGATCTGGATCATCTCGATTCTGTCTCTTGGATTTCTGCTCACCAAGTAAGAGGTCACAATCACGCAGTTGGGCGACTTTAGGTCGACCGATAGAGTTTTAACACCACGTCGAAGTGGCGGAATAGGCAGACGCGCTAGCTTGAGGGGCTAGTGATCGTAAGATCGTGGGGGTTCAAGTCCCCCCTTCGACACCACAATTATCTACTGGTACAGGCTGTTTTGGATGGCTTCAAGTAGTTGCGTAAATTCGTTCAGTGCTCGATACTGCGGAAATTCTTTGATCACATTGTCGGGTGCGTGGAACAGAAATCCAGCATCGGCAGATCCCAACATGGCCGTGTCGTTGTACGAGTCTCCGGCAGCAATGATGCGGTAGTTCAGGGCTTTAAAGGCCTCAACTGCATGTCGCTTTTGGTCAACCTGACGTAGTTCGAAGTCGATGATCCGGTCATTCTCAACGATCAATCGATGACAGAAAAGGGTAGGCATCCCTAGTTGACGCATAAATGGCCGGCCGAACTGTTCAAAAGTGTCCGAAAGAATGATGACTTGCGATATTTCTCGCAACGCATTTAAGAAGTCAAGAGCGCCAGGCAGCGGGCGCAAGGTAGCGATGACCTGTTCGATAGCACTCATTGTCAGCCCGTGTTCATCAAGAATCGCTAACCGCTGCCTCATGAGAAGGTCGTAATCGGGTTCATCTCGGGTGGTCCGTCGCAATTCGGGAATACCGGTTGTTTCGGCGACGGCAATCCATATTTCAGGTATCAGAACGCCTTCAAGATCGAGCGTCACGATTGTCTGATGAGCTTGCTGGGCAACGGCCATGGTTCATTCTCGCAGAAAATGAACGGAATCAACGAGCCAGTTACCTAAGGATTGACGGCAGTTTTCACTTTTGCTTGAAACCATTCAAGACAAATTTCGTGTCGAGGACTCAACGGCCCTGCTTCATAAACACCGCTATCCAGATTCTTTTGGACAACCTCGCACATGTCTTGATCTTCATCCAGAATCTCGTTCGACATCGCGACCATACGAGCGATGTTTTCTTCGGATGAATCAACGGAGAAGTAGTCGTACACAACATGAGTTTTGTTATGACCGATCGGGACAATGCGCTCAACGTTCATTCCGTCGGGATAAATGTTGACTGCTAAATTGGGATAGCGGAAAAGCCACACACCGGCTACCGGAGAACCGTCTGATGGCTCGCATTCGTGGACGCAATACGAATCGTCGTGTACGGAAACTTTGTAGGTCGACATCTTCAGAGCGCGATTCAGCGAGGGATGGATGAGTTGTACGTGATAACCCTCTAGGTAATTATCGATGTAAGTCTTCCAATTGCACTCAAGTTCGCGAGTAAGTCGGCGAGCGTAAGAAAAAGTTTCAATCGGAAAGCTTGTAGCCCGATCAACTAATGAACCAAGCGATTCGATTAGTGGGGGAGTCTCCTCTGAAAGACACACAAAGACCAATGGTCCCCAAGTTTCGACACGAATCTTCTTCAGTTCAGAATAATCGGCGCACAAAGGCTCATCATTACCAAAATCGCGAGCGGACTTAAGTTGTCCATCCCAACCAAATGCCCAGCCATGATATTTACATACCAAATTTCCGAGGGTCCCTTGACCAGGCCAAGCCAACACACCAGCTCGGTGAGGACAGACATTATGGAAACCAACAATTGAACCTTCAGGGTTAACAACTAGAAGGAGATTGAATCCAGCAAGTTCGCCAGCGAAGTAGTCACCAGGTTGAGAAAGTTCCGGAACCGTACAAAACATAATCCATTCTTTCGCCCAAATGGCCTGCCTTTCGGTCCTGAACACATCTGGATCGCGGTATGTCTCAGCACTTAGAGCGATTTTCATAAACCCATCTCTTTGGCAATGATCGTTTTCATCACTTCGGTGGTTCCACCATAGATGGTGGTGATGCGAGCATCGGCGTAGGTGCGAGCGATGGGGTATTCGCTCATGTAGCCGTAGCCACCAAACAGTTGTAGACATTTATCGGCAACCTTGTTTTGTAACTCTGTGCACCAGAATTTAGCTGCAGCGGCTTCGGCAGCTGTCAGTTGATTATCGTTGAGAGCCAAAATGCATTGATCAACGTAGGCCTGCGCAACGTCAATTGCCGTTCGCTGTTCAGCGAGAACAAACTTTGTATTTTGAAAGTTAGAAATTGACTGCCCGAAGGCCTTGCGTTCTTTCACGTAGTCCACTGTCCAATGGAGAGCCGATCGAGCAAATGCCACACCAGCAATAGCAATCGACAGACGTTCTTGCGCCAAGTTCGACGTGAGGTAGTGGAATGCACGTCCCTCTTCACCAAGAAGGTTCTCAACTGGTACTTCGACATCATTGAAGAAAAGTTCAGCCGTGTCTTGACTATGCATGCCGATTTTTTCAAGATTGCGACCACGTTCAAAACCAACCATTGATCGTTCAACGACCATTAATGACATTCCGGTGTGTCTCTGAGTCGGATCGGTTTTGGCAGCAACGATGATGATGTCGGAGTTGATACCGTTCGTGATGAAAGTTTTCGAACCATTCAAGATGTAGCGGTCACCATCTTTGCGAGCCGTTGAAGCGATACTTGCAAGATCGCTACCGGTACCTGGTTCGGTCATCGCGATCGCTGTGATGAGTTCACCATTCGCGATTCCCGGTAGCCAACGCGCCTTTTGCTCATCGTTACAAATATCCATGTAGTACGGAGTCGTGATGTCATTGTGCAAAGTGATTCCGGCCCCGGCGCCACCGATACCGGCCGCAGCCAATTCTTCTGCAATGATCGCGTTGAAACGGAAATCCTTAATTCCACCGCCGCCGTACTGTTCAGGAATCGCCATACCCAAGAAGCCACTAGCTCCGGCTTTGGCGTACATCTCACGAGGTGCGATGCCGTCCTTTTCCCACTGATCGTAGAAAGGTGTGATCTCCTTGGCGATAAAGCTACGGAAGCTGTCACCAAAGGCGAGATGGTCGTCGTTATAGAGGGATCGTTTCACCCCTCTATTCTGCCGTTACGCCCAGCCTCCTGCATAGGCGACGAACTGGCCAGTCGTAAATCGGCTTGAACCGTCGAGGAACGCCATACAAAATGCGGCGAATTCAGTCATGGTGCCAAGACGTCGCATCGGCACCTGGGACTCGATCTTGGCGCGCACCTCGGGGTCGTTGGCTCCTGAGGCCTTGAGGAATGCGGGGAAATCCATGAAGTTGGTTCCGACAGCATTGACTTGGACGCCCGTGCGGGCAACCTCGTCCGCGACGTTTTTCACCAACATCGAGGCTCCCGCACGAGCAGCGGAATACAACGGCGCTCCGGGCGTCGGACGGGCCGCTGAAGCACTTGTAATCACCAGAACCTGGCCTTGTCCCTGCGGGGTCATTTTGGGTACGACGGCCTTCATGAAGTTGTACGGAGCCTCGACACAGCCAACCAAAACTGAACGCAGGTCTTCTAGGGATGAGTTGACGAAACGCCCCGTGATGATTTGCCCCGAAAACATCACGGCTGAATCTATGTGACCGAATTTCGTGAGTGCGCTTTCAACGAGTAAATCTGAATTCTTGGGATTGGAAAGATCTTGAACCTGAGGAACAACCTCAACTTCGGCGCCTAAGCCCCGCAACTCTGTGGCAAGTTCATCAGAAGCGTTCCCCACAACCAAGTTGAATCCTCGTTGCGCGAAATGGCGACACAGTTCTGGACCAACATAGAAATGGCCATCGGCAACGATGGCGACAGGGCGGGGAGAGGTCTGGGTTTCTTGGGACATATGCCGAGGGTAGGTAGTGGCAGGGCTATTGTCAATACTTGTGAAAGATTACGAAGGATTTACCGGAAAAATAGGTCGAACCGTTGCCGAGTCGGAAGCTGCGTGGCCACCGAACAAGCACCCTGGCGATAAGGCACCCAATGTCATCGTGATGTTGTTCGACGACTTGGGTTTTTCGCATCTCGGCTGTTTCGGCTCAACGATCGATACTCCCAATATTGATCGATTGGCCGAGCTAGGTCTGCGCTATACGAACTTCCATGTCACGCCGTTGTGCTCACCGACTCGCGCAGCACTTCTGACTGGGCGCAATCATCATGCAGTGGGTATGCGCGGAGTATCAAACTTTGATTCTGGTTTCCCACATATGCGCGGACAGATTTCAAATCACGCAGCGACTGTTGCTGAAGTTGTTCGCGAAGAGGGCTATACAACCTTTGCGTTAGGTAAGTGGCACTTGTGCCCGATGGTCGATGCGTCGCCCGCTGGTCCGTATGATCAATGGCCATTGCAACGTGGCTTTGATCGTTTCTACGGTTTCCTCGACGGAGAAACCGATCAGTTCTATCCCGAGCTCGTCTATGACAACCATTGGGTTGAGCCACCAGCCGGTCCTGATGATGGTTACCACCTCACTGAGGATTTAGTCGACCACGCAATCACTTTTGTGCACGACTCGGTAGGAGTTCGACCTGATCGTCCTTTCTTTATGTATCTCGCATTCGGAGCGACTCATGCACCTCACCAAGCCCCGCCGGAATATATGGCGAAGTATCGCGGGGTCTTTGATGAAGGTTGGGATGTTTTTCGTGATCGTTGGTTTGCCCGCCAAAAGGAACTGGGGCTCTTGCCCGACGAGACAAAGTTGGCGCCCCGTAACCCAGGCGTTGAACCGTGGGACACTCTGTCAGAGAACCAGCAACGCCTCGCATGCCGATTGCAAGAGGCGTATGCAGCGTTTCTCGATCACACCGATGTCCAGATTGGACGTTTGTTGGCATCAATCGAGAAGCTTGGCCTCGACGACAACACCATGGTTGTGCTGCTTGCCGATAACGGAGCGTCTCAAGAGGGCGGACCATTCGGTGTGCTTCACGAAATGAAATTCTTCAACATGATGATCGAAATGCCGGACGAAGCAATCCATCGCATTGATGAAATTGGTGGGCCGCATAGTCATAGCAACTATCCGTGGGGTTGGTCGCAGGTTGGCAATACTCCGTTCAAGTTCTACAAGCAGAACACCCATGAGGGTGGAATTCACGTTCCACTCATTATCAAGTGGCCCAAGGGTGTGAAAGACACCGGATCTTTACGTGACCAGTTCCATCATGTGAACGACATCGTGCCAACCATTTACGAGGCCATTGGCATTACTCCGCCCGACACCTATCGCGGACTTGAGCAGATGCCAATTTCTGGTGTGGCCATGAACTACACCTTTGACGACAAAGAAGCGAAGACCCGCAAACTGGTTCAGTATTACGAAATGGTTGGTCACCGAGGTATCTATGCCAAGGGTTGGAAGGCTGTCACCCGACACACGCCAGGAGTTTCTTTTGACGATGACGTGTGGGAGTTGTACCACGTTGAAGCAGATCGTTCTGAAACTAATGATCTCGCCAAACAAGAACCAGATCGATTGAAAGAGCTCATTGCATTGTGGTGGGAAGAGGCAGAGAACGAAGGAGTGCTGCCGCTTGATGATCGAGGGCTTGAACTGTTCGGAATCAACTTCAAAAAGAACAGTCCGCACCCCGAATCACGAAAGTACGTCTATCGTCCGCCGATGGCACCGTTGCCTTCGCAAGCCGCCGCTGCAATGGGAGGTCGTAGTTGGGATATGGAAGCAGTCGTCGAACGTGGATCCGCTGAAGGTGGAGTGATTTTCGCTACTGGTACCGAGAACTCTGGTTTTAGTTTCTACATTTACGACAACCGGTTGGTGTTTGACTACAACTTCTTTGGTGAACACCTCGTTGTGCGATCACAATCAGAATTGCCGACTGGGGCATCAACTCTCACGTGCCAACTTCGACGAACGGGCAAAGCGGGCTACGCCGTTTTGCTTGTCAACCAAGAAGAAGTCGGACGGATAGAACTGCCGTTCATAATGCGCGTGATCTCAAGCGTTGGCCCCTCAGTTGCTTACGACCACGGATCTCCGGTGGCATTTGATTACGCCAACCGAAGCGATGGTTTCCCATTTGAAGGAACTTTGGAATCAGTCACTATCACGTTGATCGACACTAAGAAAGATCCGAAAAATGCAGAAGCTCAGGCTCGCGCCGAAATGGGACGTCAGTAAATTTCTTGATTGGCCCTATTTGACAGCGTGCAATGACAGTTTGAGAATTTGGCTCTCACGCACGTGATTCACCTTGTAGGTGTTTCCAGGCGGGATCACCAGACTTGAACCATTGACGAGGGAGTGTTCACCTTCTTGTGATGTCGATACATGTGCATCACCGTCAAGTACAAAGAGAAATTCAAATGTCAAAGGCTGAATCGTTGCTTGTTGCCAAGTGCTCATGCTGTCTGCCTTGATGACTTGTACATCAGTCAATCCTTGCGTTGCATTGAAGATCCCGGTATCAGTTGACGCAACGCCAGCGGCGAGTTGCTGCCATTTTGCCTCTGAAGCGATATGTCTGATGAAACTTTGACCTTCCCAAACGCGACCAGGATCAACTTGGGTATTTGGCAAGGTCGTTGTTGGATCGGCATTTGTGAGATGTTCAGCTGGATAGCCAATTTCGATCACCTCAAGATTGTCACCGCTCTCGAGTACACGGTGACGAATGGTTGGTGGCTGTATTACGCAGTCACCTGCATGAAGAATGAAGGGTTCACCTTGATCTTCATAAACGACTCGCACCCATCCTGAACGGCAGAAAATAAGTTGGAAAAGCACCTCGTGGAAATGTACGTAGTCGGGGACTGGACCACCTTCAGCGATGCGAATGAGCGACGCGATGACCGCTCCGCCTTGACGACCAGGAACGAGGTCTCGGTACAGCATTCCGGCACGACCGACGTGCGATGATCCGTCGGTGACTTCATGGTTCGCAACAAGTGAGGGAGCGAGTGGCTCAATGGTCATTCCAGGCTGAGTAATAACACATTCGATATTTGATCCGTTAGGAGCCTTGAGATGTTGACCAGCGAGTGCGCTCGTCGAGCTGACTGTCAATCGAATGTGCACAGGTACTTCAGCACCCACTTGCAAATAGAACCGGCAGCCGTGACCAATGATTGACGCATGAGTGGGGCCATCTGCAGGATGGATTGTTTCAACTCGAAAACCAAGAGTTTCGGTGAAGAAGGTGAGGTTGGCTGCGAAATCGTTACAGAGAATAACGACGCCAGCGCGTTCGATTCCCTGTGCATCATTCAAAACTGGGTCCATAGCCATGCTTCTAGATTAGTTTGTGATCGTGTCCGACGAAGTAGATATTTCTGATTCTTCGTTTTCACATGACGGTTGCACCTTCTATTACGAGGTCAGGGGTTCAGGCCAACCTCTGTTATTTTTGAATGGTTCTGGATCAACGATCGAAGCCGTCAGCCTGCTCGTTGACTACTTCGCGAAGACCTTCACGGTCGGTATCCACGATCAGCGTGGTCTTGGAAAGACATCAATTCCTGAAGGTCCGTATTCAATGACTCAGTACGCGGCCGATGCAATTGCCTTGGCGGATCATCTTGGCTGGAAATCGTTCAATGTTCTTGGTATCAGTTTTGGGGGAATGGTTGCCCAAGAGTTGGCTGCTACTTTTCCTGATCGGGTGAACCGAATGGTGTTGTGCTGTACAAGTGCAGGAGGAGAAGGCGGAAGTTCGTACCCGTTACATGAAGTTGCGTTGTTGGATCCAGAATTGAAAGCCGAAACAACTCTGCGCTTAAGTGACACCCGATTCAATGAACAATGGTTTGTCGAGCATCCTGAAGATGAGATGTATCGCCGTCGTGCGGTTGCTACTTCTGATGCTGAGAAGCGCCTGGGTGAATTATTGCAACTAGGAGCACGTCGTCATCACGATGTGTGGAATCGTTTATCCAATGTGACAGCACAGGTGTTAGTTGCTAGCGGAATATTTGATGGGATCGCTCCTCCAGCTAACGGTCAAGCCATCGCCTCGCGAATTGCATCATCCGAATATCGTGAATACATCGGCGGCCACATGTTTTTCATCCAGGACCGACGAGCCTTAAAAGATTGTGCTGAGTTTCTTCTTTCACCTTGAACAGCATGACAAAGCATGTTGGAGAACCGTGTTACCCGTCCTAGGGGGAGCCCACAGCGAGGGTACTGGGCGACAGATTGATCACGTTGATGAGGCGCGAACCTTCACAAGTGGTGAAAATACGTCATAAGTGCAAATTCACTTCATTTTGGGGTCTAATGTCATTTTCGTAGCGTTTAAATAAGCGCCCCAACTATGGAGACACAATGAAAATCGCAACACTGGCTTCAGCTGGTTCATCGCTCCTTCTATTAGTAGCTTTTCTGCCTGCGTCTCCGTCTCTAGCCGCAGTCAAGTACACGTCAACGGGTGTTCCTTGCACCATTGTCGGAACTGAAGGAGACAACGTCCTCACCGGGACCTCGGGTTCAGATGTTATATGTGGCCTCGGTGGTAACGATACTTTGAGTGGTGGCGACGGAAATGACACCATCGATGGCGGATCGGGAACGGACACTATTAACGGCGGCATCGGGAACGATGGCTTAATAGGTGGAACTGGTAATGACACCATTAATGGTGGAGATGGTGTCGACTACCTTGTTGGCGGTGACGGCAGTGACGTTGAAAATGGTGGCGCAGGTAACGACACTGTAAACGGTGGCATCGGCAATGACACTTTGGACGGTGGGGACAATAATGACACCTTGGACGGAGGCGACGGTCTCGACTCGGTGATCGGTGGAACCGGTAATGACACCGTGAGCGGCGGAGTGGGCAACGACACATTGGATGGAGGAATCGGTAACGACTATTTAAACGGTGGGGACGATGCTGATGTTGTTGGTGGTGGTAACGGTATAGACACAGTCAACGGTGGAACAGGAAACGACACAGTCAATGGCGGCGCTGGTAACGACACAATGGACGGAGGAACTGGTGATGACATCGTGAACGGCGGAGACGATGTCGATGTTGTTAGTGGTGGTGACGGTATAGACACAGTCAACGGTGGAACAGGAAACGACACAGTCAATGGCGGCCCTGGTAATGACACAATGGACGCTGGTGACGGAAATGACACCGTGAACGGGGGAACTGGAAACGACACAGTCGCTGGTGGATCTGGGACAGACGTTATTAGTGGTGGTGACGGTAATGACACCGTAAACAGCGGAGTGGGCAACGACACAGTCAATGGCGGCGCTGGTAATGACACGATTGACGGCGGCGACGGCAATGACACCGTGAACGGCGACCTCGGTGCTGACTCATTATCGGGTTCTGTTGGGGACGACTCCATAGTTGGTGGGGATGGAAATGACTCAATCTTTGGTGGAACAGGTGTTGACACAGAGTCTGGAGGAACTGGGTCTGATTACATGAATGGCGGCACGGGTAACGACGTCATGAGCGGTGGCGATGGAACTGACACGCTCAATGGCGGAGATAATGATGATTCATTGTCGGGTGACGCTGGTGCCGACAAGTTGAATGGCGATGCTGGATTAAACACCTGCTCTGTCGATGAAAGCGATACCTTTAACCAAACCATCAGGGGATTTAAAACTTGCGACATCGGAGCTCCCCGAGTTTCCAACGTTCACTACGACAAAGTTCAGATCGATACCGCTGACAGCTCCGCCACTGTTGTGATGACGTTTGATGTGACTGACGATCTTGCTGGCTTAGGAGATTGGGGCTGTTGGACCGGCGCAACCTTTGGAAGCAATTATCTGTTGCAAGTTCCGGTGACTAACTCTGAAAGAGTCAATTCAAATCTTAACCCTTGGGGTAATCCTCTTAAAATAAGTTATATAGCAACTTTTGTATTTCCCAGATACTCGGCCCAAGGGAATTGGGTAATTGGAAACTTTGATTGTCGCGACAATGTCAACAACCAAGGTAGATATTCTCTGAGCAACACTGGGTATTGGACTTACCAGTCAAACGGTAAAAGTATCGCACTCAGTGGAGACGAAAATGTAGCTGTTGTAAACATTGATCAAAAAGGAATCGGTGACGAAGAAAACCCCACCCTGGTCTCAGTTTCAACTGCTACGACTGAAATCAATACAAATTCTGGATCGAAACAAGTGAGTTATGTCGCGCATATTACTGATGACATCGGCCTTGATTTGCAGGGACAACCAAGTTCGTACTTCCAAGTTTTTGGAACATCAAATTCAGTTGGTACATATTGGTCATACGACCATGGAACTGCCAAAGATAGTTACTGGGTAACCACAGTGACCTACCCCAGGTATTATCCGCAGGGACAAATCCAGCTAAATCTTATGAGTATTAGAGATTTGTCTGGAAAGGAAGGCCGATATGGCTATGGCTTCTCAGAAATCCCTACCGCTGCATTAGCTGCAGTTAATCAGACTGGAATCGGAGACACCGAAGGCCCGCGAATCACCAGCATCAAAGTCATCGGTGATTCACCGGATACTCGGACGGATGACGATTATGTGACCCTTGAATTTACTGTATTGGATAACTTGAGCGGCGCATTGTGGTCTTCAGGCGGTGGCGAGTTTCAGTTCGTCGCGAGAAATGGTGGGACGTCAGTTCGCGGTTGCTTGGATCCAAGGAACTGTCCAAACGTTTTCGTTGTTGATGAGCAAAAATCAAACCAGTCGCATACAACAATGACGGTACGAACTACCTTCAAACTAAACCATTTGTCACCGACGGGATGGTGGGATTTTCAACCGATATCCATACCTGATGCAGTAGGAAATCGCCTGCAGTCGGACTACGCAGCATTTTCGTTTTATAACGGCTAGAGAAGCGTTCGAACGTCGGGCGTTTCAATGATCGAAACTAATCAGGAATATCGAAGTATGCACCACCTTCGCGGTGGGTTTGCTCTAACTTTCACGTAGTTGAATAGTCGAGGGAATCAGCAGTGGAGCAAAAGGTGTCAAATTTCGTAACGAGTCTCATGCGTTTTGATGACCGAGTGGTGATTATCACAGGAGCTGGCCGAAATCTCGGGCGTGAGTACGCCCTTGAATTTGCTCATCGGGGAGCTCTCGTTGTGGTGAACGACTTGGGTGTGGGTATTTCAGATTCCGACGGATCTGCTGAGGCTCCGTCAATGAACCCTGCTGATGATGTCGTGAATGAAATCATTGCCTCTGGTGGACGAGCAGTAGCCAACTATGACTCGATCGCGACGCCTGAAGGTGGTCGCAACATCGTTGATACAGCAATCAATACCTTCGGTCGTGTCGACGTCGTCGTCAACAACGCTGGTCAAGTTCGTATGGCTCCGTTCGAAGATTTTCCCGAAGAGAGTATTGATGCACTCGTCAACACTCAATTGCGCGGAACGCTCAATGTCAGCCGACCAGCCTGGAAATGGATGAAAAACAACGGCGGCGGTCGCTTCATCAATGTTTCCTCTGGTGCCGCATTCGGAGGTGTTCCCAACGGAACCGTTTATGCGATGGCCAAAATGGGGGTCATTGGTTTGACCAGAGGTATGGCGAGCGAAGGTGCTCCATTTGGAATCTCCACCAATGTTGTTGTTCCTTATGCCAAGACTCGTCCCGGTACATCCTTTGGTCCGATTCCGTGGTCACCCGAACTTGGTGAATGGCTCAGTCCTGGTTTAGTTGCGCCGCTGGTGGTGTGGCTTGGCCATAATTCGTGTGGTCTAAACGGAGAGACCCTAAGCGTTGGAGCTGGTTGGCAGGCTGCAATGTCAATATCTATGACTGATGGATACAGCGAGCGCGAACTAACACCTGAATTAATCGCTGAGAATGAAACAGCATTGATGGATTCTGAAACATCACCGGTGACTGCGTTCGGGTCGCGAGCCGTTAAGAACCTTTTGCGTGGCTTTCGAATCCCAGGAAAGGTTTGATCGGAATGCCTCAGACGGTCACACAAATGAATGAACTGGGTTTCTATACGTTGCCAGGCGCACCCAAATCTCCGCGCGATCTCATTCATGAAGTTCAGTCCGCTGAAGATTTGGGTATTGGAGCTTGTTTCATTTCTGAACGTTTCAATATCAAAGAAGCGGTCACGCTTTCAGGCGCTGTCGGAGCCGTTTCATCGTCAATCGGAATCGCGACTGCCGCCACCAATCACAACACGCGTCACCCATTGGTGACCGCCTCATATGCCACAACCATGCATCGCCTGACCGAAGGACGATTTTGTCTCGGTATCGGCCGAGGAATCGCACCGTTATTCGCGGCCTACGGAATGTCAAAGATCACGACAACACAGATGGAAGATTTTGCCAATGTCATGAAACGCCTCTTTCGAGGTGAAGTGATAATTGGCCATGACGGCCCCATCGGTAAATACCCAGTGTTGGCCCTCGACCCGACTTTCAATGAGAACATCCCTCTCGGTATCACTGCATTCGGACAGAACACCCTTGAGCTTGCGGGCCGTGCTTTTGATTGTGTGATTCTGCACACCTTCTTCTCTGATGAAACGACGCAACGTTGCGTGCGCACAGTGAAAGAGAGCGCCGAACGCGCCGGACGAGACCCCAACAAAGTACGAGTGTGGTCATGCTTTGCCACAATTGGTGATCACATTCCTGAAGACATACGTCTGAAGAAAACAGTTGGCCGTCTTGCCACGTATCTACAGGGATACGGCGACTTGATGGTGTCAACGAACAATTGGGATCCTGCAGTCTTGCAAGGTTTCAGAGACGACGATTTCATCAAGTCATTCCGCGGAGCGCTTGACGGTGTGGCAACAACTGAGCAACTTGAACACGTCGCAACATTGCTTCCTAGCGAATGGTTAGAGAGTTCCGCATCGGGTAGTCCAGCAGAATGTGTCGCGAGTATTCGTCATCAGTTTGACTTGGGTTGCGATGGAGTGATTATGCACGGAGCCAGTCCCGACGATCTGGCCCCAATTGTCCACGAATATCGCGCAACACGTCCACAAGGTGTCTTTGATCACCTATCTGCGAATCCGGGAGGCTGACGTGCCCTATGTCAATAATGGTGATTTGTCGATCTACTACGAGACATTCGGGGATATTGCGCAACCTACTTTGGTACTCATCAATGGCTTGAGTAACCAGTGCATCGCTTATCGCTCTGAATTCTGCGAGATGTTTGTCGGCGCCGGTTTCCACGTGGTGCGATTTGACAACCGTGATGTCGGCTTCTCAAGCGACGGGCCGATCGGTTATTCACTCAAAGACATGGCCAATGATGTTGCTGCCATTCTTGATCAACTCCAGATCGCAACTGCTCATGTATTTGGAGTCTCGTTGGGTGGAATGATCGCTCAAACATTCGCGATAGAATTTCCCAATAGATGCTCATCTCTGATTTCAGTCATGTCCACGACCGGAGATTCTGACGTAGGTCGTCCAACGACCGAAGCTCGGGATTTATTAATGACTCCTGGATCGACCGACCGAAACACAGCGATTGATTTGCATCTTGCAGGGAAACGGGTGTGGGGAAGTCCTGCTCATTTTAATGAGCCACTAGAACGTCAATTTGCCGGAGAGGTCTTTGATCGAGCCTGTCGCCCAGTAGGCGTCGGCCGACAATTTCAGGCTTCACGGGCCGATCGCAGCCGCACTGAGCGACTTCGCGGCCTCAAGGTACCAACCCTCGTGATCCATGGTGACTGTGACACCTTGATTGATATTTCTGGTGGGCGTCGCACCGCTGAGGTAATCCCGAATTCCCGCTTCATCGAAATCGCTGGAATGGGACACGATTACCCAGAATATTTCTGGCCAAATTTGGTTACAGCAGTACAGGAACATTGCCTCAGCATCTAAAGTTTTGTCACTATGAGTGATACAAAACCCGTTTCGAATTGGGCGACAGATTTTGACGTTTTTGACCAGCAATATGTGAATGATCCGTACAGCATTTGGGCGGTCCTTCGCGATGAGTGTCCGATGGCTCACACCGACCGCTGGGGCGGCTCATGGTTGCCAACGCGCTACGAAGATGTCACTGCGATCGCCCGTGATATCGAAAAGTTCCCATCTAGGTTTGGTATCTCTGTTGTTCCTCCAGCGATTCCACTTGACGCCAATTCACAGCCAGCTTTTTTACCCTACGGTGTTCCACCGATTAGTTCTGATCCACCGTTACACACGTGGACCCGTCGACTTCTACTTCCATGGATGAGTCCGCAAAGAACTCTCACCTACGAATCCATGACGAAAGATTTGTGCAATCGTCTCATTGACGGTTTTATCGCCGTCGGGAGTGCTGATGCAGCGGCAGATTACGCACAGCAGATTCCCGTCCGAGTCATCGCCCATATTCTTGGAGTTCCCGAATCAATGAGCGACAGTTTCACTGGATGGGTTCGTGACGTTTTGGAATTCGCCTATGACGAAGAACGGCGGCGTCGTGGAATGACAGGCGTTATCCAATTTTTCATTGGAGCGATTGCCGAACGCAAACTGAATCCTGGCGAGGACCTCATTTCTGAGCTACTCCAAGCCGAGGTTGATGGAGAGGCCGTCAATGAAAGTGTGATCTTAGGAATGTGCGGGCTACTCCTCATCGCTGGAGTCGACACAACGTGGTCATCAATCGGATCTTCTTTGTGGCATATTGCCAGCCATCCGAAGGATCGTGATCGACTCATTAACGAACCAGACCTCATGCCGACAGCGATTGAAGAACTGTTGCGGGCGTATTCGCCTGTCACGATGGCGCGTCGGCTGGGAGAAGATGTTGAGTACAACGGCTGTCCGATGAAAAAGGACGAGCGCATCTTGATGAACTTCCCAGGTGCCAATCGTGATCCAGAAGTGTTTGAAAATCCCGACGAGGTCATTCTTGATCGACAACTCAATCGCCATGTTGCTTTCGGAGCCGGTATCCACCGTTGCGCCGGGTCAAATTTAGCCCGAATGGAACTACGGGTGGCGATCGAAACTTGGCTTGAACGAATCCCCGACTTTGAGGTGTCCGATCAAACGAAGGTGACTTGGGCCGGTGGTCAAGTACGCGGTCCACGAACAGTTCCTGTTCGATTTCCTTCTGTGAGTTAATGATGTCCGATTCTTCGAACATCATTGTTTCTCCCATGCAAGGAACAATTTTGTTTGTGGCGGTAGTCGGACTGAGTTACACCAAAGGCTCAACGGTCATCACTCTTGAGTCAATGAAGATGCAGCATGACATTGCTGCTTCCTTTGACGGGGTGGCCAGCGAAGTTCTGGTCGAAGTCGGACAAACAGTGAAAGCTGGACAATCTTTATTGATCTTTTCGCCCTCAACTATGGCGCATCAAGCAACAGAGAGTTCTGATGTCGATTCACAGGTTGGTGATGTCATAGAACTTCGGCCAGATCTTCACGAGGTGATTGATCGGCATCAGCAAGGTTTAGATAGCAATCGTCCAGAAGCAGTTGTTAAGCGTCACGCAAGCGGTCGTTTAACTGCTCGAGAAAATGTTGAACTTCTCGTTGATGCTGGCAGTTTGATTGAGTATGGCCCAGTGGTCATTGCCGCTCAGAGACGACGACGATCGCTCGAAGATCTCATTGACAAAACTCCTGCCGATGGACTCGTTGGGGGACTTGCATCAATCAACGGACATCTCTTCTCGGGTCGTAAATCTCGGGCGGTGGTCATGTCGTATGACTACGCGGTACTTGCTGGTACTCAAGGCACCCAAAACCATCGAAAAAAGGATCGGTTGTTTGAAGTAGCTGAAAAACTGCAACTGCCCGTTGTCTTCTTCGCCGAAGGTGGCGGAGGGCGTCCAGGAGATACCGACGGCCTTGGTGTCTCTGGACTTGATTGTTGGGCATTCCATGATTTTGCAAAACTTTCTGGGCTTGTTCCACTAGTCGGGATTACCGGTGGTTATTGCTTTGCAGGTAACGCGGCAATCTTGGGTTGTTGCGATGTTGTGATTGCTCTCGAAGGATCGAATATCGGAATGGGTGGTCCCGCCATGATCGAAGGCGGTGGACTCGGTGTATTCTCTCCTAAAGAAATTGGTCCGCTCACAGTGCAGAGCGCTAATGGAGTGGTCGACCTGATTGCCCGCGATGATGCGCATGCAGTTGAGCTAGCAAAAAAATATCTCGCATTTTTCCAAGGTTCAACAGAGTCTTTCGTGTGTCCCGATCAAGAACTATTGCGTTCGGTGATTCCGTTGAATCGAGTTAAGTCTTACGATGTGCGTTCAGTCATCGAGATCTTGTTTGATGTCGATTCGGTACTTGAATTGCGGAGCAGCTTTGGTTTGGGCATGATCACTGCCTTAGCACGAGTTAACGGAAAGCCCATTGGCGTGATCGCCAATAACCCGCATCATTTGGCTGGAGCCATTGATAGTGATGGCGCCGATAAGGCTGCTCGCTTTATGCAACTGTGTGATGCCTTCAATATTCCGATTGTGACTCTCGTAGATACTCCGGGCATGATGGTTGGCCCAGAGATTGAAGAAACAGCCCTCGTGCGACATTGCAGTCGTTTGTTTGTCACCGGAGTGAACATCACAGTCCCCGTTATTTCAATTGTTCTCCGTAAGAGTTACGGCCTTGGGGCACAGGCGATGATGGCGGGCAGTACCAAGGCTCCGCTGGCATGTGTGGCTTGGCCGACAGGTGAGTTTGGTGGCATGGGACTCGAAGGAGCAGTGCGACTGGGTTATCGCAAAGAACTGGAAGCAATCACTGACTCCGTTGAGCGTGAAGAAACTTTCCAAAAAATGGTGAACCGAATGTATGAAAACGGCAAGGCGTTATCGGTTGCGACCCATTTTGAAATCGATGATGTGATTGATCCCGCAGCATCACGAACCTGGATCAGTGCGATTCTCGAATCGGTTTTGATTTCTCCTCGAAGTGGGAAGAAGCGACCAAATATCGACACTTGGTAAACACCAAGTTTGTTTATCGCGCTGGGCGTAATTCGTTCAAACCACTGACGTTGTCCAGGAGAATCTTCTTGCGATCGCTATCTGAGAACGCTTTCAATTCTGTGACATAGTCAAGTGGGTTGGGCATACCTTCAATATGTGGCCAGTCAGATCCGAAGAGAACATGATCTGCTCCCATAATGTTGGCAACTTCGTGTACATCGTCTTCCCAGAATGGATTGATCCACCAGTTCTGACGCAGTGTCTCAACGGGGTCCTCAACAAAGTAGCCAGGCATCTTCTTGGCTGTTGATGTCAACTTGTCGCAGGCATCACGCAAGAAGCCAGATCCGTTTTCAATCGAAGCCATACGCACATTTGGGAAGCGATCAAAAAGCTTCTCGAAAACTGAGGTGATGATGAAGTCTTGTGCAGCACGTTCGATGGCGAAGCTCTTGATCGACGGCTTCCAAGCACCACTAAATGTCGCAGAGAACGAATCATTGGCATAGCCATTACTTGAGTAACCGCTATCACCTGCGTGAATAATAACGGTGATTCCGGCCTCGTTCACTCGAGCCCAGAACGGGTCATAGGTTGAATCAAATGGCGACAATTGACCAGTGATTGTGGTTGGTGCAGCCGGACGCATACACACGACTCGAGCACCTTGTGATAAAGCCCAATCAAGTTCGGTGCAAGCCCATTCAACGGATGCCAACGAGATGTACGGACCGGCGAAAATACGATTCTTATAATCGAAGCCCCAATCTTCGAGTAGCCAGCGATTGAAGGCGGTGAACATAATTCCGACACCAACCGGATCGTGCTTCAGAATTTCTTCGTACAACATTCCGAGTGTGGGGAATAGCCAAATCTTGCTCACACCTTGCTGGTCCATGGCCGACAGGCGAGCGTCATGGTCGCGGTATGCAGGTCGAATTGCCTCACGAACCGACAAGAATTCTATGGGATGCTTCTTGTCAGGGTTACCACGGAAATAATCGTGCATAGCTCCTGCTGGCGAAATGGGATCAAAAGTAGCGTTAGCAACAACACGGCTGACATGGCCCCCAATGACTGGGTATTTTCGACCGTTGATTTCGGCCCATTGCACGCACCGTGGACCATCTTTGGGATCAAGGTAACGCGTGAAGGCATCAAGGGCCTCGTAGTAATGGTTATCGGCATCAAAGGGGATGAAACCCAGTTCGTCGCTCATAAGAGCATCGTACGATGCCACGTGAACAATTGCGTAGCGTAAGAGCATGGATCCTCAAGAATCTTCGTCGTCAAGCGTGGCACCAGGAATGCCCAAGCATGTTGTGGTGGTGCTGCTCGACAGCCTGAATCGCCATTTATTGGGGGCGTACGGCGGATCCGAATTTTCGACGCCAAACCTTGACCGATTTGCTGGGCAGTCGGTGGTGTTTGATCGCCACCACACCGGCTCGCTGCCGTGCATGCCCGCCCGTCACGACTTACTCGTTGGTGCATTGGATTTTCTATGGCGACCATGGGGTTCGGTTGAATTGTGGGAAGACGCAATTACTTATTCGTTGCGACTTGCTGGCGTGACGACGATGCTGGTTTCCGACCACCCTCACCTTTTTGAATGCGGCGGCGAGAACTATCACATCGATTTCGATGGGTGGGAGTATGTCCGAGGCCATGAAAATGACCCGTGGAAAACCCGACCAGATCCTTCGTGGGTTGGCACTCCAGCATTGCCAGTTGATGAGCCGCGCCGAGGTCATTTCAAATATCAAGACTCTCGTACTTGGTTTAAGTCTGAACAAGATTTTCCTGGACCTCAAACGATGCAAGCCGCAGTTCAGTGGGTACGAACAAACGCTGGACATCACGATCGTTCGCTACTTGTAGTTGACGAATTTGATCCTCACGAGCCTTTTGATACGCCTGAACCTTGGGCTTCGATGTATCGCGCACAAGCAGACGACGCCCAAGCAGAAGACCCATGGATGATTTGGCCGCCGTATGTCATTGACGGTTTGAAAAATGGATTACTTACCGAAGCTGAAGGACGCTCATTACGTTCTGCCTACGGTGCAAAACTCTCCATGATCGATCTTTGGTTCGGCAAACTTTTGAATTCGATTGATGATTCTCCAGACGCCAACGAAACTGTCGTCATCATCTGCACCGATCACGGTCACTACCTAGGTGAATTTGATGTGTGGGGGAAACCTGGTTTTCCGATTCACGACACATTGGGTCATATCCCAATGATGATTCGTTGGCCTGGAATCGCGCCACGACGCGAAACATCTTTGACAACGACTGTCGATATTCATGCGACGTTGTGCGAGGTCTACGGAATAGAGGTCGAGCATCGCACCCACGGACACTCACTTGTTCCACTGATCAAGCAAGATGTTCCTCGCGTTCGTGATCACTGTTTGTCGGGTTACTGGGGGCGAGAAGTTCAATTGGTCACCGAGGACTACACGTACACCCGCGGATCGGTCGGGGATGGTTTCCCTCTCTCAATGTGGTCAAACCGTTGGAGCACCATGCCGGTGCATTCAATGCCTCATCTTCGCTTACCACGACCAGATCAACGCGCTTATCTGGACGCGATGCCCGGCAGTTCGATACCAGTGATTCGTCAGCCATTTATGCAGGGAGACTTTTTACCGTTCTGGGCCTACGGGGGACTAAAGAATGAAAATCTTATGTTTGACCGCAACGCCGATCCTGGCGAAATCAACAACTTGGCGTCGGTTCACGGCGAAGCTCAGTCAGGCATCGAAGTAAATCTTGAACGACATTTAACCGAAGCTCTCCAGGCGATTAACGCACCAGAAGATGTTCTTCAACGATTGGGTTTACAAACGTTGCACTGATTACAAACAGATGTCGTACGGACGAATCGGAACTCGCGGAAGATCGCGACCAACCGCTTGGCGGATGGCGTTTGCGATTGCAGGAGTCACTGAAATACACGGAGGTTCGCCAATTCCTTTGGCACCCAAAGGAGATTTTGGTTCGTGCTCTTCGATGAAAACCATTTCAACTGTTGGTGCATCGAGGAAGGTCGGCAACAAATAATCGGTAAAACTTGGATTACGGACCTTGCCGTCTTTCACAATGATTTCTTCCATCACTGCTAAGCCGAGGCCTTGAGCGATTCCGCCTTCAAGCTGACCCATCGCCGATAGCGGATTCAACACTCGGCCCACATCTTGCGCAGTGGCGATTTGCACTACTTTGACAAGCCCAAGTTCGGGGTCGACATCAACGACTGCACGGTGAGCAACGAATGCGTAAGCAACGTGGCAGTTGCCTTGGCCGTTCTCATCCATATCTTCCGTTGCTGGATGGTGATATTCCTCGGTGCAATCAATATCGACACCTTCGATGGCTGCGAGAACGGCAACGCGTTCACCAGTCAGTCGGTCAACGATGTCTGTGCCTTCAATTTCCAAATCAGAACGATTCATCGAATTCTTCGCCGCGATGTGATCAAACAACTTCACAAGTGCTGCACGGCACGCCGCTTGTACTGCTCCACCACTCATCCATGTTTGACGACTGGCTGACGTAGACCCGGCCGAACCTACTTGCGTGTCGATCGTGTCGAGAAAAACGTCGTCAACACCAAGAACCGTGCGGGCAATCTGTTGGGCCAACATCGTGAAGCCTTGACCGACTTCGGACGTGGCAAATTTGATGGTGACAACTCCTTCACTAATACGGCACCGCGCCGTTGAATAATCGTCAAAACCTTCGCTGTACATCAAGTTTTTGATGCTCACGCCCCAGCCAACTCCACGCCTGATGTTGGATGGTTGAGCAGTCAGACCCGTTCCGCCAGGAATGGTGCGCAAGTCGGCGTTACTACTCATCGGAGGAGGCATCGGTATTGCATCTGTCTCGCGAATGCATTGAGCAACCGGAGCAACGCTGTCCATAATTTGTCCCGTGATCATGCGATCACCGGTTTCCATGGCATTGAGTAAACGGATCTCGACGGGGGAAAGTCCAGTCGCAGCTGCAAGTTTTTCCATTTGGCTTTCGTGGGCGAAACAGGCTTGCACAACACCGAATCCACGCATTGCTCCACATGGAGGGTTATTCGTGCGAACAGCCCATCCGTCAACAACGGCATTGTCACATTTGTACGGACCCTGGGTGTGTGTAATGCCATTGACAAGAACAGCTGGCGATGTGCTGCAATATGCTCCACCGTCAAAAACCATGCGTGATTCAATTTTCACGATCTTGCCATTTGAATCGGCATGGTGTTTCATCCAAATTTTGGCCGGATGACGATGCACATGTCCGTAGAAACTTTCTTCTCGCCCATATGAGATACGTACGGGTCGACCGGACTTCATCGCAAGCAGAGCTGTATGCACCTGCAAGCTGATGTCCTCACGTGCTCCAAAGGCTCCACCGACTCCGCCCAAAACAAGGCGAATATTCCCTTCGGGAATATTCAAGCAATCAGCGATTTGCTTACGATCTTCGTGAAGCCATTGAGTAGCAACGTACATTTCGAGCCCGTTGCCACCTGAATCGGGGACAGCTAAAGCAGATTCGAGACCAAGAAAGGCCTGATCTTGCATTCCAATCTCGTACGTGCCCTCAACTTGAATCGCACCGACGATTGATGTGTCACCGCTAATGATTCGTTGGTGACGAAAAATGTTTCCGTCCGGATGAATTTGCTCGGCGATACCCGAAATGCAATCCTCTGGATCGGTGACGGGTGTGAGCACCTCATAGACAACCTTGATCGCCGCGAGTGCGCGTTGGCAGGTCTCGGGGTGATCGGCAGCGACCGCCGCAATTGGTTCTCCGCTGTATCGAACCGTGTCTCCGATGGCGGCGAATACTGGTTGATCCTGCACGATTAATCCGTAGGTCAATTTTCCAGGCACATCGGATGCGGTGATGACAGTTGCGACACCGTCGATGGCATAAGCGCCAGATACGTCAATTGAAACAATGCGAGCGTAAGGAT
>Ga0214919_10002546_pt1 | contig 28552 bp, 25 predicted proteins | sample LL1503_MetaG_FD_177994 | JGI IMG/M metagenome (GOLD analysis project Ga0214919, IMG submission 177994) | Freshwater microbial communities from Lake Lanier, Atlanta, Georgia, United States - LL-1503 | ecosystem: Environmental > Aquatic > Freshwater > Lake | place: USA: Georgia | collected... | reverse complement strand
TCAACCTTCGCTCGTGCCCAGGGCGTCCGGCGGAGAAATTGCAGACTGGATTTGACGCTGGGGTCAAAATTGAAGCAGCGAATATCGATGCGCCGACCGAGTTCCGCCCAGCCGTAATGGGCCGATAACTCTTGGAGAATCATCTCAAGCGTGACGCCATGCAGGGGGTCATGAGCGGAAGCGTTAGCCATCGGTCGGAGGGCTTAACGTTCCAACTCGTAGCCAAAGATCGCGATTTCTTCCACGCCGGGCGGAAAGGGCACCAGCGAGAGCTTGCCCGCCACGACGGGATAAACGGGGGCCATTATTTTCCGATTTTCGGTCAGCGATCTCAGTTGGGCTTTGTAAATAAGGTCCTTGGAAAACTTGTTTTCCACTTTCAGATTGAGGAAGAGTTTTTTCTTCGTCGGATCAGTGGGATCAAGAGTTAGAATAACTTGGGCCTCGGGATCTAGGGTCTGGGAAACTTGGGCCAATTTAATTTTTCCACCCAGCTGGGTGAAGCGCACGTAGATGGTTTCGCCGGGGTGAATCAGGACGGTGTTGGCTTTCTCGGCGGCCCCATAGGCGAGAGACCAAAACAGCAAGCTGGCCAGTAGGCCTAAAAGTTTTTTCATAATAAATATTGCAGCTAATCTGTTTGGAACCTCGGCAACAGGGAATATAAAAATGTGCGGCGGCCGATGCGGGGTGGCGAGTGCGCCGCGGGGTAGCCACGACTGAATTTTCATCACGTCCACCCTTGCGCTGCTCATCGGCGTCTGGCACCCAGAGCAAGTCTTATGCGTGTTCTGCGTTATCCGGCTTTTGATCAATTAGAGATCGCTGATTGCGACCCAGCTCCCCTTCGTCCGGATGAAGTCCGGCTGCGCGTCGCGGCGTGCGGTATTTGCGGGAGTGAGCTGGAATCTTTCAAGAACCGCAGCCCGCGGCGGCCGCCACCGTTGGTGATGGGGCACGAGTTTTGCGGAATAATTGAAACAGTAGGGCCGGCGGTGCTTGACTGGAAGGTGGGCGCGCGGGTCGTCAGTAATTCGCTGGTGCCCTGTGGACATTGCGTGCGCTGCCACCGCGGTGATACCCACTTATGTGCACAACGCCAAGTTTTTGGCATGCACCGCCCCGGCGCTTTTGCTGAACAGGTTAATGTGCCGGCGCGTTGTTTAATTCCTTGGCCAGAGCAAGTGCCCGCGGCGGCAGCAGCTTTGGCGGAGCCGTTGGCAAACGGCTTACACGTTGCGCGCCTCACACAACACCTCCCGGCCGAGACGGTCTTGGTGATTGGCGCGGGCCCGATCGGCTTATTTTGCCAGCAAGCTTTGCAGGTGACGCGTGGGGCGCGCGTCATTGTGGCTGATCTGAGTCCGGAACGGCTGGCCGTAGCGACGCGCCTCGGGGCTTCCCGCGTGATTAATTCTCGTGTAGAAAATGTGGCGCAAGTTATCGCAGAGATAACGGGGGGCGAGGGGGCGGATCTTACGGTTGATGCCGTCGGGGCGGCGGTCACCAAGCAAGTTTCGCTCGAAGCCCTTCGTCCCGGTGGCGCCGCAGTGTGGATTGGCCTGCACGCGAATGAGCTGACGCTCGATTCCTACGCGATCACCTTGCCGGAGAAACAGGTGTTTGGTACCTATGCGGCCAAGTTGGATGAGTTAAGCCAAGCGCTAGATTTAATGGCTACGGGTCGAGTCGATGCCTTGTCCTGGGTGCAATCCTTTCCGCTCGAGGAAGGGGCGGTCGCTTTTCGCCGCATGTTGGCGGCCCAAGGCACTGATCTTAAAGCCGTCCTCTGCCCAAATTAATCTGCTGATTTATGATAACAACCACGCACTCTCGCCGCCCGCTTGTGGGACGTTTTCAAGGCAAAGTGGCCCTCGTGACGGGCGGGACTAACGGGATTGGCTATGCGATCGCGCTCGAATTATTACGCGAAGGGGCGCAGGTCGTCGTGAGTGGATTGCCGGCGGATGGGGCAGAAGGTGAGCACGCCTTTGCGGCTGCTGGCTTCACGCCCTTCGTGGTGACAGGTGATTTAGCCAGCGAGGCTTTTTGTGATGAGTTGGTGGCGGCAGTGCTCGCGCGGCATGGGCGTTTGGATTATCTCGTGAATAATGCATTTTCTTTTATCGCGAAAGGGCTCGACGCGACGCGCGAGGATTTTCTACGGAGTTTGAGTGTCGGGCCAATCGCGTTTGCGCGACTCATACAGTTAGTCGCGGAGCCAATGAAGCGGGTGGGGGGCGGGGCGATTGTTAATGTTTCTAGTATTTCTGCTAAAATCGCCCAACCGAATCGTTGGACTTATAATGCAGCTAAAGGTGCGGTCACCCAGCTCACGCGTTGTGCGGCCCTTGATCTTGCGCCGCACAAAATTCGCGTGAACAGTGTTAGTCCCGGTTGGATTTGGACGCGGGAGGTCGACAAAGCTGCGGGCGGTGATCGGGCGACTTATGATCCCATTTGGGGGCAATTTCATATGCTGCGTCGCATGGGCTTACCGATAGAAATCGCGGGACCAGTGCTTTTCTTGCTGAGCGATGATGCCTCTTTTATTACCGGCTCTGATTTACCGGTTGATGGCGGCTACAATGGCCTAGGACCTGAAGGGTTGGGGCAGAATACTAAAATCGCGGGATCGCACTGATCCCCCTCTCTAATTAGCATATTTATGAATCAATTTCGCGTAGTGATCACTGATCACGGTTTTCCTAATCTAAAGCAGGAAGAGGCCGTGTTTGCTCAGGCCGGCCTTAACTTGACCGTGGCTCAATGTAAGACGGCGGAGCAGGTTATCGTGGCCGCGCAGGGCGCGGATGCGCTGCTGGTGCAATGGGCGCCCGTGACGAGCGCGGTGATCGCGGGATTGGATCGCTGTCGCGTGATCGTACGTTACGGGATCGGGGTTGATAATGTTGATCTAGCCGCGGCGCGCGCGAAGGGCATCGCCGTTTGTAATGTTCCAGATTACGGCGTGCATGAAGTGGCGGAGCATGCGGTGGCCTTGGCGCTCGCCTTGGCGAGACAAGTGGCTCCGATCGATGCACGTTTGCGGAGTGGCACTTGGAAAATCACGCCGGATCGGCCGATGCCCGCTTTGCGCACGACGACTTTTGCCACTGCTGGTTTCGGGCGAATTGCGCGCACCGCCCATCGCATGATGGCAGGATTTGGCGGTCCCCGCATGGCCTATGATCCTTATGTATCGGCTGAGACGATGGCTGCCGAGGGCGTAGAATCGGTGGGCATTGCTGAATTATTTAGTCGGGCTGGCATTCTCTCGCTGCATTTGCCGCTGACTCCCGAGACTCGTCATTTCGTTAATGCGGCCCGGCTCAATACGATGGCGGCCACCGCGATCGTCGTGAATACAGCGCGCGGTTCGCTGATTGATACCATGGCCTTGGCGGCCGCCTTGCAGGCGGGGACGATAGCCGGAGCCGGTCTGGATGTTTACGAAGTAGAGCCATTGCCCGCTGATCATCCGATCCGCACGGCTCCGCGGGCTTTGCTCACTTCGCACGTCGCTTGGTATAGCGAGAGTAGTATTCCCCGTCTCCAGCAATTGGCGGCGGAGGAAGTCGTCCGCTGCTGGCGAGGGGAAGCTTTGAAAAATTGTGTTAATTAATCGCGACCGCGCCAGCATTTCATCTCATGCCAAATTATCCGATCATCGATACCCATTTGCATGTTTGGGACCTTCAGCGACTGCGCTATCCGTGGCTAAGCAGCGTGCCCGCTTTGAATCGGAATCATTTGCTCGCTGATTATCGAACGGCGTGTGGGGCGGTGGCGGTAGCTAAAATGGTCTTCGTGCAATGCGAATGCGATCCGACGCAGGCTGCGGCGGAGGCCGCGTGGGTGACCGAATTAGCCCAGACCGAGCCGCGTTTGCGGGGTATCGTGGCATGGGCTCCACTTGAGCTGGGCGAGGCCGCCGCGGCTGAACTCGGGCGGTTAGCGGCAAATCCCTTAATCAAGGGCATCCGCCGGATTATTCAATTCGAGGCCGACCCCGCTTTTTGTCTGCGGCCAGAATTTATCCGCGGGGTACAATTGCTGCCGCGGTATGGGTTCAGTTTTGATCTGTGCATTAATCATACCCAGTTGGCGAATACGCTGCGTTTGGTCCGGCAGTGTCCCGAGGTAAAATTTATCATGGATCATATTGCTAAGCCAGACATCAAGGCCGGCCGGCTAGATCCTTGGCGGGCGGAAATGCGCGAGTTGGCCGCGTTGCCCAATGTGTGGTGCAAATTATCTGGGCTGGTCACGGAAGCAGATCACACGCAGTGGACGGCGACCCAGTTACAGCCCTATATTGATCAGGTCGTTAATTGTTTTGGTTTTGAGCGCATCATTTTCGGTGGTGATTGGCCCGTTTCAACCCAAGCAACCACTTATCCGCGCTGGGTTAGTACCCTGGATGCAGCGCTGGCGGGTAGCTCAGCCCAGGAGTTGCGCAAATTATACGTGAGTAACGCGGAGTTTTTCTACCGCATCTGAAATCAGCGATTGTTGAGGGGGAGTGCGCGAGCTTGACGCCGTCGCCGCGGGGGTTTGCGTAGGTGGCAGTGTAAATAGCAACCGCCCGGGCCAGGGCTAATTGGAGCAAATAATATGGCCACACCTGATATCGTATTGCCGCCTCGCCTGATTTGGGCGCGCCGTTGGTTTTTCGTCATTGGATTTTCTTTTCTATGGGTAGTGGGGGGTGGCTCGGTCAATTATGCCGCCGAGGTGGCGACGGCCGCCGAGATCGCGGCGTTGCCACTGGCGGAAGTACGCGAACGCATCGCTGCGCTGCGGGCGGAAGTGGCCCATCATGATGAGCTTTATTTTAAGCGCGCCGCGCCGGTCATCAGTGACGCCGCTTATGATCAGCTGAAGCGTGAGCTAACGGAGTGGGAGGACCGTTACCCTGCGCTGAGTACCGCGCCCAGCGATGGGTTGGGGGTCGATGATCGGACGGGGCTGCGGCCGGTTTATCGCCATCGTGAGCGCATGTTGAGCCTAGATAAAAGTTACTCGGAGCTAGAATTACGTTCCTTCGATGAGCGGATCAGGCGGCAGTTGGGGCGGCAAAATTTAACCTATGTAGTAGAGCCCAAGTACGATGGTTTGGCGCTTAGTGTGACTTACGAAAACGGCCGACTCGTTCGGGCGGTGACGCGCGGTGACGGCGAAGTGGGCGATGACGTCACGGCGAATGTGCTCGCCACTACGACGCTGCCGAAAATATTGCGCGGAGCGGCGCCGACGGGGAGCGCGCAGGGGATTCCGGCCGTGCTGGAAGTACGGGGAGAAATTTATCTAGGACTCGCGGAGTTTGCGCGAATTAATCAGGCGCGGCGCAAGGCCGGTGAGCCGCCTTTTAGTCATCCGCGAAATTTGGCGGCGGGGACGCTGCAGCAATCTGACCCGAGCACTGCAGCCGCGCGGAAATTGAAGGTAGTTTTTTATGGTTACGGGGGCTGCGAACCCCTCTCGCTCCGGCCTGTTGCGCAGCAAAATGGGCTGCGGCAACTGCGTGCGTGGGGCTTGCCGACGGTTGAAAATCCGCGGGTCGTCCAAGGCGCCGATGCGTTGTGGGCGGCCGTGCAAGCCGTTGGTCGAGAGCGGGAAAATTATCCCTTTCCCACGGATGGCGCCGTGGTGAAGTTGGATGAAGGCCTTCTGCAAAAGCAAATGGGGGTAACCCATCAGGCCCCGCGGTGGGCGCTGGCTTACAAGTTTACCCCCGAGCGGGCCCAGACCAAGTTGCTGGCGATCACCCTGCAAGTCGGACGCACCGGGGTGTTGACGCCCGTGGGGGAGTTGCAGCCGGTGCCGCTCAGTGGGGCCACGGTGACCCGTGCTTCGCTCTATAATCGGGACGAGATTGCGCGGCGAGATATTCGGGTGGGTGATTACGTGTACGTCGAGAAGGCCGGAGAAATTATTCCGGCCATCAGCGGAGTAAATCGCAGTCGGCGTACGGCGGGGGTTCTCGCCTATGTATTTCCCGTGAGCTGTCCGTCTTGCCAAAGCCGGTTACAGCAATCACCCGAGCAGGCCGCGGTGCGCTGTCTTAATCGACACTGTCCAGCGCAGGTGCGTCGCCGTCTCGAGCATTTTTCCTCAAGTGCTGGGGTCAATATTGCTGGTCTTGGGCCGGCGCTGATCGATCAATTAGTGAGTACGGGACGGGTTAAAACGGCGGCGGATCTTTACCGCTTGCGGCGGGAAGATTTTCCTGCCGGCAACGGTAAAACCGCGGAGCGAGTACTCCGCGCTATCGCCCAAAGTAAGCAAGCGGAACTGTGGCGTTTTATCCATGGGCTCGGCATTCCCGGAGTGGGGGAAGTGGGCGCGCGAGCTTTGGCGCGGCAGAGCGGCGGACTCGTGGAATTAGCGCGGGCGTTTCACGACGCGGAGACCGCGGCGGCGTGGGGAAAAAAAGTGGATTTAGGCGAAGCCAGCCTTCAAGCGGTTCAGGAATATTTCAGTGAACCCAGTCACCAGGCATTATTGGTCGACTTAGTGGCCCTCGGCGTTCGGCCGAATAATTCACCGAAGGCAGGTGGGGCTGACCAGTTATTGCAGGGCAAGAGATTCGTTCTAACTGGGGCGCTGCAGCGGCTAACCCGAGCGCAGGCCACGGCGTTAATTATGGCGGCCGGCGGCGCCGTTGAGGCCAAGGTAAGCCGACGCACCGATTATCTGATCGTGGGAGAAGGTGGTGGCGCGAAGTTGGCTGAGGCCGCGGCTTTCGGGGTGACGATGATCGATGAATCTCAGCTGCAGCAGCTGCTGCGACCGCGCGCGGCTGGGCAATAATTCTCAGCTTTCAAGCACTAGAACTCATGGGGGCTAGCCGGACCTTGGGGCAATTGGGCATTTAATTGATCATTTTTGTTTTGGCATTTTCTTCATGCCGCCCTGTCCCTTGCTCACGCTGGGTGTTCGTTAGTCTGTGGGTGGGGAGTTTTTCATTCCAGCCGTTCATCACCCCGCCGCGACTGCCCCGCGTCGTTGCCACAGGGAAGCTAGTTGGTCTTTCATCTTTCGTTTCGGTTTATTCAGGTATTTCCTCTCCCCATATGGAAGTAATTTTTATGGGTACGGGCACGTCGCAAGGGGTACCGATGATTGCTTGTGATTGTGCGGTGTGTCGGTCGGTTGACCCGCGGGATCAGCGCACGCGATCCTGTCTGCATGTGGTGATGGATGGGTTGCATATTCAGATTGATGCGGCGCCCGAGTTTCGGCTCCAGTGCTTGCGGGAAAAAATTTCCTGGGTGGATTTTTTTATTCTGACGCATGGGCATGCTGATCACATCAACGGGATGGACGACTTGCGGCGCTTCTGTGATTTACTCGGCGGGAACGCGTTGACGGTTTACACCACCGAGGAGGGGGCGAGTCGCACGCAAGCGGTGTTTCCTTACACGATCGCGGACCGCCCAATATCCGCGGGTTATGCGGCCTTTAAGCTGCAGTTAATGCCCGCCGTACTGGAGTTGCCCCAAGGAACGATCCGATCGACTCGGCTGCCGCATGGTGGGATCAATACTTTGGGATTAATTTTCGAAGAAAAATCGTCGGGCAAGAAATTTGTCTACTACAACGATTGCAAGGAGGTGCCGCCGGCGGCCGTGGCTTTGGCGCGGGGGGCCGATGTGGTCGTGCTCGATGGGTTACGCGTCGAGCCTCATCCTACCCATATGAACATTGCCGAAGCGTGTGCCGCTGCGGCAGAGATTGGGGCGCCGGTCAGTTATTTAACTCATCTCACGCACCGCATTGGCTACGTCGAATGGAGTGCCAAACTCCCGTCGCGGGTGCAGTTGGCGTATGACGGATTACGGCTGAGTCTCTAGGCCGGCTGGGGCCGTGCGGCGCTGTTTAAAAAGCCCAGACGCGCGGAATCACATACATGGCGACGAGAAAGCAGATGAAGTTGAGTGGGACCCCAATTTTGATAAAGTCGCTGAAGCGATATCCGCCGATGCCATAAACATAGGTATTGGTTTGGTAGCCAATGGGGGTCGCAAAGGCGGCGGAAGCAGCGAAGGTAATGGCAATGATAAAGGGTCGTGGATCAAGGCCGGCGGCGGCCGCGAGTCCTAGCGCGATGGGGGCCATGAGGGCGGCGACTGCGGTGTTGGAAAGCACTTCGGTGAGCAGCATCGTCACGAGGTAAAGACAGGCCAGTAGGGCTAGTGGTTTATAAGGACCTGCGACGACATGATCGGTGCCGGACACGATTGTCTGGGCGAGCCAAGCGGCCGCGCCGGTGTGTTGCATGGCCGCACCGAGAGCGAGTAGGCCAAAAATAACAAAGAGCAGATTCCATTCGATCGCCGCATACGCTTCGCGAGTTTTCAGGCAGCCGCAGAGGCACATGAGAACGCTGCCAGCGATGGCGCCGATCTCGATGGGTATTAGGCCAAAAGTTTCGGCGAGAACTACACTGGCAATGGTAGCGATGACGAGGGGGATGCGTCGGTGGAGAGAGAAGGAAGGCAGTGGTGGCCGGTCAAAGAGGATCAGATCATCCCCTTGGCGTAGGCTATTGATGGCCTGCTCCGTGCCCATCATGAGGAGAATATCGCCGATCGCGAGGGGGAGGGAGGCAACATCATGGCGGACATTTTGTCCGCCCCGATGGATGGCAAGGACGACGACGCGGAAGCGTTGGCGAAAATTAAGTTCGCCGATACTGCGACCGATTAATTCTGAATTGGGCGCTACGGCTGCTTCAAAGATGACGCCTTCGTGGGCGGTAATTTGTTCGAGTCCAGCCTCAGCGGTAAAATCAAAGCCTGGCATAGCGCGGGCGCGGGCGATTCCCGAGGGCCGGCAGGATAACACCATACGGTCGCTGACGCAGAGTGGGCTGATGTCAGGGTCCATCGTGATGGCGACTCCGTCGCGGACGACCTCAATGACTCGGAAGCCGCGGGTGCTGATCAGACCAGCGGCTTTCAGGCTTTTACCGATGAGGGGAGACTTTAAGGGTACAAAGGCTTCGGTGAGATATTCGCGACGTTCTTCTTCGGAGAGAATCGAGGTAAGCATTTCACGCGCGGGCAGGAGACGTTTGCCGGCTAGGGCGAGATAGAGCGCGCCGATGGCCGCGGCGGGGACGCCCACCCAGGCGAGTTCGAACATGCGCAGGCCGGGTTCACCCCGATCGAGCAGGATACCGTTAACTACGAGATTAGTGCTGGTCCCAATGAGGGTGCAGGTACCACCGAGTACGGCGGCATAAGAAAGAGGGATCAGGAATTTTGAAGCTGGCTGCTTCATCTTACGGGCCAAGGCCAGCACCACGGGAACAAAAACGACGACTACCGGGGTGTTATTGATCCAGGCAGAGATGAAGGCCACCGTGACCACCAAGAGAAAGATAACCAACGGGTAGGGCAGCGTGGCGGTGCGGCTAAACCAGCTGGTGAGGTAGTCGACCGCCCCGCATTTAACCAAAGCAGCGCTCAGCACGAACATCGCTGCCACCGTGATCGCAGCGGGATTCGCGAAAACCGCCATGGCCTTCTCGCGCGGCAGCACACCCGAAAGCAATAGGGTGCTAAAGACACTCAGAGCGATGATGTCGGGTGGGTATTTTTCCCAGATAAAGGCCAGCAGCGTCAATAGAAGCAGGCCGAGCACAAAGGCGATTTCCCAAGTCATGAACTAATTGCTTAAATGATTGCGCGCGGCCCGCCGAGGGTAAATTACCGCGGCCGACAGACTTTCGTAAGGCGCGCGGGAATCTGTTTTTTGAAATAACCCATAAATAGATTCTCTGTTTACTTTTACTCTAACATAAGTAAAGTTATTATGATTATCCGATCTAGTTAGGTTAGCTATTATTTTCACCCTTCCTCAACCATGGCCAAAATCTACCACGACATCACTGAAACGATCGGCAACACCCCGCTTGTGCGTCTTAATCGCACGGCCGCAGCCCACGGGGCCCAGGCGGATATCCTGCTTAAGCTGGAATTTTTTAATCCGCTTTCCAGTGTTAAGGACCGCATTGGATTTGCGATGATTGAGGATGCGCTGAAGTCAGGAAAAATTAATAAGGACACTGTCCTGATTGAACCAACGAGTGGTAACACTGGGATCGCGCTAGCCTTTGTGGCGGCCGCCAAGGGGCTCAAGCTCATCCTGACCATGCCGGAGACGATGAGTAGCGAGCGTCGCAAGCTGCTCAAAATCCTCGGTGCGCGGCTCGTTCTCACGGAGGGGCCCAAAGGAATGAAGGGAGCCATTGCCAAAGCCGAGGAGTTGGCCGCGAAAATCCCTGGAGGAGTTATTTTGCAGCAATTCGCCAATCCTGCTAACCCCGCGGCGCACCGCCAGACGACCGCCGAGGAAATTTGGCGAGATACGGATGGCCAGGTTGACTTTATCGTCTCGGGCATTGGCACCGGTGGGACCATTACGGGAATCGGTGAGGTGCTCAAGGGGCGCAAGGCGGGGGTAAAAATTGTGGCGGTGGAGCCGGATGCTTCCCCAGTGCTTTCCGGTGGCGCGCCGGGTCCACATAAATTGCAGGGCATCGGCGCCGGCTTTGTGCCCGCGGTACTGAATACCAAAATTTACGATGAGATTATCCGCGTGAAGGAGGCTGATTCGGGTCCGGTGTCGAAGCAGGTTAATCAGCTCGACGGTATCCCCATCGGGATTTCTTCGGGGGCGGCGGTCTGGGCCGCTATTCAGCTCGCCAAGCGGCCCGAAAATAAGGGCAAGCAAATCGTCGTGATTATTGCTTCGAGCAGCGAACGCTATTTATCCACTTGGCTGTTTGCTGATATCAGCGTCGAGAGTGACTCGATCGACGATCTGCTGGCGCCAGCGGGCAGCTGATCAGTTAGCGCTTAAAATTTAGTCCTACCCAACACGCGTGGCGAGCGGTTAGGCGCGTCTGGGCTGGCCGGTGGGCTTGGCGTCCGCTTGAAACCATCGGTAGAAGCTAACGCCAAAAGCGATCATGGCGACGGACATCCCTATGAGTTTCATCATGGCTCCAGCCAGCAGTTGATCAGCGGCGGCGGTCAGGCTCGTAATGCGCGGGGCATATTCATAGGTGGGGTAGAGCACGTCGGAAGAAAACATGATATAGGCAAATACGGGCGTCATGGCGATGACGACAGCCACGAGGTAAAGCATCTGCCAAGCATAGCTGGCGGGCGGAAATTCTTTTGAAGGACTGAGCAGCGGCCACCAATAAAAGAGTGCCGCGCCGAACATCATAAAATGCTCGGCAATATGGATCGCGCGATTTTGCAAAGCCCAGTCATAGAGGAACGGCAGGTGCCAGCCAGAATAGACGGCGGTGTAGATGCCCCCGCAGACGAGGGGATGGGTTAAAATTCTGAGCGGCCCTTGGAGCCTCGCTTGAATGGTCAGGGGACGGACCATCCAGTCAGGCAAGCCGCTTAAAAATAGGATGGCGGCCGGGTAGATCAAGATCTGGTGCTGCAGCATGTGCGCGCTGAGCAGAAAGCGTTCAGCGATTTGATCGAGCGGCGAGCCGACCCCGAGATAGAAACATAATAATGCCGCGTAAAACTTGAGCGCGGGGCCGCGGGGATAAGGCATTCCTGGTGCGATTCGCTCACGCCATGGCCCCGCGAGAATTGTATAAAGCCAGCCGAGGAAAATAAGCCCGCCAATGAGGAACGGCTCATTGTGCCAATGGGTCCAGTCGATCATAGCTGTTAACTTATATTAACGAGTAGCGGAATGGCCACTAAAAGCGCGAAAAACGGCCGCAGTATCTTGCGCGGAATTTGGCGGCACGAGTAAAATAAAAAAGCCGCGCGGGGTGGCGCGGCTTAGATTCCACTTGGAGTTTCCTTTAACCGAGCGTGGTGCGGGCGAAGTCCAGCGCAGCGGCGGTCAGAGGCTTGGCGGCGTCAGAGGCGAACAGCTTCATCAGGGAAAACATAGTGAAACTAGCGAGCACCAGTCCGATGAAAAACAGGATCGTGCAGAATACTTTATCCCACCGCAGATGCATGAAGAAAAAGATAACAAACATGAATTTCACCGTAGAAAGCAGGATCAGCGTCGTGACAACCAGCCACTTCACGATCGGGAGGTAAACCAGCACGACTTCGATGCCGGTAATAACCGCTAGAATCATCGCGATCTGGATATAGAAATGAAATTTGCTCGGCTCGTGGTGGCCGGCGGCAAGGGCGGGAGCAGTGGGTGCGGACATGGGCGGTAGAGAGAAGAGTTAGGAGCTGAGCGTAGGCTCAGAGGTACTCGAGCAGATAGACGGCGGTAAAAATGATGATCCAGACGATATCGACGAAATGCCAATAGAGGCCGATGGCTTCAACATCGATGGCGTTTTTCTCGCCGAACTCCACCGCCGGGTTGCTCGTACGGGCAAACCAAACGAGGGCCGCGCATGCGATGGCCCCGAGGAGAAGGGGCTTGGCATCATGGCTGAGCATGGCGCGGAGGCTTTCGCCCTCGATGACTTCCAGCAGACCGGGGACGAAGAAAAGAAACGCCACCCCTGCCGCTGCGGCGAAGGCCAGCAGGTGAAGGAAGTTTCGGCCTAGGCTGCCGCCGTGAGTTGGCTTAAAGGTCCGCACATACATCATGCCCAGCAAGAGTACGCCGATTGCAACGTGGGTGCCGTGCGTGCCGGTGAGGGTGTAAAAGGTGGAGCCAAAGATACTATTCGATAGCGTCATGTGCTTGTCGGCCACGAAATGCGTAAATTCAAACACTTGGCCGCCGAGGAAGATGCAGCCGAAGAAGATCGTGCCGAGGAGCATCGTGCGGGTGCTTTTCACGTTACCCTTCTGGATGGCATTCACCGCAAGAGCCATGAGGAGCGATGACATCAGCAAGATGAACGTCGAGAAAGACGTCAGCTCGATGTTGAAAACCTGCGTGGGAACTGCATTCCCTGGGGGCGGGTTGAGGCGGTAGACGAGATGTGACGAGATCAGCGCGCCGAAAAACATGCAGTCCGAAGCGAGGAAGGCCCACCAAAGGAGCTTCTTGTTCGGAATACCGGTTGAGGTTGTGTGATCGTGATGGTGGTCGAGGTGACCGTTAGCCGCAGGACTGCTCATGAGATGGTTCGGTAAAGCTTAGTGGTGATCGCCGCGGGACTCGGTAACTTTGCCTTCTGCGTCGATATGAAGATGGTAGCCGCCGGGACCTTCGAGGGCCCACAGATAGCAAGCGGCGACCATGAGGCCGAGGCCGGTGATGGCGAGGGGCAGGTGCGAAGCGAGCACTTGCTGGCCGAACATCGTCACGGGGTAATGGAGTTGGGCGAAATTATACGCGCCCACCAGCAGGCCAGCAGCGGCGAACAGGGGATACCATGATTGGTCCGGCATGTGGATGCCCCCGTGCGATTCCTCGGCTTTAATATGCGCGGCCTTTTCTTGAGCGATCTCTTCTTTGTGCGTTTTCTCATACCACCAAGCATCGCGAGCGTGGACGGTCGGGATGGCGGCGAAATTATGCTCAGGGGGCGGCGAAGGAATGGACCATTCCAAGGTGCGGGCATCCCAAGGATCGTTGCCGCATTTTTCGCCCTTGAAGTAGGACCAAACTAACACGGCGAAATAGGTAAACATACCGAGGCCCAGCAGATAGGCACCGCACGTGGCGAAGAGATTGCCCTCGTTCCAGCCCATATTAGAATCATAGGTCCAGGTCCGGCGTGGCATGCCATTCAAGCCCAAGAAATGCATCGGGAAGAAGGTTGCATTGAAGCCGGCAAAAATAACCCAGAAGGAAACTTTTCCCCAGAACTCCGGCACCATGCGGCCGAAGAATTTTGGAAACCAGAAATGAATGGCCGCAAGCAGGGCGAAGGTCGCTCCGCCAATGAGAACATAGTGGAAGTGAGCGATAACAAAGTAACTGTCTTGCTGTTGGGCATCAGCCGGAGCCGCGGAATGCATGATGCCCGAGAGCCCGCCCATCATGAACATCCAGATAAAGCCCAGGGCAAACATCATGGGCACGCGGGTGACGATTCGGCCGCCCCAAAGGGTCCCAATCCAGTTGAATACTTTTACGCCGGTCGGCACCGCGATCGCCATTGTCGCCAGCGCGAAGGCGGCCGTGGCCACCGTCCCGAGCCCGGTGGTGAACATATGGTGACTCCATACGCCGAAACCGATGAAGCCGATGGCGACGCCCGAGAATACTACGATGGGATAACCGAAAAGGGGTTTACGCGCAAAGGTGGGCAGAATTTCTGAAACATAGCCCATCGGGGGCAGAATCAGAATATAGACCTCAGGGTGGCCGAAGACCCAGAAGAGATGCTGCCACAGGATAGGCTGACCGCCGCCGGAGACCTCGAAGAAATTGGTTCCGAAATTGCGATCAAACATCACCATAATGAGTGCAATGGCGATCGCCGGCAGGGCGAGCACCAGCAGGAAGCTCGTAACCAAGGCCATCCAGGTGAATACCGGCAAGCGCATCATCGTCAGGCCCGGTGCCCGCAGATTGATGATCGTAACAATGAAATTCAGTGAGGCGACGATAGAGGAAACACCTAGGACTTGGATGCCGAGCACCCAGAAATCAGTCGAAAGATCAGGCGTGAAGGCCTTAGAGGTCAGCGGCGCATAGCCAAACCAGCCGATGTCAGGAGCGCCGCCAAAATTCCAGCTCGGCACGAAGTGGGAAATCCAGCCGACATTAAGCAGAATGGCCCCGACAACCCAGACCCACAGGGAGAAAGAGTTGAGGCGGGGGAACGCAACATCGCGTGCGCCCACCTGAATGGGGATGAGTAAATTGAAAAACGCCGCATTGAGCGGCATGACCGCGAGGAAGATCATCGTGGTGCCATGCATCGTGAACAGCTCGCTGTAGAGCTGTGCGCTGACGAAGTGATTATTCGGCACCATGAGTTGGGTGCGGATCATCAGGGCTTCGATTCCGCCGATGAGGAAAAACAAAATGGCGAAGCCGCCATAGAGCATGCCGATCTTTTTGTGGTCAACGGTCGTCAACCAGCTGACGAGGCCCGTTTTTGCGGTCGGGCGCGTGAAAAGAGAAAAGGTGGTAGCAGGCTGAGCTATTTCTTTGCCGGTAAAACCGGACTGAGTGATGACTTTTGCCATAAAATTAGAAGTAAAAGTGCGGAAAAGAGGCAGTGGACTGGTTCGGCGAGAAGTGCGGGCGAGGGTTAGCGCTGCGCGAGGCGATTATTTCAGGCTATGAAGGTAGGCGACGAGGGCGTCGATTTCTTGGTCATTCAGGGTGAAGTTTGGCTTCCAGTTATCGCCATCTTTTACGTTGTAGCCACCAAACCACATCTTGTTGCCGGGCTTAAAGTGATTGGGGTTTTTAATCCAAGCGTGCATCCGCTCGTGGGTATTTTCCAACACGCCAGCGGCGATCGTGGAGCGGGCGCCGACGCGCGTCAGGTCGGGACCGCTGATGCCGACGCCTTCATGGCCGCGGATATTGTGACAGCTGACGCAAGTTTTGGCGGCAAACAACTGGCGGCCGGTCGTAATCAATTGGGCCTTTTCACCGGCTTCAGGATGCTGCATTTCCCGCCAGGCATTCAGGGGATCGGCATCGAAGGCTGGGGAGGCTGAAAGCGCTTCGCCGGGGTTACGTTTCATGGCCGCAAATTGCACATGGGCACTGCGATCAACCGCGCTAGCCAAGAGCGCTGACGTAACCGTGCGTGCAGGTGCTTTTTGGTTTTCCAGCCATTGGGCATAATCGCGAGGCGACAGCGCGATGACGCGGAAACGCATGATGGCATGCGATTCACCACAAAATTCAGCGCATTGACCGTAAAAGTAGCCCGGCTTGTCGGCTTTGAACCACAGAAAATTCGCGCGGTTCGGCATCATATCAACTTTGCCCGCGAGTTTAGGAATCCAAAAACTATGAATCACATCGATCGTGCGGAGCTGGACTCGGATCGGGGTGCCGGCGGGGACGACCAGTTCATTACCGGTCACTAAAGGAGCTTCGCCCCCGTTGGGTAGCTTCACGAGTTCCGCGGGATACTCAAATTTGAACCACCATCGATTACCCGTGGCGACGACTTCCATGGCGTTACCCTTCTCGTCTTCCGGCACATCGTGCGTGTACCAAATATCTCGCAAGGTGGGGATGGCGATGATGACTAACAAAGCGACCGAAGCGGCGATTAAGCCGATTTCGACAAAAGGATTGCCGTGCGCTTCAGGTGGTGGCTCGGCATGCTCCTCGGACTCTGAGCGAGCGCGAAACTTGATCTGGGCATAGGCCAGAATCGCGCCGACCACGATGAAGATGAAGGTGCAAACATACACCGTGACCATGAATAAGTCCCATTGCGCTTTGGCGACGGGGCCGGCGGTCAGCATGGTGGACTGATTGCCGCTCAGGAAAAAAACATCTGCCAGCTTACAGCCGGACAAGAAAACCAGGCCAAGCCCGGCGACTAAGGCGCGAGTTGCGCGCGAAAAAGGGCGATGATCGGAGCGGATGCGGGTCATGTATGACGGTAATTTTTCAGCGGGAGGCACTGGGGCATTAAGGTCGTGATACCGTCTGCAAATAATCAGTCATTTCAACTATAAAACCACCGCAAGATACGCGCTATCTGCTACTCGCGGAGATATTATCTGCGCAGGGGAAGGTATTAGATATTTAGCAACCTTGACCTGCGTCATTGCGCTCCCGCGGGCGGTGTGTAATTATTAAATTCTTATGAAAACTCATCTTCTCCTCCCTCTCTTGGCTGCCGGCTTGATGCTGGTGGGCTGTGGTCAAAAAAATGAATCAGCGGCCCTCGTGGCAAGTGCACCCGTACCGACGGGCGCCTCGTTTGAGCTGACGGCTAACGATTCGATGAAATTTAACCTCACCCGTCTTGAGGTCACGGCAGGTCAGGATGTGACGGTTAGCTTAACTAATATGGGCAATATGCCTAAGGTAGCGATGGGGCATAACTGGGTTCTGCTCAAAAAAGGAACCGATGTTAAGGCCTTTACCGATGCCGCCATCATGGCTGCTGCTACCGACTATGTTCCTGCGGCTTTGGCGGGCCAAGTTATTGCCCATACCAAATTGCTCGGACCTAAGCAAAGCGAGGAAGTTAAGTTCAAGGCTCCCACTGAACCCGGCGAATATGTCTACCTCTGCACTTTTCCGGCCCATTACCTCTCGGGCATGAAAGGTGTCCTGGTGGTTAAGTAACCTTTTTGTTCGCGCGCCTGCTGAGAGTGGGCGGCGATTAATGCAAAAGCCGAGCGAAAGCTCGGCTTTTTTGTTGGGACGAACGACAGGACGGGCCGCGCGTTTTTTTTACGACTACCGCAATTTAGGCCGCCGGGGCGCTTGGCCACCAGATATAGAGAAAAAAGTAGACGAGCACGCCGGTCACCGAGACATAGTACCAGATGGGAAAGGTGAATTTAGCCCAGCGTTTATGGGTTTCGAAATCACCTTTAATGGCGAAAAGGAAGGTGCGGGGCACCAGGTACGCGATCGAGATGGCGAGGATGATGTGCGAAATCAGCATCGTATAATAGAAGGCGCGGAGCGCGGGGCTTTCACCGCCGAAAGGGGTGTGGATGCCTTTCATGAGAATTTTATGCGTCACGTAACCCACCAGAAAAATAGCTGAAACTACTCCTGCGGTGAGCATGCTGGCGCGGTGCGCTACACGTTTGCCTTGTTTGATGAAAATAAAGCCGAGCGTAATCAGCACAGTGGCGGTGGCATTAAGCGCCGCATTCAGGGTCGGGATGTCTTGAATTGTCATGGAGGAAATAATCCAACGCAGCGCCCGCTGGTTAGGTCAATTAAAGTTTAAAGATCAGCCGATCCGCGACCAGCAAGCCGAGTAGCAGCGGGAGATAGGCAATCGAAATAAGAAATAGCCGCCGCGCTTCGGTTTCACGCCGGTCGGGATTCAGGAAAATAAAGGCAGACCAGAGAATCCAGCCTCCTAACGCCACGGCTCCAGCAAAATAATACCAGGTGCAATAGCCGAGGAGCGTCGGCATTCCGCTGGCGGCGAGGAGCAGCACGGTCCAGATGAAGGCCCGTCGGGCGACGCGGCGACCACTGGGGTCGACGACCGATAAAATTGGGAAATGGGCCGCGGCGTAGTCTTTGCGGTAGGTCCAAGCTAAGGCAAAGAAGTGGGGCATTTGCCACGTGAACAAAATGGCGAAGAGCGTCCAACCGAGCGCCGGATTCGATCGGCCCGCGGCCGCCCACCCAATCATCGGAGGCAGGGCGCCGCTGACCGCGCCAATCTCCGTTGACCAACGCGACCATTTTTTGGCGGGGGTGTAAATGGCAAGGTAGGCGACCACCGTCGCTAACCCGAGAAAAGCGGAAGGTCCGTTTACTTGCTTAAAAAGTAAGCTGAGTCCGGTCAGACATAGGATCCAGCCGACCACAAAAGCTGAGCCCGGCGCAATGATGCCCTGCGGGATGGGGCGATCCCTGGTGCGCTGCATTAAGGCATCGCGATCGCTCTCCATCCATTGATTCAGGGCCGCCACCCCGCCCGCGCACAAGGCGGTGCCGGCCATGAGAAAGAGAGTTCGCGTCCATTCCAAATAAGGAACGGCCGCCAGGTAGCCAACCATAGCGGTGGTGACCGACAACATACTCAGGCGCGGTTTCGTCAGCTCAAGATAATGGCGCCAAGTTACCGGCGTGGGCTGGGCGATATTACCGGAAAGGCTCTGCTCTGGGGCGGGGATCATGCGGGATTGGTTTTAACTGAGCCGTGGTAAGTGAAGCAGGTCAGCAGAAAAGTTACCGCCAGCGTCAAGGCCCCGATGATCACATGCCCCGTCGTCATCGACACACTGCGGCCTGTCCAGATGATTTGTGCGCCCAGATAAATTTGCAGGCTAATAAGACCAAGCAGCCCAATTCCCAGCCAACGCAAGGCCGTAGGGGCCGAGGGCTCGCGCCAGAGCTGTCGCACAAAAGCGATGAGGGCGAGCGACACCACGCCCGCCATCACGCGGTGCGCAAAGTGAATGCTCACGCGAAAATCCCAGAGCGCGGGGAGTAGATTACCTGCGGGGGTCGAGAGCGGAAAGGTGGGGATGGCGAGTCCGGCAAAACTATGCCGAACGACCGCGGCAATGGAGAGTTGGACAAAAAGCAGAGCGACGCAGACCGCGCTTAATCGCCGCAGTCGCCGAGAAAAAACTCCCGTCCAACCGCTGCTGCCGTCAATCCACGGGCGCGAACTGGCGATCGCGATGGCGAAGAGCGTACAAACAAAAGCTTGGGCGAGGACTGCATGCAGCATCGCAAACAGGCGCCCGAGGCTGGTGTTGACGAGGTCGATGTGCTGGTGATCGAACAAGACGCGCAATCCGCCCACCGCGGCTTGGGTCAAGACGAGGCCAACGGCAAAATAGCCGAGGCGCCGCAGCCAGGTGCGCTCTTCGGTTAGCCACAGCCAGACGGCGAGGATGATGGTAATCGAACTCATCAAGCTGGCGCTGAGGCGGTGCGAATGCTCGGCAAATTTATCGATTTCTGTTAACCAGCCCAAGGGATTGATTGACCCATTGGAGAGCGGCCAGTCGGAAAAAGCCATGCCGGCGCCGATGCTGGTGGTGAATGCGCCCAGTGCGACGAGAACAAAAACCCAGCCACTGCCCAGCGCGGCGAAGGCGGCGAGACCAAATTTATAATGAGCGGTGCGCGACATGGAAAGAGAATGGCGAGAGAAACAGGAAGTGATACTTGCCCGATGGGCAGCGCAAACCTTTTGACAATTCCTGCCTTTGGCAAATGGGTGGAGCTGATGACGTCATGTTATTCACTCATCCGTCCTTGGGCTGCAGGTTTGCTAATGACCGCGGTCGGCTTGGCGGTCAGTTGCGCCAAGGCTAAGCCGACGGCAGGAGCGGTGCCCCCAGCAGTAACCGCGCCCACGGAGCAACGCTATCCGTTGACGGGTGAAATCATCGAGGTGCAGCGGGCTAGTCAGACCCTGGTCGTGACGCATGATGAAATTAAAGGCTACATGCCCGGTATGACCATGGAGTTTAAGGCGGCGCGGGGTGATTTGGAGAATGCGCAACCCGGCCAGCATATTCGCGCCGAGTTGGTGGTGCGTGGGACGGAATTTTTTCTCGATAAAATTTGGCCAGCAGACGCCGTGACCGCCCGTGCTCTGGCGGCGGCGGCGCAAAGCTTGGCGCAAGATACCGCCATGCGCGGAAAGTCAGCTTATCGGGAAATCGGGGAAACGCTGCCCGAATTCACTTTGCTTGATCAAACGGGCCGCGCGGTTTCACCAAGCCGCTTTCGCGGTAAGCAGGTGGTGCTCAATTTTATTTTCACCCGCTGCCCCGTCGCTACCATGTGCCCAGCGGCGACGCTGCGCATGCAGGAACTGCAGCAGGCGGCCCGCGCGGCGGGCGTCACCGACTTAGAATTGGTGTCGATTTCTCTCGATCCAGAATTTGATACTCCGGGCGTCTTAAAAGAATATGCCGAAGTACGGGGAATTAATTTGGCTAATTTTTCATTTCTAACCGGACCTGATGCGGCGGTGCGTCAATTGCTCGCGCAGTTGGGGGTGATTCGGGAATTTGAAGGCGCCACGATTAAGCATACCCTCGCGACCGTGTTAATTAACCCGCAGGGTAAAATCATTTATCGAGCCGACGGCAGCGTTTGGGCGGTCGACGATTTTGTGCGGCGCTTGAAGAAAGAATGAATCAAGCCAGCAAGAATTCTGGGCGTAATCGCTCGGTGTTAACCATCACCGTGGTAGCGCTAGGGCTTTATCTCTTGGTGCGAGCATTGCCCACGGGCACGAATCTAAATCACATGGATTTTCGGACGGAAGGGAAGGGGGCCTTGGAAATGTGCGACGCGAACAATCCGCAATTTATTCCAGTGGTGCAGGTGCGTTCGCCGGTGGTGCTCGGGCTTAAGGCGACAACCGGCGTGGCGCCCGATCAACCGGTGGCCCTGACGCTCACGCTCCGAACCGCGCGCGGCAAGCCCATCGCGCCCGAGGATCTGCAGTTGGCGCACACGCGCAAATTGCACCTGCTCATTGTCGATCCGACGCTTGAAGATTATCAGCATGTGCATCCTGAGCCGGGCCCGCGCCCAGGCGAATGGGTGTTCACGTTGACTCCGCAGCGCGCCGGAGTTTATCGCATCTTTGCGGACTTTACCCCGGTGGCCACCGGGCGCGGGCTTTATGGTGTCGTTGAACTCAATGTGCCGGGATCGGTCGCGCGACTCGCGCGTTCACCTAATCTTAATTACACGGTCGGCGGATTCGAATTTACCTTGGCAGCAGCGCAACCTTTCCGAGCCGGGCAGCCGATTGATTTGGGGTTTCGTGTGAGTCAACGCGGTGGTGGGGCGACGCAGCTGCAACCGGTGATGGGCGCCTTCGCGCATTTGGTGGCCTTTGATGAAGGGCGCAGTGGCTTTGCGCACCTGCACCCGGCGCAGGTTGATGTGACGCCAGCCTTGGATCCGGTGCGTCCTGAGCTGAAGTTCAAATTAACTATCCCGCAGCCCGGTCGCTACGTCATTTGGAGTCAGGTGATGATCGCCGGGCAGCAAATCTTCGCGCCTTTTTGGATCGATGTTCTGCCCTAAAAAGCAGCGAACTTAAAAGGCGGCGCCTTACACGGGCTCGCCGGCCAGTTGCATCACTTTACCCGTCCCCGTGGTTAAAAATCTTCCTAGTTGCGCGCCAGGAAAACTACCAAAATTTCCGGGATAACAACGCAACAAGCCCTCGCGGGCTAGCCGCACGATACTCCGCGTATTCATTTCGGGATCGGCGCAGAAAAAATGGGGCGTGGCGCGATTGGGCCAGAGCATGCTGCCCCGTAGGACATCGCCGATAATCGCTTCGCCGGAGTCGAGCACCACCGAAGCAGATCCTAACGTATGGCCAGGAGTGGCCAGCACGCGCCCTTTGATTCCGTACGGCGTGAGGGAAAAGCTGTCGCGGAAAATGAGGTCGGGTTCAAACGATGCAAAGGGTTCATCCACGAAGGGGCGCACGAGACGCCCGAATTGATCCTGTGCAGCCAGGACGCCATTTTCCCCCGAGCGGGCAAGTCCAGCATCGCCGCTGTGCAGCGCAATTTTTGCGCCGCTACGCCGCCGCAGTTCCGCCGCGCCGCCCGCGTGGTCGCTGTGGCCGTGGGTCAAAAGAATCAGCGCAATTTGGTTTAATTCGATGCGGTGAATCTTCAGGGCATGCAAAATGCGCTGCAGATCGCCGGGCGCCCCAGTGTCAACGAGCACCGGCCGCTCGCCGAGGAGCAGGTAGCAGTTGGAGATCGCGCATTTAATTCTGATTAACATTTAGATCGGCGTAATAACTACCAGAGGTGCGCTTTAGGCTTCGGGTGTCGCCGTGGGCGGCAGGGCTTGTTGGGTCGGCCGCAACGATGGCCAGGCCAGCTCCGGTCGGCGCGCGAGTTGGGCTAAGAGCGCGCGCACAATTTCCGGATGAGCTGAGGCATGGTTCGATGTTTCCGCGGGATCGTTGACGTAGTCGAAGAGTTCAAACTGGGCCTCACCGGCCGCATTGTAGGAGGCGATCAGCCGCCAGCGATCTGTGCGGATCGTGCGTTGACCATTAGCCCAAAAAGCTAAGGCCGGTTTCGCTGTCGCCGTCGTGGGCTGAGCGAGTTGGGGCTGCAGGTTGTGGCCATCAAGTTGCGCGGGAGTGGGGAGCCCGCAGAGCGCCGTGAGCGTGGGAAAAATATCCACCGTCTCGACGAGGGCGGTGCTGGCGGTGCCCGGTTGGGCGAGCCCCGGGCTGCGGATGAGTAAGGGCGAGCGCAAGGTGTTTTCGTAGAGGCAATGCTTGCCCCAGATGGCGTGTTCCCCGAGCGAGAAGCCATGATCGCCCCAGATGACGACGATCGTGTTCCCGTCGGGATCGATCTTTTTCAACTCGGCAAGCACGCGCCCCACTTGGGCATCGACGTAACTTACGCACGCCGTGTAAGCCTGCCGCAACTCCTGCGCATAAGCGGGATCGTTGGCGGGATCGCGCCCTCCGTGGCGGTAGTTGGTGCGAAATTCATTACTGTTATGCCACGTCGACGGCCAAGTGGGTTTCGCCGCGACGGCGGGATCAAGGGCCGGGATTTTTTGCGCAGCATGGAGATCAAACCAGCGCTTTGGTGCCGCGAAGGGGAGATGGGGTTTAAAAAATCCGACTGCAAAAAACCAGGGCGCTGGAGAGCTCGCGAGATTGCGCAGATTTTTGACGGCTTCATCAGCAATCCAAGCATCAGGGTAAGCGGAGTCTGGTCCATCGAAGGACTCAATGGCGGGAGTTTTTCCGGGAGTACGGGCCACCCCGTTGGCGTAGCCGTGCATGATGTGCTGAGCCTCCCGCCACGGGGTTTCTGGAATCCAGGAGCGGGACCACGCCCCCGGCAATTCTTCAGGGCCTTCATTCCAGAGATGGCCGGTGCGGCCACCTGGATAGTGGGTGATCTTACCGAGCGCGAGGGTGCGATAGCCATGACCTTGAAACCAAGCGGGCAGATTAGCTTCGCCCCAACGAGCGTGCGTCAGGGCAATGCCGCCATTATCGACTTGGGCGACCTCGTTCGGATAGCGGCCGCGCAGCAGGGCGCAGCGGGATGCTCCGCAAGTAGGAACTTGCACATAATGGTGCGTAAAACTTCGCGCGGTGGTCGCGAAGGCGTCGAGCTGCGGCGTCTGCGCATAGGTTGCGCCCAGCGCACCGAGGTCATTGCGCAGATCGTCGATTGCAATAAACAGCACATTGGGCCGCGGGCGTTCGCTGGCGGCGAGCACCAGCGGGCTCAAGAGCAGGATCAGTAACCAGCGGGGAAAATGTTTCATGGAGAGATGGACGCAGAAATCATGTAATCGTCGCCGAGGTTCCTGCATTGTGTTTTCGGCATACTCTTAATCGATTTTTACTTCAGCTTTTTTTACCCTAATGTCCACCGACCTTTTTTAATTAAGCATGGGCCCTCGCCGCGGGTGATTGCGCTGGCCGTACGGATGATCAGGGTAAATCTTCATAACAGCGTCGCCCGACTGAAACCATTATCCCATGACTATCGCATCTTTTGATCAATGCCGGACTCAGCTCAATCGGCCTAGCTGGTGGGGTTGGCCGCTGGGTGTCCACGCCTTCGCGTGGGGTGGGTTGATCGCGCTGATACTTTTATTAATCGGCTTAACGCATTATTTTCGGGGTGATAATATTTGGCAGGGCTGGGTAGAAAGCCGCGGACTGCGGCAAGCGACTTATGCTGAGCGCATCTATTTTGATCAGGTCTTTCGGACCCAGGCGAATACGTGGTCAAATTTGGCTTACGTCCTCGTCGGTCTCTATGCTTTGGCGCTGGGGCGCTTTGATCAGCGTGCGCGCACCGCGGAGGGGCGCGGCTACCTGCGCGATACGCCGGCGCTCAGTTTTTTATTTGGGGCCGCTTGTTGTTATTTAGGATTTGGGAGCGGACTCTTTCATGCCTCGCTCACGCGATGGGGGCAGCAACTGGATGTCGCGGGAATGTACCCGCCGATGTTGAGCTGCCTGGCGATCCAACTGGGTCGTGGGCTGCGCGGGGCCCAGCGCCGGTGGGGCTGGGCTTGGACTCCGCCGGTCGCTTGGCTGGTCAGTCTGGTGCTGCTGGTGAGCGGGCTGCTTTATTATTACAAATGGTCGATGTCGGCTAGCTTGGTGCTGACCACGCTGATCTTGTCCCTCACGGCCTTGACGCTGGTCGATATTATTTTCGCGCGGCAGGCCATGAGCTTTCGCTGGCCGGGATTAGCCGCGGGCTCCCTGGCCTTGGCGGTCATGTGTCGCCAGCTAGATGTAGCCGGAAAATTTAGCGGTCCCGATACCTGGCTTCAAGGTCATGCCTTTTGGCATGGATTGACCGCGGTCTCCCTCGCTTGCCTTTATGCGTACCATCGCTCTGAGGTGAGGGCCGCGCCCGCGGTCGCCTAGTGCCACGTTAGTCCGGCCCGCGCTTCAGCGGCGGCCGATCAGAACTTGAGGTGCTTAACCGTCACGCCTTTGTTGATGAGCTGCTTGAGTGAATCGATGCCAATGCGGAGGTGCATTTCGACAAATTTAGCATCCACTTTTTGGTCGCTCGCATGAGTCTTCACGCCTTCCGGGGTCATGGGTTGGTCGGAGACGAGGAGCAGGGCGCCCGCGACGGTCTCATTGGCAAAAGCAGTAATAAAAATGGTCGCGGTTTCCATATCGACCGCCATGACGCGAATTTTGCGGAGATATTTTTTGAAATTCAGATCGTGCTCCCAGACGCGGCGGTTGGTCGTATAGACTGTGCCGGTCCAATAGTCGCGGCGATGATCGCGAATGGTGGTGGAGATGGCCTTTTGCAGGGCGAAGGCGGGGAGGGCGGGCACTTCGGGGGGGAAGTAATCGTTGCTCGTGCCTTCGCCGCGAATCGCTGCGATGGGCAAGATTAAGTCGCCAATTTCCGCGCGGTGTTTGATGCCGCCGCATTTTCCTAAAAACAGCACCGCTTTGGGGTTAATCGCGCTCAGGAGATCCATCACCGTGGCCGCGGTCGCGCTGCCCATGCCAAAGTTAATGATCGTGATCCCGTTGGCCGTCGCGCTGGGCATCGGCTTGTCTTTGCCCATGACGGGGACGCGATGCCATTGCGCAAAGAGCTGCACGTAATGCTGAAAATTGGTGAGCAGAACGTAACGACCAAAATTTTTGAGCGGTACTCCCGTGTACCGCGGCAGCCAATTTTCGACGATTTTTTTCTTGGTCTCCATGGGAGTGAGATCCTTAAAAAATGACTTAGCGCCTCGGGTGGCGAGGTTATTTCAAGCGGGTCAGCCCGCGCCTTGCGGACTTACCACCGACTGCTCACTTCACAGCCCCAGGTGGCTGGAGCGCCGGGGGTACCGTGAAAAATGCCGGGGGTGATGGAGCTGTAATATTTCTGGCTGGTCAGGTTGCGGCCGAAAGCCCGTAACTCTAAGCGGCCGTAGATGTAGCCGGCTCGGGCTTCGAGCAAGGTGTAGCCGGTTTGCGTGAACGAGGCTGACTCCTGTTCATCGTAGAAGGTTCGACCGGTCCAAGTGGCACCGGCGCCGCAGGAGAATCCCGACTCGGCGACATAATCAAATTGGAGGGCGGCGTTACCGCTGGGCGCATAAGGCGCGTGGTTGCCCGAGTAACTTACCTTGGTGAATGGATCGGTGAAATTTTGCAGGGTGGCCTCAGTCAAACCTGCGATGGCCCGCAGGGTGATCGCGGGGCTCAGTCGCCACAACGATTCCAATTCAGCCCCGAGCACTTGAGCGCGTTGGGCATTGACCACGAGATACTCATCCGTGGACGTGGCCGGTACAGCGAACGAGCGTTCGATTTGATAGCCGCTGACGCGATAAGCGTAGGCCCGTGAGGTCAAAGCCCAACCCGCGGTGGTGTCGGTCGTGGTGAGGGCAGCTTCGAGGCCCCAAGTCCGCTGCGGATCGTAACCCGCGAGGTCGGCTCGACCGGTGTAGGCCGAATAGCCGCCGGCCTTGAAACCGCGCGCTAGGGTGAAGACGGCATCAGTGCTGCGGTTTAAATGGCGAGTCGCCGAGACGCTTGGCAGCAGGGCGCTCCAGTTGTCACTTTGCCGCTGCACCATGGCCCTCGGCACAATCTCTGTGCGGGTAAAATTCTTAGCTGTGTTTTCCAGCCGCAGGCCCGGGGTGATTAGCCAATCGGCGGTGGGCTTAAAATTGCCTTGGCCAAAAAAAGCCCAAGTGGCACTGGCCAGTTGAAAGTTAGAGTTTTCAATGGTGTAACCGCTAAAGGCTCGGCTGGCCCCGCCCCGCGTGCGGGCGTGCGAATAAAATATTCCACCAGTAAACCAATCACTCACGTATCGCACTTCTTCGTTAAAAGTGCGTTGCGACTGCGTCAGCACGGAGTCGAAGTTGAAACCGCCAAATACAACGAGGCGATTGGCGTATGGTGACAAATCCCAGTCCGTATAGCTCGTGGTGGCGGTGAGGGTCGCAGTGGCGAGGCGTTGGGAAAGTCCCACCGCCAGCGCATTGAAATCAGTGTCGGCTTGGCCTTCCTTGCTTCGACTGACGGTCGTGAAAGACTTGCCCAGTGGCACCAGCGCTTGCGCGCCATCACGGGAGCGTTGAGTGAGGAGATGGACGGAAAGTTCGAGCTCTGGCTGGGGACGGTAATGGAGCTGGACTCGGCCGAAGACGGCTTGGCGATCATCGACGGTCTGCTTGAGTTGGGTATTGTATAAATAGCCATCCCGCTGGCTCGTGCCAAAATGAAGAGCGGCATCAAACGTGTCGGTTCGCGCCGTTTGCGCGGAGGCGCTGAAGCTAGCTTGGCCCACAGATCCAATGGCGGCCCCGACGTGGGCTTGGCTGCTGGTGCCGGCCGGCCTTGAGGTGAACTGAATCACCCCGGCATCACCGGCGCGACCAAACTGGGCCGCGGCTTGGGGGCCGCGGTAAATCGTCATCTGGCTGAAATCGTAAAGCTCCGTCGGAAAAGTGAAGGCGGTGGCCAGAGGAATATTGTCGAGGTAAACGGGGGCGGAAGCGTCGCTAAAGAACGGCGTATTGCCTAACCCGCGCAGGGTGGTGGTGGTGCCAAACCCACGGGCGCCGGCGTCATTGACCGCCAAACCCACGGTCTGCTGGGCTAGGTTATACAAGGCTTCCGCCACCGTTGGGCCAGATTTCGTACGGATGGTCGTGGTGGCGTTGGCATTGAAACTGAGCTGGTCCGTGACCGAGAGGGTCGGCAGTACGACCACGTCGGACACCACGGCCAAAAGCGGCCAATGGCAGAATAAAGTGAGTGCCGTCAGGGCGGCTATTAGGCGAATATTTCCGAGCATGTCGTTCCATTGTCCTCCGAATTATTCGTAGCGCAAATGGAAAAGCGGCGAAACCTAGCGCAGATCTTGCGCGGTGATATCATGCGTCCAGCGCGTCACCCCTTGCTTATCAATGCAGTTGATCGTGACGACCCGCGCTCCCTTGGGTCCGTGCAAGGCCAGGGTGCAAAAATTCTGATCGCTGACCAGCGTCCCCTCGATGCGGTGCGGATCTTGGGCTCGTTCGGTGCGACCGATGGGCGAAACTCCGCTGCTGATCGGTGAGGAGGTTAATTCATAGACCCAGTGCGTGCCCCCAATGTTTTTCTTGGCGAGTTCGGTGAAGTGCACATCGCCGGTTAGAAAGATCACGCCAGTGATGTGGTGGTCTTGAATAAATTTCAGCAATTCCTCCCGTTCCCGTTGATAATACGCGAAGGTCTCGCTCGCACCGCCAAAGTCGGTGACCACCTGCCCCCCCGTAACGATAAATTTAAAGGTGAAGTGATCGAGCGTTTGGGCGTGGAGTAAGGATTGTTTGAGCCAATCGAATTGGTGCGCACCGTACTGCGATTTCTGGGGATTCTGCGCGTCGATGAGGTGGTCGTCATCGCGGGACCAGCGGTTGTCCATGACGAAGAAGGCCGCATCGCTTTGATAAAATTTTTGGTAAACTCCGGGGT
>Ga0214919_10002544_pt1 | contig 28560 bp, 30 predicted proteins | sample LL1503_MetaG_FD_177994 | JGI IMG/M metagenome (GOLD analysis project Ga0214919, IMG submission 177994) | Freshwater microbial communities from Lake Lanier, Atlanta, Georgia, United States - LL-1503 | ecosystem: Environmental > Aquatic > Freshwater > Lake | place: USA: Georgia | collected... | reverse complement strand
AAATTGTGGCAGTATGTACATCTAAAGGAATGTACAATTCACTTGTTGAAATAGATTTCCATAAACCAAAATCCACCCCTTTTTTTTCATCCCTCACCATCCATCTTAAAAACATTACAATTCTTTTGCACGCAGAATTTTTTTGAGGATTTGATAGGTGCTTTTCACTTCGGATGTCGTGTTGAATTTCCATAAAATTCTTCCTGAAGTGTTCAATTCTAACTTTACAGTTCTTCTCACTCATTGGATTGAATATTTGCTCCAGCCCTCCTTTATGTTGGTATATGTTTTTTAGACTTTGCAAGAAAAAATCTAAATCGCTTGAATTGAATGTCCGGTGTACAAATTTCGTTTCTATGCGAGAGGATTGGTAATTCATGATAAAATCATAGGGAAATTCACCCATGATTTGCATTAATTTGTTTCCACTATTAATAATGCTTTTTCGATTTCCCCAAGCTAACATGGCAATTAAAAATGCACTTATTTCTATATCCTCTTTACGTATAAAACGATGTGGAATTTGTATAGGATCGTGTTCTAAAAATAAAGGGTTTTCATATTGATCTGCTTTAAAATCAAGAAATTCTTTTAGTTCGTTTTGTTCCATTTTACCCAATGAAATTGCCGTCTTTCATGACCAGGGTCCGATCGGCCATTTTAGCTAAGTTTTCGTTGTGGGTAACAATCACAAAAGTTTGTTTAAAGTCTTCTCTTAACTGAAAAAACAAATCGTGCAATTCTGCTGCATTTTTTGAATCTAGATTTCCAGAAGGTTCATCGGCAAAGATTATGGCGGGATTATTTATCAAGGATCTACAAACCGCAACCCGTTGTTGTTCTCCACCTGATAATTCTGATGGTCGATGATTAAACCGCGATTCAAGTCCAATTTTCGCTAAGATTTCTTTTGCTTTATCGGCGGCTTCTTTTTTACTTAAACCCATTATTAAGGCGGGCAACATAACATTTTCAAAGGCATTAAATTCAGGTAAAAGTTGATGAAATTGAAAAATAAATCCAATTTGCTTGTTCCTAAACGCAGCCATTTTGTTGCTAGATAAGGAAAATGGGTCTATTCCATTAATACTCATCTTTCCGCTGTCAGGTTTATCTAAAGTACCGAGTATTTGTAGTAAGGTTGTTTTTCCTGCACCTGAGGAGCCAACAATGGATACAATTTCGCTTTCTTTGACGTGCAGATCAACTCCTTTTAGGATTTGTAACTCGCCATAATTCTTATGTATTCCTGTTGCGATTAGCATTATTTATCAATTTTTAAACTGTGTCCCATTTTATCTCTTTTGGTTCTCAGGTACTTTGCATTGTGAATATTACTTGGAATTTCTAGGGAGATATTTTCAACAATTTCAAGGCCATAACCAATTAACCCGGTCCTTTTTTGGGGATTATTTGACATTAGTTTCATTTTACTCACCTTCAATTCGCGCAAAATTTGAGCGCCAATTCCATAGTCTCTTCCATCGGCCTTAAAACCTAATTCAATATTTGCCTCCATGGTATCCATGCCACCCTCTTGAAGTTTGTATGCTTTTAATTTGTTTACTAACCCAATTCCTCTTCCTTCCTGATTCATATAAACGATTACACCCTTTCCTTCTTTTTCAATTTGTTCCATCGCGCTGTGAAGTTGTGATCCACAATCGCAGCGACATGAACCGAAGATATCTCCTGTTAAGCAAGAAGAATGAACGCGTACTAAAATCGCTTCGTCCTTTTCCCAAGTTCCTTTTACCAATGCGAGGTGATCCATGTCATTGCTTTTATCTTTAAAAGCATGTAATTGAAATTCGCCCCATTCGGTTGGCATATGAACATCGACCACTTTTTCAACTAAGGATTCATGTGCAATTCTGTACTTAATCAATTCTTCGATTGAAATTAGTTTAAGATCGAACTTTTTTGCGATTAAAATTAATTCTGGAAGTCGTGCCATGCTTCCATCTTCATTTAAAATTTCCACAATAATTCCTGCCTCTTCGAAACCTGCCATCCGCGATAAATCAACTGCTGCTTCGGTATGTCCAGCACGTCTGAGCACGCCTCCTTTTCTTGCTCTTAGCGGAAATATATGTCCAGGTTTCCCTAATTCTTCTGGTCGTGTTGTAGGATCAATCATTGCTAAAACTGTTTTAGCACGATCGCTTGCAGAAATACCCGTTGTACATCCGTGACCAATTAGGTCGATACTTACGGTGAAGGGAGTTTCATAGGCAGCAGAATTATTGCTCACCATCATTTCTAGTCCTAATTTATCACATCTTTCTTCACTTATTGGTGCACAGATTAGTCCACGTCCATGAGTTGCCATAAAGTTGATAACTTCAGGAGTAGCATTTCTTGCTGCGGTCAAAAAATCGCCTTCATTTTCACGGTCTTCATCATCAACGACAATAATCACCTCACCCTGCTGAATAGCAGTAATTGCTTCCTCTATACTATTGAGTTGAAATTCCATATTTTTAATTACTTGGTGTAGACGCTAATGTTTTTAAATAAAATCCCCAGAATTTTTGCACGGATGAAATTTGCACTTTTTCATCCGGAGAGTGTGCAGCACGAATATTTGGTCCGAAAGAAATCATATCAACTCCCGGTAAATGGACACCTAAAATGCCACATTCCAAGCCTGCATGACATGCTTTCACTTTTGGTTCTTCTTCAAATAAATTCACATATAAATCCCGCATAAGTTGTAAGATTTTTGAACTTGGATTTGGTTTCCATCCTGGATAATCACCTCCTTGAATTACAGTAGCACCAATAATTTCGAAACAAGCTCTAATCGACATTGCTACTTCCGCTTTAGTTGATTCTACAGAACTTCTTTGTAAAGATTGTGTCGAAAAATCTCCATCTTTAATTATAACTCGAGCTAAACTTGAGGAAGCTTCAACCAATCCCTCAATGTCGGGGCTCATTCGAAATACGCCATTATTTACTGCGCACAAGGCATTAATTGTTTTGTTAAATGTCTCTGCTTCCATGGCTTTTCCAGAAGCCGTTGTTGCATTAAGATCAATTTTAAAATTAGGTTCAATCGTTTTGAATTCCTCCAATATTACAGCAGCATCTAATTGAAATAGTGTTTTGAATGCACTGTCGTTATCTGAATGGAGAGCAATTTGAGTCGTCGCTTCTCTAGGAATAGCATTTCTAAGACTTCCACCATCAAATTTTATCAATTGTAAAGGGATTTCCTTATTTATTTTCCAAAGGATCCGGGCTAATAATTTATTAGCATTTCCCCGTCCTTTATCGATATCCATACCAGAGTGTCCGCCCAATAAGCCTGAAATGGTAATGTCATAAATGATTGAATGTTCAGCAATCGAAATTTCTTGATAATGGAGACTTGTATTCGTATCAATACCACCAGCACAACCTACTGATAACTCATCATCATCTTCAGTGTCAAGATTCAGTAATATTTCTCCGCTGAGTAAGCTACCATCTAATTCTTTTGCGCCGGTCATTCCAGTTTCTTCATCGATGGTAAAAAGTGCTTCAATCGCGGGATGCACAATGTTGTCTGATGCTAGAACAGCCATAATTGCAGCCACTCCGATGCCATTATCAGCTCCTAAGGTGGTGCCATTCGCTCGTACCCAATCACCATTAATTATCATTTCAATCCCTTGCGTATCAAAATCAAAGATTGTAGCATTGTTTTTTTGGTGCACCATATCTAAATGAGACTGAAGGATAAGGGTTACCTTATTTTCCATTCCTTCGCTGGCTCCTTTTTTTATGATAACATTTCCGATGGCATCTTCGATTGTTTCTAGTCCGTGCTTATTTCCGAAATCCACCATAAATTGCCTAACCCTTTCTTCTTTTTTGGAGGGGCGTGGTACAGCATTTAGTTGTTCGAAGTACTTCCATAGAGCCATAGGCTCCAGTTGTGTTAATTTATTCATGTTTAAGGGAATTTTGGAAATTGTTGAAAATCAGGATCTCTTTTTTCTAAAAAGGCATTTTTTCCTTCTTGTGCTTCTTGGGTTAAGTAATAGAGTAGGGTGGCATCACCAGCCAATTCCATTAAACCATGTTGTCCATCCAATTCGGCATTCATGGATCTTTTAATCATTCGTAATGCTAATGGACTTCTTTTCATAATGATATTACACCAATCAACAACCGTATTTTCTAATTGTTCAAAGGGAACGACTTTATTGACCATGCCCATTTTTTCTGCTTCCTCAGCGGTATATTGATTGCATAGAAACCAAATTTCTCGTGCTTTTTTCTGTCCAACATGTCTTGCAAGAAAGGAGGATCCAAATCCGCCATCGAAACTGCCCACTTTAGGACCAGTTTGTCCGAAAATAGCATTATCAGAGGCAATTGTTAGGTCACATACCACGTGTAATACATGTCCACCACCAATAGCGTAGCCATTTACCATGGCAATTACCGGTTTAGGAAGGGAGCGAATGGCTTTATGAAGATCAAGGACATTCAGTCTTGGAACCCCATTTTCTGAAATGTAACCACCAATTCCTTTCACATTTTGATCACCGCCAGAGCAGAATGCTTTATCTCCAGCACCTGTGAGTACTACCACATTAATATCATTTCTTTCTCTACAAATATGCATGGCTTCTAACATTTCCATATTCGTTTCCGGTCGGAACGCATTGTAAACTTGCGGACGGTTGATGGTTATTTTTGCAATACCTTCAAAAAATTCAAATTTAATATCTGTAAATGTTTTTATTGAAATCCAATTTCTTGCTGACATACGAATTATTTTGCTACAAAAATAAGAAGAACAGCGTTAAAAGCACGATAAAATTTGCGTTGTTCATTAGAAGTTGCATTAATTCGTTCGTGAAACATTAATGAGACTTTTTTGAATCTTTTTGTTCGAGTAATTGTCCATGACTATTGGAAAGATCTTAATCTATCTATAAAATAGAGTCATAGCACTAAATCCATCTGGATTAGATCCAGTGAGGGTAGCGTACTTTTTTAATCTTTCTCGGTAGTTGAAACCCTAATCCTCCAGAAAAAAGAAATTCATTCAAATTATTTGTGCTCGAAAGTACCCCCCTAAGTTGAGTTTTATTGAAACTTACATCAATATAGAAATTGAAGTATTTGTAAAATGAAAAAGAACTCCCGACTTTCAGGCCAAAAGAAGGACTAATTTGCGGTTTATTGTAACTTGAAAGCATGTCACGACTCACTGTAATGCCAGGTTGAAATCCGATGTATTGTCTCCAATTATTCTTGCCAAAACTTCTAAAAGCGCCAACATACAGTTGATTCAATTGATAAGGTAAAACCAAATTACTCGAGCTTACCGCACCTTGAATAAATTTATAAATATCACCTCTCACACTATATTTTCGATCCAAGGTATACTCTAGAAAACCATTAAGATGAATGGCTGATTCCTTTAGGTTTACAAACTTCCCAGGACTTATGGTTCCAGAAAAATTAAGCATTGGATAGTAACTGACTTTAGATTGTCCAAAAACTAAGGTGGAGTAGACGATTGCTAAAACAAGGCTTATTTTCTTCCCCATAATTTCCCTATTTTGTAATTTATACTAGCATTCATTAACAAATGACCTTCTAAACTTGACCCTTTCTCCTCCACATAATTCACTTCATTATTTACCCATTGCGCATGCAAGTGTTTTCCTAGGTGACACATATATTGCGCTGTCAAAGAAAGATCTAGTCGTTCCGTTAAACGGATATGCGTACCCAATCCAGCTTGAACTGCCGAACTCCAGCGCTCTGCAAAGTTAAATTGGTTGGAATTCGCTTGGATTTTTGAGTAATCAAAACAATGTCCGGCAAGCATATAAGGCTTAAACGAATAAATATCCTTTTTTAACGGATAATAGAGCACGCTCCAACCAATGTGATAATCAGTCCGGTGGGCATAATTACCAATATCACTCGTCAAATAATCAAAAAACCAGTCGCTATTTACTTTTTCCGAAAACCTTAATCTTAATTGTCCACCAACGCCACTTCCCACTTTATTTTCCTCCCCATCATTAAAAGCAGAAAACGTAGAACGAACTCCCAAACTAAACACGCCTGGATCTGTATCGAATTTCGAATTTACCTGAGCGAAAAGGGGTGTTTGAAAAAAGGTAAGAAGTAATAAAAATATTATTTTTTTCATAAGCCAAGTTACTTTTTATTTTGTTCTGCCATCAATTACATTATTTATTTTTAATCGAAATCTCATCGATAAATAGCCAAGGTTGATTCCCTTCGCCTGGCATTCCTAGTGGAATTTTATCTAACGTTATGATGGTTATTCTAAATTTTTGCACTTTTTTCCCGATAAATAGCACTTGCTTTTCATTCTCGAAATTCTCGCTTTGTGCAATGCCAAAGCCTAAGTTTGTTTTTAAATTTTTAAATTCAATTGCGTAAGGCATATGAATCCACGAATTCTCATCCTTTAAAAATGAGATTTGTAGGCTATCAATTTTTTGTTTTTTAAGTAAATCTATTTCAATAACAACATGGGAGGTATCGTAGCCTATCCATTCGTGACCTTTCCATGGTCTTGCGCCAAACTGCCCATCAACAAGGGTTAAATCTCCGCTGTTATATCGATCACTTGGTTTAGTTACATAATTTACGATCACCCCCAAACATGGATTATTATTAATTTTCAGCTTACTTTGAAGACCTGTTTCTAAGGAAACAAATTCGTATTGAACTTGATTCGAATTGTTAGAACGATTGATCTCAATTTCTTTGTTCCCTGTAAAATTTGCCTCGGTTTCATTGTCAGCCCCTTCCTTTAACGTAAATCGTTCTTCTTTTGATTTAGCACTTAATTTTACATTAATACCATTTGCTGCTCTTCTAAAAGTTATACTTGGTTTAAGAATAGATGAGGAGAAATTGATTCCTTTCTTCTTTAAAAGCGGAAAATGCCAATCAATCAGAGTTTTTTCGAAGACTTCATACGTCGTTTTTTCTGTACACCACAGCGCCTCACTTAAAGCGATTGCCCTGGGAAAAGCCATGTACATGAGTTGATTAAACGTAGGGATGTATTCCGTCCACAAATTAGCTTGTCCACCTAGTACATAATTTGCTTCTTCTCTCGACATTTTTGGAGATACAGGATTAAAGTCAAATACTTTTTCCAGATTGGTAAAGCCACCAATGGCTAGCGGTTCATCGTTTCCTTTACCTTGGTAATGATCAAAATAACAATGAGATCCCGGGGACATAACGACTTCGTGCCCAAGTTTTGCTGCTTCAATTCCACCTTCAAAACCTCGCCATGACATTACCGCGGCATTTGGTGATAGGCCACCTTCAAGAATTTCATCCCAACCAATCAATTTTTTTCCTTTCTCCATCAAAAATTTATCCATTCGTTGAATAAAATAACTTTGCAATTCATGCTCATCTTTCAATTGATTTTCTTTCATGATGGCTTGACATTGATTGCATTCCTTCCATCTTGTTTTGGGTGCCTCATCCCCACCAATATGTATGTATTTTGATGGGAATAAAGGGATTATTTCAGAAAGTATATCTTGAAGAAAAAGTATACTTTCTTCTTTCGAGCAGAAAATATCATCAAAAATCCCCCAAAGTCCGGGTACTTCTTGTTGTATCCCTGTGCATGAGTAATTTGGATAGGCTGCCAATGCCGCTCGGGCATGACCGGGCATCTCAATTTCTGGTACAACCGTAATGTTCCTTTGAGCAGCGTATTGGACAATTTCCTTTATTTGTTCTTGGGTGTAAAATCCCCCATAACGTTCAGTTTTATAGGTTCTAGGCGAAGTGGTATAATGATTTTCAAGCGTGCTATCCCTCCAAGCCCCAATCTCCGTTAATTTTGGGTATTTCTTTATTTCAATTCGCCAGCCTTGATCATCAGTGAGATGCCAATGAAAAGTGGTGAATTTATAAACAGCCATGACATCAAGGAATTGTTTTATTTCCTCTAGTTGAAAAAAATGTCTTGAGACATCAAGGTGCATTCCACGCCATTGATATTTGGGATAATCATCTACGAAGCAATTGTTAATACTATATCCTTCCGTATCCTTATGGATGAGTTGCATTAAAGAGTGAAATGCGAAATAACAGGCTTTAGCTGACGAATACGTTATTATTATTTGTCCATTTACATTAATCGAATAACTATCCAATGGAACATTTACTGATTTTTTAAAAATAATAAGCGGTTTGTCTTTGGAATCAATTACTTGTAAGTTATGATAAAATGCTCCTGTTGTTTTTAGTTGTTGAATAATCGTTGAACTGAGACTACTAAAATCGAGCGATAGCGATCCATCAAGTTGAATAGAGCCCGGCATACTTTTGAAAACAACGGGGTGAGGCAAGATGGTGTTTTGCTGCGCTGTAAATACCATCGGAAATAGCAGTAGCAGAAAGAATAGTTTTTTCATAGGGCTTTTGGTTACTATTTTTTGATAAAAATAGAACTTTAATTTCTTTGCACTATTGACTTCAAATAAAAGAGCTAAAAAATCAAGTCTCGATTGAAGCCGTGCATCTCGACTCCGCTCGGATGCCCTTTAAGTGAATCGAGCGGAGCCGAGAGACACTTCAATCAAACGACACACCGAAACGTCATACCGAAACCTCGGTACTTTTCGGTATCGCTTACGCCTCGAAATTTTCTTCCTCCTCTCTCTGCCAATCGAGACAGAAAAAAATGAACGGAATTAAAACAAAAAAACGCCTTTCGGCGTTTCATTAATTCTTATGTAAAATAATTGTTTTTTTCTTCAACTTTTTCGATTCAATTGATTTACTAAAGTTTAGAATAAAATTTAATGTGTCGTTTGAAACTGTTTCTTTAGATTTTTTAGACACGTTTTCGGGTAGAATGTACTTTTGTACCATAGGCTCTTTTAGAAATGAAATTACTTAACGAAATACTTTTGTTTTTATTTTAAGCGCTGAATTTTTTCTAACTTTGCTAAATATAAAAATTAAGGCATGTCTGATTCTTTTATTCCAGGAGTTGCAACAGGTGATGAAGTTCAAGCGATATTTCGTTTTGCTAAATCGAAAGGATTTGCACTACCAGCTGTAAATGTAACGAGTACATCGACTGTAAACGCCGTGATTGAAGCAGCAGCAAAAATTAATTCTCCAGTAATAATTCAATTTTCTAATGGAGGTTCACAATTTTTTGCTGGAAAAGGCTTGTCAAATAAGAATGAGCAAGCTGCCATTTTAGGAGGAATAAGTGGGGCAATGCATGTTCATTGTGTTGCACAAGCATACGGTGCCACTGTTATTTTACATACCGACCATTGTGCTAAGAATATATTACCCTGGTTAGATGGACTTTTAGATGAAGGAGAAAAGTTTTTTAAGCAGTATGGAAAACCTTTGTATAGTTCTCACATGATCGATTTATCTGAGGAACCAATTGAAGAGAATATTGCAATTTGTAAAACGTATTTAGCTCGAATGACTAAAATAGGCATGACACTAGAAATTGAATTGGGTATCACAGGTGGAGAAGAGGATGGAGTTGATAATTCGAATGTAGATAATTCAAAATTATATACTCAACCGGAAGAGGTTGCCTACGCTTACGAAGAACTGTTAAAGGTTTCTCCTAGATTTACAATCGCAGCAGCCTTTGGAAATGTTCACGGTGTTTACAAACCTGGAAATGTGTTTTTAACCCCTAAAATTCTTAAGTCTTCGCAAGATTATGTGCAAGAAAAATTCAATACAGGACATAACCCCATTGATTTTGTTTTTCATGGCGGATCAGGTTCGACGATAGAAGAAATTAGAGAGGCAATTGGCTATGGGGTAATTAAAATGAATCTTGATACTGATTTGCAATTTGCTTTTACAGAAGGCGTAAGAGATTATGTAGAGAATAAGTTGCCTTACCTTAGAACTCAAATAGGAAATCCAGACGGGATGGATATCCCTAATAAAAAATATTACGATCCGAGAAAATGGCTTCGTGAAGGCGAACTAACGTTTATGGCCCGAATGGAAAAAGCTTTCAGCGATTTAAATAATGTAAATACACTTTAATATAGCTATAAAAATATGAGCTGGTTTACAAGAAAAAAAGAAGGGATTACCACTTCTACAAGTGATAAAAAAGAAACACCAGAGGGGTATTGGATAAAATGTTCGAATTGTAAAACGCTTTTTACATCAGAAGATTTAGCTAAAAACAATGGGGTGTGTTCACGATGTTCTCATCATGAGCGCTTAAGTGCAGGTCAATATTTTGATTTTATCTTCGATAAAGGAAAATACACAGAATTAGATAAAAATTTAAGTTCTGCAGATCCCTTAGGCTTTACGGATACCAAAAACTACAAGGAACGCGTTGTCGCTTCTCAAAAAGCAACAGGTTTAAAAGATGCCATTCGGACAGCCAAAGGCAAATTAGATAATCATGATTTTGTGGTTGCAGCGATGGATTTTTCCTTTATTGGTGGCTCCATGGGGAGTGTTATGGGCGAAAAGATTGCCCGAGCGATTGATGAGGCGATTAAAATCAAGGCACCGTTCATGATTATTTCGAAATCAGGTGGAGCAAGAATGATGGAAGCGGGTTTCTCGCTAATGCAGATGGCAAAAGTTTCTGGTAAATTAGGTCAATTGGCGGATGCCGGATTGCCTTACATTTCCTATTTAACAGACCCAACAACTGGGGGAGTGACCGCTTCTTTCGCTATGTTAGGAGACATTAACATCGCTGAACCAGGTGCATTAATTGCATTTGCTGGACCTCGTGTTGTTAAAGAAACAATAGGAAGAGACTTGCCAAGTGGCTTTCAAACCTCTGAGTTTTTATTAGAACACGGTTTTCTTGATTTCATTATTGATCGAACTGAGATTAGAGAAAAGTTAGCAATTTCTTTAACGTTTTTTAGGAATTGATGAAATTCACCAAGTTGAATGATGATAATTCTTGGTTATGGGAATTTGATTCATATTCACTTTTGGTTGATCCGTGGTTTACTCCACAACAAGTAGACGTAGCACCTTGGTTTTCGACACAACGACATGTTACGAGTCAACCAAAAATCGGAGATTTACCGTATTTTGATGCTATTTTTATTTCGCATTCCTTTAGTGATCATTGTAATAAAGAAACATTATTGCAGTTTCCAGCGACTACTACCATTATCGCTACCTCTTCTATATTAAGGAAAGTAAAATCTTGGGGATATTTTTCGCAGGTAATTCCAATAGAACAAGCACCATTTGAAATACAACGATATAAACCTGGTGGATTACTAGATTTGGTGCATAATGCCTATTTCCTTAAAACAAAAAATGCCAGTGTGCTGTTTGCACCCCATGGCACAAAAAACAAAAAGTTACCTGCTGAAGTTGATGTTCTCATTGGGACAAGCACGCTATATAAACTCCCTTTTTGGTTAGGGGGAACAGTTAATTTAGGATTAAAAAATTTATTTACGCTCGCTCAAAGTTGTCACGCTAAGTGGATACTCAATACGCACGATGAAGCAAAATTGGGAACTGGTGTTGTAGAACTTTTTGCAAATAAGGAATATGTGGAAAATAATCCCCAGATTAAATTCCTAAAAACAGGCGAATCTTTTGATTTTATTAAATAATAAATAAAGGTTAATCCTAATTAGCGTTTCGAGATTTTATTATTGCTTATTGTGCGTTGCGAGGAGGATTTAAATCTATCAATTTGCTCTACTCTTGTTTTATTGTGTTTGGTTTTACAACTTTCCACTCGTTCTCTCCATCGTCGGTAGCTGCTTGCTTTTAGTTCTTTCCGCATGAGGTTTCTCACACCTTGTTCATTCAAACCGAACTGTATTTTAATGGCTTCAAAAGGGGTGCGGTCTTCCCATGCCATTTCGATAATTCGATCTATTTCTTCCTCTGTTAATAGGGTCGGAGACGCAGGTGCTTCTGGTTTTCTGTAGGCTTCAACGGAAGGTAAATCGCTATAATGACAATAGTTATCAATCATTTTCTAGTTTTTTAAGTGCTTGATTTGCTTTTGCATACTGATATCTAGCAAGTAGTTTTACCGAGTAATAGGCATCAACACCACTTGAAGCTATTGTTTCAACTGCTGCTAAGTCAATGAATCCGTCTTTCTTAAGAATAAACTCCGGAAATTGAATCTTAGTAATTTCTCCAACTATAAGATGCGTCCCATTGCTTTGGATGTCTATTTTTTCGCGGAATGTCATTCCAATTTTTACAGAAGATTCTTCAACAAATGGCGCTCTACAATCGTCCAAATAGCTTTCTGTTAATCCACAAGCATCAAACTCTGAAATAGATTTCGGGTAGCGAGCAGAGGTTTGGTGTGCCTTTTCCTCCATACCTTTTACCAATAGATTAATCGTATACTCTTTTGTGCTTAAAATATTTTGTAAAGTATGTCGATCAACAAGGTCTGGACGAGTCATAAAACCTAGAAGCGGAGGATTTGATCCGATGTGGATTAGTGAATTAAAAATTGCAAGATTACTTTGACCTTCGTTATCTTTCGTGCCAATGAGACAGACATTTTTTATCCCTGATAAGGAATTAAAAAAAAGTGCATTGTATCGATTCTCGAAATTTAAGAAATCTGATTTATCAAATGATTTTACATTCATAAATCCAAAACAAAATCAAACTAAAAAAGTTTTGTATTAAGCCTTTTTTACGATAAGGTCTTTTTTAGTAAGTTTCTGGATGAGCTTAACATAATTCTTTTCCGTTTGATCACAGAATGATATCGCCACGCCTTTAACGCCTGCACGTCCTGTTCTACCGATGCGATGAACATACGTTTCTGGAATATTAGGAATTTCATAATTCAATACCATCTCTAAATCATCGATATCGATACCGCGTGCTGCGATGTCTGTGGCAACCAATACTTTTAGGTTGTTGTTTTTAAAATCATTTAATGCATTTTGACGTGCATTTTGCGATTTATTTCCATGAATTGCTGCCGATTTTATTTGCACTTTTTGGAGAAACTTCACCACTTTATCAGCACCGTGTTTCGTTCTAGTGAAAACTAAAACCCTTGCCTCAGTTGGTTGTGCTTTTACTAACTCGATTAAAAGATTTTTCTTTTCATCTGCATCAACGTGATAAATGTGTTGCTCAATTAAATCTGAAGTAGAGGCAATTGGAGTAACTTCTACCATTTTTGGATCCGTTAAGATAGTATTCGCTAGACCAATAATTTCTTTCGGCATGGTTGCTGAGAAAAATAAATTTTGTCTTTTTTGTGGTAGTAATTTGATGATTTTTTTAATGTCATGAATAAAACCCATGTCTAGCATTCTATCTGCTTCATCCAAAACAAATATCTCCAAATCGCTCAATTTCACAAAACCTTGTTGAATGAGATCCAATAAGCGTCCTGGTGTGGCGATAAGAATATCTACATGAGATTTTAATTGATTGACTTGATTGTGTTGTGATACTCCACCAAAAATAACGGCATGACGAATATTAAGTCCTTGTCCGTAAAGTTTAATGCTTTCTCCAATTTGTATGGCTAATTCTCTAGTTGGTGTTACAATCAAGGAACGAATTTTCCCATGTTTTTTTCTTTCAGGACTTTCGTATAATAATTGTAAAATTGGAATCGAAAAAGCGGCTGTTTTTCCAGTGCCCGTTTGCGCGCATCCAATTAAGTCGCTGCGATTTAAGACGATAGGAATAGATTTTTCTTGGATAGGAGTTGCTTGTGTGTAACCTTGTTTTTCGATTGCGGTTAAAATCGTGGGAATGACCCCAAGTTGTTCAAAATTCATTCGAATTGTTTAAGTGATCTACAATTCCTGGGACAACTTTTTAATCAAAAGAACTGTATTTAAAGTACAAAAGTACAACATTATTCAACAAATCCCATGTAATGGCCCAAAACTCTTGAAAAGTGAAATGCGTCTCCTGTGTAACATTCATTACATACTAATCCTCAAATTATAGTCACCTTTGTTGAAAATACTGTAGATGTCATATGTAGTAGGAATCATTGCTGCGCTTTTTATTGGTTTAACCTTGGGCTTGATCGGAAGTGGAGGTTCTATTTTGACCTTACCCATATTGGTATACATTTTTCATGTTCCAACTGAATTGGCCATTCTGTATTCTTTATTTATTGTAGGTATTACTTCGGTAGTTGGAGCGGGGAAAGCTGCTTATCATAGGAATATCGATTATCGGGCTACTTTTCTTTTTGGAGTTCCTTCCATCATTAGTATTTATTTGACGAGGAATTATATCATGCCTTTGTTGCCCAATGAATTATTTTCGCTGGGTGCTTTTTCGTTTTCAAAAGACATATATCTCCTGTTACTATTTTCTTTGGTCATGTTGATGGCAGCTTATAAGATGATAAAAAGTGATTCCCCAAAGGAACTCCCGCTTTCTCAAAACACCCATCGGTTTGCTTTAGTGACAAAATTAATTACTCAAGGGCTTCTTGTAGGTTTGTTAGCCGGATTAATTGGCGCTGGTGGAGGATTTGTTATTATACCTGTATTAATTAATCTCATGCGTTTGCCTATGCAGAAAGCGGTGGGCACCTCTTTACTGATTATCACAATGAATGCCTCGGTAGGATTTTTAGGTAATTTCCAACAGTATCCTACTATAGATTGGGCACTTCTCTTATATGTATCGGGTGCTTCAATAATTGGTATTTTTATTGGGCTGCTTTTAGGCAACAAAATAGAAGGTTCTAAACTGAAAAAGTACTTTGGCTATTTTGTTTTATTGATGGCAATCTATATCCTATTAGCTGCCTTTTTGATAAAACCCCACTAATTTTTTAACTTTGTAATTAAAATACAGATCATGCAAATTGAACAGATTTATACAGGATGTTTAGCACAAGGGGCTTATTATTTGGTTTCCGATAATGAAGCTGTTATTATTGATCCATTAAGAGAAATTGAACCTTATTTAGAGCGCGCAAAAAGAGACGGTGTGCAAATAAAATATATTTTAGAAACTCATTTCCACGCTGATTTTGTAAGTGGTCATGTTGATTTAGCGAAAGCAACGGGCGCTACCATTGTTTATGGTCCAAATGCAAGTCCTAGTTTTGATTTCCATAGCGCTAAAGACGGTGAATTTTTACACTTCGGAGCTTTAAAAATGGAAGTGTTGCATACGCCTGGTCATACGATGGAAAGTACCTGTTTCTTGTTGTACAATACGGAAGGAAATCCCGAAGCTTTATTCTCCGGTGATACCTTGTTTATTGGTGATGTGGGTCGACCAGATCTTGCACAAAAAGCAGCGACTATGACGCAAGAAGATTTGGCGGGTTTACTATATGATTCACTGCGATCAAAAATTATGATACTTCCGGATTCAGTTACTGTGTATCCTGCGCATGGAGCGGGGAGTGCTTGTGGTAAAAATATGTCTAAAGAAACCTTTGATACCCTTGGGAATCAAAAAAAGGTCAATTATGCCCTGAGGTCAGACATGGACCGAAGTACTTTCATTAAAGAATTGACAGACGGTTTATTGCCACCACCCAGTTATTTTGGGATGAACGTAGCAATGAATAAAAAGGGATATGATTCCATTCATGACGTAATGGCTCGTGGATTAAAGGCCTTGAGTCGGGATCAATTCACCTTTCTAGCTCCTGAAGCATTGATTTTGGATACGCGCCCTGCTGCCGAATTTGCTCAAGGATTTATTCCGGGAAGTATTTTTATTGGCTTAGAAGGTCAATTTGCTCCTTGGGTTGGGGCTTTGATTCCCGATGTTGCACAGGAAATTATTTTAGTTACACCAGATGGCAAGGAGGAAGAAACGGTACGTCGTTTGGCTCGCGTTGGATACGACAACGTAAGGGGATATTTGGATGGAGGGATTCGTGCGTGGAACGATAGTCTTGACAGCATCGGTAGGTTAGAGGCCAGCCAGGTGGAGCAAGGATTAGCTGTCAATGAACTTTTGATCGATGTACGGAAACCAGATGAATACGAATCGGAGCATTTGGCAGATGTGCCTAGTATTCCTCTTGATTTTATCAACGAACGTATGGCCGAATTCCCTAAGGATAAAGAACTTGTGCTACTTTGCGGCGGTGGTTACAGGAGCATGATTGCGGCCTCGATTTTAAAAGCTCGTGGTTTCGAAGGAATAAAAGACGTTATTGGCGGTTATGCTGCTTTGGCGAAAACTGACCTTCCTAAAGTAACAGTCGCTTGCGCCTCAACTCAATCTTAAGGAATAAAATGTGTATCTTCGCTTCCTAAACGATAACCATGCGTGTTTATTTAGATAATGCAGCAACTACACCGATGGCGCCAGAAGTTATAGCGGCAATGGTTGATGTTTATCAAGAAAATTTTGGAAACGCTTCTTCTACCCATTATTTTGGTCGCAATTCGAAAGCATTATTAGAAAACTCCAGGCGTTCCATCGCTCGCTGGTTAAATTGCCAATCTTCAGAACTCATTTTTACTTCGGGAGGTACGGAAGCGGACAACATGGCGCTTTATGCTGCTGTTGAGAAACTAGGAGTAAAGCGTATCATAACAACCCACATTGAACACCATGCGGTAGGGCATACTGCAGAATCATTGTATGTAAAGTTCGGCACCATTATTACTTATCTTTCAGTAGACGACAAAGGTAACATTGATCTAAATGAGCTTTCCGACTTATTGGCTGATACTACTCCCACCTTGGTTTCCTTGATGCATGCAAATAATGAAATATCAACATTGATTCCACTGAAAGAAATTGGATTGATTTGCCGTAAACACGGCGCTTATTTCCATTCGGATACGGTTCAAACAATGGGTCATTATTCGTTTGATTTGAATGAGTTGGGCATTGACTTTATCACCTGTGCGGCACATAAATTTCATGGGCCAAAAGGAGTGGGTTTTCTTTATGTCAATAAAGCGACCAAAGTAGCCCCTTTTATTTATGGGGGTGCTCAAGAACGAGGTTTACGAGGAGGCACAGAAAACATCGCTGGAATTGTAGGTTTATCAAAAGCATTTGACTTAGCTTACGAGAATCTAGCCGCTCATCAGGCCCATGTACAAGGTTTAAAATCGTATATGATCGAGCAATTTACGGCTACGTTACCAGGTGTCTCATTTCATGGGGAAACGTCTAATGATAAATCGCTTTACACGGTACTCAACGTTTGCTTCCCACCAACAGAAAAAGCGTCCATGGTATTATTTACCTTAGATTTAAAAGGGATTGCGGTAAGTGGTGGTAGTGCTTGTTCATCGGGTGCCTCGACAGGTTCTCATGTTTTGAGCGGTATAAAAGCCGATATGACCCGACCAAATGTCCGTTTTTCATTTTCCCACTATACTACGAAACAAGAAATAGATTACACCCTAGAGCAGGTTAAAATTGTATTTCAAACCATTTTGGTTTAAGTAAATGTCAAATCAAGGAAAAAAAGTCCTGTTTTTATGCTCTTGGTATCCCAACCGCAAAAATCCAACGCTTGGTAATTTCGTTCAGAAACATGCAGAGGCGGCTTCCCTTTTGAATGAAGTGGTGGTATTAGCAATAGTTGCAGACGAAACAATTCATTCAATTGAAATTGTTGAAAATAGGAGGGGAGAGATGAACGAGGTCTTAGTTTACTTTCCAAAAAAGAAGGCTGGCTTTTTATCATTCTCCAAGTTAAGGTCATTTTTATCTTACAGAAAGGCATTTGACATTGGCATGAAGAGGGTTAATCAACTTGTTGGTCCCCCTAATATTGTTCACCTGAATGTCATTTATCCATTGGGTTACTTCGCCCGAAAATTAAAAGAAAAACTAGGAGTTCCCATGGTGATTAGTGAGCATGCAAGTGGTTTTCAAGGCGGGGCAAATGCCTATCCTAAGGTCATTCTATCACTGGCTAAAAAAGTTCTCAAGTCATCAGCATGTGTTATGCCTGTTAGTAACGATTTAGGCGAACGATTAAAACAACTAGCTCCAAACATCACCATTAAGGTAATTCCAAATGTGGTGAATGAAGCTATTTTTATTCCTTCTGAAGAAATTGATGTAACCAATAAATTTGTTCATATTTCAACTGCTTTTGAGCCTGCTAAAAATCTCTTGGGTATCATCAGAACCGTGAAGCAATTGAGTAGTGAAAATGCTAATTTTTCATTGCATATTATCAGCGACGGCGATGTATCCAAAGCACATCAATTGGCGCGTGAATTAGGCGTGTTGAACTCCTTTGTATTCTTTTATCCGACGATGACCACACAGGAAATTGCAAGTTTTTTGAAGCAATGCCGGGCCATTGTGTTATTTAGCAACTTTGAAAATTTCCCCTGTGTTATTCCTGAAGCATTTATGACTGGAATTCCAGTAATTGCTACCGCTGTAAATGGAATCCCTGAATACGTAAATGAATCGAATGGCATTCTAATTCAACCTAACGACGAAGCGGGATTGTTAGCGGCGTTTAAATCCTTAATTGATTCTCAGCCATTCCATAAGGAAAAGTTAAGGGCGTATGCTATGGAGCATTTTAGTTATGCGGCTGTTGGGAAGCAGTTGGATGAAATCTATAAAGAATTATAGTGCTTAACTTTGCACTTACACGATTAAATATTCTCCATTTATTCGTAGTTTTGAATAATGATGCGTTTACCTACTTAATCCGTCACCTCAAGATCTTTTTCCAACTCAATACTTCTCCAGCGGTTCTATTTTGATTAAACAGACCGGTGTGTACTATGGTTTTACTTTCAATCAGATCGGGCATAAACTTTTTCATATAACTTAATCCTTTGAACATTTCTGGAATGATTGTCTCGCTGGCTTTTATTTCAACAAGGTTTAATTTTTCGGTGTCTTGCCATATGAAATCAACTTCATGCCCTACGGCATCACGCCAAAACCAAAAATCAAGGAGTAGATTTTGGTGGTACTGCTGTTTTATGTATTCGTTAATAATGAAATTCTCAAACAAACTACCTTTGTAGGCACTGGTTTTTAGGCTTGCAGCATCATTGATTTTAAGTAAAAAACAGACCAATCCCGTATCATAAAAATAAAGTTTCGAGTTTTTTGTCATCCGTTTGTTAATATTTGAATGGAAGGGTTGTAACTGATACAGAATATAACTGGTTTCCAAGACCGAAATCCAAGCTTTTGCAGTAGGTTGAGATATTCCACACTCGTTGGCAAGTGAATTTAAGTTAAGTAATTGTCCTACCCGAGCAGCACATAGCGTGATGAAATTTCTAAACAGCTTTAGATTTTTTACTTGAATTAATTCTGTTAAATCGCGCTCTACATAAGTTTGTACATAGTTAGAATAAAAAACCTTTGAGGGAATATCTCTGTCATAGATAGCAGGATAAAATCCTCTTTGCAGGTTGACGGCATAATCGTCGTTTAGCCAATCTGCATGCTCCATTTCTAGGTTGTCAAAAGGTAAAAGTTTGAACAGAGCTACACGTCCTGCTAAACTTTGAGAAATATTACGCATCAAATGAAAATTTTGAGAGCCTGACAAAATATACTGTCCCATTATTTTATCGTTATCTACTTTGGTTTGTAGGTAGGAGAACAATTCCGGAGCGCGTTGAGCCTCATCAAAAATAACAAAATTACCATGTTCAGCCAAAAATCCATTTGGATCATTTAAGGCGTAGGTTCTATTATCTAAATTTTCTAAATTGATATAGGTGTAATTGGTAAATTCGTTTTTTAAAAATGTCGTCTTGCCAGATTGTCTAGGTCCTGTTAATACTAAAATCGGATATTTACTAAGGTAAATATCCATTGCTTTTTTTATTGTTCTAATTCGTCCCATAATCCTAATATTATTATACAAATATACATCTAATTTTGAAATTACACTATAGGTAACTTTGAAATTACACTATAGGTAACTTTGAAATTACACTATAGTTAACTTTGAAATTACACTATGGGTAATTTTGAAATTACACTATGGGTAACTTTGAAATTACACTATATATAACTTTGAAATTACACTATAGGTAACTTTGAAATTACACTATGGGTAACTTTGAAATTATACGATAGGCAACTTTGAAATCACACGATATTTTTTGTTTTGTTGGGGATTTTTTTGAAATATTTTGAAGCGTTAAGAATTAAATATTCTCCAGCTATTTGTGGTTTTGAATCACCGAAAAGTAAAATTCCGCTGAATTAGATAACTTATGATAGCGACAACTACTGAGGCTATTACGTTTGAAATAGAGGCATACACTCCAAAGACTTCTATCAGCAGTCGAAGAATGGCATAACTCGTTACGAATGAGATGAGGGCACTTATTCCATAGCGAAACAATTGCACCCTTCCTTTTATTTCACTTTCGGTGAAAACGACATATTTTAATAAGGTAAAACCAATGATAAACGAAATTCCAAAGCATATGGCAGCACTAATCGTGTAGGCATTAATGGCAAGGTTAATAAGCGGAATCGTCCATTTCTGTTGTTGAAATAAATAGTTATAGAAAAGATAAAATAATACCCAACTCAAGATCATGTTAGAAGCACCACAGACCGCGTAATAGTAGGTTGTTTTACTAAAAAACTTTTGGAAAATAGGATAAAATAGATCCAAAAAAGATCGAAGTAAATTCGGTAAGGTTTTTAATTTAGTCATTTCCCAATTGTATGTTTACTTCGTAACCGGTATGTCTTCGGATATTAATCACCCTGTTACCATCTATGTATAAATATTGGCCACGAATTCCAGTTAATGTCCCTTGTATAGTAGGCGTTGTGTCCAAATTCATGGATGTTAATGTCGTAGGATATTCTGTCACTGGGTAATTAAAGCTAAGAATGGATTCATCTTCCGTAAAATAAACAGAAAGATCAGTGGGTAAAAGTTCTTGAGCTATCCATTTTTCTTCCACTAAATCGATGGACCCATCTCGAATATCTTTCAGCATATTTTGCCAATTTGTTTTGTCGTCGTAGGCTTCTTTCAAAGCAACTTCGATGATTCCAGCTGTATATCGATTGGGTGTTTCTGCCAATATGATGGCGGATTGTGCACCTTGGTCAATCCATCTTGTAGGAATTTGCGTGTTGCGTGTAATACCAATTTTTACTTTATCAGTTGCTGCAAAATAGACAAAATGAGGCTGGTTGTGATTTCGCTCTTCGTATTCAACATCGCGCCCTAAGCCTAAATGTGCTTCGCATAATTCTGGATTCATGATACAGGGGCTTGCTTCTGGTGCTTCGTTAAAGCAAGTGTAACAAAAGCCTTGACCAAATGATTTCTTAGTGATTTTAGAACAGCTAGTACAAACTATCTTTCCCAAGTAATCGATTTTAATAGTTTCGCCTATGTAATTATTTAGACAAACAGGGCCATCTTTTGAATTAATAAAATACTGCACGTGCTCCTCCTGCTTGGTGCTAAGTTTCTCTAAGATCGTTGTCATTCCTTAGGTAATATATTCATTTTATCTGCAAAATGATAACAATAATCTCTTAAATCTTCCGCCATCAAATGCTCACCGGTTGCTTTTTCAAAAGTATCAGACATGGATAATAATGTTTGATGAAAAAATTGTTTCATTTCTTCCACGGACATTTCAGGTGTCCATAAGTCAATTTTCAAGGTGTTTTTTTCTTTTTTATCCCAAATAGAGAGTAGAAAAGCTTCTGCTGCTTGCTCCTCAAGGCCATTGTCTTCTGCATTCCATACTATTGAAACGGGCAATTTATTGGGGTCTAGGCCAATTTTAATGGTGATATTAGATGTCTTCGTGATTTCCTTATTCATAATCAATTAGTTGGGTTCGTAGGATTGCAAAATAGTATTGTAAGGCATTGAAATTAATTTCTCTAAACTAATATCTTCTTTATCCATGTATTGTTTTACCATCTGGTAGCCTAAAAATTGTCCCATTCGATCGGGACTTTCTTGCGGTAAACCAGTTGAAAAAGGGCCTTCATGTAATAAGTTTTGTTTGGGTTCATCTGTAGTAACAAATAACAGTTCTTCTTTTACAAGGTATTCCCAGAAAGAAGCTTCGCTATTTACTGCCCATTCATGGTCTTTTTTCGAATAGCGAACAATAATATTATCCTCCAGTTCCGGCAAGCAAGCATGTGTTATGAATAACAATTTCCCCCATCGAATCATTTCGCTTGCATAGTTTTCAGTGGTTTCATTGATGTAATGCGCCATTAACCAGCTTAATAGTACATCTCTCGTAAGAAATTGTTTGTCCATTCCAACTTTTATCCAATCGTAAAACTGATTGCCTGGTAATTCCTTAATCACTTTTTCTTTTTCCCCTAAATAGCGATCCAATCCAATGGCAATAAAATAATCTGAACTATTAGCACTTGCTGTAAAAAGCGAGTTGATATAAGCGATCCGCAGTGGTGAATTTCCTTTTGGAAAATGGTATTTTAAGCGTTTAAATGCGTCGCGTAATTCTACTTCTTTTCTTTCTTTAATTGAAAATTGTTTGGCAATAGTTTTTTCTAATCGTTGGATGTATTTATCTTGAAAAAACAAGGAGATTCCATTCTGAAAGGCCGTGTCTGACGAGGTTTTGATATGATAGCAATACTCAAGATTATAATTAAATAAATCAGCATCTTTTTTCAGGATTTCATTTTTCTTTTTTAGTAATGCACCGCCATGGGTCGTGTAGAGAATAGAATCAAGGTTAATAAATTCAAGTGGGAGGGAAATATTTTCTATATTTACATGGTACTTATTTCTATTACACGAAAAAAGGAATGCTAGAATGAGTATAAATAGGCATGAAGTAACACTTTTCATTATTAATTATTAATTTTGTTCAAATTTAATCATAAAAAAGACCTCATGAAAAATCCTTCTACTTTTTATAAAATTTCATTAGTTGTTATTTTATTCTTTACTACTCATATTACCAATGCACAATCCGTTTCTGCTAAGAAAATACAAGCGGGAATGACTGGAAATTTTGGTTTGAATTTTCAAAATATGGGAAGTAATAAGATGCAAACTAATGGTGTTGGCACCGATTTATCAGTGGGTGTTATCATTCATACAAGTTTCAAAAATTCATCAAATCTTGGTTTAGCCACGGGTTTAGAATTTGATTTTGAAACATTAAAGTATAAAGCAGGTGACAGTGCTGTTTTTTATAGGTATTTAGATAATAAAATATTGGGACAAGATGATGCCGGAGGAACTGCATATAAACTAAGTAAGCGACAAATGAAACCTGTTTATGTCACCATTCCATTAATGTTGCTTTTTAGAACAGAGCCTATCGGAGACTGGAGGTATTTTGGAAAATTTGGTTTGCGAAATAGTTTTATGGTTTCCCAAAAAATTAATGATATGGGCAAAGATGTGGGATCTTCAGTCGTAAAAGAAAACGTGTCCATGAAATCAGTTGGTGAAACTTTCTTCTACAAAGGATCTATCGGTTTCTCTGCTGGGGCAGAATGGAATTTTGTGGGCACCACTACCTTAGTACCTGAAATTGGATTTTTCTATGGCTTAACACCAATGCACTATCGTTTCAGTGAAAAAAATTATACCTTATACGATAACTCAGGTACTTATTTTTACACCAAATCGAAGCAAAATCAATTGCTTTTAAAGATTTCCATTCTATTCTGATACCATATTTTGGATAAATTAATTGATCATATTGTTTCTTGGCTAAAGGAATATGCCCTAAATGCCTGCATGGATGGTTTTGTAGTGGGTATTTCTGGGGGAATAGATTCGGCTGTCACCTCTGAATTATGTGCCATGACCGGATTACAAGTAATCGCCATTAATTTGCCCATACGTCAATCTTCGCAAGAATATAATCTAGCAAAAGAACACGTAGCATACCTTACTTCGAAATATAAAAACAGTAAAGAGTTAGAAATTAACCTAAGTGATTTATTTTCAAATTTTGAAATTACAATGCCATCCGATTGCAGGGATAATGCCTTAAGCATGGCTAATTCACGTTCACGGCTCAGAATGACAACACTTTACGCTGTTGCGCAATCAAATAGCTGTCTCGTTGCTGGTACAGGGAATAAGGTGGAAGATTTTGGTGTAGGATTTTATACGAAGTATGGCGATGGCGGGGTAGATTTAAGTCCTATTGCGGACTTAACGAAATCGAACGTTTGGGCGATTGGTCAGCACTTAGGCACGCTTAAAGCCATTATGGATGCCAAGCCAACAGATGGTTTGTGGGGCGATGGAAGAAGTGACGAGGACCAAATAGGAGCAACCTATCCTGAACTTGAGTGGGCAATGGATTTCTCAGGTGATGAAAGTAATTTAAGTGAAAGACAAAAGGAAGTTTTATCGATTTACACTAAATTTCGAAAGGCAAATTCACATAAAATGAATCCAATACCAGTTTGTATTATTCCACTGGAATTATTGACCTGAGCTCGATTTTAAAGCACGATTCGGTATAATAAAAGGTTTTAAGCTTCAGGCGCTAATCGTAATACGATTCCATCGATTTCTTCCGAAAGCTGTATCTGACATCCCAATCGGCTATTGGATTTTACAAAAAAAGCTTGGTCTAACATGTCTAGTTCCGCGTCGCTTTGTTCATCCAAGGCGGTATCTGATTCCAAATAACATTGACAGGTGGCACACATTGCCATTCCGCCACACTCGCCTAAAACGGGTAGTTCATATGCTTTGCAAAGCTCCATAATGTTCATACTCATATCCGTAGGACCAAGTAATTCATGCGAAGTACCTTCCCGATCAATTATTGTTACGTTTATATCAGCCATTTTTAATTGTAAATTCGAAGTAAATTACTACCGTTAAATTGAGTTGCATATTGTCTAAGTCCGTAGTTGGAACCTGAAATTGGTCCGCCGTCATATAATGAAAACATAGCGTTGCTACAAGTGTCTTTTAATTGCAGATAATTATTTTGATCTGGAAAAAGTGGCAAAAAACAGGTGCCATTTGGGTCCATAGGTGAATGACGGTCGAAAGCGACAAATTCGTCTATTGAACGACGATAAACAATGATTCCTCGTGAGCCGCCAACTACGTAGGTCCAAGCTCCCACACCTTGAAGTTGATTGTAACTGGGTAAATTAATGTCAATTGTAATGTCAAATGGTATACTTGGGACCGGATTATTATTGTTCTTTACGCAAGATGTCGTTAGTATAATGAGCAAGAAAAAGAGCACCTTTTGTATTTTCATGATGTAAATTTAATACTTGTAGTTGAAGAACGTGTTTCTAACAAAGTAATTTAAAAGTAGCTAAAGAAAATGAATCCTATTACTTGGTATAAATTAATTTTCCTTCGATAATATTGTTTCCCATTCTTCCATCAATTTTGCCAAAGCTACTTTCTTTCTACTGTAATTATCAGCCGCCTCATCAAATTCTTTATCGCCATATTGCAATTTGCCAAGCGCTTCATTTAAAAGTTCCAATTCATTTTCGAGAAGGAGTATTTTATTTTCAATCGCCTTTATTTCTTTCTCAACGGCTGACACCACTTTCTTTTCTTTTATAATTTTTATTGGCGCAGAGTTTTCTTTATTGCTAGTAGGTTTAGCTTCAGTCGCTGCTTTTGCATCATTTTTATATTGAAGGTATTCGTTCAAGGTAAAATGGTTAATTTTCAAACTTTCTTTTTCAATATCCCAAATTCTATTAGTTAAGCCTTCTAAAAATTCACGGTCATGGGATACGACAATAAAAGTTCCTTCATAATTTACAAGCGCTGATTTTAAGATCTCTTTACTTTGCATATCCAAGTGGTTGGTTGGCTCATCGAGGATAATGAAATTGGAAGGGCTTAATAAAAGCTGACAAAGTGCTAGCCTAGTTCTTTCACCTCCAGAAAGCACGTTGACTTTCTTTTCTACAATCTCCCCGGAAAATAAAAAAGCTCCCAAGATCGTCCGTAAGTTTTTTCGAAGTTCACCTTTTGCGATATTGTCAACCGTTTCATAGACAGTTAAGGTAGGATCTAATTTTTCCGCTTGATCTTGTGCAAAGTAAGCAAGATTTACATTGTGGCCATTGGTAACAGTTCCGTCAAAATCGATGGAGCGCATAATCGCTTTTAATAAGGTTGATTTTCCAACACCGTTGGGACCTAACAGCGCAATTTTTTCCCCTCTACCGATTGTTAAATTAACATGTTTAAACAGTACTTTTTCGCCATAGGACTTACCAAGATCTGCCATTTCTAACACCCATTTCCCTGGCTGTACGCTTAAAGGAAATGAAATACGAATGCCACTGTATGATTCCTTCTCGATTTCAATTCGTTCTGTTTTATCTAATCGCTTAATTAACGATTGTGCGAAGGCGGCTTTTGATTGCTTTGCTCTGAATTTATTTATTAACTCTTCGGTATGTTTAATCTCTTTGTCTTGTTGTTTTTTCGCTTGCTCTAAACGCCCCATCTCTTCTTCCCGCATCAACTTATATTTACTATATCCATAGGGAAAGTCGAATATTTTATTCATGCTTATTTCAAGCGTTCGTTGCGTAACATTATCCAAGAAAAATCGATCGTGTGAAATAATGATTACTACCCCATCAAATCGTTGTAGGTAAGTTTCTAACCAACCAATGGACAGTATGTCCAAGTGATTGGTAGGCTCATCTAATAAAAGAATATCGGGCTGGTTTACTAAAATACGTGCTAATTCTGCTCGCATTTTCCAACCTCCAGAGAAGGTGTTTAAGCTATTATGGATTTCTTTGTCATTAAACCCTAGACCGTTTAATGCAGACATAATTTTCTCTTCCCATTGAAACCCTTCAATTACCTGGAATTCATGATTTTTCTCTGTTAATTCATCTAGTAAATCAGCATAGAGATCGCTTTCGTAATCGGTACGTGTTGTCAGTTCATTGTTGATTTCATCCAAGCGCTTTCTAATAAAATCGATGCGTTCATTTGAGCAATTTAGGTATTCAAATACACTTTGGTTAGAATCAATGACAATATCTTGGGTTAAATAACCCATCACGGTTCCTTTTGGTAGATGAACGTTACCTTCGGATGGCTTTATTCTTCCTGATAGAATTTTAAGTAAAGTAGACTTTCCTGCCCCATTCTTACCAACCAATCCTACTTTATCACCTTTGTTTATTTGTAAACTTGCATTTTGAAATAAGTAGCCTTGAGGCAAAAAGTAAGCGAGTTTTTCTAAATTAATCATGCGCAAAAGTATTTAAACTTTTAGGCATAATAGTTGTTGATTATAAAAAACTTTAAAATCTTATTTACTTAATATTGAGTTATTATAGAGAATAATTCAAAAAAATTAGCTAATTTTATACAATAATTTTAAAAAAAACATAATTTTAAATGGGAAGACCACCAACGCGACCGGCAAGACTCAAAAATGGTTTTTATATAGAAATCAAATCTCAGGGTTCCGGTTCAATTTTGATTAGAAGAGATACAAAAGAGCAGATGCAAATGGCAGCTGAAGACTACTCACGTACTAAAACCGTTATTATTCGAGGTGAAATGTTGAATGATAAATGGGTAGCTAGTTAATTTAGACAAATTATATATCATGTCTAATTCAAAAAATTTAAAATACCGTTTTCCTTTTTGGATAGCGGTATTTTTTTGTTTACTTAGTTTAGTGCCCTTTGGCATACTAATCAATGTTATCATAGTAGCGAAAGTGGCGGGCATTCTTGCTACTATATTGTTAATAATTGCCATACGGTTCTGGTTTAGTGTTGCTAAAAACAGAAACAATAAAATCGATCGGATTGTATTAAATACCAATGATGTTTTCACATTGATTCAGCTTTTCCCAATGCTTAAACATTGGACAAATAGCGACATGCAGATTCTTAAGGATCGTATAGGAATTATTTTAGCTAATTACAGTTTAGTTCTTATTACTAATGACAAACCAATATTGATGACTAAAAAAGAAGCCTTACGATTCGCTGTGTTTTTAGTTTTTTTATCATTAGACGATTTAGAAGCAATTAAAAAAGTAAATAGTTTCATATTAACAAGTGCTAAGAATACTGAAATAAAAGATTCAACTTGTTATATTCCTGAATTAATAGTAGAAAAATACTTAGAAATAGGGCTTCCAACAGCAAGATCTTTTCATCAATTGAAAGATTTGTGGCTTGGCCACTCAGAGATCTTAGACTTTAAAAATTCTTTAATGCCTATCTTGCAGGCTTAACTTGCTAATAATAAGGCGATTTATTTTTTTTTATTCAGAAGAAATATATTTTTTCAATAAATGGTAGTTAGAATAAAAAAAGTAATTATCTTTGCACCCCGCAATTGAGGAAAGCGTTTCTTATGTGGATATAATTAAGAGTTAAATAAAGGGTTTAATCTCCTTGGTGAATAGATGGGGATGAGTCCTTTTTATTTTGCAAAAGAAGTTCATTGAAATATTGAGGAATAAGGAAACAGCGATTAAGAAAAGAATAACATCTCTAAGTCTCAGAAAAATTCAAAGTTATTATACAACGGAGAGTTTGATCCTGGCTCAGGATGAACGCTAGCGGCAGGCCTAACACATGCAAGTCGAGGGGCAGCATAATTAGTCGTAAGAT
>Ga0214919_10002543_pt1 | contig 28561 bp, 19 predicted proteins | sample LL1503_MetaG_FD_177994 | JGI IMG/M metagenome (GOLD analysis project Ga0214919, IMG submission 177994) | Freshwater microbial communities from Lake Lanier, Atlanta, Georgia, United States - LL-1503 | ecosystem: Environmental > Aquatic > Freshwater > Lake | place: USA: Georgia | collected... | reverse complement strand
CCAACGGTAGAATATTTCCAATCAATAAAATGTTCTGATATATAAATAAAGATGGAGTTCATTCCGATGATTCTAAAGAAAAAAGCCCATTTTTTATAGCCTTTTACATCAATCAAATAATAAAATACAGATAATAAAATAAGGCTATAACCACCTACATTCATTGCAAATGAACTGGTCCATAAATTTTTATTGAAGGGTAATACTAGATTCCATAAGTGAGCAATTGCAATAAAAATGAAGCCTAGGACAGCCATTGACAATGATTTTTTAGAAGGATCCATTTTCCCATTCTTCAAAAAATTACCAGTAAGTATACCTAGTAATCCGGTTGCAATTGCTGGAATCGTTGATACCAATCCTTCGGGGTCATGAATTTTTAAATAAAGTCTGCCTGGCATTATTGAACGATCTAGATAAGAAACTATATTTCCTTCCATTGTAAGATCACCTGCAGCGAAACCTGGAGCTGAGCAAAATGCTAGTAGCATCCAATAACCAATTAATATTGCAGCAAACCAAATCATTTGTGCTCTTTCTTTAGCAAAGAGGTAAATGATATTGGCAAACATATAGCCAAGACCTATGCGGCCTAGCACACTACCAAAACGAATTTCGGAAATGGGTTGTATTTCAAGTCCATTATTGTAAAAGATACCAATCAACACTAAAATCAAACCTCTTTTTATTACCCTAAGTAATAAATCTTTTTTGGAGGCGCCTTTTTCCATTTCTCTACCTACAGAAAATGGGGTAGCTGCACCTGCCATAAATAGAAATAGGGGAAAAATTAAGTCATAAAAATTAAATCCATTCCATGCTGGATGGGTTAATTCACTAGAAACTGCTCCCCAAAATGGAGAGCCACTAGCTTTATATAGTTGATGGAATATCTCTTCGGCTCCCATAATCCAGAACATATCAAATCCGCGCAGGGCGTCTAATGAATAAAGTCTTTCAGGTTGATTGTTGATGGCTGTTGACATAATTTTGTTATTAATATTTTAAATACCGAAATATGAAAATTTTAAATGAACATTTCCGATGTTTGAAGGTAAGCAGCAAAATGATAAAGCGTACTCTTTTTTATCCACGATAATCAATTGAACTAAGCGTTGATTTTATTCATTGACTAATTTTAATTGCTACTTAATCTATTGAGCCTACTCATAATTTACTGTATGAGGTCTTTTTTAGTACCCATCCAAAAGGCAATATTTTTTCTTTGCCAGGTATAACATACGGCAACCGTATCACCGAAGCTAATCAATCCAGGATAGGAAAATTCATCATCGCCTTTTCCTTTTTCTATGTTTAAATTTTTGGGCCAAGTGATTCCATTATCAAATGATACACCCAGTAACAATGGTGCTCTATCACCATCATTTCTATTATCAGGATTATAGGCTAGCACTAAAACATTATTGGCGAGTTGGGTTACATCAATACCGCTATTTGGATTGGGTAAGCTGGTTTTGTAAATAGGTGCCCATGTTTTTCCATAGTCTTTGGAATCGCTTCTACAAATAATTCCAAGTTCACTTCTTATCAGCATATGAACATAGCCAGGTTTTGATTCCCAAAGGGTAGGCTGAATCAATTCTTTATTTTGTAAACTAGTATCGGCTAATGCTAAGTAAGGGGTGGCAGTCCAAGTTCTTCCTTTATCTTCACTACGATCAGTAAAAACATGATAGCCTTGGTATTCATGCGATGCACCAGCAAGCCAGGTTCCGTTAGATAAAACAATGGGTTTACTTCGTACAGGTCCTCGACCACCTTTATCTCCTTTTACCAATTCATAAGCTTCCGACCAATTTTCGCCATTATCGTCGGAGGTTTTTACCCATGTTTCCCAATGTTCAATTTCTTTACCTACTTTAAAAAATAAAAATATTTTTCCTTCGGGAGATTGAAATAGTACTGGATTCCAATGGGCATCATTTCTAATTTTTGCTATTTTTTTGGCTGGCGACCAGTGATTGGGCCTACCTTTTACTAACCATATTGCTACATTATCATTTTTCTCTTTTTCTCCAGCAAACCAAGCAACCAAAAAATCATTGTCTTTTAATTTAACTAGGGTGGAGGCATGGCATTCCTTGAAGGGTGGAGTAGCGCCTGCAACAAAATCTTTGATGGGCAAGCTATCGATTTCGAAAACCTGATTAATGGACTGGTCATTTTTAGATTTCCCATTGCTATTGCAACTAGCTAGGGTAAAAATTAGTAGAATGGATAATACAAAATAAGTTTTATTCATCTTTTTATAATTTTAATAATGCCCGATTATTTATTAATTAGCGGTGATTAAAAATCAACCTATTGTTATCAAATAAAGAAGCCTTGTCGGTTTGGTGACAAGGCTTCTTTATTTTAAAAATATATTCCATTGATACATTGACGTATCAATAATAAACTACCAAGGTTTACCAGTTCCTTGAAGCAACCAGAATTTAGACCATGGGCTATTTTTTCCATCAGCTCCGATATAGCTACTTGCTTCTAATTTATTAATTGCAGCGGTAGTATTGGCTGAATTACTTTGTAGTTCAGTATTATAATAAGCGAATCTTACAGGAATTGCTCCACGCTTTGAAACGTATCCAATGTTTAGAGTAGGTAATCCTGTTCTTCTCCAATCCATATAGGATTCAACAGAAGCTTGCCATGAAGCAATCCATTTTTGTTCCATAATTCTACTAAGCGTACTGTTGTAGGCAACACTAGATTGTGCAAGATAATCATCAGCAGATTTAACACAACCAGCATAACCATTTACAGAAGATTGGTAAGAACTAAATACAGTCCATAGATCAAAAGAAGACTTAACTCCTTTGTTATACCAAGTTTCAGCTGAACCACCAACACTCCATCCTTTAAGCGCAGCTTCTGCAAGATCAAAACAAACCTCATTGTAAGAAGCAAGGCGTTGCTTTAATAAATTACCATTCTTTTGATCATAGATATCCTTACGCATGTAAGAAACAAAATCATTAGATGAGTTTGCTTGTCCACCACCGCTATTTAAGTTATAAGTATAAGTCTCACCCAAATAACTAATTGGAATTCCTACATATTTATCAGTAGTATCATAAAAAGACTTCACTGCATCAATTGGGGTAGCCCAAGGACGATCAGTAGAATAAGTACTTTGGTTAAATTGCTTAATGTTTCCAGCAGCAGCAGCAGTAGGATTGATATAACGAATACCACCTATAACCATTGTAATTTTTGCCGCATCTCCAGCAGCAGTAAATTTGCTTGCATCAACTTTCGAACGAGTTACAATTGGTTCTGCCATGATCACTAAACGTGGATCTTTAAGTTCAATTAATTTTGAAACTAAAGTAGCAGACATTTTGTTTCTTTTGAAGTTAGAAGCACCGCCAAAAGCAGAGTTTTTCTGATAAGAAGTGTTTCCATCAATACCAGGAAATGCCATAGTAAAATCATCACCATTACTAGTGAATACTTTGCTAGCAATCGCTTCAACATCAGCTTTTACATCTCTTTTAGAAGATATTCTAAGGTAATAGCGTAACAAAAGCGAATTGGCTAATCTACCCCATTTTTCATTATCACCTTTATATAATACATCTGAACTTTGCGTTGCAGGAGTAATCTCAGGATGACTTGATGTAGTTCCAGCGAATAATAATGCAGCAGCTTTTAGATCCGCAATCACACCATTATAGATGGTTTCTTGTGAGTCAAAAGCAGGGTATTGGTTAGCAGCACCATCTAAGTCTCCTTTAAGGGCAGACGTGTAAGGCGCATCACCCCAAAAATCTGCAATGTAACCAAAGTTAAATGCTCTCATCACTAAGGCAACACCTTGATGGAATTTCAAATTATTGGCTTGTGCTTTTTGTAATAACACTTGGTTATTTCTAAGTCTACCATAAATACCACTCCAATCGGAAGTTCCCCAATCGTAGTTGCTATAGGTACTTGACCATGCATCTTGTGCAGTGTGTTGAACAGCTCCAGACATTATTCCAGAACCTAGATTGCCATAATCCATTGCTGTGCTAGTTAATACACTTGCCATCAAATAATCAGGCGCAGCATCAGAAGGATTTAAGTTATTGGGGTCTTTATTTAACACCTCAAACTTCTGACAAGAAAAAGTTAACAATGCTAACATTAGCATTCCAACCCATATCCTATTAAAATTTTTCATCTTATAAAATTTAGAATTAATTATTATTTATGACTAGAAACGAACGTTTAATTTAATACCTGCTGGAATAGTCCATGGGGTAACATTATAGCGTTCAATACCTTGTCTGAATTGTGAACCATTTCCTTGAGCACCTGATTGCAAGTAAAATGCATTTTCAGGATCTATACCGCACTTAGCTTTTGTCCAGAGAATAATATTTCTGGTATAAACTCCGAAAGAAGCACCTTGAATTTTAGACTTTCCAAACCATTGTTTTGGAAAATCAAAAGACAAGTTAAGTTCACGAAGTTTAATGTAAGATGCATCAAACATATTTTGTTTAGCAAAGTTCCAATTGGCAGTTACCGCATCGCAATAATAATCATAGAAGGTGGTATTTGGATCACCCAAATTTTCTATGTATCCACCACTTCCATCTGAATAAACGCCAGGGAAGAAAGCTCCATCATAACTAATTTCTCCATTATCCTCATATTCAAATCCACCCAATGCTTTGGTTGGTCCTCCTACAAGATGAGCAGATTGGAAACCAGACATTTTGATAAATGCATCAGGATTAGATTTTAAATAAGCTGGGATGTTATTTTTATAAGCATCTGGAATTTTAATACCCATATTCATTTGTCTAGCTAACACCGCATCAGATCCAACATACCTATAGGTTTGAGAGAAAAATGAACCACCTAATCTTGTATCAATACTAGCACTAAGGGTAAATCTTTTATAAGTTACAGCAGTTTGAAAACCTAACAATAATTTCGGGTTGAAATTACCAACTATTTCTTTAGCATTGAAAGCTCCACCCATGAATTTTTGCTGACCACCTCCGTCATCTAATAATGGCCATCCATAATATTTAGAAGTTTTATCTGTAACGGTTAATAATTTATTATCCCAGATTTGTCCAATTTTACCATCACTGATCATTGGTGATCCATCTGCATTAAAATTATTAGGGATTACTTGACCTTTTGCATAAGTCCAAGATCCACTAGGACCATCTGCCCAGAATTGATAATAAGGAACACCATTAGCAAGAGACATAACGTATGAATTGTTCTTGGTATAGTTTACACTAAGATCCCAATTCCAATCTTTGTTTGTTAAAATCGTACCACCCAATTGTAATTCTATACCTTGACTGCGCACCAAACCTGCATTGATTTGACGGCTAGTATATCCAGAAGAAGGAGGAGTGCTGATGCCTAAAACTTGGTTTTTGTTATCTGATTGATAAACGGTTCCTTCAAATCTTAAACGGTTTTTAAGGAAAGCAAGATCAATACCAAGCTCTGTTGAAGTAGCTTGCTCAGGCTTCAATGCAGGGTTCTTTAAAGATCCTGGAACTGATTGTAGGATCGTAGATCCAAAGCTTCCAAATCCAAGCGTTCCATATAAATTGTATGGATCGGTATCCTTACCTACATTAGCATAACCTCCACGCACTTTTACTAAATCCACAGCTGAACCAAAATTGATCATTTTATTTACAATCAAACTTAGAGAAGCTGATGGATAAAAATAACTATTGGCATTGGATGGTAGAGTACTTGACCAATCGTTTCTACCCGTTACATCTAAATAGGCAATATCCTTATAGCCAACAGTAGCCGTACCATACACACTATAAATTGCTTTTTGAGAAGAATAGCCATTTGCTCTGATACCTGTAGAACTAACATTTGATAAATTGAAAAGTTCTGGTGCAATTATACCTACTCCTGACTGAGAGTAGCTTTGTTGACTAGAACCATAAACATATTGAAGGTTACCACCACCAGAAGCAGATAAACTGAAATCACTAAAGTTGTTTTTATAGTTCACTAAGAAGTCTGTATTACTTTCTGTGTTAAACAGATTTTGTAATCCATAGTAACCATTTTTTTCTTTGTATAAAGACTTTGAGATTTTATTTTCACGCCTTTCGTTTAGCATATCTTGAGAATATCTAACAAATGCCGTAAGATGCTTGCTGATTTGATAATCTAATTTTAGGTTACCAAATAAACGGTTACGAAGAAAACTATTCTTCACTTGATTTAAGGTAAAATAGGGGTTATTATCAAAATCAACTACGTTAAAACCAAGATCAGCAGGAGGCATTGCTTTTCTCTGTTGAATTCCAGGAGTTAGCCAATAATTTTTCAATAATCTTACATCCACGCTAGGAGAAAGATAGATGATGTCTTGATAAACTCCTCCACGATCACCTGCTGCTATATTATCAGCATATGAACGAGTATAATTAAGTGAGGTAGTCAATTTAAATTTATCAGTGATTTTATGCTCAACATTCAAACCTAGGTTATTACGAGAAAGTCCAGTATTTGGAAGAATCCCTGTATTAGCAGTATTGCTAAAAGAGAAACGATAATTATCTCTATCATTTGAATTCTCAATTGATAAACTGTTTACTGAAGTAATTCCGTTTTGAACAAAGTTTTTCAAGTTATTATATCCTTTCATTTCTGTAGGGATATATTTTCCAGCAGCATCTTTTACACTATTCCATTGAATCGCTTTAATGCCAACATTCAGTGGAGTACCAAAGCGGTAGGTGTCAGTACCAACTGCATCTAAAATGTTAATTCCATCTTCACTATTGCTTGAGTTTGCAGTAGTATAAGGGTGATTTCCTACAGTATAGGATTGGTTAGTCTCTAAAAATTTGTATGGAGCGGCAACTTCATTATTACTACTGAAAGTAACCCCTAATCCTTTTGATTTTTTACCAGACTTAGTGGTAATGATAATTACACCATTACCCGCACGTGATCCGTATAATGCAGCAGCACTTGGACCTTTCAATACAGTAAGACTTTCGATATCATTTGGATTCAAATCTGAAATAGCGTTACCATAGTCAATAGTATTATCACTACCCGTATTAGCACTAACGTTATTCAATGAGTTTTTTACTGGAACTCCATCTACTACAAATAGCGGTTGGTTATCGGTATTTAATGAACGAATACCGCGAATCACCACACTTACTGATGCAGTAGCTGCACCACCTGTAGAGCTGATATTAACACCGGCTACTTTACCTGCCATAGAATTCACTAAGTTGGTTTGAACCACCTTGTTCATGTCCTCACCCTTAATTTCTCCTACAGAATAACCCAATGATTTTTTAGCCCTGGTAATACCAAGTGCAGTTACTACAACGTCTGAAAGTTTTCCGTCAGTACTTTGCAATGTTGCATCAACAACAGCTTTTCCGTTGACTTTTACTTCAGTAGAAGTATAGCCTACAAAGGAAATAACTATTGTGGCATTTGGACCAGAAGTACTTAGGGTATACTGTCCAGCAGCATTGGTTAGGGTTTGTTTGGAAGTTCCTTTTTCGCTAACGGTAGCGCCTTGTAAAGGACCATTCGCATCTCTAACTGTTCCCTTAACTACAAAGTCAAAGTTTTTTGTAGACGATAAAATAGAGTAGATTTTTTTCGAAGGGTTGCTGGCGTTTTTATGCGCTGTAGCAAATAGTCCTCCTGAAAAGAAAAACAGTAGAAACATGGGCATTATTAGCCGATGTAACGCAATCAAATACGAGCTTTTTCTTTTTTTCATGATGGTTGTTTTGATAATAAAAATGATGGTAAGAATTTTTTAAAAAAATTACTTGATTATGACAATTTTTTAAAAATTATCTTTTAATTAATTTTGATAACAAATATATCTTAATTTAATTATAAAAACCATCGCTTTACGTAAAAAAATCTTCATTTTGCGCAAAAAAATGATAATACCAAAGAATTTTTAGAAAAATCTCTTTTTGAAAGGGCGTAGATTACTTTGTGTCCTCTTTTAAGCTTCTATAATTAAACCCATTGTTAGGTAATAATTATCAGAATATAGTAAAACCATTATTTGGATTAGAAATCGGACCACTAAAAAAGCAGTTTTCAAAACTTGCCCAACCTGTCATATGTACTATCAATGGTTTTAAAGGAAGTCGAGCGTACTAGATCTATTATTTGAAAGAGTATTTACTTTATTTAATTCATAAAAATTCGATTTTAAATAAATTAATATATTTTAACTTCAAAAATTTTAATCTTCTAAGGTCCAAAATCCTCGCAAAATCAATATGAAAATATTTTTAAAAACCATTAATTACATTAATGCATCGCTAGTGAGTTATTTTCATCTTTCACATTTTGTTTTTTTTAAATATTCTTTAAAATTTTCAATATTAATTTTTATTTTTTTTTATCAAAATGTAAACCAACAACAATCCAATTAAGAGGAGTGTTAATTTTCCCTGCCAACCAAAATGAGTAACTCCATAAACTGAGGATGCTTCAAGCAGCAATGCTGGTATTTTTCCCAATGAACTTGCTACTAAAAAATAGTTGAATGATACATTTCCGATTGCAGCAGCAAAAGTGATTAGACCTGATGGAACATAAGGGATTAGCCTTAGAGAAAAGATCAGTTGAAAAGCTTCTTTATTTTGAGCAGAAAGTAATTTTTTTAATTTTTCATATTGGAGAAGTTTAGATTCCATCGCCTTCTTGAATCCTTTTCTGTAAAGTATAAAAGCAATAGCTGCACCAATCGATTCTCCTATAAATGAAATGAGGGTTCCATTCCAAAATCCAAAGAAGAGTATATTAGCAGCAGTGATAAAAAAACTAGGTAATACCCCAATGACAGCAAGGAGTATACTTAGAAAAATACTAATCATTACAGCAAGCTGAGGGTATTGTTCTAAAACTTGAAAAAAATGATTTTGCAAAACTGTTCTAATTTCTTTTGATTGGTTAGATATACTTTTTTATTATTTAAAAAATTTCAAAAAATATCTCCAAATTTAAAAACGGTACATTATTTTTTTTGTCCTCTTGTAATTGGCTTTCCATATTTTTTCATCATCCTGTCTTTCTTTTTTACTATAAAATTTACCTTGCTATTTTTAGCAGATTTTTCGTGAAAAGAAGGGCCAACATCTTCTTTTTTGGGAGTCTTTATCTGAATGATTTTCATAAACACCTTTGGTATTTCTTCTTCTGTCAATACTTCAGATATCACTAAATTTTTTGGTAGTTCTACAATTGGGACTTTATATTTCATCAGTGTTTCAATCATCGATAGAGAAGGTTTTTCATTCTCTGTGATAAAAGTAATGGCAATACCTTTTTTATCTGCTCTTCCTGTTCTGCCAATTCGATGAATGTAGTTTTCAGGAACTTCTGGTGTGTCAAAATTAATAACATGGGTAACTTCAGTAATGTCAATTCCTCTTGCAACAATATCTGTAGCGATGATGAATCGGTAATTGCCTTCTTGGAATTGTTTTACAGTATTAAAACGGTTATTCTGTTCTTTATTGGAGTGAATTACTCCTGCAGTATCAGGAAATTTAGCCGCTAGTTGATCATACAATTGATCAGCTAATTTTTTGGTAGCTACGAATATTAATACCTTGGTCATACTTTTTTCTTCACTTAATAGCAATTCCAATAGATTCACTTTTGTATAAAAGTTGGGTACTTCGTAACCAGATTGTATAATATTTTCGAGCGGTGTACCAGTAGGTGCAGCTTCCACTCTAACTGGGTCGTTAAAATAGGTTTCGATGAGTGTTTCAACCTCCTCAGTGATGGTGGCTGAAAACAAAAGATTTTGTCGTCTGGGTGGAAGTAGATCGAGAATATTTTTCAACTGTGTTCTGAAACCTAAGTTTAACATTTCATCTACTTCATCAATGACTAGTTTTTTAATCATTTTTGTTTTAAAAGCACCATTCATGGCCAGATCATAGAGTCTTCCAGGAGTGGCTACCAATACATCTACCCCTTTTTCTACTACTGATTTTTGGGTATTGATATTTACTCCTCCGTAAACTCCTATTACAATTAAGCTCATATAGGGGGTCAATGCTTTTACAGATTCTACTACCTGTGCAACTAGTTCGCGGGTGGGAACTATAATGAGAATTTGCGGGGCTTTGTCTTTACTAAATTTCCATTGTCTTAAGCAGGGTAGAAGGTAGGCAAAGGTTTTACCAGTTCCAGTTTGCGCAATACCACATACATCTTTTCCAGACATCACTATAGGAAAAACCTTTCGTTGAATGGTGGTAGGGTTGATATAGCCGAGATCATCCAATGCTGAAAGCAAAGGGGTGTTCAAATTTAAATCATCAAAAGTCATACTCATAAAAATGAGCTGCAAAGGTAGTTTTTAATTGACTAGACCAATCGATGGGTATAAAGTCTGTTATTTAGGGGATCCATCTACTTTATGTATTTATGAAAATAAAAAGGAGGCTATTGATTTTAAAAAGGACCCTGAGTTTTGTTAGACCAATTCAAAATTAGAACCTCTTTTTTATTTATCCATTCAAAATTGCTTAACGGGGTACAATAAATAGTTAAGATAATTTGATAAACAAGGTGCAGCTGATAAAAATAGGAGGTCAAATCGTTGATTTTAAGATGGTAGTGCACTTTAAAATGGCGATTGTTTATTCATCCATCTTTAATGAAGAAATTAGTTTGGTGGGTAATTGCTTATTTGCATTGGCACCCATCTTTTTTAATTCTTCAATTTTACCAATTATATTACCCTTGCCTGAACCGAGTTGCTTGAATGCAGCATCATATGATATTTGTGCATCTTGCAATTTTTTACCTACCATTTCTAGATTTTCAATAAATCCTACAAATTTGTCATAAAGTAATCCTGCTTTATCAGCAATCTCAATGGCATGTTGGTTTTGTTGTTCTACTCGCCATAAATCAGCTATTATTTTTAAAACTGCTAAAAGGTTGGTTGGACTTACCAGCATAATGCGTTTGTCATAGGCATATTTCCAAAGCTGTAAATCTGATTTAACGGCTTCTAAAAAAGCAGGCTCTATTGGAATAAATAGCAAAACATAGTCAAGCGCTTGTGCGTAGGTTGGATATTTTTTTTTGCTTAAACCGTCAATATGATTTCTTATTGACTGAATGTGTTCCTTTAAAAATTGAACTTGCGTCAAAGGATTGTCTTCAGAAATGTATTGTTCCCAAGCTATCAGTGAAACTTTTGAATCAATGATAATCTTTCTTTGGTCTGGGTATAGAACAGTAACGTCTGGTTGAAGACCTTTTCCAAATTCATCTTTAATAATATTACCCGCATTGTCTTTAATAAATTCTTGCGTTACAAATTCTCTTCCTTTGGTAAGTCCACTGTAAGATAAAATACTTTCTAAAATCATTTCTCCCCAGTTACCTTGTTGTTTGTTATTTCCTTTTAAAGCAGTAGTCAAGTTATTGGCTTCTTGACTAACTTGTTGACTCATTTCAACTAACCTTTGTACCTCTTTGCCCAGCGTAAATCTTTCTTTACTTTCTTTGTCATAGGTGTCATCAATTTTTTTCTTAAACTCTAGCAATTCCGATTTTAGCGGATTAAGTATTGCCCTCATATTTTCTTCATTGACAAGGGTGAACTTAGTTGTTTTCTCTTCTAAAATACCTTGTGCTAAATTTTTAAATTCGAAACGGAATTTCTCTGATATAGATTCAAGTTCTTCTTTTTGTCCGGTTAACTTATCATTGGCTGAACTAAGTTGGGTTTGTAATACAGCTAGTTGATTAATTGTTTTAAGGTGTTCTTGTTGGAGTAAATGATATTGTTCAAATTCTTGTAACAACAATTTATTGGCACCTTCGGCATGGGTAGCTCGGCTTATAAGATCTTCCTTTTCTTTTTGTAGTTTTTTTATTTCTAATTGAATAACCTGCAATGCTTGTTGAGCCTGAACCAATTGGTCTGTCGGTCCTTGCATTTTATATCGATTAATGGTTTTAATGCAATAGGCAGTAATCAAACCGATTATTGAACCAACCACTATTACTATGACAAAGGTTTCCATAATTTAAGTATAGGTAACTTTAGATTTTAAAATGTTTCAAGTATTTTTAAGAGTTTCATTTCTTACAAAGTCCTTTTTAAAATTATACAATTTTCAAAAGTTAAATTTACAAAAACTTACCCACTAACGATCTGATTACAAATAAAGTATTCATTTGTAATTTTTATTTCTCAATGATTGGTTGAGTCAACGGATAGAGAGGGGGAAAGAGTGGTAGTAAACAAAAGACCTCCCAGTGAGGGAGGCCTTTGAAAGTTATTTTTAGAATTCATAGTCGCTACGCTACAATGGTAATCTTGATTGTATTGGTGGGTAAGTGAAGTTTGGTAGGAGTGCTGCCTGTGCTTACTACTACATCTTCGGCCTTTACAAATCCTCTCTCTTTTAAAATATTCACCTGGTCAAAAATGATCGTATCTAAATTTTCTTCTTCAGCATAATAAAAAGCACGAACTCCCCAACTTAAACTTAGCTGATTAATTAGAGACTTTTCTTTACTAAAAACAAACAAGGGAGCTTTTGGACGGTAGCTGCTTAAAATAAAGCCAGTATATCCACTCTGGGTCATTCCTATTAGAGCGTTGGCATTCACGTCTTGCGCAAGCTTACAGGCACTATAACAAAGTGCATCACTCAACAGGGAAGGAGAGTGTGCTTGAGGTGTCAAAATATCATCGCGATCATAATCATATGCAGTGCGTTCTACCTCCATAATAATTTTACTCATCATTTCCACTACCAGTCTAGGATATTCGCCCATAGCCGTTTCACCACTCAACATCACAGCGTCTGCACCTTCTAATACAGCGTTGGCAACGTCGGTTACTTCGCTTCTATTAGGCTTGGTTCTTTCCATCATGCTTTCCATCATCTGTGTAGCCACAATGACTGGTTTGGCTCTGCGCATACACCTACGAATAATCTCCTTTTGAATCATTGGAACTTGTTCAACTGGAACTTCTACTCCAAGATCACCTCTTGCTACCATTACACCATCACTTTCAACAATGATATCCCGAATATTTTTAAGAGCTTCAGGCATTTCTATTTTTGAAATTACTTTGATCTTACTATTTTGCTCTTTGATGCGTTTTTTAAGATCAATGATATCATTTGCTTTGCGAACAAAGGAGAGGGCAACCCAATCCAATTCGTTGGCTATAATAAAATCAAGGTCGGCCAAATCTTTCTCAGTTAAGGATGGCATGGTAAGTGCAGAATCAGGAAGATTTACTCCTTTTTTTGGAGTTAATATTCCACCCAATGTTACAGACACACGAATTTCTTTGTCATTTAAAATTTCTTCGGCTTTTAATTCCATTTTTCCATCATCCAAAAAAATTCTTTCTCCTACTTTTACATCTTGTGCAAGGTTAGGGTAGGAAACGTAAATCTTTTCAGCGGTACCGACAATTTTTTCTGTAGTAAATATAAAAGTATTGCCATCTTTTAATTCAATCTTTCCATTTTCGAGGTCGCCTACTCTTAATTTAGGTCCCTGAAGATCTCCTAAAATAGCAATGTTAAAGGGTTGAGTTCGGTTAATTTCTTTTATATGATTGATGATTGCTAACTTATCTTCATAAGCTCCATGCGAAAAATTCAATCGAAAAACATTTACACCTGCAATAACCAATTCCAGTAATTTTTCGTAGCTAGAACATGCAGGCCCAACAGTAGCAACGATTTTTGTTTTCTTAATGGAATGGTTGATACCCGCTTGCTTATCCATGTTTTGGTGCAGGTATTTTGTAATTGTTTTGCTCATAATATTTTTTATTAATGTTTTTTGATAGGTAATGGCTAAAAGAAATTGGGTATTGTTTATTGTCTAATTAGGAAGCCAATATTTTTACAATTTTCATCCATTCTTCATTGATTCGTTGTTTCTTTTTAACCGCTTCATCAAGTGGAGTATAATGCATGCGATTGTTTACTATTCCAACAAATACGTTGTGTCGTCCTTCTATTAAACATTCTACAGCTGAGTAACCCATTCTACTTGCTATCAATCTATCAAAGCAACTCGGTGACCCACCTCTTTGAATATGGCCGAGTATGCAAACTCTTACATCCTGCATCGGTAAACGTTCAGTTATAATTTTACCTACTTCATTGGCACCACCAAAATCATCTCCTTCTGCCACAACGATCAGATTTACTAATTTGTGTCGTCTTTCTTTTTCAGCCAATTGTTTAATGATCGCTTCAATATCTGTTTTACGTTCTGGAATTAATACACTTTCTGCACCAGTGGCAATTCCACTATGCAATGCAATATAACCTGCATCTCTTCCCATCACTTCAATAATGAACAATCGATCATGCGCATCAGCAGTGTCTCTGATTTTGTCGATTGCTTCTACCGCAGTATTTACTGCAGTGTCGAATCCTATTGTAAAATCTGTACCTGCAATATCCTTGTCAATGGTACCAGGAAGGCCAACACATGGAATGTCATATTCGTTACTGAAAATTTGAGCACCTCTAAAGCTTCCATCACCCCCAATGACTACCAATCCGTTTATCCCCAACTTCTTTAAATTTCTATAGGCTTTTTTTCTCCCTTCTGGCGTAAAAAATTCTTTACATCTAGAAGTTTTTAGAATCGTGCCACCTCTTTGAATAATATTAGCAACACTTTTACTTTCCATTCTAAAAATATCATTGTCTACCATACCATTATAACCCCTCATTATTCCAAATACCTCCAGACCATGATAAATTCCTGTTCTAACTACGGCCCTTATGGCGGCATTCATTCCGGGGGCATCTCCTCCTGAGGTAAGAACTCCAATCTTAGTTACTTTTTTTTTCATATTGAATGAAAAGAGTTGAAATTTTAGTTTATTTGATTATTAGCACCGTCCTATTTACATTCTACTCTTAAAAAGATGCGAAAATAAGCTTTTAATGTCAATTAGCTCGACCAGATGTTTATTATTCGGTTAAAAAATCATTAATCAATGCACATTGTATTTTTATTTAATATTTGGTTCTTGAATTGTAAATACATTTTTTTTTGGCTTGTTTTAATTTTAACTTTTAAATAAATCCTTACTTCAATTTTAATTGTTTATTTCATTTGCTTTTAATGGATTGACATTGTTATTTATTTTTGATGAATGAACGATTTCAAATTTTGAATATTTTGTGGGTGTTTAAAATTTTCCTCTCTATCTTGGGGAGATTAACACCATATTTTTTTCTCTTTTATCAATACCCATTGTTTTATGAAAGTACTCATTACTGGAGCAAATGGATTACTAGGTCAGCATCTTGTAAAGTGTTTGATTGAATCAACGGATTATAGCATCACTGCTACTGGAAAAGGAGTTTCCCGTTTACCATTTTTTTCATCTAATCGGTATGATTATTTTCCCTTAGATATTACAGATGGAGTAGAAGTAAATACATTCATTGCAAAAAATAGCCCGAATATTATTATTCATACTGCTGCAATTACCCAAGTAGATGACTGCGAAAAAGATCCGGTTCATTGTTGGAATACAAATGTTACTGCTACTAGATTTTTGTTGGGAGCTGCAGAAATGGTAGGGGCTAACTTTATTTATATTTCTACTGATTTTGTTTTTGATGGAGAGGCTGGACCCTATATTGAATCTGCTATTCCAGCGCCTGTTAATTATTATGGGAGTAGTAAATTAGGAGCCGAAAAATCAGTGATGGAGTCAAAGCTTTCTTGGTGTATTATTCGAACGGTATTGGTATATGGGAATATTTTAGTTGGTAACAGAAACAATATGGTTAGCTGGGTCCAAAATAATTTGTCTGAGGGAAAATCCATTCAAGTGGTCAGTGATCAATTGCGAACACCTACCTACGTAGAGGATTTAGCAAAAGGAATCTTATTAGCTATTCAAAAAAAAGCAAAAGGAATCTTCCATATCTCTGGCGATGAGTTAATGAGTCCATACGATATGGCTTTGGCTACAGCTGAATACCTTCATTTGGATAAAAATTTGATTGAAAAAGTTGATGCTTCCATTTTCAAACAAGCAGGAAAGCGACCGGCAAAAACAGGTTTTATTATTGATAAAGCAAAAAATGAATTGGGTTTTAAACCTTTGACTTTTAAAGAAGGTCTGAAAAAAATGTTGTAGCATTTTGCTTTGGGGGAGTAAATAAATACCTTCCAATTTTACATTCTTTCGGGTACTCTAATCCCCATTAATTGCATACCACTTTTTATTGTATTGGCAGTCATGGTTGCAATTTGTAAGCGAAGGTTTTTTTTCTCAATTGTCTCTGCGTTACCGATAGAATGTTCTGTATAAAATGAGTTGAAAGTTTTCGCCAAATTAAAAACATAATTAGCAATCACAGATGGGTTGTGCTCTTCACAAGCTTCCTCTAAAGCGGTAGGATATTGTTCCAATTGAATTATTACTTCTTTTTCTAAAGGTAATAAGGCAGTTTTAAAGTCAATAGAAGAGTTAGAAAATTCGCCATTCCCCAATTCTTTTCTTAAAATACTTTTTATTCTTGCATGCGTATATTGGACAAATGGTCCGGTAAATCCATGAAAATCTATGCTTTCTTCTGGATTGAAAACCATTGTTTTTTTTGGATCAACCCTTAGTAAATAAAATTTCATGGCGCCTAATCCAATGATATCATAAAGGTCTTTTAATTCTTCAGCAGTAAAATCTTTTACCTTTCCTAGCTCTTCGGTCAGTTTTTGTGATGTGGCAATCATTTCATCTACTAATTCATCTGCATCCACTACAGTACCTTCTCGACTTTTCATTTTTCCGCTCGTTAATTCAACCATTCCATAGCTCAAATGAAAAATATTTTCTGCATTGGGCATGCCTAATTTTTTACAGATCAACTGCAAAACTTTCATATGATAGTTCTGCTCATTTCCAATTACATAAATGCTTTGATCAATTTTAAACTGCTCATATTTTTGAAGGGCTAGCCCAATATCTTGTGTGATGTAAACCGAAGTGCCATCCTTACGTTGTACTATTTTTTCATCTAGTCCATCTGCTGTAAGGTCAATCCAAATACTGCCATCTTCTTTTTTAAAAAATACTTTCTTGTCTAGTCCTTGTTGAACAATATCTTTTCCCAATAAATAAGTATTGCTCTCGAAATAGGTTTTATCAAAGTCGCTACCGATTTTTTGATAGGTACTATCAAAACCAGCATATACCCAACTGTTCATGGTCTTCCAAAGTTCTATCACCGCTGGTTTTCCTACTTCCCAATCAACCAACATTTGTTGAGTAGCCTTCATGATGGGGGCCTCTTTTTCAGCCTCTTCTTTCGTTTTACCTAAAGCAATTAATTCTGCTACTTGTTCTTTATAGGCATCATTAAATTTTACATAATATTCTCCTACCAAATGATCTCCCTTGGTTTGGGTGGATTGAGGGGTGGCACCCTTTGCATAGAGTTGCCAAGCAATCATGCTTTTACAAATATGAATTCCACGATCATTTACGATGCAGCTTTTAATGACTTCTTGTCCATTCGCCTTTAAAATTTCAGCAACACTCCATCCTAAAAAATTATTTCTCAAATGCCCTAAATGAAGTGGCTTGTTGGTGTTAGGAGAAGAGTATTCCACCATGACCTTTTTACCGGTCAACGCTTTTTTTCCATAACAAATATCTGCATGGTTGTTTTTGAGTAGGTCCATCCAATAATTATCTGTTACCGTTAGGTTTAAAAATCCTTTTATAATATTGAAGGATGAAAATATTTCTTTATAATCATTGATCAACTTTTCGCCCAATTGATTTCCAATTACGTCAGGAGATAGACGAAGCGTTTTTACCAAAGAAAATAATACCACCGTATAGTCACCCTCAAATTCAGGTTTGGTTTGATTGATTTGAAAATCCTTTTCATCAAAGGAATGATCATATAGTGAGGCTAGACTTTTAAGTACGCCTATTTGTAGTTGGTTAACGATGGACATGCTGCAAAAATACCTTTCCTTTGCTTAACAAAAAAGTTGTGGAGAATATTTAAATAAAATTGAATGGAAGTCTTGAATATGGCAATTAATATTTATATTTAAAATCAATTTAATAGTACAATGAGTTTTTGCAAAATTGAATCCTGAGAGCTTGTGGTGGTGCAAAATGCTGAGATGGATAATGAAGGATTAATCTATGAAACTTGTTTAATTTAGAAATCAATTTGTAACTTTGCGCACTTTTAAATATTATGATAAGTGTAAATAATGTAACCCTAGCTTATGGCAAAAGGGTTTTATTCGATGAAGTAAATATTAGTTTTACCAAGGGTAACTGTTATGGTGTAATCGGTGCCAATGGTGCAGGTAAATCTACTTTTCTAAAAATTTTAAGTGGAGAAATTGAGCCAAACAAGGGTACGGTCCATATTACACCTGGAGAACGGATGGCAGTCTTGCGTCAAGACCAGTTTGGTTTTGACGAAGTAACCGTATTGCATACTGTAATGATGGGCCATATCAAAATGTGGAATTTGATGCAGGAAAAGGATGCCTTGTATATGAAGGAGGATTTTAGTGAAGCTGATGGGATGAAAGCAGGGGAGTTAGAGCATGAATTTGGTGAAATGGGAGGATACACTGCTGAAAGTGATGCTGGTCAGTTTTTAAATCAGTTGGGAGTAAAGGAAGAATTGCACCAGATGTTGATGAAAGATATTGGAGCCAATATTAAGGTGAGGGTTTTATTGGCACAGGCATTGTTTGGTAATCCAGATATTTTGCTGTTGGATGAGCCTACCAATAACTTGGATGTAGAAACGATTAGTTGGTTGGAGAATTTCTTGGCTGATTATGAGAATATTGTCTTGGTAGTAAGCCATGATCGTCACTTTTTAGATGCAGTTTGTACGCATGTGGCAGATGTTGACAAGCAAAAAATTAAAATTTATACAGGTAACTATACATTTTGGTACGAGAGTTCTCAATTGGCTGCAAGGCAAGCTTCGGACAAAAACAAGAAATCAGAAGAAAAAAAGAAAGATTTATTGGACTTTATTGCTCGCTTTAGTGCAAATGCTTCTAAATCCAAACAAGCTACTTCACGTAAAAAGGCATTGGATAAATTGGTTTTTGAGGACATCACTCCAAGTAACAGAAAGTATCCAGGTATTATATTTAAACCAGAAAGAGAGGTGGGTAATCAGATTTTGAATGTAGAAAAACTATCCAAATCACTCGACGGCAAACCCTTGTTTAGCAATATCACTTTTGATATTGTGAAAGGACAGAAAATTGCATTTTTAAGTAGGAATCCATTGGCGGTAACTACCTTTTTTGAGGTCATCAATGGAAGGATTGCCGCCGACCATGGGATATATGAATGGGGAACAACGATTACTTCTGCTTACTTGAATAACGACAACACTGAATTTTTTAATGAATCACACAATCTGATGGACTGGTTGCGTCAATTTGTACCTCCACAGACAAAGGATGTGGATGAGGATTTTATACGTGGTTTTTTAGGGAAAATGTTGTTTAGTGGAGATGAGATTTTGAAGAAAACCAATGTATTAAGTGGAGGTGAAAAAGTGCGTTGTATGGTTAGTAAGATGATGCTTCAGAATCCAAATTTGGTTGTTTTGGATGAACCAACCAATCACCTTGATCTAGAAAGTATCACTGCATTTAATGATGGAATGATTACTTTTCCTGGAGTAGTTTTGTTCACTACCCATGATCACCAGTTTATGAATACAGTAGCCAATAGAATCATTGAGATTACTCCAAAGGGTATGATTGATCGATTGATGACTTACGATGAATACTTATTGGACGATAGGGTGAAAGCGTTGAAAGAAGAGATGTATAGTTAGTACTTTTTTTAGTAATTCATTCACTTTATTTGGCACGGTTTTTTCGAGTAATAGATACACTAAATCTTTACTTAGATGAAAAAAATATTGTTGCTGAGTTTCTGTTTTATATTGATTTCTATTGGTATAGCAACTGCACAAAATAAAACCTCCTTTAATTCAACTTCTAGTTACACTACTGCTGTGGGTGTGAAGTTTTACCCTGGGGCAATTTCAGTTAAGCATTTCACCAACGACAATACTGCAATTGAGGCACTCGGATATTTTTGGACTAAGGGGGTTCGAATAACTGGACTGTACGAAATTCATGGAGATATCAATTCTTTAACTGGCCTAAAATGGTATTTGGGACCTGGCGCTCATTTGGGTTTTTATGAAGCCAAATATGGCGGAGGCAGTTCAATAGGAGTGGATGGGGTGCTAGGATTGGACTATAAAATTGAGGGGGCACCTATCAATTTATCGATAGACTGGCAGCCTTCTTTTGAATTTGGCAATAGAGTTGAAAATGGCTTTATTGGAAATTGGGGTGGCTTTTCAATTCGTTATACCTTGTAAATTGTAGCTAATTTTCAAATCTTGATTAGTAGACTCAGGGCTTTAGGCAGGTTGAATGAAAACCTAAATTAGATTATCTTCGTTTTCTAATTTCAGCTATGTTTAACCATTCTATTGTAAGGCTTATTAATTTTTTTTACCCTCCCTTCAAAAGGTGGATGCCTTTGCAAACCTTTCGATATGCCGCCTGTGGCGGAGCCAATGTAGCATTGGATATTACTTTATTTTTCATTTTTTATAATTTTGTTTTTCATAAACAAATAGTTCACCTAGGATTCATTGACTTTCAGCCTCATATTGCTTCATTTTTACTATCCTTTTTTATTACTTTTCCTATTGGGTTCCTACTTTCAAAATACATTGTATGGTCAAGCTCTACGCTAAAAGGACATGTTCAACTTTTGAGGTATTTTTTAATTGTAATGATGAATCTTTTAATGAATTATTTTTTCATCAAAGTTTTAGTAGAGTATTTTTTCTTCTATCCAACCATTGCCAAAATGGTTACCACCGTAATTGTTGTCACCTTTAGTTATATAAGTCAAAAGTATTATACGTTTAAAGTAGATCCTCTTTCTAATGAAAAAGGTCAATGATTATTGCCAAAGCTTGATATGAAATTCTTCCTCTAGTCTTCCGATTCGCCTTTCATTAGCTATAAAATCTGCCTCCAAAAACAGATTTCTCAACAAGGTCTGCCATTTTTTCACTCAAATCCAAATGGCACAATCATTGGATAACCTCATTAAACAAAAATTAAATCAATCATGGGAAAGATAATTGGAATAGATTTAGGAACTACCAATAGTTGTGTATCCGTAATGGAAGGAAACGAACCCGTAGTTATTGCAAATGATGAAGGTCGACGAACAACGCCTTCTATTGTAGCTTTTCTTAAAAATGGAGAACGTAAGGTGGGAGATCCAGCAAAACGTCAGGCTATCACCAATCCTCAAAACACTATTATGAGTGTTAAGCGTTTTATGGGACACAAGTGGAATGAGGTGACAGAAGATGTCAACCATAGCAGTTACAAGGTAGTAAAAGGTGACAATGATACAGTTCGTATTGACATAGATGGCAGATTATATACCCCTCAAGAAATTAGTGCCATGGTACTTCAGAAAATGAAGAAAACGGCTGAAGATTACCTTGGACAGGATGTGACGGAGGCAGTAATTACTGTGCCTGCTTATTTCAATGATTCACAACGCCAAGCTACCAAGGAGGCCGGTGAAATAGCTGGACTTACTGTTCGCAGGATTATCAACGAGCCAACTGCTGCTGCTTTGGCTTATGGAATGGATAAGAAAAATCAGGATCAAAAAATAGCTGTTTTCGATTTAGGAGGTGGAACTTTCGATATTTCTATCCTAGAATTGGGAGAGGGAGTATTTGAGGTAAAGAGCACCAATGGTGACACGCACCTTGGAGGGGATGACTTTGACAAAGTGATTATGGATTGGTTGGCTGAAGAGTTTAAAAAGGATGAAGCCATCGATCTACGCAAAGATCCAATGGCATGGCAACGTTTGAAAGAAGCTGCTGAAAAAGCAAAAGTAGAATTGTCTTCCTCTGCTGAAACAGAAATCAATCTACCTTATGTGACTGCAGTAGACGGAGTTCCAAAGCATTTGGTGAAAAAATTAAGTCGCGCACAATTTGAAAAATTATCAGATAATTTATTTACTCGCTGTTTAAAACCTTGCGAAATTGCCTTGAAAGATGCCAATCTTTCTATTAGCGATATTGATGAAGTGATATTGGTAGGAGGTAGTACAAGGATTCCAAAAGTGCAGGAAATTGTAGAGACATTCTTTGGTAAAAAAGCAAATAGAAGTGTTAACCCTGATGAAGTAGTAGCTATTGGAGCATCCATTCAGGGAGGTGTATTGTCGGGAGATGTAAAAGATGTATTGTTACTAGATGTTACTCCTTTGAGTTTGGGTATTGAAACAATGGGTGGTGTTATGACTCGATTGATTGAAAGTAATACGACTATACCTACTAAAAAATCTGAGACTTTTAGTACAGCAAGCGATAACCAACCAGGTGTTGAAATTCATGTTTTGCAAGGCGAAAGACCTTTAGCAAACCAAAATAAGAGTCTAGGTAAATTTAATTTAACCGACATTCCTCCAGCACCTCGTGGCGTACCACAGGTAGAAGTTACCTTTGATATTGATGCCAATGGAATCCTTCATGTAACGGCAAAGGACAAGGGTACTGGAAAAAGTCATAATATTCGTATTGAGGCTGGTAGCGGCTTAAGCAAGGAAGAAATTGAAAAGATGAAGAATGAGGCCAAAGCCAACGAAGCTAGCGACAAGGCAGAAAAGGAAAAGATTGAAAAAATTAATCAGGCAGATAGCTTAATATTCCAGACAGAGAAGCAATTGAAGGAATATGGCGACAAGATCAGTGCTGATAAAAAAGCTCCGATTGAAGAAGCCCTTAATAAATTGAAGGAAGCGCACAAATTACAGGACATAGCTGCCATTGACCCAGCTGTTGAGCAAATGAATGCCGCTTGGACTGCAGCAAGTGAAGAAATGTACAAGGCTACTCAAGCCGCTGATGGACAAGCAGGCGGTGACAAAGCTCAGCCGAATGGAGATGCTGCTGCGAATGCTGAGAATGTTACGGATGCTGAATTTGAAGAAGTCAAGTAAAAATTTAATATAAACTAAAAAACCGCAGCCTTTTGGTTGCGGTTTTTTAGTTTATATGATTTATTAATTATATGGTTTTGCTGTTAATCTATCCTAAAAATTTAGAAAATATCATTGTAGACTCTCTCATTCTAACTATCTTGCTTTCAACAAAATTTAAGTGATGAAACAATTTTCAATCCTGTTGAATGTGGTATTGTTATTAGCAGTAGGCTTTTTATATTATATTCACTTTTCGCATTCTTCCAGCTCTTCTTCTAGTGTCGGTTCCCTTAATTATAAATTTCATGATACTTCTAAATGTGATAGGATTTCTGTTGCTTACGTTGAGTTGGACTCATTGAATAACAATGTGAATTTCATCAAGCTGCGAAAAAAAGAATTGGATGCAGAGCAAAAGGTGATAATGAATGAATACGAAAATTCTTATCGTTCTATGACCCAGCTCAGGGATGATTTTATAAAAAGAGGGAAATCAATCACCCAGCAGGAGGCCGAAGCTTTTCAAGAAAAATTGGGCATTCAACAACAGCAAATTGAACAGGTGAAGCAACAGAAGTCTCAACAACTAGCAGAAAAAGGGGCAAGAGTGATGGGAGATATGCAGGCTAAGTTAAAAGACTTTATGAATGAATACAATAAGAATAAAAAGTTTACGATGATATTTACTACTGGAACAGGGCTTGATTATTTTCTTTACAAAGATGTTTCTTTAGATATCACCTCCGAAATTGTAAAAGGTTTAAATGAAAAAATGAAATAGCTAGTCTTTTTATCTTTCACTCAATTTATTTATCTTCAATCCCGTTTAACAACGGGTTTTTTTATAATTCCACATTAACCAACACCAAATTTTAAAAAATGTCTACTTCAGCCAATCAAGATTCTTCTTTTAAGCCAACGCTGGGTTTGTTTGATGCTACTATGATCGTAGCTGGATCCATGATAGGTTCCGGAATTTTTATAGTAAGTGCCGACATGTTGAAGGATATGGGAAATGCAGGTTGGTTATTGGCTGCCTGGATAATTACTGGTTTTATGACACTTACCGCCGCCTTAAGTTATGGAGAGTTGAGTGCAATGTATCCCAAAGCAGGTGGACAATATGTTTACTTAAAGGCTGCTTACAATCCATTTATTGGTTTTTTATACGGCTGGAGTTTTTTTGCTGTAATACAAACTGGAACCATAGCAGCCGTTGCTGTTGCTTTTGCAAAATTTGCAGGGTATTTTTTTCCTGCATTGGCTTGGGAAGAGGTAAATACTTTTAATCTGTTGGGGCTCAAAATCCACTATGCTCAATTGGTGGCAATCGTAGTGATTATTTGTCTGACTTTTATTAATACGCGTGGTATTGAGTCTGGTAAATGGATTCAAACATTCTTTACTTCAGCTAAATTACTATCGCTTTTTGGATTAATTATAGCAGGTTTTATTGCTTTTAATTGGCAGATTTGGAGTGCGAACTGGCAAAATCCATGGGTGATGCAGCATCTTACCAATACAGGGGGTACCATTAATTTTGAGCCGCTGTTGATAGGGTCCGCATTGGGCGCAATGGCTAGTGCAATGGTGGGAAGTATTTTTAGTAGCGATGCTTGGAACAATGTAACCTTCATTGCCGGTGAAATTAAAAATCCTCAGAAAAATATTGGTTTAAGTTTATTTTTAGGCACTTCAATTGTTACAGCAATTTATCTTTTAATGAACGTAGTTTATCTAGCTACCGTGCCATTGCATGAACTGGCCTTTGCAAAAGACAATCGAGTGGCGCTAAGTGCTTCCGAAGCTATTTTTGGAAGTAGTGGTACCATTATTATTGCAGTAATGATAATGGTAGCAACTTTTGGTTGCAATAATGGATTGATATTAGCAGGTGCAAGAGTATATTATACAATGGCAAAAGATCAATTGTTTTTTAAAAAAGCTGGAACCCTCAATAAAAACATTGTTCCTGAATGGGCCCTTTGGATTCAATGTGCAATGGCTTGCATACTGTGTCTTAGTGGTAGATATGGTGATTTGCTTGACATGGTTTCTTTTATAGTCGTAATATTTTATGTACTCACCATTGCTGGTATTTTCATTTTGCGGAAAAAGTATCCCAATGCAGAAAGGCCCTACAAGGCTATTGGATATCCAGTTTTACCCATTATTTATATGTTGATGGGAATTAGTTTTTGTGTGTTGCTTATTATTTATAAACCTCAATTCACTTGGCCGGGTTTGATCATTACGCTGTTGGGTATTCCTTTGTATTATCTTGCGGTTAGAAATAAAAATTCAACTTCTTAATATTTTTTTGATGGTAAGTAAAATTTGTAATGAGATTTTTGATAAATGTATTCATGATTATCATTTGACAGATAAGGTGGATGCTGCAATTTATAATCCATTTCCTGAAAATGGATTCGATCATTTATTGTATGCAAAAAATTGGGTAGATACTGTCCAGTGGCATTTGGAAGACATTGTGCGCAATCCAACGATTGATTCTGTAGAAGGTTTGTTATTGAAAAGAAGAATTGATGCATCCAATCAAGTGAGAACAGATATGGTAGAGTATATTGATAGCTATTTTTTGCAGCATTACAAGGATATTAAACCTAAATTAAATGCTTTAGTAAATACGGAGAGTCCTGCATGGGCGATTGATCGATTGTCAATTCTAGCTTTAAAGATTTACCATATGAAGGTGGAAGTCACTCGCCAAGATGCTACTGAACAACATGTGGCTGCTTGTTCAAAAAAGTTATCGGTGCTACTAGAACAAAGGGTTGACTTGTCTCAATCAATTGATGAGTTGCTGAATGATATTGCGAACGGTGATAAATATATGAAAGTGTATAAACAAATGAAGATGTACAATGATCCTGGTCTTAATCCAGTTTTATATCAGCAGCAAAATAAGTAAATTTAATTTTTTCATTTATTTTTTTCTACCAGAATCTAAAATTTGGAAATAGTTACATTCACTATAATTTGCTGTTTGCTTCCAATGTCAATCACAGGTTAGTTTATTTAATTTTAAGATATTTTGCATAGTCCAAAGCACATATTGGTTATTCGTTTTTCATCCATGGGCGATGTAGCAATGACGGTGCCTGTTTTGAAAAACTTGTTAGATCAAAATACTGAATTAAAGATTACAATAGTATCCAATGCCTTTTATGAACCTTTGTTTATGGGATTGGAAAGATGTTATTTTCATCCTGCTTATTTAAAGGAAAGCCATAAAGGTTTTGGGGGCATGTATCGTTTATTTAAAGAGCTTACCAATCTCTACAAATTTGATGCGGTTATTGATTTACACAGTGTACTAAGATCTCACCTGCTTTCCATATTTTTTAAAATAAGTGGATTGCCTATTGCTAAATTAGACAAGGGTAGGAGTGAGAAGAAAGCCCTTACCAGAAAGGAGCAGAAATTTTTTATTCCTCTTACTTCTATGCACGAACGTTATGCTTCGGTTTTTAGAAATAAAGCTATTCCAGTTCAGTTAAATTTTGATAAAGCCATTTATTCAAAACAAGAGATCCCAACTGCCTTGAAGGCTATTTTTTCATCAGGAAAAAAAATAATTGGGGTTGCTCCTTTTGCTCAGTTTGCAGAGAAGATGTATCCGATTGATAAAATGAAAATAGTAGTGAGTCAATTAACTGCAGCAAATTATACTGTTTTATTATTTGGTGGAGGTCAACTAGAATCGGATATTTTAGATCAATGGGAAAAAGATATTTTTTCGGCATTCAATGTTTCAGGTAAATATTCATTTAATGAGGAACTTTCCATCATCAGTAATTTAGATCGAATGGTAAGTATGGATTCTGCAAATATGCACCTTGCATCCTTATTTAATGTTCCAGTAATAAGTGTCTGGGGAGCTACTCATCTTTTTGCTGGTTTTAATGGATGGGGCCAGTCAAATGAAAATATTGTACAAATAGATCTTGCTTGTAGGCCCTGTTCTGTTTTTGGCAATAAGCCTTGCTACCGAGGAGATCATGCATGTATGCAGGGTATTTCGGAGCAGATGATATATCAAAAAATAGTAGAGGGACTTAATGAATAGAAAAAAGTGCAGGAAGCTTTTTTTTACTTAAAATGTAAAGGTGATTTTTAGCTTCTTACTTGACCATCGCCTCTTACAATCCATTTATAACTACACAATTCTTTTAAAGCCATTGGACCTCTTGCATGAAGTTTTTGAGTACTGATACCTATTTCAGCACCTAATCCAAATTGTGCGCCATCCGTAAACGCGGTCGACACATTGGAATAAACTACAGCAGCATCTACTTGTTGAAGAAATTGATCAATGCATTGTTTGTTCTCCGCAATAATGGTTTCACTGTGCTTACTACTGTATTCCGAAATATGATTGATGGCAGCTTCAATAGATGGTACTGTTTTAATAGCCATGATGTAATCTAGAAATTCAGTTCCGAAATGTTTTTCATCGGCATTCATTAATAAACTTGGGGGATAGTTATTTTCTAGCGCTTTGTAAGCCAAATCATCTGCATAAATTAATACATTTTTATTAGAGAGCTTACTAACAAGTTCAGGTAGATTTTTTAATTGATTGGTATGAATTAGCAAACAGTCCAATGCATTACATACACTTACTCTTCTAGTTTTTGAATTGTAAATTATTGCTTTTCCTTTTTCGATATCACCAGTTTCATCAAAATAGGCATGAACAATCCCGGCACCTGTCTCAATGACTGGCACTTTAGATTCTTTGCGAACGAAGTCAATCAATTGCTGACTACCCCTAGGAATAATCACGTCTACATAACCCACCGCATTTAATAATTGAGTGGTTGCCTCTCTGGTTGCAGGTAATAGTTCAATACAGTTTTCAGGTAGGCCATGCTGTTTTAAAACAGACTGGATGATTTTAACAATCGCTTTATTTGAAAAGTCAGCATCACTTCCACCTTTCAAAATGCAGGCATTTCCAGATTGTAGGCACAGAGAGAATACATCAAAAGTTACATTGGGTCTTGCTTCAAAAATAACACCGATTACCCCAAGTGGTACAGTAATCTTACTGATTTGCATCCCATTGTCCATCGTTTTTTGCTCGAGTAAAATACCCACTGGTGAGGGGAGTTCTGCAACTTTTTTAATTTCATTCGAAATGTCCTCTAATCTTTTGTTAGTAAGTTGAAGTCGGTCATACTTAGGGTCTGCTGTTGACATTCTGTCAAGATCCTTTTGGTTCTCCATTAAAATTAATTCAGCATTGCTCAAAGCTGCTTCCGCTAAATTGATAAGCACAGCTTTTGTCTTTTCTTCGCTTATCTGTGTTAGTTTTTTACTAGCCAGTTGAACTGCTCTAAAATTATCTGATAAAGAATTCATCTTACTCATCATTGGCTTTGTTCGTTGTTTAAGAATAAGTAATCATAATGCACCAAAGCTTTCTCA
>Ga0214919_10002542_pt1 | contig 28561 bp, 25 predicted proteins | sample LL1503_MetaG_FD_177994 | JGI IMG/M metagenome (GOLD analysis project Ga0214919, IMG submission 177994) | Freshwater microbial communities from Lake Lanier, Atlanta, Georgia, United States - LL-1503 | ecosystem: Environmental > Aquatic > Freshwater > Lake | place: USA: Georgia | collected... | reverse complement strand
GCAAGCTGCCCATGATGAAGGCGTTGCGGGGATCAATGGCACGCAGGCTTTCGTCTTGTGCCAGCGGCTTGGTCTGTACCAACACCCGGCCCTGTTGGTCGGTCACACGGCTGATCAGCCAGGGGTTGACCCGAAAACCGCCGTTGGCAAACACGGCATAGCCGGTGGCCATTTGCAATGGCGTGACTGAGCCCGCACCCAGGGCCATGGTCAGGTAGGCCGGGTGCTTGTCTTCGTCAAAGCCAAAGCGCGTGATCCAGGATTGGGCATAGGCCGGCCCCACCGCCTGCAGGATGCGGATGGAGACCATGTTTTTTGATTTGGCCAGGCCGCGGCGCAGGTTCATTGGCCCTTCGAACTTGCCGTCATAATTTTTTGGTTCCCAGGGCTGGCTGCCGGTCACGCCAGAATCAAAAAACAGCGGGGCATCATTGATCACGGTGGCCGGGGTAAAGCCTTTTTCTAGTGCTGCCGAGTAAATAAACGGCTTGAAACTCGAGCCCGGTTGCCGCCAGGCCTGGGTCACATGGTTGAACTTGTTTTTTTCAAAATCGAAGCCTCCCACCAGAGCCCTGATCGAGCCGTCGCGCGGGTCTAGCGCCACGAAAGCCCCTTCGACCTCGGGGAGTTGGGTGATCTCCCAGGTGTCTTTGTTTGTTTTGACGACCCGAATCACCGCGCCACGGCGGATGCGGATGTTGGCCGGCGCCTTGTCAGTCAGGCCGGACTGAACCGGCTTGAGGCCCTCACCGGTGATCTCTATGGTCTCGCCGTTCTGGCGCGTTGCGAGCACTCGGCGTGCGTCGGCTTCGAGCACCACCGCAGACAGCAGGTCGCCATTGTTGGGGTGCTCCTCCAGGGCTTCGTCAATTGCTTCCTCGAGCTCCTGTCCGCCAGCCGGCAGGGCAGCAAATTTTTCCGGTCCCCGGTAGACCTGGCGGCGTTCAAAATCCATGATGCCGCGGCGCAGCGCTTTGTAAGCCACATCCTGCTGGTCGGCGCGCAGCGTGGTGTAGACATTCAGGCCCCGGGTGTAGGTGTCCTCGCCGTATTGGGCAAACATGAGTTGGCGCACCGACTCGGCGACAAACTCGGCGTGCACCCGGCTGTTGTCGGAGTTGGTCTTGACTTTGAGCTGCTCTTGTTTGGCCGCGGCCGCCTGCTCCGCATTGATGAAGCCGTTTTCCAGCATGCGCTCAATGATGTACAGCTGACGCGAGCGGGCCCGTTTGGGGTTGGCAATCGGGTTGTAGGCCGAGGGCGCCTTGGGCAGGCCTGCCAGCATGGCGGCCTCGGCAATGCTCAGGCTCTTGAGGTCTTTGCCAAAGTAGGCCTCCGCGGCCGAGGCAAACCCGTAGGCGCGGTTACCCAGAAAAATCTGGTTCATGTAGATCTCAAGGATTTGGTCCTTGCTCAGCAGATGCTCGAGCTTGAAGGTCAGCAAAATTTCGTAAATTTTGCGCGTGTAGGTTTTCTCGGAAGACAGGTAAACATTGCGTGCGACCTGCATGGTGATGGTCGAGGCGCCCTGGCTTTTAACCCGCCCCAGGTTGGCAATGGCAGCCCGCAGAACGCCTTTGTAATCGATGCCGCCGTGCTCATAAAAACGCGCATCTTCGATGGCCAGCACCGCATCGGTCATGATTTTGGGGATTTGCGCAATGGGCGTGAGCTGGCGCCGCTCCTCACCAAATTCGCCAATCAAAGAGCCTTCCACCGAGAACACCCGCAGCGGCAGCTTGGGCCGGTAGTCGGACAACTCAGAGATATCAGGCAGATTTGGATAGGCCACCGACAAGGCCAGCGCCACCAGCACCAACACCGACAGTACGCCGGCTGTGGCAAGACCCAGGCCCCACAGGGCAACACGCATCAGCCAGCGCCCCAGCCAGGCGCCCGATGCGGGTTTTTCTGGCGCGTCTGCAGTCGGCTTTTTAGGGGGCATAAATTACTTTTCGAGGCGGTCTGCGCATTATAAAAAGGCCTGGGCAACAGGCCCGCAGGGCGCAGCGCCGCCGGACCCCACCCACAAAAAAATTGTGGCCGATGGGCTGTAAGCGGTCGGCCTTGCTGCTAGCATGTTACCGAACGTGCCGATGAGCATGCGATTGAGATACGCGCCCAAGCGGCGAGTCTAAGGGGGTAGTCGTGTGGTCTTTTGGATCGGTATTCGCTCGTGCAGCCCGGCCTTTGCTGGGTCTGGACATCGGCACATCCCAGGCCAGGCTGGTCGAGCTCGGGCGCCTGGCGAGTGGCCGCCTGCAACTGCGTTGTTGTGCCACAGAGCCACTAGAGCCGGGTTGGGTGCATGCTGGCCAGGTTGAGCAGTTCGACCCGGTGGCGCAGGCCCTGCGCCGTCTGCTGCTGCGCAGCCGCAGCAAGTTGCGGCAGGTCGCCATGGCCTTGCCTGCATCGGCGGTGATCACCCGGCAGATCAAGTTGCCCGGAGGCTTGAGCGAGGCTGAGCTCGAGCTCGAAGTTCAAGCCGAGGCCAACCAATACATCCCCTTTCCGCTCGACGAGGCCAGCCTCGACTTTTGCCAGCTGGAGCCCGAGTCCACAGCGGGCCAGCAGCAGGCGGTGATGATGGCCGCGGCGCGCCAGGAGCGGGTGCAAGACCTGCAGGGTCTGGCTGAGGCCGCCGGGTTGACACTGGCAGTGCTCGACATCCAGCCCCATGCTGCACGCCGTGCCGCGGCACGCCTGCTCGACCATGCGCCAAAACCGGCCCCGGCGCGCGAGCAGTTGCTGGTGGCATTGTTCGAGATCAACAGCCGCAGCACCAGCCTGCAAGTGTTTCAAGGCGAGACACTGCATTACGAGCGGGACCAGGATTTTGGCGCCGATGGGTTGATCCAGGGCATCATGACCCAGTACGGCTGGTCAGCCCAAACCGCGGAGCGCCGGGCCCGGGCCAAGGCCCTGCCTGAGGACTACCCGGACACCGTGCTGGCGTATTTTTGTGACAAGGCGGCCGGCGAACTCGGGCGTGCGCTGCAGTTCTTCTTGAACAGCACGGCGCACAACCAGGTCGACCGCGTGCTGCTGGCCGGCTGGGCGGCGGGCCTGCCCGGTTTGATCGAAGCGGTGCGCGCGCAGACCGGCGTGGTCTGTGCCCTGGCCAATCCCTTTGATGGCATGGACCGCTGCGAGTTGGCCGCTGTGGGCAGTGACCAGCCCGAGCACCCGGGGCTGGCTTACCTCACGGCCTGTGGTCTGGCACTGCGCAGCTTCAGCCCATGATCGCCTTCAATTTTTTGCCGCACCGTGCTTTGGCGCGGCAGCAGCAACGCGAGCGCTTCCGGCGCAAACTGGGTTTGGCCGCTGGCCTGGGCTTGCTGTTGGCGCTGCTGGGCCTGGTTGGGCTGCAGCGCCAAATTAGCGTGCAACAAGAAAAAAACCAGCTGCTGGAAGCTGACATCGCTGGCTTTGACGCAGGCATCAAAGCGCTGGCAGTGTTGCAGGCCGAGGTAGGTCTGCTGCAAGCGCGGGAGCAGGCGCTGCAAGCCCTGCAGCTCGAGCGCCGGCTGGCGCTGCGATTGTTCACGGAGTTGCCGCGCCATCTGCCCGAGGGCTTGGTCATCAGCAGCTTGCGCCAGGATGGAAAAACCCTCAACCTGAGCGGCTTTGCCTTGTCCAATGATCGGGTGTCTGAATTCCTGCGCCAACTGGCCCAAGGCTCTGACTGGTTCTCCAACCCCGAGTTGGTGGAGGTTGTGGCGGCCAACCTAGAACTGCCCGGGCGCGCACCGAGCCGGGGCGCGAACTTCACCATTCGGCTGCGCCTGGAGCCAGCGCCACTTGGCAGCGGGGCCGAGCCAAAAGCTGGAGCCTTGCCTGCGCCCCTGCGCAAGACGCTTGAGCCTGGCGCCTGAGCGCAAAACCCATGTTGCCCCGACCTGCCCACCACTTTATGCTGACGCGGCTGCGTGCTGCCCTGCAGGCCCAGCGTGTCGGCCTTGAGCTGCGTAAGCCCTGGGCCTGGCCCCTGGTGCCGCAGTTGGCGCTGTTGGTGTTGGTGAGCGCCCTGGTGCTGGGGCTGGTGTGGATTGTTTTGCTGCAGGGCTATTGGCAGCAGTGGGCCGCCGAGCAGTCCCGGGAGGGCGATTTACGCCAGGACTATCAGCGCAAGCTGCTGCGGTCGGCGGGCTTGGCCGCAGTCAGCACCCAGCGCGAGCAACTCGGCCAAGCGCTTGCCGCACTGGAAAAAAACCTCTCCGGACAGGCCGAACAGGAGGCCCTGTTGTCAGACATCAACCAGGTCGGCTTGCGCCGTGGCCTGCAATTTGAGCTGTTGCGCCCGGGCAAGCCCTTGGCGCAAAACTTTTATGCCGAATTGCCAGTGGCTGTGCGGGTGGTCGGGCGCTATCAGGACATGGGCGGGTTTTTGGCTGATGTCGCGGCCCTGCCGCACTTGGTGACCTTGGGCAACATCAGCCTGCACAGACATGGCTCGGGCGAGGGTCTGCTGAGCCTGGACGGCATGGTGAAAACCTTTCGGCGTCTTGATCCCCAGGAGTTGGCGGCGCAGGCGGCCGCCAATAAAAAGGCAAACCCATGAAAAAGGCAAACCCATGAGCCAACTGCGCGCTCTGCTGCCTGGCCCTGTGCTGCTGGCTGCCCTGCTGGCGGCTTGCGCTGACTCGGCACACCCGGAGTTGCAGGCCTGGATGAGTCAACAAAAGAGCCAGGCCACGGCAGCCGCGTTGCCCAGCTTGGCGCCCAGCTCTTTGCCACCTCCCATGCCGGCGCAGGCAGCTTTGCTTGACCCCTTCAGCCCAGAGCGGCTCGGCCAGGCCTCCAAGGCAGCGCCGGTGAGTTTGCGGCGCGCGCGGGTTGGCCTGCTGCCAGAACCTGGGCGGCGCAAAGAGCCGCTGGAAGCCTGGCCCCTGGCTGTGATGGCTTTGGTCGGCACAGTGGCCGAGCCGGGTCAGGCGCTGGCTCTGGTCAGGGTTGACAAACTGCTCTACCAGGTTCGCCCGGGCCAGTACCTGGGGCCAGACTTCGGGCGGGTGGTGCGTATCAGCGAGTCTGCCGTGACGCTGCGAGAACTGGTTCAGGATGGCAGCGGTGCCTGGGTTGAGCGCACCGCGATATTGCACTTGCAGGAGACAGCGAAATGACAGGCAACTGGTTTGGGCTTGCGGCGATGGCCGCTGTGTGGCGCGGTATGCTGAGCGCCCTGATTATTTTTTGGGCCACGGCCGCGCTGGGGCAAAACAGCCTACAAGGGCTCAGCGCTGCCATGCAAGGGGGGCAGGAGATGGTCACGCTCGACTTGGCGCAGGGCTTGAGCGAACTGCCCAGTGGCTTTGTGCTGCAGTCGCCTGCGCGCATCGCGCTGGACTTGCCGGGCATGCTCAACCAGGCCGGCCGGTCGAGTTTCGAGTTTCGTTTGGGGCGGCTCAAATCAGCCAGTCTGGTGCAGTCTGGCGAACGCCTGCGCCTGGTGCTCAACTTGCAGGAGTCAACTGGGTACAGCCTGCGCCTCAATGGGCGTTCGCTGGTGGTGCTTTTGTTGCCGCCGGCAGGTGCTGCGGGCGCTGTTGGCGGTGTAGGCGCTGCGGGATCGGTGCTGGCGTTGGCTGCGCCTTTGCCGCCGGCCGGCAGTCGCACCCTTGAGGCCCTGAGAGACCTTGACTTTCGGCTTGGCACGGATGGCGCAGGGCGCATTATTGTGTCTCTCGCCAATGACCAGGTGGGGGTTGATGTGCGCCAGCAGGGGCAGACCCTGGTGGCCGAATTTTTGCAATCCTCACTGCCCGAAGGTTTGCGCCGGCGCATGGATGTGACTGACTTTGCCACCCCAGTGCAAACCGTCAGCCTGAGCCAGGCGGGAGATCGGGTGCGCCTGGTGGTGGAGGCCAAGGGCGCCTGGACCCACACCGCCTACCAGGCCGAGCGCCAGTTGGTGCTGGATGTGGCACCGCTGCGGGCCGATGGCCCACGGGGGTCTGCCGCTGCGGCCTTCAGTGGCAAAAAAATATCGCTTAATTTTCAGAACATCGATGTGCGCGCCCTGTTGCAGGTGATTGCCGATTTTTCCAAGTTCAACATCATCAGCTCGGATGCTGTTGCTGGCTCGGTGACCCTGCGCCTGCAAGAGGTGCCCTGGGACCAGGCTTTGGACATCATCCTGCAAGCCAAGAGCCTGGCCATGCGCAAAACTGGCAATGTGCTGTGGGTGGCGCCCAGAGAAGAAATCGGTGCCCGGGAAAAACTCGACCTCGAGGCCGCCGCTGCCTTGCAGGGCTTGGAGCCGCTGCGTACCCAGTCTTTCCAGCTCAATTACGCCAAGGCGGCAGAGCTTGCAGCGCAAATCACGGGCCGCGGCTCTGCGGATGCGACAAGCTCGGCGCCGCCCGCCTTGGCCAGCGCCTCACGCCTGCTCAGCCCGCGCGGCAGTGCCATTTGGGAAACCCGCACCAACCAGTTGTTTGTGACCGATGTGGCCACCAGGCTCGAGCAGGTGCAGCAGCTGATCGCCAAGCTCGACATCCCGGTGCGACAGGTGCTGATCGAGGCGCGCATCGTCGAAGCTTCGGATGCTTTTGGTAAATCGCTGGGCGTTCGTCTGGGTGGCAGTGATCTGCGCTCGGCGCGCGGCGGCGAGGCCGGTTTTCCCTTGGGCGGTGACAGCCGGCTGGCCTTTGGCAGCAGTTATGGCAATGCGGTGGCAAGCAGCGGCGCCGGGGGCGCGGTTGACCTGAGTAGCAATTTTGTCAACCTGCCAGCGCTCGGTCAGGGCGGCTACAGTGCGGCGACCTTTGCCGTGTCGATTTTCGGTGTGGCCGCCAACCGCTTCTTGAACCTCGAGCTCTCGGCGCTGGAGGCCGATGGCAAGGGCAAGGTGGTGTCGAGCCCGCGGGTGGTGACCGCCGACCAGATCAAGGCCCTGATCGAGCAGGGCACCGAGCTGCCCTACCAGGTGGCATCGGCCAGTGGCGCGACCTCAATCGCTTTTCGCAAGGCCAACCTCAAACTCGAGGTCACGCCGCAAATCACCCCCGAGGGCAGCATCATCCTGGACCTTGATGTCAACAAAGACAGTGTCGGCCAGTCCACTGCGGCCGGCTTTGCCATCAACACCAAGCACATCAAAACCCAGGTGCTGGTGGAGAACGGCGGCACCGTGGTGATTGGCGGTATCTTCGAGCTCACCGAGTCAGACAGCGAGACCAAAGTGCCACTGCTCGGCGACCTGCCGTTGGTGGGCAATTTGTTCAAGAGCCGCTCGCGCGTCTCCAACAAGCAGGAACTGCTGGTGTTCATCACGCCCAAGGTGTTGGCGCAGCGAACCCTCTCGCGTTAGTCCTGCCGCAGGCCCGCAGGCCCTGCGAGCCCAGGCGGTGATAATTCTTTGATGATCAGTCTTGTTGGCCTGCCTGGCTCGGGCAAATCCACCGTTGGGCGGCAACTGTCGCGTCGGCTGGGCCTGGCTTTTTCTGATTCTGACCTGGTCATTGAGCAGCGCATCGGCTGCTCGATTCGCGAGTATTTTGAGCATCAGGGCGAGGAGCGCTTTCGAGACATTGAGTCCGAGGTGCTCGACGAGCTCACCCAAACACCCGCACTGGTTCTGTCGACCGGCGGCGGCTCGGTGCTGCGGGCGGTCAACCGGGAGCATTTGCATGCACGCGGGCATGTCATCTACCTCAGATCAGACCCAGACGAGTTGTTTCGCCGCCTGCGCCACGATGGCAAGCGGCCCCTGCTGCAAGTCGCAGATCCCTTGACCCGCCTGCGTGATTTGTACGCCGCGCGCGACCCGCTGTACCGGCAAACCGCGCACTTTGTGATCGAGACCGGTCGCCCGTCGGTGGCCACCTTGGTCAACATGATCATCATGCAGCTCGAGCTGCTCGGGGTGTTGCCCGGCCAAAACCCCTGAGCTGGGCCGGCCCGGGCGGTGCCCGTGGCCCCAGCAGCCCCTAAACTCGCGGCCATGAAGCATGCACCCGCCCAAATTGTCAGCATTGACCTGGCGCAGCGCAGTTACCCGATCCTGATTGGCAGCGGTCTGATTGCTCAGCCGCTGACCTACGCCGACCTGCCACAGGCCAGCCAGGCCTTGATCGTCACCAATGCGACGGTGGCCCCGCTCTACCTGCAGGGCCTGCGCGGCGCGCTGCAAGGCAAGTACCGGCAAATTCAAGAGGTGGTGCTGCCCGATGGCGAGCAGCACAAGACCTGGCAGACCCTGAACCTGATTTTTGACGCCCTGCTGGGCCAGGCTTGCGACCGTAAGACGGTGCTGTTTGCGCTCGGTGGCGGGGTGGTCGGCGACATGACCGGCTTTGCCGCGGCCAGTTTCATGCGCGGCGTGCCTTTTGTGCAACTGCCCACCACGCTGCTGGCGCAGGTCGATTCGTCGGTCGGTGGCAAGACCGGCATCAACCACCCGCTGGGCAAAAACATGATCGGCGCCTTCTACCAGCCGCAGTTGGTGGTGTGCGACCTGGAGGTACTGCGCACCCTGCCCGAGCGCGAACTCAGCGCCGGCCTGGCCGAGGTCATCAAGTATGGCCCGATAGCAGACCTGGGCTTTTTGGACTGGATCGCGGCCCACCTGGATGCGCTGCTGGCCCGTGACCCGGTGGCGCTGGCCCATGCGGTCAAGCGCAGCTGCGAGATCAAAGCCCACGTGGTGGCGCAAGACGAGCGCGAATCTGGCTTGCGCGCTGTTTTGAACTTTGGCCACACCTTTGGCCACGCCATCGAAACCGGTCTGGGTTACGGGCAGTGGCTGCACGGCGAGGCGGTGGGCTGCGGCATGGTGATGGCGGCCGAGTTGTCCTGCAGGCTCGGCCTGATAGAGCCGGCTTTTGCGCAGCGCCTCACCGCGCTGATTGCCAGGGCCGGCCTGCCGGTGCGTGGCCCACAGCTGGCTGCAGACGACAACGCCGGGCGCTACCTGGAGCTGATGCGGCTGGACAAAAAATCTCAGGCCGGGGAAATCCGTTTCGTGCTGATCGACGGGCCAGGTCGGGCCAAAGTACGCCCGGCGCCAGACGCGCTGGTGCGTGAGGTGATCGAGGCTTGCTGCGCCTAATATGAGCCTGGCCCCCTATGCCTGCCACCCAGACCATTCGCGCGGCCGGCGCTTTGCCCAGGCGCCAGCGCCCACGCGCACCGAGTTTCAAAGGGATCGCGACCGCATCGTGCACTGCACCGCATTTCGCCGGTTGGTGTACAAGACGCAGGTTTTTCTCAACCACGAAGGCGACCTGTTTCGCACCCGGCTGACACATTCGCTGGAGGTAGCTCAGCTGGCTCGCTCCATGGCCCGCGGGCTGCGCCTGAACGAAGACCTGGTCGAGGCGATTGCCCTGGCCCATGACCTCGGGCATACCCCGTTCGGACACGCCGGGCAGGACGCACTCAATGCCTGCATGCAGCCCTTTGGCGGCTTTGAGCACAACCTGCAGAGCCTGCGCGTGGTCGATCGGCTGGAGGAGCGCTACCCCGAGTTCGACGGCCTGAACCTGTGTTTTGAGACGCGTGAGGGCATCCTCAAACACTGCTCGCCCAAGCATGCACAGGCGCTCGAGCAGCAGGAGCCGGGCGGGGTGGGGCAGCGCTTTCTGGTGCACAGCCAGCCCAGCCTGGAGGCGCAGCTGTGCAACCTCGCCGATGAGATTGCCTACAACGCGCATGACATTGATGACGGCGTGCGCTCTGGCCTGATCACCCTGGCGCAGTTGCAGCAGGTGCCACTCGTCGATGATTTTCGGCGCGAAATTTTGTTGGAGTTTCCGGGCCTGGCCGAGCGCTCGCAGGGCCGGCGCCTGCTCTACGAGACCATCCGGCGCATGCTCAATGCACAGGTGTATGACCTGACCGCCGCCAGCGCGCAGGCGCTGCGCGAAGCCGAGCCGGCAAATGTGGCGGCGGTGCGTGAGCTGCCTGGCCTGGTTCGGTTCAGCCCTGGCATGGCCGAGCGTTCCCAGGTACTCAAGACCTTTTTGCTGCACCAGTTGTACCGCCATCCGCGCGTCATGGACACCACCCGGCTGGCGCAACAGGTGGTGCAAGAGCTGTTTGCCCGGTACCTGGCGCAGCCGCAGGACATGGCTGAGGGCTTTGCTGCGCGCAGCAAAGCTTTGGCCGGCTCGCCCGGTGCGGCGGCCAGCATGGCCCGGGTAGTCGCCGACTACATTGCCGGCATGACCGACCGCTTTGCCACCCGAGAGCACGAGCGGCTCAGCGGCCAGCGCCTGCTGCCATGACGCACGGGCCGGTCCATCCCGACGCCGCCCGTGTGCAACTGCAGATGCAGCGCTGGTTGGAGCGGGCCGTGATTGGCCTGAACCTGTGCCCCTTTGCCAAAGCGGTGCATGCCAAGGGCCAAATCCACTATGCGGTGAGCGCGGCCAGCGATGCCACCGAGCTGCTGGATGCGCTGCGCCAAGAATTGCTCGATTTGCAGCAGGCCGACCCGGCCCTGCGCGACACCACGCTGCTGGTGGCGCCCGAAGCGCTGGCTGATTTTTTAGAATTCAACGCCTGTCTGGGACGGGCCGACCGGCTGCTGCGCAAGCTGGGGCTGGACGGGGTTCTGCAGATAGCCAGCTTTCACCCGCGCTACCAGTTTGCCGATGCCAGCCCCGAGGACATGAGCAACTGCAGCAACCGCGCGCCCTATCCCACGCTGCACCTCTTGCGTGAAGACAGCATCAGCCGAGCGCTTGACGGCTTTCCCGATGCTGCCGACATTTACCAGCGCAACGCCCAGACCTTGAACGCGCTTGGCGCGTCCGCCTGGGCCACGCTTGGCCTGGACCAGCCGGTATGAACCGAGATTGTCCGGACAATCTTTGATGAAAGACAAGCAGTCCAAAGGCGCTGTCCGGGCGGGCGACTCGAAGAAGCCATTGACAACCGCCGACTTGCCGCCCGAGGTCCGGCCAGGCCAGTCGGTCGAACTGCTGCAAGCGCTGCACATCCTCACCCGGGAGCGCAAGCTCAACCAGGACTCGCGTCGCAAACTCAAGCAGGTTTACCACCTGTTCCAGTTCATCGAGCCACTGCTGCTGGCGCTGGGTGAGCCGGCCGGCGGCATCACCCTGGCCGACCATGGCGCGGGCAAATCCTACCTGGGCTTCATTTTGTACGACCTGTTTTTCAAGGCGCGAACCAGCGGGCATATTTACGGCATCGAGAGCCGCACCGAATTGGTGCAAAATTCGAGCGAGCTGGCGGCGCGACTGGGTTTTGGGCGCATGTCGTTTCTGAACCTGAGCGTGGCCGAGTCGACCCATGCCGCCCAATTGCCGGCGCAGATGGACATGGTCACCGCGCTGCACGCCTGCGACACCGCCACCGACGATGCCATTGCCTTCGGCCTGGCCAAACAGGCTAAATACATGGTGCTGGCGCCCTGCTGCCAGGCCGAAGTTGCCCGCCTGCTCGGCCAGAACAGGGCCCTGTCGCTGTCACGCACCCCGCTGGCTGAGCTGTGGCGCCATCCCCTGCATACCCGGGAGATGGGCAGTCAAATCACCAACGTGTTGCGTTGCTTGTACCTGGAAGCCCGTGGCTACCAGGTCACCGTGACCGAACTGGTGGGCTGGGAGCACAGCCTTAAAAACGAACTCATCATCGCCCGCCACACCGGCCAGCCCAAACCAAGCGCCGCCGACCACCTGCGCGCCATCCTGCAAGAGTTCGGCCTGCACAACTTAATTGGGGTCAGATTCCAATTAAATTAATTGGGGTCAGATTCTAATTATCATCGGCGTCTTGCTTGGAGACGCCATGGCCCGACTGCCCAGACTCACGCTGCCCGATTACCCGCACCATGTGATTCAGCGTGGCAACAACCGGCAGGCGACTTTTGTGCGGGCGGCCGATTACCAGCGTTTGCTCGACCTGCTTGACGAAAACGCCCGCCTGTTCGAGGTTGCCATTCACGCCTATGTGCTGATGAGTAACCACTTCCACTTGCTTGCCACACCGAAGACGGCCGAGGGCTTGCCGCTGATGATGCAGGCGCTTGGCCGGCGTTATGTGCGCTATTTCAACGATGCTCAGGGCCGCACCGGCACGCTGTGGGAGGGGCGCTACAAGTCCACGCTGATCCAGACTGACCGCTACCTGCTGGCCTGTATGGCCTACATTGACCTCAACCCGGTGCGCGCCGGCATGGTCGCCCAGGCCGCCGACTACCCCTGGTCCAGCCATGGCCACTACATTGGCCGGGGCACCGACAAATTGGTGACGCCGCATGCCCTGACCTGGACTCTGGGCAACACCCCCTTCGCACGGGAGGCCGCCTACGCCGAATTGGTGCAATCGGGCGTCAATCCTGTGCAGCAACAGGCTTTGACGGCCGCAACCCTGCGCGGATGGGCCTTTGGTGAGCCTGATTTTGTTGCAGATTTACAAAAGAGAACCCAGCGCCGGGTGAGCAAAGGGCAGGCCGGCCGTCCAGCGGCGGCGATCAAACCATGATCAAAAACCCAGGTATGAGCAGGGTCGCTCCTTTGGTTCGCGTTGATTTTTGATCTGTCCCCAATAAAATGAGCTTTTGTTTTTAGGCCCTTTAATTGGAATCTGACCCCAATTAAAGGGCTTGGTGTTTTTGTTGCAATGCAGTAATCTGCTTGCCCCGAGCTACATATAGGAGTGGGCCATGACGACGGCGGCTGAGATTGAGTTTGCTAAAAACCAGGGTTTATATGACAGTGCTTATGAGCATGACGCCTGTGGCGTTGGTTTTGTGGCGCATATCCGGGGCGAGAAGAGCCATTCGATTGTCAAGAACGCGCTCAAGATTCTCGAAAACCTGGACCATCGCGGCGCGGTGGGGGCCGACAAGCTGATGGGGGATGGGGCGGGTATCTTGGTGCAACTGCCTGATGCCCTGTATCGGCAAGAGATGGCGGCGCAGGGCGTGGCGCTGCCACCGCCGGGCGAGTATGGCGTTGGCATGATCTTTTTGCCCAAAGAGCATGCCAGCCGGCTGGCCTGCGAGCAGGAGATGGAGCGGGCCATCCGAACCGAGGGCCAGGTGCTGCTGGGCTGGCGTGATGTGCCGGTCAACCGCGAAATGCCGATGTCCCCCACCGTGCGCGACAAAGAGCCGGTGCTGCGCCAGGTGTTTATTGGCCGGGGCAACGATGTGATCGTGCAGGACGCGCTGGAGCGCAAGCTGTATGTGATTCGCAAGACCGCCAGTGCCGCCATCCAGAACCTGCAGCTCAAGCACAGCAAAGAGTATTACGTGCCCAGCATGTCCAGCCGCACCGTGGTTTACAAGGGTCTGCTGCTGGCCGACCAGGTGGGCACCTATTTCCGCGATCTCGAAGACCCGCGTTGTGTCTCTGCCCTGGGCTTGGTGCACCAGCGCTTTTCCACCAACACCTTTCCCGAGTGGCCGCTGGCCCACCCCTACCGCTATGTGGCGCACAACGGCGAGATCAACACCGTCAAGGGCAATTACAACTGGATGAAGGCCCGGGAAGGCGTGATGTCCTCGCCGGTGCTCGGCGCCGACCTGCAAAAGCTCTACCCGATCAGCTTCGCCGGCCAGTCCGACACCGCCACTTTTGACAACTGCCTGGAACTGCTGACCATGGCCGGCTACCCGATCAGCCAGGCGGTGATGATGATGATCCCCGAGCCCTGGGAGCAGCACAGCACCATGGACGAGCGTCGCCGCGCCTTCTATGAGTACCACGCGGCCATGCTGGAGCCCTGGGACGGCCCGGCCAGCATTGTTTTCACCGATGGCCGCCAGATCGGCGCCACGCTGGACCGCAATGGCCTGCGCCCCGCGCGCTACTGCATCACCGACGACGACCTGGTGATCATGGGCTCCGAGTCGGGCGTTCTGCCCGTGCCTGAGAACAAAATCGTTCGTAAATGGCGCCTGCAGCCAGGCAAGATGTTCCTGATCGATCTGGAGCAGGGCCGCATGATCGACGATGAGGAAATCAAGGCCAACCTGGCCAACAGCAAGCCTTACAAGCAGTGGATCGAGAACCTGCGCATCAAGCTCGACGACCTGGCCCTTGTGGAGCGCCGCCTGGGTGGCGCAACCGACCATCTGCCCGCAGCTGTCCTGCCCAAACGCCTGACCGACAGCGTCAGCCTGCTCGACCGCCAACAGGCTTTTGGTTTCACCCAGGAAGACCTCAAGTTCCTGATCGCACCCATGGCCGGTGCCGGCGAAGAGGGCATTGGCTCGATGGGCAATGACAGCCCGCTGGCCGTGCTGTCCGACAAGAACAAGCCGCTTTACAACTATTTCAAGCAGCTGTTCGCCCAGGTGACCAACCCGCCGATCGACCCGATTCGCGAGGCCATCGTGATGAGCCTGGTGTCATTCATCGGCCCCAAGCCCAACCTGCTCGACATCAACCAGGTCAACCCGCCGATGCGCCTGGAGGTGAGCCAGCCGGTGCTCAACTTTGAAGACATGAGCAAGCTGCGCGAGATTGAGCGGCACACCCAGGGCAAGTTCCGCAGCCACACCATCGACATCACCTACCCGCTGGCCTGGGGCCATGAAGGCGTGGAGGCCAAACTGGCCTCGCTCTGCGCCGAGGCGGTGGATGCGATCAAGGGCGCCAAAAACATTCTGATCATCAGCGACCGCGCCATCAGTGCCACCCAGGTCGCCATTCCGGCACTGCTGGCCCTGTCCGCGATCCACCAGCACTTGGTGCAAGCGGGGCTGCGCACCTCGGCCGGTCTGGTGGTGGAAACTGGTTCGGCGCGCGAGGTGCACCACTTCGGGGTGCTGGCCGGCTATGGTGCCGAGGCGGTGCACCCTTACCTTGCCCTTGAAACCCTGCACAGCATGCACCAGAACCTGCCGGGCGAACTGAGTGCTGACAAGGCCATCTACAACTACATCAAGGCGGTGGGCAAGGGCCTCTCCAAGATCATGTCCAAGATGGGCGTCTCCACCTATATGAGCTACTGCGGCGCCCAGTTGTTTGAGGCTATCGGCCTGTCCAGCGCCACGGTGGCCAAGTATTTCAGCGGCACGCCCAGCCGGGTCGAGGGCATCGGCGTGTTCGAGATTGCCGAAGAGGCGATTCGCATGCACCGCGCCGCCTTCAGCGCCGACCCGGTGCTTGCCAACATGCTTGACACCGGCGGTGAATACGCCTGGCGGGTGCGTGGCGAGGAACACATGTGGACGCCCGATGCCATCGCCAAGCTGCAGCACAGCACCCGTGCCAACAATTGGAGCACCTACAAGGAATACGCTGAGCTGATCAACGACCAGAACCGACGCCACATGACGCTGCGCGGTTTGTTTGAGTTCAGGTTTGAGCCGAGCCGGGCTATTTCGGTGGATGAGGTGGAGCCGGCCAGCGAGATCGTCAAGCGCTTTGCCACCGGCGCCATGTCGTTGGGCTCGATCAGCACCGAGGCGCATGCCACCCTGGCCGTGGCCATGAACCGCATCGGCGGCAAAAGCAACACCGGCGAGGGCGGCGAAGACCCGGCGCGCTACCGCAATGAGCTCAAGGGCATCCCGATCAAGCAGGGCGACACGCTCAAGAGCGTGATCGGCGAAGACGTGGTGGAAGTCGACCTGCCACTGCGCGACGGCGATTCGCTGCGCTCACGCATCAAGCAGGTGGCCTCTGGCCGCTTTGGTGTCACCGCCGAATACCTCACCAGCGCCGACCAGATCCAGATCAAGATGGCGCAGGGGGCCAAGCCGGGCGAGGGCGGCCAGCTGCCCGGCGGCAAGGTGAGTGACTACATTGGCCGGCTGCGCTACTCGGTGCCCGGCGTGGGCCTGATCTCGCCGCCGCCGCACCATGACATTTATTCCATTGAAGACTTGGCGCAGCTCATCCACGACCTGAAAAACGTGGCACCGCATGCCAGCATCAGTGTCAAGCTGGTGAGCGAGATCGGAGTGGGCACCATTGCCGCGGGCGTGGCCAAGAGCAAGAGCGACCATGTGGTGATTGCCGGTCATGATGGCGGTACCGGCGCCTCGCCCTGGTCCAGCATCAAGCATGCCGGCAGCCCCTGGGAGATAGGCCTGGCAGAAACCCAGCAGACGCTGGTGCTCAACCGGCTGCGGGGCCGCATCCGGGTGCAGGCCGACGGCCAAATGAAAACCGGCCGCGATGTGCTGGTAGGCGCCTTGCTGGGCGCTGATGAGTTCGGGTTCGCTACCGCGCCGCTGGTGGTCGAGGGCTGCATCATGATGCGAAAGTGTCACCTCAATACCTGTCCAGTTGGCGTTGCCACGCAGGACCCGGCGCTGCGCAAAAAATTCGCTGGCAAGCCAGAGCATGTGGTCAATTATTTCTTTTTTGTTGCCGAGGAGGCGCGCCAAATCATGGCGCAGCTCGGCATCCGCAAGTTCGACGACCTGATTGGCCGGGCCGATCTGCTCGACATGCGCCAAGGCATAGACCACTGGAAAGCCAGCGGCCTGGATTTTGGCCGTTTGTTTGCCATGCCGCCGGTCGGCCCCGAGGTGGCCCGGCACCAGGTCGAGCGCCAGGACCACGGCCTGGAGAAGGCGCTCGACCAGCGCTTGATCGCCAAAAGCCGCCCGGCCATCGACCGCGGCGAGCGGGTGCAGTTCATGGAAGTGGCGCGCAATGTCAACCGCTCGGTCGGTGCCATGTTGTCGGGCGCGCTCACCCAGGTTCACCCCCTGGGATTGCCGGACGACACCATCCGCATCCAGCTCGAAGGCACCGGCGGCCAGTCCTTTGCCGCCTTTTTGGCCAGCGGCATCACGCTCTACCTGATTGGCGACGCCAACGATTACACCGGCAAGGGCCTGTCGGGCGGCCGCGTGGTGGTGCGCCCCAGCATTGATTTTCGGGGCGAGGCGGTGCGCAACACCATTGTGGGCAACACCGTGATGTATGGCGCCACCAGCGGGGAGGCATTCTTTAGCGGCGTGGCCGGCGAGCGCTTTGCGGTGCGCCTGTCTGGTGCCACCGCTGTGGTTGAGGGCACTGGCGACCATGGCTGCGAGTACATGACCGGCGGCACCGTGGCCGTGCTGGGAAAAACCGGGCGCAACTTTGCCGCCGGCATGAGCGGCGGTATCGCTTATGTGTATGACGAAGACGGACAGTTTTCCGCACGCTGCAACACCGCCATGGTGGCGCTAGACAAGGTGTTGCCGCAGGCCGAGCAGCGGCAAAGCCTGCCACCGGCACTGTGGCACCAGGGGCAGAGTGACGAGGCGCAACTGAAAAAACTGCTCGAAGACCACAACCGCTGGACCGGCAGCAAACGCGCCCGTGAACTGCTCGACAACTGGGAGCAGTCCCGACTGAAATTCGTCAAGGTCTTTCCGCTCGAATACAAGCGCGCTCTGGGTGAAATTCATGCCAAAAAAACGGCGTCTGCCCTGGCCAGTGCCGGCGCTCATGCTGCCAAAAAAGAGGTCGTCGATGTCAAGTAGGCCGGCACATTGCCGTGGGTGCCCGGCCGTAGCCGGAGATGCCATCCGCCCCGTCATGCCCGCGCACGCGGGAATCCATGCACCGATCATCATTTGAGCGCGCCGCGCCACCGCCAAGGAAAAAAATATGGGAAAAATCACTGGTTTCATGGAGTTTGAGCGGCTTGAAGAGGGCTACAAGCCCGTGCCAGAACGGCTCAAAAATTACCGGGAATTCGTCCTCACGCTCGATGACGGGCAGGCCAAGCAGCAGGCCGCGCGGTGCATGGATTGCGGCACACCTTTTTGTAACAGCGGCTGCCCGGTCAACAACATCATTCCCGATTTCAATGAGCTGGTGTTTCGGGGCGACTGGAAAAACGCCATTGATGTTCTGCACAGCACCAACAATTTTCCCGAGTTCACCGGCCGCATCTGCCCGGCCCCCTGTGAGGCTGCCTGCACCCTCAATGTGAACGACGAGGCGGTAGGCATCAAGTCGATCGAGCATGCCATCATCGACCGAGCCTGGGGCGAAGGCTGGGTACAAGCTCGCCCGGCTGTGCAGACCAGCGGGAAAAAAGTGGCGGTGGTGGGCTCTGGCCCGGCTGGCATGGCCGCAGCACAGCAACTCGCACGTGCCGGCCACGCAGTCACCCTGTTTGAAAAAAACGACCGCATCGGTGGCTTGTTGCGCTACGGCATTCCCGATTTCAAAATGGAGAAAACCCATATTGACCGCCGTGTGGCGCAAATGGAACAAGAGGGCGTGACCTTCAAAACCGGCGTGCTGGTGGGGACGCTGCCAGACGGCTCCAAGGTCACCAACTGGGCCCACGAAACAATCTCTCCGATGCGTTTGCAGCAGGACTTTGATGCAGTGCTGCTCACCGGCGGCGCCGAACAGTCCCGCGATCTGCCAGTGCCGGGCCGCGACCTCGACGGGGTGCATTTTGCGATGGAGTTTCTGCCCCAACAGAACAAGGTGAATGCGGGTGACTTGCTCAGCGCGCAACTGCGTGCCGATGGCAAGCGCGTGATCGTGATTGGCGGCGGTGATACCGGCAGCGACTGCGTGGGCACCAGCAACCGGCACGGGGCGCTCAGCGTCACCCAGTTTGAGCTCATGCCAGAACCGCCGGTTGAAGAAAACCGGCCCCTGACCTGGCCTTACTGGCCACTCAAGCTGCGCACCAGTTCCAGCCATCAAGAGGGCTGCGAACGGGAATTCGCGATCTCGACCAAAGAGTTTCTGGGCCGCAATGGACAGGTTACCGGCCTCAAGACGGTGCGCCTTGAATGGCGCGACGGCAAGCAGGTTGAGGTCGCCGGCAGTGAGCAGGTTCTGCCCGCCGATTTGGTGCTGCTGGCCATGGGCTTTGTCAGCCCGGTGGCCACGGTGCTTGATGCCTTTGGGGTGGAACGCGACACCCGGGGCAATGCCAAAGCCAGCACCGAGGCCGTTGGCGGCTATGCCACCAATGTGCCAAAAGTGTTTGCCGCAGGCGACATCCGGCGCGGCCAGAGTCTGGTGGTGTGGGCGATTCGCGAAGGCCGCCAGGCTGCGCGCGCGGTTGACCTGTTTTTGATGGGCGCCAGCGAATTGCCGCGTTAGTATTTCGCCCCGGCGGAGGTAGCAGGCCACCCCTATCGGCAGGGCTGACGCCCTGCGACCAGGGGGCAGAACCGTCAAGGCAATCCCTTATCATCGGCGCTCGGCGGGCCTGCCCCCGCGACTGCTATATGCCCGTTTACACACCGCAACCCCTTGTTGAATTAAAGAATCTGAGCTTTGGCTACGCAGAGCGGCGCATTCTGGACGACATCTCCCTGGTGGTGCCACGCGGCAAGGTGACTGCCTTGATGGGCGCCTCGGGCGGCGGTAAAACCACCCTGCTGCGTCTCATTGGCGGCCAGTATCGGGCGCAACGGGGTCAGTGCCTGTTTGATGGCCAGGACATCGGGGGCATGGGCCAGCGCGAGTTGTATGCGGCGCGCCGGCGCATGGGCATGTTGTTCCAGTTTGGCGCCCTGTTTGCTGACCTGTCGGTGTTTGAGAATGTTGCCTTTGCACTGCGCGAGCACACCGACCTGCCCGAGGTTCTGATTCGCGACATCGTGCTGATGAAGCTCAATGCCGTGGGACTGCGTGGTGCGCAAGCCCTGATGCCCAGCGAACTCTCAGGCGGCATGTCCCGGCGCATTGCACTTGCGCGGGCCATCGCACTTGACCCCGAACTCGTGATGTACGACGAGCCGTTTTCTGGGCTCGACCCGATCTCTCTGGCCATCGCGGCCCGCCTGATTCGCCAGCTCAATGACGCCATGGGCCTGACCAGCCTGTTCGTGTCGCATGAGCTCGAGCAAACCTTTGCCATTGCTGACCATGTCATTATTTTGGCCAACGGCAAACTCGCAGCACAGGGCCGGCCTGAAGACCTGCTGCAAAGCGCAGACCCGCGGGTCTACCAGTATGTCAATGCGCGCTTTGACGGTCCGGTGAGTTTCCATTACCCCGGACCTGCGGTGAACGCTGACTTTGAGGTGCCTGCATGAGTGGGGGCCGGCTCGCCGGTGTCGGTTTTGCCCTGCGCCGTCAACTCGCTGGCCTAGGGCTGGGCGCGCGACTGTTTGGCCGCCTGCTGCTTACGCTGGGCCCAAGCTTCAGGCGGTTTGGCTTGGTACGAGACCAAATGCATTTTTTGGGCAATTATTCGCTGGCCATTATTGCGGTGTCGGGCCTGTTTGTCGGTTTTGTTTTTGGCTTGCAGGGCTATTACACCCTGCAGCGCTACGGCTCTGCCGAGGCACTGGGCCTGCTGGTGGCGCTCAGCCTGGTGCGCGAACTCGGGCCGGTGGTGACTGCCCTGCTGTTTGCCGGACGGGCCGGCACCTCGCTGACCGCTGAAATTGGCCTGATGAAAGCCGGCGAGCAAATCAGCGTGATGGAAATGATGGCGGTGGACCCGGTGCAGCGCATCCTGGCGCCGCGCTTTTGGGCCGGTGTGATCGCCATGCCCCTGCTGGCAGCGGTATTCAGCGCCACTGGCATCATTGGCGGCTGGGTGGTGGGTGTGCTGATGATAGGGGTGGACGCGGGCTCCTTCTGGAGCCAAATCCAAGGCGGCGTGGATGTTTGGAAAGACGTTGGCAACGGGGTGATCAAGAGTCTGGTGTTTGGCTTCACCGTGACCTTCATTGCCCTGCTGCAAGGCTTTGAGGCCCAGCCCACACCTGAGGGGGTGGCCAGTGCCACCACCCGCACCGTGGTGGTGGCCTCGCTCTCAGTGCTGGGGCTGGATTTCATCCTGACCGCCTTGATGTTCACGATTTAGAAAGACTTTTGCCATGCAACGCTCAAAAAATGATGTCTGGGTGGGTTTGTTCGTGCTGGTCGGGGCCGTGGCCCTCCTGTTCCTGGCGCTGCAGTCGGCGAATTTGTTGAGCCTCAGCTTTCAGGACACCTACCGCGTGGTGGCCAAGTTTGACAATGTGGGCGGCCTCAAACCCAAGGCTGCGGTGCGCAGCGCGGGCGTGGTGGTGGGGCGGGTTGAGAAAATTGTGTTTGATGACAAATCCTTTCAGGCCCGGGTCACACTGGCGCTGGAGAGCCGCTATGCGTTTCCCAAAGACAGCTCCCTCAAGATCCTCACCAGCGGGCTGCTCGGTGAGCAGTACCTCGGCCTTGAGGCAGGGGCCGATGGCAGCAACCTGGCGGTTGGCGACACCATCAGCAGCACCCAGTCGGCGGTGGTGCTGGAGAGCCTGATCAGCCAGTTTTTGTACAGCAAAGCGGCTGATGCCAGCCAGCCCGAGGCGGCCAAGGCCAAACCATGAGCTTGAGCGTCCGACACTGGTCCGGCTTGGGCCCGGAGCCCAGTTTTTGGGCCTGGTTGGCGGCTCTGCTGCTCTGCGTGTCTGCCCTGGGCGGCTGTGCCGGCGGCGCGCCGTTGGTGGCCCATGACCCGCTGGAGCCGCTCAACCGCCAAGTGTTCAAGTTCAATGATGCGCTGGATTCGGCCATTGTCAAACCGGTGGCCATCGCCTACCGCGACCATACCCCGACCCCGCTGCGCCAGGGCATCGGCAATGTGTTCAACAACCTGCAGGACAGCTGGTCGGTGGTCAACAATTTGTTGCAACTCAAAATGGTTTATGCCTACGACAGCCTGGCCAGGGTAGCGATCAACACCTTGGTGGGTGTTGCCGGCGTGGTTGATGTGGCCTCCGAATTCGGCATTGAGCGCCACACCCAAGACTTCGGCCATACCCTGGGCGTGTGGGGCGTGCCGCCGGGCCCCTACCTGGTGCTGCCGATTTTGGGGCCCTCGTCGCTGCGCGATGCGGTGGCCCTGAGCGTTGACTGGCAGGGCGACCCGCTTGGCCAGTTGCCCAACGAGTCGGTGCGCAACGCGGCCCTTCTGCTGCGCGGGCTTGACACCCGTGCGGGCCTGCTCAAAGCCACCAGCATGCTCGAAGAAGCTGCCCTTGACCGCTACACCTTTGCCCGCGATGCTTTTTTGCAAAACCGGCGCAACAACATTTTTGACGGCAACCCGCCGCAAGACGATGCCATGCCGGGGCAGTAAGATTCGGCCAAATTTGAAAGCCCCGTCATGAACCGCCGCCACTTCAACTATTTTTCGCTCGGTTTTCTGCTGCCCGGCAGCCTGTTGCCACTGGGTGCTGCCGCCGCTGAGGAGGGTGCGGACGCCCTGATCAAACGACTGTCGGGCGAGGTGCTTGAGCTGATTCGGGCCGACAAGGCCATACAGGCCGGCGATGTGTCGCGCATCATCGCGCTGGTCGACAGCAAAGTCATGCCCAGTGTCAACTTTCAACGCATGACTGCCTCGGCCGTTGGTCCGGCCTGGCGCACGGCCACGCCAGAACAACAAAAACGCCTGCAAGAAGAGTTCAAGACACTGTTGGTGCGCACCTATGCCGGCGCCCTGACCCAGATCGTGGATCAGCAAATTGTGATCAAGCCGATGCGCGCTGCGGCAGACGACAAAGAGGTGATTGTGCGCACCGAAGTGCGGGGCCAGGGCGATGCGCTGCAAATCGATTACCGGCTCGAGAAAATCAGCGGCGAGGGGGCTGGCTGGAAGATCTACAACATCAATGTGTTGGGGGTTTGGCTGGTAGAGACCTACCGCAGCCAGTTTGCCCAGGAAATCAATGCCAAGGGCCTGGGGGGCTTGATCACCACCCTGAGCGAGCGCAACAAGGCCAACGCCAAAAAAGGCTGATGGTGTTGGCATTACCGGCGCAACTCACCCTGGCCGAGGCCAGCGCCTGCCTGCGCCAACTGGCCCAAGGCCTGTCCGAGCAATCGACCGAAGTGGCGCTTGACGCGAGCGCGCTGACGCGTTTTGATTCAGCCGCACTCTCTGTGCTGCTCGAGTTGCGCCGGCAAAGCCTGGCCCGAGGCCTGGGTTTTTCGGTTTTGGGCTTGCCAGCGCCCTTGGCCAGCTTGGCCGCCCTGTATGGCGTCTCTGATCTGCTTGGCCAGGCCAGCGCGGCCAAACGTTAAACTATGCGGCTCCTATGCCCGCGATCTCGTTTCAGTCGGTCTCAAAAAGTTACCCCTCACCGCGCGGCCCCAAGGGCAGCAATTTTCTTGCGCTCGATCAGGTTAGCCTGGACATCTTGGAGGGCGAGTTTTTTGGACTGCTAGGCCCCAATGGTGCGGGCAAGACCACCCTGATCTCCATACTCGCCGGCCTGACCCGCGCCACTGCCGGGCGGGTCAAGGTGCTGGGCAGCGATGTCCAGGTCGACTATGCGCAGGCCCGGCGCAAACTCGGCGTGGTGCCGCAAGAGCTGGTGTTCGACCCGTTTTTCAATGTGCGCGAGGCGCTGCGCTTTCAGTCGGGCTACTTCGGCATCCGCCACAACGATGCATGGATTGACGAGCTGCTCGACAGCCTGGGCCTGGCCGACAAGGCCAACGCCAACATGCGCCAGCTCTCGGGGGGCATGAAGCGCCGCATGCTGGTGGCCCAAGCGCTGGTGCACAAGCCGCCGGTGATCGTGCTCGATGAGCCCACTGCGGGTGTGGATGTGGAGTTGCGCCAGAACTTGTGGCAGTTCATCGCACGGCTCAACAAGCAGGGCCATACTGTGCTGCTGACCACCCATTACCTCGAAGAGGCTGAAGCGCTGTGCGGCCGCATCGCCATGCTCAAGGCCGGCCGTGTGATCGCGCTCGACCGCACCAGCGAGCTGCTCAAGGCGGCCTCGGGCAATGTGCTGCGGTTCAAGATTGATGGCGAATTGCCGCCGGCCTTGGCCCAGCGCGCCCGCATCACCGGGCGCATCGTGCAGTTTCCGGCCCATGATGCCCTTGACATCGAAACCTACCTCGCAGCGGTACGCCAGGCCGGTTTGCTGGCGCAGGACATCGAGGTGCGCAAGGCCGACCTTGAAGACGTTTTTCTGGCGCTCATGGGCCAGCAGCACGAGGGCGGGACTGCGGCTGCGCCGGCACCATCATGACCGGCTGGCGCGCCCTCTTGTACAAAGAAGTGCTGCGTTTCTGGAAGGTCAGCTTCCAGACCGTGGCCGCCCCGGTGCTCACCGCCGTGATGTACCTGTTGATCTTCGGCCATGTGCTGGAGGACCATGTCAAGGTCTACGACCGCATCAGCTACACCGCTTTTTTGGTGCCCGGGCTGGTGATGATGACCGTGCTGCAAAATTCATTTTCCAACAGCTCCTCCTCGCTGATCCAGAGCAAGATCATGGGCAACCTGGTGTTTTTGCTGCTCACGCCGCTGTCGCACTGGAGCTGGTTTTTTGCCTATGTTGGTTCCTCGGTGGCGCGTGGTCTGTTGGTCGGCGCTAGCGTATTTCTGGTCACTGCCTGGTTTGCCGCACCTGGCGTGGTGGCGCCGCTGTGGATCGTGGTGTTTGCGCTGCTGGGCGCTGCGCTGCTCGGCACGCTGGGGCTGATTGCCGGCCTGTGGGCCGAAAAATTTGACCAGCTCGCGGCCTTTCAGAACTTTGTCATCATGCCCATGACCTTTCTCAGCGGCGTGTTTTACTCCATCCACTCGCTGCCTGCGTTCTGGCAGGGCGTGAGTCACCTGAATCCCTTTTTCTACATGATCGACGGCTTTCGTTACGGCTTTTTTGGCCAGAGCGATGTCTCGCCCTGGCTCAGCCTGGCCATCGTGGCGGTGGCCCTGGTGACAACCAGCACGCTGGCGCTACACCTGCTGCGCATCGGCTACAAAATCCGCAGCTGAACCCCTCCTACCGGACTCACACCCCATGACAGCAGACCAACTCAAGACCCTGATCGCCGCCGGCCTGCGCTGCGAGCACCTCGAACTCGAAGGCGACGGCCGTCACTGGTATGCCACCATCGTCTCGCCCGAATTTGAAGGCCAGCGCCCCATCCGCCGCCACCAGAAGGTCTATGCCACACTGGGCGCCAAGATGCACACCGACGAGGTGCATGCCCTGTCGATGAAAACCCTCACGCCGGCCGAATGGGCCGCGCAAACTGCCACCTGAAGCGGTCAGACCATGGACAAACTTTTGATTCGAGGCGGGCGCAGCCTACAGGGCGTGGTAGACATCGCCGGTGCAAAAAACGCCGCCCTGCCCGAGCTGTGCGCCTGCCTGCTGACTGCCGAGCCGGTCACCCTGCGCAATGTACCGCGCCTGCAGGACGTGGCCACCATGCTCAAGCTCATCCGCAACATGGGGGTGCAGGCCGAGCGGGGTGAGGACGGCCTGCTGCGGGTCAACGCTGGGGCTTTGCACACCCCTGAGGCCCCCTATGAACTGGTTAAAACCATGCGAGCCTCCGTGCTTGCACTGGGTCCCTTGTTGGCACGGTTCGGCCATGCCAAAGTGTCTTTGCCGGGCGGCTGCGCCATTGGCTCACGGCCGGTAGACCAGCACATCAAAGGCCTCACCGCCATGGGCGCCGAGATCGTGATCGAGCAGGGCTATATGGTGGCCCGTTTGCAGCCCGGGCTCTCCAAGCTGCGTGGCGCGCGCATTGCCACCGACATGGTCACCGTCACCGGCACCGAAAACTTTCTGATGGCCGCCTGCCTGGCCGAGGGCGAGACGGTGCTTGAAAACGCCGCCCAAGAGCCCGAGATTCCAGACCTCGCAGAGATGCTGATTGCCATGGGCGCCCGCATTGAGGGGCACGGCAGCAGCCGCATCCGCATCCAGGGGGTCGAGCAGCTCCACGGAGCCAGCCACCAGGTGGTGGCAGACCGAATTGAGACCGGTACCTTTTTATGCGCGGTGGCCGCCACCGGTGGCGATGTGCTGTTGCGCAATGGTCGTGCGGAGCACCTCGTGGCGGTGATTGACAAGCTGCGCGATGCTGGCGCGCAGGTCACCGCCGTGGCGGGTGGCATCCGGGTGCAGGCCGCCGGCCGCTTGCGTGCGCAGAGCTTTCGCACCACTGAATACCCGGGTTTCCCCACCGACATGCAGGCCCAGTTCATGGCGCTGAACTGCGTCTCGGTGGGTACAGCCAAGGTCACCGAGACGATCTTCGAGAACCGCTACATGCATGTCAACGAACTGGTGCGCCTGGGTGCCAACATCCAGATCGATGGCAAGTTGGCGCTGGTGGCGGGCGTGCCCAAGCTCTCTGGCGCCACCGTGATGGCCACCGATTTACGCGCGTCGGCCAGCCTGGTGATTGCCGGCCTGGTGGCCCAGGGCGAGACCCTGGTCGACCGCATCTACCACCTCGACCGTGGCTATGACCAGATGGAGGCCAAGTTGCGCGCCCTGGGCGCCGACATCGAGCGCATCAAATGATCACCTTAGCCCTGTCCAAGGGCCGTATTTTTGAGGAAACCCTGCCGCTGCTGCGCGCCGCTGGCATCGAGGTGCTGGACGACCCTGACACCTCGCGCAAGCTGATTCTCGACACCAACCAGCCCGGTGTGCGGGTTCTGGTGGTACGCGCCTCCGATGTGCCCACCTATGTGCAACAGGGCGGGGCTGACCTGGGCATCACCGGCCGCGACACCCTGATTGAACACCTGGCCCAGTGGGGCGGCAGTGTTGGCGCAGCAGGCCTCTACCAGCCGCTGGACCTGGGCATCTCACGCTGCCGCATCAGTGTGGCGGTGCGGGCTGACTTTGACTACGCCTTTGCGGTGCGCCAGGGCGCGCGCCTGCGCGTGGCCACCAAATACCTGGCCATCGCGCGCGAGTTTTTTGCCGCCAAGGGTGTCCATGCAGACCTCATCAAGCTCTACGGCAGCATGGAGCTCGCACCGTTGGTGGGCCTGTCGGATGCCATTGTCGACCTGGTCTCCACCGGCAACACCCTGCGCGCCAACCAACTGGTGGAGGTAGAGCACATCATGGACATCAGCGCCCGCCTGGTCGTCAACCAGGCTTCGCTCAAGCTCAAACAGGCGCCTATGCGGGCCATCATCGACGCCTTTGCCAGCGCGGTCGCGGCCTGAGCCGCTGCGCCAATTGCCATGAACTTGGTGGCCACGCCCCTCTACCTGTCAACGATTGACGCCGGTTTTGAGGCACAGTTTCAGGCGCGGCTGCATTGGTCGGCGCAGGCTGATGCTGCCATTGAGCAGCGTGCGGCCGATATCCTGGCCGACGTGCAGCAGCGCGGCGACGCCGCCGTGCTGGACTACACCCGCCGCTTTGACGCGCTGGACGCCAGCACCCTGGCTGAGCTGATCGTTACCCCGGCCGAATTGCAGAGCGCGTTTGACGCCATACCCGCCGCCCAGCGCCAGGCGCTCCAAGTCGCCGCGCAGCGGGTACGGACCTACCACGAGGCGCAAAAGCAGGCCATTGGCCGGAGCTGGCAGTACCGCGATGCCGACGGTACCCTGCTGGGGCAGAAGGTCACGCCGCTGGACCGGGTCGGCATCTACGTGCCGGGCGGCAAGGCGGCCTACCCCTCGTCGGTGCTTATGAACGCCATTCCGGCCCAGGTGGCCGGGGTGTCGGAGATCATCATGGTGGTGCCCACACCGAGGGGCGAAAAGAATCCGCTGGTGCTGGCTGCGGCGCACCTGGCCGGCGTGCACCGTGTGTTCACCATCGGCGGGGCGCAGGCCGTGGCCGCGCTGGCCTACGGGACCGCCACCATCCCCAAAGTGGACAAAATCACCGGCCCCGGCAATGCCTACGTGGCTGCTGCCAAGCGGCGCGTGTTCGGCACCGTCGGCATCGACATGATCGCCGGTCCGAGCGAAATTCTGGTGCTGGCCGACGGCAGCACGCCGCCCGACTGGGTGGCGATGGACCTGTTCTCGCAGGCCGAGCACGATGAACTGGCGCAAAGCATCCTGCTTTGCCCCGACGCGGCCTATATTGCGGCCGTGCAGGCCAGCATCACACGGCTGTTGCCCGAGATGCCGCGTGCGGCCATCATCGCCCGCTCGCTCAACGACCGCGGCGCCCTGATCCTGACCCGCAGCATGGAAGAAGCCTGCGCACTGAGCAACCGTATCGCGCCCGAGCACCTGGAGCTCAGCACCCGTGAGCCAGCGCGCTGGGAGCCCTTGCTCAAACACGCCGGCGCCATTTTTCTGGGTGCCTTCAGCAGCGAGAGCCTGGGCGACTACTGCGCTGGCCCCAACCATGTGCTGCCCACCAGCGGCACCGCCCGTTTTAGTTCACCGCTGGGCGTGTACGACTTCCAAAAACGCAGCAGCCTGATCGAAGTCAGCCAGGCCGGCGCCCAGGTGCTGGGCCCAATTGCCGCCGAGCTGGCTTACGGCGAGGGCTTGCAGGCCCACGCCCGTGCGGCGGAGATGCGGCTCGATTCAGCGGGCTAATTGCTTGCTGGCCGTCTGGCCGGCTTGACATGGATGTGCTCGGGCGGCAATGCTGCCCAGTGCCGTTCCAGCATCTGGATAAATCCCGATTCAAGGCTGCGAGTGAAGGCGGGGGTGTCAAACAAGGGCGTCTGATGGCGATTGGCTGCCAGACGATTCCGCAGGCCTTGCAAGCGCTGCGGTTCTTGCGCCAGTTCAATGGCCAAGGTTTCAAAGTCAGCCTGATTTTTGGTGATCAGTTCAGGCAGTTCGATCGCTGTGAGCAGGCTTGCGGCCATCCGGCTGGCGAAGGACTCGCCCCGGCAGGTCAAAACGGGCAAGCCGGCCCACAGCGCATCGCTGGCTGTGGTTCCTGCGTTGTAGGGGAGCG
>Ga0214919_10002540_pt1 | contig 28570 bp, 32 predicted proteins | sample LL1503_MetaG_FD_177994 | JGI IMG/M metagenome (GOLD analysis project Ga0214919, IMG submission 177994) | Freshwater microbial communities from Lake Lanier, Atlanta, Georgia, United States - LL-1503 | ecosystem: Environmental > Aquatic > Freshwater > Lake | place: USA: Georgia | collected... | reverse complement strand
CGTGGTGGCGTTCGTGGCCGTGGGCGATGGTCTGCAACGGCCCAGCCTCGATGCGCTCAATCAAGAGCTCGTTCCTCACGAGATGCAACGTCAGGCTTCGGCTCTCGGAATGTTTCGATGGACCTTTGGGGCCATCGTGGGTCCGGCCATTGGTGGTTTCGTGGCCGTTATGTACGGCTGTCGAGTGGTCTACATCGCCGACGTTATGACCTTTGCCGTTTCGCTGGGATTTCTATTCGGTATCAAGGCCGTGGTCCGTCCGGAGCGCGAGGGTCGGCCTTCGTTCGCCAGCCTGCGAGTCGGCTTTGTCTATGCCGTTGGCCGTCGCGATCTCCTCGGCACCTATCTCGTGGACCTCGCCGCCATGATGCTGGCCTATCCCATGTTCATGCTTCCCTTCGTCGCTGATCATTTTGACCAGACGTACGCACTAGCGGCCCTCTACGCCGCAATGCCACTGGGCGCGCTCGTGGCGAGTGTGACTTCGAAGTGGACGGTGCGCGTTCATCACTACGGACGGGCCGTTGCGCTCGCCGCTGCACTGTGGGGAGTCGGTATCACCATCTTTGGTTGGACCTCCTCATTAGTTGTTGCCGTATTGGGTCTGTTCTGGGCCGGCGCGGCCGACTCCATAAGCGGCATGTTTCGAGGCACGATGTGGAATCAGTCGATTCCACCAGACGTTCGGGGCCGCATGGCCAGTATTGAAATGCTGAGCTACTCCATTGGTCCCCGCGTTGGACAATTCCGAAGTGGTGCCATGACGGCGGCCTTTGGCCTGCGCACCTCCTTGGCACTTGGCGGACTCGCCTGCGCTGGCGTCTGTGCGGTGCTTCCCGTTGTATTGCCTGAGTTGTGGAATTTTGATGTTCGGTCGAACGAAGATGTCGCCAAGGTGGCCATGCTTCGGGCGCAAGAAGAGTAGAAAGACGCTCTAACCTCACACCATGGCCACAACGACATATCTCGTCACCGTGAGTGGTCCCGACCGCCCTGGAATCGCCGCCTCGCTCTTCGAGGCCGTGTCGCCTGAGCGTTATCCCGAGGTGGAGATTTCCGATATTGCCCAAATCACGATTCGTGGCTATCTCGTTCTCTGTGTCGAGATCACGCTGGACGATGTGACTGCTCCCGAGACCGTTCAGGCCGAGATTGTTAAGGCCGGAGTGCGTGATGAAGGCGTTCAGGTCTCCGTGGTGCGTGTTGAGCCCGAGGAATTTCTCAACGGCAAGCGTCTCCTGCTCACCGTGTTGGCGCCAGCTGTTTCAACCGATGCGCTCGGTACGGTTTTTGCCGCCATGGCGACCTGTGGGGCGACGTGCGAGCGCATCGTGCACTTGGCGAGCTATCCCGTTGACTGCTACGAACTCGTCGTGCGGGGTCCCAACCACGCAACACTTCGTGAAGTGCTGACGCAGGCCGCTCGCCGGGCGGGCCTCGACGTTGCGGTGCAGCGCGCCGGCCTTCACCGTCGCTCCAAACACCTCGTCGTAATGGACGCCGATTCAACGTTGCTCCGCGATGAAGTAATCGACATGATTGCCGAAGAGGCTGGGTGCGCGAGCGAAGTGAGCGCAATCACTGCATCGGCCATGGCCGGTGAGATTGACTTTGCCGAGTCGCTCCGTCGCCGGGTACGCCTCTTGGCCGGTCTCGATGTTGCGATGCTCGACGAGGTTCGAGCCAAACTGCGACTCACCCCCGGTGCTCGCACACTGATACGCACACTCCAACGTCTGGGATATGTCCCGGCAGTCGTCTCGGGAGGATTCGTCGAGGTTCTCGAGCCCCTGCTGCGCGACCTCGGGGTTGAGTATCTCGCGGCGAATCGACTGGAAGTAGTGAATGGCCGCCTGACCGGTGAAATCGATGGAGAGATCGTCGATCGTGAAGGGAAAGCGCATGCGCTGGCCCGATTTGCGAACGAGATTGGCGTCCCTCTGCAACAGACGGTCGCGATTGGTGATGGTGCCAATGACATTGACATGCTCTCGCTCGCCGGACTCGGGATTGCCTTCAACGCCAAGCCCGTGGTGCGCGATCACGCTGACGCCGCCATCAATGTGCCGTACCTAGACGCCGTGCTGTACTTCCTAGGTATTAGTCGTGAAGAAATTGAGGCCGATTCATGAGTGTTCCTAACAATGCCGTCGAAGTGCTGATAATCGGTTCTGGTTTTGGCGGGCTCGGCATGGCGATTGAAATTGATCGTCGTCGTTTGGGCTCGTATCTCATCTTGGAACAGGCCGACGGCATTGGCGGAACCTGGAGAGACAACACGTACCCCGGTGCAGCCTGTGACGTTAAGGCCACGCTGTACCACTACTCGTACGCCCCGTGGGCGTGGAGCCGTACGTACCCTCCGCAGTCGGAAATCTTGGCGTACATCCGTGCCACCGCCGACCGCTATCGAGTCACGCCTCGCGTGCTCACCAATAAGTCAGTGGTCTCAGCGACGTGGAAGTCGGAGTGGGGTCTATGGGAAGTGGTCTGCAAGGACAACACCAAGTATCACGGTCGTTATCTTGTCGGCGCGACGGGACAGCTCAATCGACCTTCCGTGCCCGAGTTCCCCGGTCGTGAGACGTTCGCCGGTCCGCAGTTCCACACGGCCCGCTGGGACCACTCAGTTGATCTGGCGGGCAAGCGCGTGGCGCTTATTGGGTCAGGCGCCAGCGCAATACAGGTCGGCCCCGCCATTGCGGATTCGGTGAGCCAGCTCGAAGTCTTCCAGCGTTCAGCTCCCTACGTTGTGCCAAAGGAAGATCCCGAAACGACTCGAGGACAGCGCCGTCGCCAGCAATATCTACCCTGGACGACACTCCTTAGTCGTCTACGCTCCTATATCTTTGGTGAGCTCTTTGGCGCCGGTCTCGTTGGTAAGAAGGAGATCCGAGGAAAGGCGCGGGCGCAATGGGAAACCTACGTCAATGCCGTCGTACAGGACAGCGAATTGCGAGCCAAGATTGAACCCGATTACGAAATCGGTTGCAAGCGCGTACTTTTGGCATCCGATTGGTACTCCACACTCCAACGCGACAATGTCTCGCTAGTAACTTCCGGCATTGATGCAATCACGCCGCGGGGCGTGAAGACCGCTGATGGTGTCGAGCACGAATTTGATGTACTCGTATTCGCCACGGGGTTCTCGACTACCGATTTCCTGGCTCCCATGCAGATCACTGGTCGTGAAGGCCAGACGTTGCGTGAAGTCTGGGCCGCCCGCCCGATTGCGCACCGAGGTGTGACGGTCCCCGAGTTTCCAAACTTTTTCGTGCTCTACGGCCCGAATACCAATTTGGGGAGCAATTCAATTCTCTTCATGCTGGAGTCGCAGATTCAGTACGTGGCCCACCTGATGCGCGCCGCGAATGATCGAGACTGGCGCGGAATCGAAGTCAGGCCTGCGGCCCTGGAAGAGTGGCGTTCAATGATCGATGACGAGTCCGGCGAAACGGCGTGGTTGCAGGGTTGCCAGTCTTGGTACACGGTCGATGGGGTCAACACGAATAATTGGCCCAAGAGTTCGTGGCAGTACCACCAGCTCTTGCGTTCCGTTGATCTAACGAACTACGCCAACGCTTCGTGAGCCGGCACTTGCCGGTAGCGCCGCAGCGCCTCGCTATGGCGGGAATCAAGCGACTGGTCTTTAACCCGAACGTTTCGTTCGACAAGCAGCGTTCTCGTCTCCGGATCGCCACCCAGGCGAGCGGGGGAGCGAAAGTGTTGCAGTCCCTTCAGGTGGCGGGAGTCCGGTGTGAGGAGTACACCCCTACCTTTGTCAGCACCGACTCGGTCATTGTCTATGTGCACGGTGGTGGTTACTGCGTGGGCTCACCGGCTTTAGGTGCCCCCTTTATTACTGCCTTGTCTGATGCACTGGGTGCCAAGGCCATCCTGGTTGACTACCGCCTGGCCCCGGAAGCTCCAGCTCCGGCTGCGGTCGATGACGTATCGAATGTGCTGCAGAGCTTGGGAGTAAATGTTGTCACCGTTGGCGATTCCGCGGGTGCTGGAGCTCTCGTCGCGGCATTGCAACGCAACACGGCGCTCGCGGCAGTGTTGTTGTCACCGTGGCTCGATCTTTCTGATGACCGGTTAGGTCGATTGGACCTCGTCGAACGTGATCCCGTACTGAGTCCCGAGTGGCTGGAGATGTGTGCGTCGGCCTACGCCGGCGGTGATCGCAGCAACCCGCTCGTCTCACCACTGTTGGGCGACCTGACCTTGCCGCCGACGTTGGTGGTTGGTGGCACGGATGATGTTTTGGCCCCCGACGCCACTCGGTTAGTTGAAGTGCTCAGCCGCCAAGGCGCCCAAGTCAACGAATGTATTTTTCACGACATGTGGCACGATTTTGCCTTGTCGGTTGGTCGCCTGGAAGCGGCCGATTTTGCACTCGACGTGGTCGTGAAGTTTCTTAAACCACTGCTGCGTCGGTAAGTCCCCTCCTCTGTTATTGTCGCAGGCAGACCAATCTGGGGGAGAAGTCGGCGCTGGAGTGCTGATGATTTCCCCAAGCACAAGGGGGACTGATGTCACACACCAAACCACTCGTCGAAGACTTCGCTACAGATTTTGATCACGCTGATCCTCAATGGGTGAGCAACCCGTATCCCATCTGGGAAGACCTCCGTACTCGGTGCCCCGTCGCTCACACTGACCGCTACGGCGGCGCTTGGTTCCCCGCAACCCACGAGCTTGTGAGCCGCGTCGCCAAGGACACTGAGAACTTCACCAGTCGCTCCGTAGTTATGTCGAACCTTCGCCCGACCGATGAGGACCTGCCAGCACCGATTGGTATTGCCCCTCCAATTACCTCAGACCCACCGTTTCACGCGATTGCCCGTCGCTTGGTCCTTCCCGCCTTTGCACCCGGTGTTGTGAACGCTCTCGAACCACAGATTCGCGCGCTCTGTAATCGTCTCCTCGACGACATGGGTGACGCCGCCGTTGTTAACGGTGGAACGCAGTTTGCGCAGTACATCCCCGTTGGCGTCATTCAGCAGATGCTGGGCTTCCCGCTTGAAGACATCGAGATGTTCCTGCAGATTGTTATTGACGTGCTCGACTCGATTGACTCATCGGCTGAGGATCGCCAGGCCACGGGCGACAAGAATCGTGCGTACTTCGAAAAGCAGATTCAAGACCACGTAGACAATCCCCGTGACGACTTCACGTCTTATCTCTTAAACGCCGAAATTGCCGGAGGCAAGCTAGAACTTGATCACGTCATCGGCACGATGGTCTTGACCCTGGTCGCCGGTATTGACACGACGTGGTCGGCTATTTCTTCGTCGCTGTGGCACTTGGCGCAGAACCCAGACGACCTCGCTCGACTCGTTAACGAGCCCGAACTCATGGATGTGGCTGTCGAAGAGTTCCTTCGCTTCTACGCACCAGTGACGATGGCCCGCCTCGTTGCGAAGGACCACGACTTCAACGGGTGTCCGATGAAGAAGGATGACTGGGTCCTCTTGGGCTTCCCGGCCGCTAACCGCGACCCTGATGTATTCGAGGACGCCGATAAGTTCATTATCGATCGCCGCGAAAACCGTCATGTCGCCTTTGGTCTGGGTATTCACCGTTGCGCCGGATCGAACCTCGCCCGACTTGAGCTCAAGGTGGCCATCCAGGAGTTCATCAAGCGCTACCCGACATTTACGCTCGAAAATCCCAGTGAAGTCACCTTCTCGCCAGGGCAGGTACGTGGCGCCAGGAACCTACCAATCCGCGTGAAATAAGGCGGTACCCGAATTTCCCCCCTGCAGTTGAGGTGAGACAAAACAGGTGTTATTGTCTCACTAACGCCATAAAGGAGGGGTTGTGAAGGTAGTTATCAACGCAGATGCCTGTACCGGTCAAGGTCGGTGCTTCGGTATCGCACCCGAACTATTCGATTTCGATGACTTGGGTAATGGAGTAGTGAAGGGTGATGGAAACGTCACGCCGGAACTCGCAGACAAGGCCCGCTTGGCTGAAGCCAACTGCCCCGAGCACGCAATCTCAATCGAGGAATAGTCATGTCGATCAAGCCCCCCGTAGAAGACTTCGCAACCGACTGGGACCACACGGACCCAGCCTGGGTTGCTAACCCTTACCCGATCTGGGACGAACTTCGTGAGAAGTGCCCAGTCGCCCACACTGACCGCTACGGCGGCGGTTGGTTCCCATCGACCTACGAACTCGTTTCAGCCGTAGCGAACGACACGGATAACTTCACGAGCCGTACCGTTGTTATTGGTAATGGTCGTCCGGGCGAAGATGCACCGCCAGCACCAATTGGTTTGGCCCCGCCCATTTCCTCGGACCCACCCTTCCACCACATTGCTCGTCGTTTAATTCTCCCTGCCTTCTCGCCCGGTGTCGTTAACACCATCGAGCCCTTTGTTCGTGAGTACTGTGCAAAGTTGCTTGACGACGTTTCGGCACAAGAGATCGTCAACGGCGGTTCGGACTACGCCCAGTACATTCCCGTAGCCGTCATCCGCCAGATGCTCGGCTTCCCGGAAAAGGACGAAGACTTGTTCCGCGAAATCGTCCACATCGTTATGGAGGGTATCGATGAGCCCGACCTCGAGAAGCGAATGGCGGCCTTTGAGCCCATTCGTATCTACATGGAAGAGCAGATTCAGGATCACATCGACCACCCCCGTGACGACCTCACGTCCTACCTGCTGAACGCCGAAATTGCCGGGAGCAAGTTGCTGCCCGAGCACGTCTTTGGAACCATCATTCTGGTTCTCGTGGCCGGCATCGACACCACCTGGTCGGGCATCGCTTCATCGCTCTACCACCTAGCTACGAACCCCAAGGACCTCGAGCGTCTCGTCAACGAGCCCGAGCTCATGCCACTGGCGATTGAAGAGTTCTTGCGCTTCTACTCACCAGTGACGATGGCTCGCTTGGTCAAGGAAGACTTCGACTTCAATGGCTGCCCAATGAAGAAGGACGACTGGCTGCTACTGGGCTTCCCAGCCGCCAACCGTGACCCGAAGGCATTCCCCGACGCTGACAAGTTCATCATCGACCGTGAGATCAACCGCCACGTGGCGTTCGGTCTAGGCATTCACCGTTGTGCCGGTTCGAACTTGGCTCGTATGGAAATGCGCGTGGCTATCGAAGAGTTCATCAAGCGCTACCCGAAGTTCGAGTTGACTGATGCCGACGTAGTTACCTGGTCGCAGGGCCAAGTACGCGGCGCCCGCCACTTGCCACTGCGTATTCTCAGCTAAGCGATTTACTCGGCCGAAACGCCCGAGTCACTCTGGTCCGCCAGCTGTGGCTCGGGCGTTTTGCTGAATTCGGTGAGCATCGGCTAAATTGAGATTGGTACCACGTAGGGCTCATGGCTAATGCCTACAGGATTGTGGGCTTGCCTTCTTCTTGGATGTTCGCCATCCACGCCTGGATTTCATCAACTTCTCGAGGCAGGGCCGCCGAAAGGTTGCGGTAGCCAGTCTCGGTAACCAAGATGTCGTCTTCAATGCGGATCCCGATACCCCGGTACTCCGCGGGTACGGTGAGGTCATTGGCCTGGAAGTAGAGACCAGGCTCTACGGTCAGAACAAAGCCCGCCTGGAGATCGCCGTAGGCGGCGTCATCGCGCGCGTTGGCACAGTCGTGGACATCGAGACCGAGCATGTGGCTCGTCCCGTGCAAGGTGTAACGACGGTGTAGTTGCTTGTCGCGCCGCAGGGCAACCTCAGGTGTTTCCTTAAGAATGCCCCACTCGTATAGACCTTCGGCGATGATTTGCATGGCTGTCTCGTGTGGCTTTGTAAAGGGCACGCCGGGTGCAATAACTTCAATCGCCGCCTGCTGAGCACGGAGTACGAGTTCGTATAACTTGCGCTGGGCATCGGTGAACTTGCCATTGATAGGCATGGTTCTCGTCACGTCCGCGGTATAGAGATTGTGACACTCCACGCCGGCATCGAGCAGCAGGAGATCACCGTTGCGAACGACCCCGTCGTTGGTCGTCCAGTGCAGAATCGTGGCGTGGGCGCCCGAAGCGGCGATGGTGTCGTAACCGACGTCGTTACCTTCTACGCGAGCACGAAGATTGAAGACCCCTTCAATGACGCGCTCACCGTGCTCAACAGCAACGGGTAGGGCGCGGACCACATCAGCAAAGCCCTTCACCGTGTAATCGATAGCCAGTTGCAGCTGTGCTACTTCAAAGTCATCCTTGACGAGTCTCATATCACCGAGCGCTTCCAGCAGTGAGTGATCGTCGGCGTGTGGCGGGACGAGTTGATCGACGTCACTGTCGAATCCTCGAACCACCAAAGTTCGAAGTGCAGCCACGCTGGCGAGGTCTGAAGTTAGTTGTTCTAGTGGTGCCGTTTCAATGCCCAGATACTCAGCAGACTCTTCGACGCCGCGACGAGGTCCAACCCAAAGTTCTCCGTATCGAGCGTTAGTGAAGAACTCGTGGGTGAGATGATTTCTGCGCTCGGCTACATACAGCGTGCTGTGGGGGACACCATGTTTCGATGTGATGACCAGGACGGTGTCGGGATCAAAACAGGCGGTGAGGTAGTAGAAATCGGTGCCGGGACGGAATCGGTAGTCCGTGTCATTTGCGCGTACCTTGAGATTGCCGGTGGGGACCACGATGACGGCATCAGGGAACTGATTCGCGAGAGCAATTCGTCGCTTGGCCGTGAATCCAATAGCGGGGTGCGGGGTGTTGTCGAGTGGGGCCGGCCCCCAGTGGCTGGTCATGTGTTCAAAGAGAGTGCGTGGACAGGCGGGTCGGTGGGGTCCGACCCAGACCCAGTGCTCAGAAATGGGGTTCTCTTCAGAAACGTCCGGCTCGGGAATATTCGATAGTTGTTCGCTCACGAGACAAATCTATCGGCGAAGGGCCGGGTGGTTCCGAAATGCACGAAGAAGTACGGTAAGGAATCGACTCTTGATGACAATTGCTAAGTGATGGTTTCTGTGCCCGTTGACGATTTCTATGAATTTGCTCACAAGCACATGCCAACCATCGCCAATTTCGCACGCCGCCGTCTCTATCCGTTAAATCCTGAGGAGCTCGACGACATCGTGGCTGATGTGCTTATTGTGGCGTGGCGTAAGCGCGATCTCATCCCCGCTGGAGCCGAAGCACCTTGGCTCATAGGCGTAACCAGGAAAGTACTCGCCAATGCCCGCCGGAAGAAATACCGTCGCTCCGCGTATATCCAGTCACAGCGAGCCGAAGGCACGCATCGTTCCGCGGAAGACCGCGTTCTCAAAGATGCTGCTGTGGAGGCTACGTTGGCCACGCTGTCCTTTGGTGATCGAGAGATTTTGATGCTGCACTACTGGGATGACCTGACAATTGAGCAAATCGCCACCACCACTGGAGCGACCGTGAACGCGGCTTCTGTCCGTCTTTCGAGGGCGCGTAAGCGATTTCGAGAGGCTTTTGCCAAGTTTGAAGAATCATGAAATTTTTGACGTTGTGGCGACATAACTAAGTACTGAAGGGAACACACCATGACTGACGAATTTGATCGCCTGCGAGCTGCTAATCCGGCGACAAGCACTACCTATGAGCACGGTGACTTGGCTGCCGTTGCCCGTCGCGCTGAATTGCCAACGCCGAATGCACCCACTCGATTCGCACAGGGCTTCCGCCTCAAGATGGCCTCCGCGGCCATGGCGGCCACCCTTCTTACTTCTGGTGGCATTGTGGCCCTGGAGTCCAGCTCATCACCACTTCCAGTCTTGAGCCTCGGTGCGGCTTCTTCATCCACCGCACCTAAGTCGGGAAGTCTCCCGACTAAGTCGGAAAGTCTCCCGACCTCGGGTGGGCTCAGTGATTCGAAGATTGCCGGCGGTGGCGATAGAGTCGCTAGGTTCTGGGGAACCTATGAATTCACAGCATCAGACTCCCTTTCAAGTGCGCCGAGCCAGGCGCCCGTCTACAGGGTTTCCGGTGTTAGCGATGGCGACAGCCTGGTAATTGCTCTGGCCAAGGCGCTAGGTATTTTTGATGCGGCCGTGGACGTCAGGGTGGCAGATGGTTACGGCGGGATGCCCATGAAGTGGTACGAGTACGCGACTGACAATGGATCCATCTCGGTGACTGTCAGCGAGCACGGCGCCACAACTTGGTACTTCTCGTCGCCGGCCGTGGCGACCTCGAGCGATAATTCTCTCAACGTAAACACACTTACCAAGCGTGAATTGGCTTCGTGGTCGAATGCCGTGATCGACAGCCTTCGATTCGACCTTTCTCTTGGCGATGCGACGTATTCGATCTATGGCGACCAGGGGAGCGTTAGCTACCAGGTGCTCGTCGGTGGTATTGCCACCGATATGTCCGTATCGGTGGGGTTCGACAACCAGGGATCGGTGCTCTGGGCGAATGGGAGCGTGGCGATGTTTGACCGGGCTGGGAACTATCCGCTCGTTTCAGAGCGCGATGGCGTGGATAACTTATCGTCCGGCGGCGGTCTCGTTGCCATGACCGACCAAGTCGGCGGTGGGGCCGCCTCGAGCCCTGTGATTCCTCTGGCCGGATCCGACGATGTCCTGACGCCGCCGGTTATCAAGGTTCTGATCACTTCAGCCTCGGTGCAACTCAGTACTCAGCAGATGACCGACGGTAGCGTCTGGCTTATCCCGATGTACTCGTACACCGGTGCGGCGACCTACGAAGACGGCACCACAACGGAATCCACGTGGAGCACAATCGCGGTTGACCCTGCGTACCTCAAGATCTCAGTGCGTCCCTCCCCGATTGCCTATTAATTGACCGATTCGAAGGTGCAGAGCCCACGAACGGGACCGCTTGCGTTCTAGTCTCACAGCGTGGATATTTCAGTCGAAAACATTGGTGATGTAGCTCTCGTCCGTTGGAACGATGGTCAGAATCGAATAAATCTTGATTCGATTGATCTCCTTCGAACCATTTTCCGAGAATTGGCGGAGCGCGAAGGACCACTCGCCGTCGTGTGGACTGGTGCCGACAAGTTCTTCTCGAACGGCTTAGACCTCGACCGTTTTGGTAAGAATCCCGAAGAGATGGGCGAAACGCTCATTCAACTGGACCGACTCTTCGGACAGCTCATGGTCTTTCCTGGCTATCTAATCGCCGCCCTTAATGGCCACACCTTCGCCGGTGGCGCCATGTTGTCACTGACGGCCGACTATCGGATTATGCGGAGCGATCGTGGCTACTGGTGCCTCAATGAAGTAGATATCAATATGTTCTTGCCACCCAATATGGCCGACGTAATACTCGCCCGGATGCCAAAAAATTCTGCCCTCGAAGCAATGAATACGGCCCGCCGTTACTCCGCTGCTGAGGCCAAGGAGGCGGGCATAGTGGAGGCCATTGCCGAAGGCGACGATGTCTTGGTTAGGGCCATGGAGTTCGCGGCACTGATCGCTCAAAAGAACCGCCGAGGTATTGCCACCCACAAGGAGTACATCTTTGGGGACTTGGCGCGTCAGCTACAGGCTTAAGCCAACCAACCCATGTCCTGGGCAATCTGCACGGGGTCAGCGATTACCAGTCCGGAATGAAGTTGCAGCGTCCGGATTAATCCGGCAGCTTCAAAGAGTGACTCGTGAGTTCCGGTATCGAGCCACGTCGTAGTGCGTGGCAAGATATCGACCCGTAGTTCGTCGAGTTCGAGGTAGATGTTGTTGAGCGCGGTGATTTCGATTTCACCTCTGGCACTCGGCTTGAGTTCTTTGGAGAATTCGCTCGCCCGTTCGTCGTAGAAATAAATGCCGGGGACTGCGTAACTGCTCTTGGGGGCTACTGGCTTTTCCTCGAGCGACAAGACTCGACCTGACTCGTCGAACTCCACAACTCCGTAGGAAGTGGCGTCGGCCACTTGGTATGCAAAAATCTGGGCTCCTGAGACTTCATTAAATTTTTGGAGCTGCGTGCCGAGGCCCGGTCCGTAGAAAAGGTTGTCACCCAGAATGAGGCATGACTTTTCGCCAGCGAGGAACTCTTCACCAATGATGAAGGCTTCGGCCAGTCCATTGGGTGCTAGCTGGGTGGCAAATGTGATGGAGATCCCGAACTGTGATCCGTCACCTAGTAACCGCTCGAAAGCGGGTCGGTCATGAGGCGTTGTAATAATCAGGATCTCACGAAGACCTGCCAGCATCAGCGTGCTGAGGGGGTAGTAAATCATGGGCTTGTCGTAAATCGGCAGTAACTGCTTCGAAACGGCTTTGGTAATGGGGTGCAGCCGTGTGCCGCTGCCACCCGCCAGAATGATTCCCTTCACGTAACTAGTCTAGGTCTGGTAAATCAAAGGTTCAGTTGAGGGGAAGCGTCTTGAAGCTCGTGATTACAGGTGCGGCCGGATTTATCGGCTCACGGCTCGCGGAACGCAGCCTGGAAGAGGCAGAACGACTGGGCTACAACAGCATTGTCCTGCTCGACGCGTTGACATATTCAGGACGGCGCGAGAATATGGACGCCGTACTTCGTGATTCCCGCGTGACCTTTGTGCACGCCTCGATTAATGATGCCGAGATGGTCGATGAAGTATTGGCCGGGGCCCACACAGTTCTGCACCTCGCGGCCGAGAGCCACGTCGACCGCTCTATTCAGGGCGCCCAGCCATTCTTTGTTACTAATGTTCTCGGGACTCAGCAGTTACTCGAAAGCTCCCGCCGTGGTGGCGTCAGCAAGTTTGTCCATGTTTCGACCGATGAGGTCTACGGTTCAATCGACGAAGGCTCGTGGCGTGAAGATCACATCATGGAGCCCAACTCTCCCTACTCGGCGAGTAAGGCCGGATCCGATTTGGCGGCCTTGGCGTACCACGCGACTTTTGGACTGGACGTCAGTGTTACGCGTTGCTCCAACAACTACGGCCCGCGTCAGTATCCGGAAAAAGTCATTCCTCTCTTTGTTTCCAACTTGATTGATGGAATAAAGGTGCCGCTCTACGGTGACGGTCTCAATGTTCGCGACTGGCTGCACGTCGATGATCACTGTCAGGGCATTTTGAAAGTTCTTGAAGGCGGCAGGTCCGGTGAGATTTACAACATCGGCGGTGGCACAGAGCTAACCAACTACGAGATCACGTTGAAGTTGCTGGAGCTTTGCGGAGCCGGCACCGACATGATCGAACCCGTTGCCGACCGCCTGGGCCACGACCGTCGTTACTCGGTGGACTGCACGAAGATCTCCACTGAGCTGGGCTATCAGCCACTCGTTCCCTTTGAGGCCGGTCTTGAGGCCACGGTGCGCTGGTACTACGACAACGAAGCCTGGTGGCGTCCGCTGAAGGCTGTGAAGAGTTGAACCTCGAAGAGCTCTCGATTGTTGGTCTCTTCAAGTTGACCTCACCCGTTTGGGGTGACGATCGTGGATTCTTTCGCGAGTGGTTTAAGTTGCCTGATCTCAACGAGGCGGGGATCTCCTTCACCGCCGCCCAGGCCAATCTTTCAAGGTCGGCTCGCAACGTAGTTCGTGGTCTCCACTTTTCTGTGGCGCCCGAAGGTCAGGCCAAGGTCGTTACCTGTGCCGAAGGCGAACTAGTTGATGTGATGGTGGACCTCCGCGTCGGATCGCCAACGTTTGGCAAAACCGAACTCGTCACCCTGCGCGGCGGAGACGGAGTTTCGCTCTATCTCCCGTCAGGTATTGGCCACGGCTTCTGTGCGACCAGCGACGACGCGGTGTTGGTCTACCTCTTGTCTTCGCCTTACAACCCAACGGCCGAGCTGGAAGTTCACCCGTTTGATGCAGAGTTGATGGTGCCTTGGCCCCTGAGTGGGGAAGCCATTCTGAGCGATAAGGATGCGGCAGCCCCTTCACTAGCCGAACGTCGTCTCGACAACACACTGCCGAAGTATTAGTTGTCCTAGTGAGCGCACTCTCTACGTCTGGTGTGCTGGCACTCTTCGGCACGGTCTTTCTGGCCAGTGCTGTGGAAATGGTTGAAGCCTTGACCATTGTGGTGGCCGTTGGTATAACCAAGGGCTGGCGCTCAGCATTAGAAGGCGTGGCAGTCGCACTCCTGGCGCTGACTGGACTCGTAGTCGTTTTTGGTCCGGCGCTCGCCAGCGTCCCGACGGCCTCTCTTCGAATTGTGGTCGGCACGGTTCTCTTGATTTTCGGTCTCCAGTGGTGGCGCAAGGCAATCTTGCGAAGCATTGGACTGAAGGCGAAGCACGACGAAGACGCAATATTTGCCGAGACGGTCGAGGAGCTTCAAAAGAGCCCCGCGAAGACTCGAGATGCGGCCGCCTTCACAATGGCCTTCAAGGGTGTCTTTCTTGAAGGTATTGAGGTTATCGTCACTGTGATTACTTTGGGCAGTGCAGCCCACCGATTGGGCGTCGCGGCCACAGCCGCCGTCTCCGCCTTAGTGGTGGTGGCAGCCGTGGGTCTCATTGTGACCCGTCAACTGTCCAACGTTCCCGAAAACGCGATGAAGATGGTCGTCGGCATCATGGCGGCTTCTTACGGCACATTCTGGATTGGTGAGGGCATTGGACTCAACTGGCCCGGAAAAGATTTCGCGCTTCTCGCCTTCGCATTGATCTACGGCCTACTGACCTGGGTGGTTGTGCTTTCGCTGACTCCCCGCGAGCAGCCGGTGGCGGTGACGTCATGAAGTTCGTCCGCGGATTTGGGAAATTTCTCTTCGAGTTCTTCATCGGTGACACGCCCGAACTCTTCGTTCTCGGGGTCGCAGTGCTCGCAATCGCCAGCGCTCTACTTCATTTTCTTAATGCTCAGGCGCTCGTTATCGTGCTCCTACCCCTCATGGTGTTCGGGGGTGTTCTGGGATCGGTGCTTTTGGAGCGTCGACGTAAGAGCGGCTAGCGCACGCGCATTGCATGGACTACCGTGCTTCCATGCACCGTGGGCGTAGTAGTCGGTTTGCCACTTTGGCATTGGTCGTCATCACTCTCGGCCTGCCACTCGCCACGTCCAGCGTGCGAGCCGTGACTGATCCTTGTGCCACATCGAGAACGAAGTTGGCCTGCCTGAATTCACTGCCGACGGCGGCCCAGGTGGCGGAATATATTGGGCAAGGCCACGCCATCGTCAAATTGCCAACGACGCATCCAACATTGGCCTACCTCTCAAACACGGTAACTGGAATGAATTCGTTCTACATGCCAACGGGTAGGTGCAACCAGGTGGCCCATCAGGCCGATGCCAGCCCGCCGTCAATTGCTGACTGTACCTTTGGCAACGCCCGCGCCGGGAGCGCCAACACAATTGTTCTTACTGGTGATTCCCGAGCTGTGATGTGGACAACGTCATACGCCAAGTTGGCGAACGTGCTGGGGTGGCGATTGGTCGTCCTGGCTAAGCCTGGCTGTGTGGCTCAAACGGGTGAACTCACGTATCTCAATGTTCCCAACCGCCCCGGTCCGTGGGTGGCCTGCAACCACTTCCGTTCAGCGGTCATGAGTGACTTAGCGATTTTGAAACCAGCGGTGGTAGTAATCGCCTCTAACCCGGCAGCTTCATTGGCCGATGGCCGCCGCACTTCGCAAAACGCCACCTTGGCTCATGACAATTCACTGGCATATCTCCAGCTACTCAAGAGTGCTTCGCCCACATCCTCCTTCGTATTCCTCTCGGGATTTCCGCTCTTGGTCAACACGGTGCCGGGTATTGCCAACCCTGTGGCCTGCCTCGCCGCGCATCAGAAGGACATCCGCGTTTGTGACGTCCGTTCAAATAATTCCGCCAATGATGACCCCACCAATGTGGCCGTTACGCAGTCAGCGGTTGACGCCAACTTTGCAGTCATTAATCAAAAGCCTTGGCTCTGCGCCACAACTTGCCCGGGTGTTATCAACAAGATGATTCCCTATGCCCGTGATGGGCTACACATCAATAACACCTATAGCGGCTGGCTGATGGGCGTGATGTGGCGATCACTCGCGGGTCTGCCGAATTCGCCCATCCAACTTCCAACGAACTAGACAATCCCTAACTGCTGGGCGAGGGCGGTGCCCATGACGGCCGCTTCGCAACCAAGTGCCTCGAGCGCTTTTACGTCGTCCAGATGGCGAACCCCACCAGCGGCCACCACCGCAATACCCGTGGCGCAGAGTCGTCGGTACAGTTCGAGGTCCGGACCTCCCATGGTGCCGTCTCGATCTACAGCGGTGGCGTGGATGCGAAGGACGCCAGATTGCTGGCAACGCTCAACGGCCGCCTCGGGCGTCAGCCCGGAAGAGGCCAACCAACCCTTAGTGGCGACGAAGCCATCTTTGACATCAATCGCGACGACAAGTGCCGATCCAATCGCTGCAACGAACTGCACCATGGCGTCGGGCGTCGCAAAGGCCGCCGTGCCGACGATGAGCCGAGTCGCCCCGGACTCAAGTAGCGCCACGGCTTGGTCCGGTGTTCGGATTCCTCCCGAAACCTGCAGGGGAGTAGCGCCACTGGCACTTTGACACCTCGTCAGCACTTCTGGGCGAAATGCCCCATCACGAGCTCCCTGGAGATCGACAATATGGAGAAGGTCTGGCTGCGTGGCCGCGAGAACACGGGTGACGTACTCCTCCAGTGGTTGACGGAACAGCACACGGTCGTAGTCACCACGCTCTAGGCGGACGGCATCGTCCCCGAGGACGTCAACGGCAGGAATGACTTGCACTCTGCCATAGTAGCACGCTAACATAGTGATATGACCAGCGGCAAAGTATCTCCAGCGACCGACGAAGGCCTCACGGCCCGTCGCTTCGACGACCTTGCTGAAGCACTGGTGGGCGTTCGCTCGGTGGAGCAGATGAAGAGTGTTCTGCGCGATCTTTGCACTGTGGCCGAACTCGATGCCATGGGGCAACGGCTTCAGGTGGCCGGCCTCGTCAACGAAGGTGTTTCGTACCAAGAAATCTCTCGTCAAACCGGCGCGTCTACCGCGACCGTCACCCGAGTCGCACACTGGCTGCGATACGGCGAAGGCGGCTACCTCGCAATTTTGAAGAAAGTAAAGAAATGACCAACCGACTGTCCTTAGCTATGCCATCCAAGGGTCGCCTGCGCGAACCTTCGTGGAGTCTGCTCGAAGCGAGTGGCGTCGCCCCGCAAGAGCCCGGCGAGCGCGTGTTGCAGACGTACTGCCGCAACGCCGATATCGACCTGCTCTTTGTTCGTGCCGATGATGTGCCGGAGTATGTCCAAGACGGGGTAGTGGACTGTGGAATTACGGGCCGTGACCTCGTCGCCGAGGGCAACTACGACGTGGAGGTTCTTCTCAACCTCGGCTTTGGCTACTGCTCGTTGCAGGTGGCCGTACCCAACGAAAGCACCTTCACCTCACTTAAGGATCTCAATGGTCTCCGCATCGCCACGTCGCACCCGACTATCGCTCAGCGCGCGCTAGACGCCGCCGGAATTACTGCGGAATTGATTTCGGTGGGGGGCTCAGTGGAGATCGCCCCTCGACTCGGTTTGGCCGAAGGGATTATCGACTTGGTGTCGACGGGCAGCACCTTGCGGACCAACGGTCTTCGTTCCATCGAGACCATTTTTGAGTCAGAGGCCGTTGTGATTGGTCGTCGGGGCGTTGTCGCTTCGCAGAATCGCAACACGCTGGTGACGATGCTCCAGTCGGTGATTGAAGCTCGCAAGAGCCGTTATCTCTTGTTCAACGTTCCGACCAAGCACTTGGCTGAAGTTGTTGCTGAACTGCCAACGGCCGGCTCGCCGAGTGTCTTGACCTTGGCCGATCCCGAGGTTGTGTCAGTGCACGCCCTCGTGCCCGCCAGCGACATTTGGGCACTTATGCCCAAGCTCGAGGCCAAGGGTGCCAGCGCCATATTGACCTTGCCAATCGAACGGATGGTCCGATGAGCCGTACTACCAAAGTCGATAGAGAGTTCACGATTGAAGACATCGTGAACGATGTCAAGAATCGCGGTGACGTCGCGGTTGCCGAGTGGTCAGCGCTCTTGGACGGCGTTGAAGCACGTCCGCCTCAAAAGGCCGTGCCGAGTGGCGACATCCCAGGCGATGCCGTGCTATTCGCGGCCGACGCCATTCGTCGTTGGCACGCCGCTCAAATGCCAGCCACCGTCACCATGGAAGTAAACCCCGGCGTCACCCTGGAGCGTCGATGGGTCCCAATCCAAACGGTGGGCCTCTACGTCCCGAGTGGTCTTGTCTCTTCCCTACTCATGACGGCGATTCCTGCCCAGGAAGCCGGTGTCGAAAACATCGTTATCTGCACCCCACCCCGCGGAGCCGAGAACGTCGCCGCCGCGGCCAAGCTCATTGGGATCTCAGAAGTCTTTGTCGTCGGCGGCGCACAAGCAATTGCCGCGATGGCCTACGGCACTGCCACCATCCCGAAGGTCGACAAGATTTTCGGACCCGGTGGTGGTGCGGTCAACACCGCCAAGTTGCTCGTTAGCCAAGTGGTTGCTATCGATCTTCCCGCCGGACCAAGTGAAGTTGTCGTGGCCGCCGACCCCGGCATTGAAGAGTCGCTTATTGAGCAGGAACTAGCGGCCCAACTTGAACACGGTCCTGATTCGCGTGCGTTTGTGGTGCGCGTCGGTGACGACCTCGACACGGCCGTGGCTGAGATAGATAGCCACGCCGCCGAACACGTGGCCCTACTGGGACCCCGTGCCGAGTCACTGGCTCCACGAATTCGCAACGCCGGTGCGGTGTTCGTTGGTCGGTACGCCCCGGTGCCAGCCGGTGACTACGCCACGGGAGGTAACCACGTCCTCCCCACTGGTGGATGGGCGCGCTCTACGGGGGGACTCGGTATCGAGGCCTATATGAAGACAGTCACCATCCAGCGAATCAGCGAAGAGGGCCTTGCGCTTCTCGCTCCAACAATTGAGGCCCTCGCCGAACTCGAGGGACTCCCTAACCACAAAGCGACGGCCCGCCGATGAGCTCAACCCCACCACCACTCGCCGCCTACCAATGGCCACCTTCAACAAACGAGCTAGCTGAGCGCGTGGGTCTAGCCCCCGATCAGATACTTCGTTTTGACGGGAATGTTCCACCTCAAGCCCCAGCGACGGCACGTCCAGCCACCATCGCGCGAGCCTTGGCCGATGTCAATGAGTACGACCGAGGTCGCTACGCCCCACTACGTGAAGACATCGCCAAGTACCACGGTGTCGAGGCCAACCAAATTGTGCTCGGAGCTGGTAGCGACGAACTCATTGTCCTCTGCGCTCGCATTTTTGCCTCCGGCGGCACGATCGCCACGGTGCCTTCCAATAGCTATTCGATGTATCGATTCGCAGCGGGCATGGCGGGAGCAACCGTTATTGACGACCCCTCGAAGGCCGATCTGGTCTTTGTCTGTCGACCTAACAACCCCACTGGTGAACTACCAGACATCCCTTCGGTGTCCGGACAGTTGGTCATCGATGAGGCGTACGCCGACTACGCCGGCGTGAGCGCCATCGATCAGGTCGATGACGGCGTGATTGTGCTCCGCACATTCTCTAAGGCCTTCGGTCTGGCTGGTGCCCGAGTTGGATACTCAATCTCGACACCGCAACTTGCTGATGCGATGGCGGCACGTTTGGCCCCTCTCTCAGTCTCCACGTTGTCGGCGGCACTAGCCCGAGCGGCGCTGGCTTCTCCGCCAGATGTCTCATCGCAGATCGCTGAACGCGAGCGGTTGTCGGGGGCCTTGAGCGAACTGGGCCTCACCCCACTCAAGTCATTTACCAACTTCCTCTACATCCCCATGGAAGACCCCGAAGCTGTTGTGAACGGTCTGCTGCCTTACGGCATTGTGGTCCGCGCGTTTACCGGCGCACTAAGGATCAGTGTGCGAGACGAGCTCGATGACAATCGACTCCTCGAAGCGCTGGCCGCCTGGCAACAAGGAACTCCGCCCAGCGCGGTGCCCACGATTTTTCGTCGTGCGACTGCCGAGACGTCAATCGCGATCCGGCTCCGTATCCCCGGTGAGGGCCGCGTCTTTGTCGATACCGGTCAGGGTTTCTACGACCACATGCTCCAGCAACTGGCCTTCCACAGTGGCATGGACTTGCGCCTCGAAGGAGTGGGCGACCACGAAACGGGCGATCACCACACCGTCGAGGACATGATGCGGGCCTTTGGTGATGCCTTCAGTGTGTCGTTAGGTGACCGCAAGGGCATCGCGCGTTATGGCGAGTCTCGTGTCCCCATGGACGAAGCACTCGCGCACGCGGTTGTTGACCTCTCGGGTCGCCCCACGGCCACGATCTCGATCACGCCCGATCCCGGGATGGCGACACACGCCCTGGAGTCATTTGTCCAGACGGCCAAAATCACGTTGCACGTAACGGCCACCGGCCAGAACGCCCACCACGTTTCCGAAGCGGCATTTAAGGCCGTCGGTCGCGCCCTGGCTGAAGCTCTACGTCGTGATGGCGGACTGATTCGTTCCACCAAGGGTTCTCTGTGACCTCAGTCGTCGTGGTCGATTACGGCGCAGGTAATACGCGCTCGGTGCGCTCTGCGCTCCGTCGACTGTCGTATGAGTCGGTCCTGACGAGTGAACCAACGGCGATTCGCGACGCCGAGATTGTTGTCTTGCCCGGCGTAGGTTCGGCCCGCTCGGCCATGAATCACCTCACCAGCACGGGTGCGGTAACGGCGATTCGTGAACGGTTTTCGGCGCAAAAGCCCATTGTTGGTATCTGCCTAGGCATGCAATTAGCGCTTGATCGCTCTGAAGAAGACGGGGGCGTTGAGGGTCTTGGGCTCATTCCGGGAGCAGTGCGTCGTCTTCCGGGAGGACGTGTCCCACGATTGGGTTGGCAACTCGTCACACCAGTCAACGAGGCGTTCTACTTTGCCCACAGCTACTTTGCTGAAACCCCGTGCGCGACAGGATTCTCTGATGAGGTATCGGCGATCGTGGAGTCCGGTTCGTTTATTGGTGTGCAGTTCCACCCCGAAAAGAGTGGCGATGCTGGACTTCGACTCTTGGAACAATGTCTTACCCGCGCTTAATCCCGTGCCTCGACATGGCACACGGACGCGTCGTGAAGGGCGTGAGTTTCGTGGGTCTACGCGACGTTGGCGATCCCGTTGAGCTAGCTACGCACTATTCCGACGGTGGAGCTGACGAGTTAGTGCTGCTCGACATTGCCGCTACTCCTGATGACTCTTCGACGATGTTGGAGGTCGTGGCGATGGTGGCCGACGCAATCACCATTCCCTTCACTGTTGGTGGGGGAGTGCGGAGCGTACGAGATGCCGCCGCAATCATTGAGGCCGGTGCCGACCGTGTGAGTTTGAACTCGGCCGCTCTGGCGACGCCATCGCTGATTACTGAAATAGCCAATCGCTTTGGTTCTCAGGCCGTCGTCGTGGCTATTGATGCCGGTGATGGAGTTGTCCACACCCACGGCGGCCGCCGTCCAACCGATGTGCAAACTATTCCCTGGGCCCGTGAAGCTGGGGATCGGGGTGCTGGAGAGATCTTGCTGACCTCGATTCGCCAAGACGGCCAACGAACCGGCTTCGACCTCGAACTCACCGCTGCTGTTCGCGATGTTTTGACCATTCCGGTTATCGCCTCGGGGGGTGCCGGTAGTGCGCAGCACGTGGCCGAAGCCCTTCGCGTGACCGAGGCGGCTTTGATCGCATCTATCGTTCACGAGAATCCGACGGGACTGCCGGGACTCCGGCGAGAAATTGAATCTTTTGGAATTGCGTTACGACCATGGAAGGAGCGAGCATGAGCGAACAGTTGCGTGCCGCCATTATTCAAGACGACATCACCGACCGCATTTTGATGCTGGGTTGGATGGATGACGAGGCTCTCGAGCTCACGAAGTCAACGGGCTACGTCCACTTTTTCTCCCGCTCCCGCCAGCAGCTCTGGAAAAAGGGAGAAACCTCGGGCAATACGCTGCGACTTCGAGAGATTGTGGCCGACTGCGATGACGATGCTCTTCTAGTGAGAGTTGAGGCCGATGGCCCGACGTGTCACGACGGCTCAACGAGTTGCTTCACCCCGTGGCTGTGGCGGCGAATTCTTCAGCGCGAAGCGAGCGGAGATGAGAGTTCCTATGTAGTCTCCCTCCTGAACAAGGGCGTGGGGCCGATCGCACAAAAAGTGGGGGAAGAGGCGACTGAATCAGTTGTCGCTGCTTTAAGCGAGACCGATGAACGACTCGTTAGTGAAGTAGCCGACCTTTGGTTCCACACGCTCGTGCTTCTGCGCTCTCGTGGCATTGATCCGGCAAAAATCGAAGATGAACTTCGCCGTCGTGACCGTCAGAAATAGCGACCCTTCAAAATTGCTTTGTTAGATTGCCTCTCATGAGTGCGCGACTACATCGAGTCTGGTGGGGATTACGCCAGGAGTCGTCGTGGGGATGGCGTGAACTCGCTAAAGGTCGGCTTCGTTGGCAGATTGATGTTGTCGCCTATCGCGCAATGTCCCTTGCCCGAGTAGCTCGCTATTACAAGCAGCACGAGACGGAACGGTTCCGTGTGCTCGAGACCAAGAGCGGAGTGACCCTCTACTACCGAACAAATCGCGGTGATATTCAGGGAATTCGCGAAATCTTTATTGACGAGATCTATCGTCTACCGGAGGGAGTCGAGGTCACCGGCCTCGTTGACTTCGGAGCCAACATTGGACTGGCCACGGTCTGGCTGGCGACGACCTACAACCTCACCGGAGTCATTGCGGTGGAACCCCTTCCAGAAAATGCTCGCTTGCTCCGGACGAATGTTCGGGCGAACAACATTGCCTGCCAGGTGATTGAAGCAGCGGTCGGGACGACGACTGGAGTGACCTATTTCGCCGAGACGTCCGAGTCGAATCTCGGTCACGTGGCTGACGCTGGGCGCGAAATTCCTCTCGTCGATGTCCGAGAGATAGTCAATGAGTTGAGCTTTTCTCACCCACTCCTCAAAATGGACATCGAGGGTATGGAGGGTGAACTTCTTCAAGCAATCGATCCTGTTTGGACGCGCAATTTTGCGGCGATGGTGATGGAGATGCACCCGGAAATTGTCAACGTGGGTGAGCTGGTACAGATCATCAGCGACCAGGGCTTTGACTACCGGGACTCGTACGAGATCACGAAGGGCTATCAACGCTCAAAACGCGAGCGACTCTTCCTGCGGCAAGAGAACTAGAACTCTTCGTCGCAAAAGGGGTTGTCGTCGTAAGGGTCAAGAGTGGCACTGGGCTCATTCCAAGAGTCATCGTCATGACCGAGCCCTGATGCCAAGGCGATGGCGTCACTGACGGCGTCAAGTGAGTCGGCAGAACGCACCACAATTTTGGTGCGACCGTGGGCAATGCGATCGATCAAGATCCAAGTCTGTCGTCCCTCGAGTTCGTAGACGAACGTGGGCATGTCGGAGTAGGAGTGGTAGCGCACCAGAGTGACCGTGGGGTCAGCATTCAAGATAAATAGCGCCCGCTCCATGTTTTCGAGGTTGTCGGTGGCGCTAAACAGGGTGGGCTTCGTCGCAAAGTCTTCGAGGATCTCTTCGTACAGTGCAGCATTGGGATTGGCCATGGGCTCTCCTTGGTTCGAGAGCCACATAGTGACGCTGGGCTATGACAAACGCTCTAACCCGTAAAGGAGTGTTGCCCAGCAGCCCGTTAATGTTTCGTTGAGGTTGCCCGGGCGCCAAGCGTCTGTTGGACATCTGGGACTTCGAAAGTTCGACCCCCAGCAATCTTGTTCGTAACGTGCTCACCAAGGGTTGTGGGTGCGTATCTAGCGGGGTTGTCTGCCGTCACGAACTGCGGAAGGACGGAGAGTGGCGTGTCGAAATTTCCATCCTGAAACAGAGCAATAGAGCGGCGCGGCGTACCACCAGGGGCCATGGTGGGCACCACTCGGTGGATTGTGGACTTCCAGTAGTCATTGGTCCAAACCGCGAGGGCGTCGCCAACATTCATGATGAAGGCACCGGGTTCCGGCATCACATCGACCCAGTCGCTGGAGTCACTCAGAATCTGCAAACCGGGCCGGACGTCGGCGAGCAGAATCGTAAGGATGCCGTAGTCGGTATGGGCACCCAGAGCCATCTGCTGCTCATCGAGTTGTGGTTCGTTCTCGAGGCGTTGGTACCAGTTCATTCGCATGGTGACCACTGCATCGTTCATTCGTGACGCAAAGAATTCACGATCGAGTTCAAGGCCGAGCGATGCAATGTCGGCCATCGTCTCTGAGAGTTCACGGGCCGCCTGGTAGTAGCGGGTAGTGGTCTTTTCAAATTCAGGTAGGCCTTCAGGCCAAATATTTGGGGCGTGAGTATGAAGTCGTCCCGTGGGCTCACCATCAGGATCTTCGCTGCCCATGACGAATGCCTCGACCAAGTCGGCCGGTCGAATATCGCCGACCGTGTAGGCGAAACTTTCGCTTTTACGACCGGAGTATCCCCGGTAGGAACCATCGGTCGGTGTGGCGGCTGCCTTCTCGCCCACCGCGCACTCGAAAAATGCATTCATTTGGCTAAGGGCTGACTCGCGAAGTTCATCGCTGACGCCGTGCCCCACTATTTGGAGAAACCCAAACTCGTGACAGGCGCTATTGAGCTGATACGCCACTTCCCGTTGGTTCTCAATGTTTCCGGTGAACCACGGTGCTATGTCAATGATTGGGATTGCGCTCATGAGTCCCTCCGGTATTGAGCGTAATCAACGGGGCGACCAGAAGTAATGTCGATTTGTGAATGTTCTTCAGCGCTGGTGGGGGTCGCAGTCCTTTCGACTGAGGGTTGCCCTGATTGCCGCTCTGGGGCTGGTGTGGCGGCTGTACTACGTGACCTTGGAACAGCCGTATCGGATTTTGACCGATGAGGCTTGGTACGTCACGCAGGCCCAACGCCTCTTCTCGCCGTATCCATTCACGTCCCTCTTTGATTACAGCGTGCCAACGGCCCAGCACGGTCCAATGTTGTCGCTCCTAGTCTCACCAGTTGCCTGGTTGTTCCCAGACGCCACCGCTGGCCTTCGTTTTCTCATCCCATGTTTCGGTGTGGCGACCATCGTGGGATTTGCGGTTTTGGGTAAATAGCTGATCTCGGATTGCTGCGGGATAGTTGCCGCACTCCTAGCGGCGCTACTGCCTGATTTTTGGATACGTGATGGGTTAGTGGTCTCGGAATCGCTTTCCGTCGCCCTCTTGGTCTGGCTGCTCGTGTTATTGGTTTCGTTCCTACGCGGGCCTCGACTACGAACAGCCGTGTTACTCGGTACGGTCATGGGAGTGCTCGTTCTCACTAGGGCCGAGTGCGCCGGTCTTTGTGCTCTACTCCTCGCCTTTCTTGTGTGGAAGCTGCGTAGCGAATGGCGTAGCGCAGTGCGCCTCTCTGTGATCGCCCTCTTGGTGTCAGCCGTGGTGGTCTCCCCTTGGCTGGCGTTTAACGCCACACGTTTCCAGAGCAGTGTCCTGCTCACCAATAATCTCGGCATCACGCTGGCGGGAGCCAACTGCCACGCCGCCTATTACGACGGCCGCTACATCGGCTACGACACTCCTCGGTGCTGGAATGAGGCGCAGGACAAGGCTCGGGCACTTTCTCCTGATGAGGCTGTTCAGTCATCGATCATGAAGTCAATGGGGCTCGACTACGCCAAGGCGCACACCTCAAGGATTCCACTCGTGATGGCGATGCGAGAGGCGTGGCTGACTGGACTTTATCGACCTTCCTACGTCGTGTATATGTCGGCACTCGGGGGCCAGCCGAGATGGGCCACGTGGGTGCAATTGGTGAGTTTTTGGTTGCTGGGTTTAGCCGCCCTGGGGCTCGGCCTACTGAAGAAGCGGGGAAGGCGTGGTCTCCTCGATCCCATCCGTGGACCCATTGTTCTCTACGTTGTCTTCACGCTTGCTCTTGCCGCCATATTTGTGGGGCATTGGCGTTATCGATCGACCTTAGACATCGCCGCCGTACTGTTCATCGCGTCCCGTCTGGCGACCTCCCGCCCGAAGGCAGTGCTCGCTACTGACCAGCCGGTGTAGTCACGCGAGACACAACGTCTCGGTGGCGCAACGCTGTCCGTGCATGAATGCTTCAGCGACCTACGGTCGGACCAGTGCAACGTGAAACGCCTTCTTTCGAATCTTGGCTATCTCGACTGGGTCGTACGAAGGTAGATTGTCACCCATGGCTTCACCACTTCGAGTTCGCGGTTCGGTGATTTTCGTTGCCGATTTGCCGGCCATGACCAAGTTCTATCGGGCCGTCACGGCGTGGCTCATCACGGAGCGTGGTAAAAATCACATTCGCCTCGGTATGGATGGTCAAGAGCTGGTAATTCACCAAGCGTTTGACGTCGATGCTGGCGAAGTAGCGGGACCTCGCGTTGAGACGCCATTGAAGCTGGTTCTCCTTGCCGAGGACGACTCAACCGCTGAGACGGTCGAGGTTGAGGGCGGCCAACTCATGCGGGAACGGCAGTGGTCTGACGCTGGTTTTGTGCATCTCGACGCCGTCGATCCCGAAGGCAACATTTTCCAATTGGTATTCCCGGAGTAACTATGTCAGCTCAATTCATTTTCACTATGCGCGACCTTCGGCGGTTCTATCCACCGGACCGTGAAGTATTGAAGGGCATCAATCTTTCGTTCTATCCCACCGCCAAAATCGGTGTCATTGGTTCGAACGGATCGGGTAAGTCCTCGCTGATTCGGATCATGGCGGGCCTTGATGATGGCTTCTCGGGCGAGGCCCGACTCACACCAGGCTTTACCGTCGGGTACCTGTCTCAAGAGCCGGAGCTCGACCCGACGAAGGACGTCTTGGGCAACGTCGCCGACGGCGTCGCCGAAATTCGCGACCTCCTGGTCAGATTTAATGAAGTCTGCGCCGCCATGGGCGACCCTGACGCAGACTTCGATGCCCTCCTGGATGAACAGGCCACGTTGCAGTCCAAGATTGATGCGGCCAACGCGTGGGACCTCGAGCGCACCCTTGATATTGCCATGGAGGCTCTCCGCCTTCCACCGGCCGACGCCGATGTCAGCGTTTTGTCGGGTGGTGAGCGCCGTCGGGTGGCCCTCTGTCGCCTCCTGCTCTCTAAGCCCGACCTACTCCTCTTGGACGAGCCCACGAACCACTTGGATGCCGAGTCGGTCGCGTGGCTTGAGCGAGCCCTCCAGGAGTATCCCGGAGCGGTGGTCGCGATTACTCACGATCGTTACTTCTTGGACAACGTGGCCGAATGGATTCTCGAACTCGACCGGGGCGCCGGAATTCCTTGGAAGGGTAACTACTCCTCCTGGCTGGAGCAGAAGGGGAATCGCCTGGCGGCCGAAGAGAAGGCCGACAAGAACCGCCAAGAAGCGCTTCAGCGAGAACTTGAATGGATTCGAATGTCTCCGCGGGCTCGACAGAGCAAGGGTAAGGCACGCCTCAATGCCTTCAACGATCTTGTGACTGAGTCAGAGTCGGCCGACAAGCGTCCCGACAAGATGGAAATAACGATTCCTCCCGGACCTCGTCTTGGCGACCTTGTCATTAACGCCGAACATCTGCAAAAGAGTTTTGGCGATCGAGTGCTGCTTGACGACCTGAACTTCATTCTGCCTCCCGGTGGCATCGTTGGTGTTGTCGGACCTAACGGTGCGGGAAAGACCACACTGTTTCGCATGCTGGCCAAGGAGCAGACCCCCGACGGCGGAACGCTGACTGTGGGGCCAACTGTGGAGCTCGCGTACGTCGACCAGTCGCGCGACAATCTCGACGCCACCGCCACCGTCTTTGACGAAATCAGTGGTGGTGATGAGCACATCATGGTCGGGCGCCGCGAGATCCACGCTCGCGCCTACGTAGCAAGTTTTGGCTTCAAGGGGAGCGACCAGCAGAAGATTGTTGGGCAACTATCGGGTGGTGAGCGCAACCGCGTGCAGTTAGCGAAGGTCCTTCGTGCCGGTGGCAACGTCCTGCTGCTCGACGAACCAACCAACGACCTCGATGTTGACACCTTGCGGGCGCTCGAAGAGGCACTACTGGGCTTTCCCGGCTGTGCCGTTGTGATCAGTCACGACCGGTGGTTCTTAGACCGCATTGCGACACACGTGCTCGCATTTGAAGATGAGGCCGATGTTCGGTGGTTCGAAGGAAACTTCTCAGAGTACGAAGCAGATCGCCGTAAGCGACTCGGGGCTGGCGCGGACCAACCGCACCGACTCCGTTTCAAGCCGTTAGTGCGCGACTAGTTCGAGCTGAGGTCAGCGTCTTCGAGCAGTGCTCGGATTTGACGACCAATCTCACGGGGATTTCCGGCCACTTCACCGATGACGTCACCTTCGACGGTGATGTCATCACCGGGCATGTAGAGCGACGCTCGATAGCCTCGGCCACTGCGACCGATTACGACGACGTAGGGCATGCCGTCGACTCCGGAATCACGCGAGGCCATGATGGTGTTGCCTTCGCCGGTTTCAACGTCCCACAACGGGGTCTGCGCCGCGGCCACGATTCGATTCAGTTCAGGATTTCCAAGGGCTGCCATAGAACGCCACGATACGCCACTTTGGTGACAATTACGTCCCCTCGGCTCATCTCTTACCCTTAGTGTTCTAAGTACGTCCTACCTACGAGGCCCCCATGTCAGTTCTTAAGCGGCCTCATGGTCACGTTGATCTTCTCGAAGAGATTGCC